>Ga0134094_1000266_pt1 | contig 70637 bp, 71 predicted proteins | sample 5_1taG_FD_94458 | JGI IMG/M metagenome (GOLD analysis project Ga0134094, IMG submission 94458) | Switchgrass degrading microbial communities from high solid loading bioreactors in New Hampshire, USA - 5_19_20_110_A1 metaG | ecosystem: Engineered > Bioreactor > Semi-continuous > Anaerobic >... | reverse complement strand
CAAAGCCATCCTTGAGGCTGTGGAAAAGGCAGTAAGCGGTGCTGAACCTGCTCTGGTTGAACCAGAGGAGCAGCAGGTGTACGAGATCGCGGTTGAAGATGGCGTACACCGCGGCAAGGCTGAAGGCTTTGGCGGCGAGCTGGTGCTTGATGTGACAGTGGAAGGCGGCAGGATTTCCGCCATTGAGGTTGTTTCGAACAGCGAGACGCCTTTCATAGCGAACCAGGCCTTCAACAAGCTGATCCCGGCGATCATCGAAGCGCAGGGTCCGGTTGATGTCGTAAGTGGTGCCACTTTCACCAGCAGAGCCGTTCTCGCGGCAGTTGAGCAGGCCGTGAGCGGGGAGGCGGCTGGTACGGAGGAAAGTGAAGACGTTTTTGTGATCGACGTACCTGACGGCGTCTACCGCGGAAGCGGACAGGGGCGCAATGGAGTGGTCACCCTCGATGTCACTGTGGAAGGCGGCAGGATCACGGCGATCGCCGTTGTTGAGTCGCAGGAGACACCAGACATCGGCGGGAAAGCCCTCGAACAGTTGATTCCTGCGGTGGTTGAGGCACAGGGTCCGGTGGATGCGGTAAGCGGTGCCACCTTGACCAGCAAGGCATTTGACGAAGCGGTGCGCGATGCCCTGACGACAAAGGAGGGCCAATAAGATGAAACAGTTCGGTGATGGGCTTTTTGCAAAGAATCCGGTGTTGGTGCTGGCTCTCGGGCTGGTTCCAGCAGTGGCGGTGACCACCACTGCCATGAACGGCCTGGCCCTCGGGATCCTGGCTGCCGTAGTGATGCTCGTGGCTGCAGCGGTTAACTGGGCGCTGATTCCTTACGTGCCGGAGAACGCGAAGCTTGCTGTACGGGTGCTCGTTCTCATCGTACTGGTTACCTTTGCGTACGGCGTCTTGGTCCAAAGGAATCCGGGTTTGGCAGCCGGTTTGGGGATCTTCCTCCCGCTCCTTGTCTTCGATGAGCTTCTCCTCCGGGCAGGCGATGGAGAGAAGAGTCTGCCAGCGGCACTCTTAGGCGCATGTGGTCAAGGTCTGGGTTTTGCCTTGGTTCTTGTGCTTTTGGGAGTGGTGAGGGAGTTCCTTGGTATGGGAACGGTCTTCGGCAAGCAGATCGTCTCCGGGGCCTTAGCTCCGTTTTCTCTGGCGGGTACTGTGCCGGGCGGCATGGTGATCCTGGGACTGCTGCTGGCTTTCGTCAATCTAGTTTCCAAGCGAGGAGGGGAACTACATGACTGATGGGCTGCAAATCTTGGCGCAGACAGTTATAAGCAGCAATCTGATCCTGGTGCAAGGACTTGGCTTATATGCTCTCACCCGTTACACGAAGAGCGTGCGTGAGGCTGCGGGAGCCGGAGTGAAGACTCTGGCCGGCATGCTGATAGGCTCCATCTTGCTCTGGCTGCTCAGCCCAATCGTCCCATCGTCCCCGGCGCCTCAGGTTGGGTTCTACCTGCTGGTGGGTCTGGTTGCTTCCCTCGCTGCATCGAAGCTGGTAATGTGTGAGACCAGTGGAACTGACCAGGCAGTGGACGGCGCTTTGGTGGGTCTTCTCCTGCTGTTGGGTCGCGGTAACACGGTGGGCTTCCAGAACGTCTGGACGGCATTCGGTGCCGGGTTGGGTTTCCTCCTGGTTCTAGTCGTTGTCGCCACCGTGCGCAGACGTTTGGATCTGGCGCCCATACCCAAACCCCTGCGGGGACTGCCCATACTTCTGATCACGGTTGGCCTGCTGGGTATGGCCCTGCTGGGATTCAGGTTCTGAGTCTAAGCGCTCCTGCGAAGCACCAGCTTCTTGGGAGCGCTTTTTCGCGCCCAAATAAAATATCAGAAAAAGAAGGTATTGAATGACATATGTGGAAATTAGTACTGCCCGGGGAGGAAAAGGAGAGAGTGCTGTGCCAGCTAAGCAGAGAGCCGTGCTGCTCATCCTCGTGGTTCTCAGTATCGTGCAGCAGGGTGTTCGCTGGAAACTAAACGGCTCCGAGCCAGCGTTGGTTCAGGCAGCGGAGGCTGCCGCAGTTGAGCAGGGAGACAGACACTGCGCCCTTGTTCATGTAAACACCTGTGGGATGGCAGAACTGCAGACCCTACCGGGTATCGGCCCTGTATTGGCGGAGCGCATCATCTTGGAAAGGAAAGAGCAGCCTTTTCGGGAAGTGAGCGATCTCTTGCGCGTATCGGGCATCGGCGAGAAACGGCTCGCCCAAATCGCGAATCTGATCTGCCTTTACTTTGAGGACGATGCGCCGACCGAGTAGTCTTGTCATGTTCTTTCCCCTGATGGTTCTGGGGATCCGCTGCGGTTCCCAGAACCCTCTTGATCTCTGGACGCTCTGCCTGCTGTTTTTTCTGCTGACGGTCGTCTGGTTCGTCCTTGCTTACACCGGCTCGCGGGCAGGCGCTTGGCTGTTTCCCATCCTGCTCGGTCTGGCCGCACTCGCGATGGGCCATTATGCTGTTCTGCCCCAAGAGCTCTGGGCCGTACCAAGGGAAGGGGAGTTCCGGGGACGCATATACGCAGTGCGGACTTTAACTTATGATCAGCGCACCTTGGTTGACCTGGATCGGCCGCGGGCGCGGGTCGCGGTGCATCTGCCGCTCACTGCGGCCGCCGCTCCCGGCGATGAACTTGTCTTTTCGGGTACGGTCTCCCAGCCGAGCAAGGCGCCCAATCCAGGCGTCTTCTGCTACAGGTCGTATTTACGCAGCTTAGGTGTATATGGGGTGAGTTACCCGACCAAGTTTGAGGTGGTGCCGCAGTCTAGACTAGGTCTGATGGATAGAGTGCGCAGCTATCTAAGGGGTAACCTACTTGCTTGGGTGCGGGATCCGGGTCTGGTTCTGGCCTTGGTCTTAGGCGACCGGGAAGAGCTCGATACCGAGCGCAGACATACTTGGAGGTTGCTCGGCATCTCCCACCTCTTAGCGATTTCCGGCATGCACGTGGGCTACCTTTCCTTAGGCATCGGTATCGTACTGCGGCGGCTGCCTTGGCGGCCCTGGCTCAAGTACATCGTGGTTCAAGCTCTGCTCCTGCTCTACATAACAGTGTCCGGCACCGGGGCATCCGCATGGCGGGCCTTTCTGGCGAGCTTGTTCGGAGGATATGCCGGCCTGCGCGGTCTCAGGCGCGATGGTCTGCACCTGTGGGCAGCCGCCGGTTGGGCACTGCTTCTCTGCAACCCAGCTTTCTCCTTCGACTTGGGTTTCATCCTGTCTTTTGCTGCCGCCGGCGGTATCCTGCTGTGGGCGCCGGTGTTCAAATGGAAGTCGAACAGCCGGGTGGTGACCTATCTCGTGCGGAGCTTGATGCTCTCGCTTGCCGCACAGTTCAGCCTTGTACCCTTTCTTCTGGACAGCTTCGGCGAGATAGCCCTCCTCGGACCGGTGGCGACCCTTGTTTTCCTGCCTTGCGTTGCCGTCCTCCTCATCGGCGGGGTACTCACCGCCTTGGGTCTTGGTGGCCTGGGCCCGGGGCATGTGGTGAATGCGACCATGCGCCTCGTGGAAGCACTGGAGGCGCTGCTGCTGCCCCATGCCCGGCAGTGGGCGCCTGGAGCATGGTCCATGGCTGAGGTAACCGTGGGGTGGGCCTTTTTCCTCTACGCAGGCTGGCGCCTGCGGCAGCCCCGGCTGATCCCTCCGAAACGGACGGTTCACCAGCTCCTCACAGTCGGTGCAGTCCTTCTGTTTACCGCTTCGCTGCCGCCGGTTGTGCGCAGGCCCCTCGAAGTGACTGCCATCAACGTGGGGCAGGGAGACTGTTTCTTCCTGCAGACGCCACGTGGGATCAACGTTCTGATCGATGGCGGCGGTGACCTGGACCTTGGGCAGGTGAGCAGAAGGGACATCGGCGCGGAGCGCGTCGTGCCCTACCTGCGGCACAGGCGGGTTGAAAAGCTCGACTATGTGATCCTCTCGCACCCCCATGATGACCACCTGGCAGGGCTTCTGGCCGTCCTTGAGGACTTCGAGGTGGGATTGGTGCTGGACAATGGAGACCAGCACCCGAGCCCAACCTACGACCGTTACCTTGATCTCCTGGTCGAAAAGGGCATTCCCTACCGAACTCTGCGGGCGGGAGACAGCCTGCGCCTGGGGGACGGCGTTGTGCTCAAGGTGCTGTATCCCCAGGTGCTCAGGCCGCACCTACCCTCCGCCCAGAACAACAACTCCCTCCTTATCAAAGTGGAATTCGGAGGGGTGCGGATGCTCTTCACCGGTGATCTTGAGGCGCCTGTGCTCTATGATCTGGCCCATGACCCCAGCCTAGACCTCCAGGCCCAGTGGCTGAAGGTGCCTCACCACGGCAGCCGCACCAGCCTGGCGGAAGACTTCTACGAGGCAGTCGATCCCATCTGGGCGGTCATCTCGGCCGATCCCAGCCGGTTTGGGCATCCACACCCAGAGGTGCTGGAAAGCCTGACCCGGCGGCGGATCAGCTGGCGCACCACCGCGGATGGTCCGCAGAGTTTTGAGGTGTGGTGGGGGATGTGGGGAAGGTTTAGGAGGCACCCATCGTGAATAAAACAGTGGGGAGTGATGCATGGTGGACCTGGCGCTGCTCAAGAAACTGGAGGCAGAACCGCTGTCGCGAGTCATCCTAGTGCATGGGCAGGAAACAGTCTGGCGGGATCGCGTTTTCGAAGCGCTGAAGCAGAGAACCGAAAAGGAAACCCTTGGCGAGTGGAACTGGTCAGTCTTCTACGGGTCCAAAGACCTCAGTCTTGACTCTCTTCTGACCGAGTTGGCCACACTGCCCTGGGGAGGAGCACCCAAGATCGTGGTGCTGAGGGATGCGGAGCTTGTGCCCGCCGAGTCCATGGCCAAGCTGGTTAATTGGCTGGAAGGTAACCCTCAGGCCAACTGCCTCGCCCTGTTCTTCAGCCGGGTGGACGGGAAGTGGAAGTTTTGGAAGACTCTCTGCAGGCTCGCTGTGGAGGTCAAGTGCGACCCTCTTCAGGGAGAGGCGCTCACCAAGTATATCGAAGAATGCTGTGCTGAGCAGGGCAAAAAGATCGAGCGCGTGGCTTTGGAGCAATTTGCAGCCCGAGTAGGTACGAACCTCAACATGATCCAAAACGAGCTGGACAAGCTCTTTGCTTACGCCGGGACAAGGCAGGAGCTGACCGCGGCTGATGTTCAGGCCGTGACTTCGCTCTGGCCTGCTCAGATCGCCGAGCATACCATTTTTCAGCTCACAGATCTCATCGTCCAAAAGAAGCGCCAGGAGGCCCTGGACGTTCTCAAACTGCTGCTGTCGGCTGGCGAAGTACCCCTGCGGATCTTGGCCCTGATCGAGCGTCAGCTGCGTCTGCTGCTGGCCGCAAAGACCAGTTCCGGCAACCTAGAAACTGCAGCCAGGGAGATGGGAGAAAGCAGTGCCTATCCCCTCAAGAAGCTGAGGGCCCAGGCAAAAACGTTCAGTCTGGACGAAATCTTCGCGGGGTTTTACGCTGTGCTTCAAGCTGACAGTGAGATCAAGCTCGGAGCAACGGGAGAGGACGTCCTAACAGACCTGATAATCAAACTCACCTAAAGAAAGCAAAAACGCCTCATCCTAACGGAAGGGCGTTGCTTTTTTTGCTGATTAGGCGTTCTTCGCAAGCCGTTTGCTCAAGCGCGACTTCTTGCGGGATGCAGTGTTCTTGTGGATGATGCCCTTGGCTGCTGCTTGATCCAGAGCCTTGAATGCCTGGCGAAGGTGGGCAGGCGCGCTGGTTGGATCATTGGCTAGAGCCGCCTCATACTTCTTGACAATCGTCTTTAGGGCAGATTTCCCGGAGATATTACGCGCACGCTTCTGGCGATTGACCTTTACTCGCTTCTCGGCAGATCTGCTGTTGGCCAAAACTGTTCACCTCCTCAGGCACAGTTACCCCATAATTATAGCATTAGAGCCAAGCTAGTTCAAGAGCCCGCGCTGCATAAGGTTCCTCCTTTAGTGTTAATCTAACACTGATTGGAGGAGAGACCATGCACAAACAGAGCTGTGAGGATCTTCTATTCGATAAGTACAACATCCGCACTGACTTAGCGCTGGAATCCCATCAAGCAGTAATCGAACGCGAGGGCCCGCCCGAGCTTCCCGGCGTGCGGGTGCATACGGAAGAGGAACAGGGTATCACCATTACCCGCATCGTGGTAGAAAACGACCTCGGTGCCCGTTTGATGGGCAAGGCTCCCGGAAACTATTCTACCATACAATCGAGCGGCCTGCGCGAGCATAACAGGGATCTCCACGAAAGGACTGCTCAGCTGCTGGCGAAAGAAATCGAGTGGTTCTTCCAGGAGTCCCAGGTCGGAGACGAAGACACGGTGCTGGTCGTGGGACTGGGAAACTGGAACGCCACGCCCGATGCCCTCGGCCCCAAGGTTCTGGAGAACCTGATGGTGACGCGCCATCTGCTGGAGATGTCCCCGCCTGAGCTGCGCAAGGGCCTCCGGCCGGTATCAGCGATTGCTCCCGGTGTCTTGGGCCTGACCGGCATCGAGACTGGAGAAATCATCATGGGCGTGGTTGAGCGGATCGGAGCAGGGGTGGTGATCTGCATCGACGCCCTGGCCAGCCGCAGCGTGGAACGCCTGTGCAGCACGATCCAGATTTCCGACACGGGGATCCACCCCGGGGCTGGTGTGGGCAACCGCCGGCTGGCCATCAACAAAGAAACCCTGGGCATACCAGTTATCGCGATCGGGGTACCCACGGTGGTGCATGCCGTGACCATCATCTCCGATGCACTCAACCTGATGGAAGGAGGCGGTGCGCCCAACACCGAGGGGCCCCCCGGCCGCACTCAGTTCAACATCGATCCCCAGGCGTTGAGGGGCAGGGAGATGCAAGCCGCCTCAACCCCGAGAATGTCTGGCGACCGCCGCCAGCTCATCAGCCAGGTCCTGGATCCTTACTTCGCCAGCATGATCGTCACGCCCAAAGAGATCGACCAGCTCATAGACGAGGTGGCCGATGTGGTCACGGGGGCGCTGAACACAGCCTTCCATGAGGGAGTGAGCTACGATGAGGTGTTCAAATATCTGAGTTAGGGAGTCCTGCTTAAGGGCTTGTTTACCAAGACATGCCCTCCGATCGATTCGACTGCTGCGCCTTCCACCAGGATCTGCACTCGCTGGATCTCCGGGAACTCGGTAAGGGTGTTGACGATAGCTGAGACCAGGTAGGACTCAAGGAGAGCGCCGCCGTTGAAATCCCGGACCAACTCGGCGCTGAAATCGGCTGAGGCAAGTCCGTTTTCCACCGTCAGACTGCGCAGCACTGCGGTGTGAGGCACCGATGGCTGCAGGTCTTCGTGAACGAGAGGGCCGTTGATCAGTGCCTGCAGCGCAGCTGCGGGGCTGACCGGCCCTCCGGTTTTCCGCTGCACCGGAACGAGCAGAAACTCTGTCGGCTCCGACTTGACCAAGTAGATGGTGACATAATCCGGGGTCTGGGCGGTCTCCACGGGTGCAGGAATCTCCTGCAGAGCTGATCTCAACGATTCTATCTGCTTGTGCATGTTGAAAACCGTCCAGAGCCCGACCAGCAGGCCGGCGGCCAGCAACACGATGATAATGTTCTTAGCTGCCCGCATGTGCTCATCCCTTCCACTGCGAATTGGCTAATACGAGTCTATCATGTTTTCCCTGCCAGAGGAATATATTAGCCAAGAGAAGAGGTGGTGACATGCGCTTGCGGCTCCGCCAGGTCTACAGAAGAATCCGCCGCCGTACCAGTGCACTGGGGCAGGAGGTTCATCTCATACCACTCATGCTCCTGGCTCTCCTCTTCCTCTCTCTTTCATTGACCGGTTACCACCTGCTTGCGCGGAACAGCGGTTTCGATCACACGCTGGCCAGGTCCCTGCTGAACATGGGTCTGCCTGGCCTGGGCCGAGCGCAGCCGGGCTACCACGGGTTGGATCTGAACCTCTTCCTTGTCTGGTTGACCAACTACGATCTTCGCGATCCACTTCATATGTTGGAGTCTTCGCTGCCCGTTACGCCCCAAGTTGTGGTCCATATGCGGGCCTGGGAAGACCGGCCTTTTGTTTTTGTTCAGGAACTATCCTTTGCCCCCGATCCAGTGCGTCCTCAGACCAGCAGGCCGGACGAAAGGGCAGAACGGGGTGAGGGAGTCACAGCCGCGCCAAAGGTGCTTATCTATCACAGCCACACTTCAGAGATGTACCTGGGACGAGCCCTGCAGGGCAGCCAAGAAGCGAGCGCCCATTACACCTTTCGCAGCCTTGCCGATCCAACCATTACAGGGGTGATGGCTGTGGGCCATCACCTGGCAAGCGCCCTCAGCAGCCTCGGACTGCATGCTGTGCATGAGACCCGGATCCATACTCTGCCCAGCATAAACAACTCCTACAGCAACTCGGAGCGCACGGTGCGGGAGGTCCTCAGCAAGCACAAGGACTTCGACCTGGTGATCGACCTGCACCGGGATGCGGGGGTGCCCAGCCCAACCATCAAGATCAACGGCAGAGATGTGGCTCGCATCGCCATAGTGGTTGGGACGGCAGAAAACATCCCCCTTTCACATCCGAACTACCAGCAGAACTTGGAGCTGGCCTACCAGATCAAGAACGCCTGCGATGCTCTCTATCCTGGGCTGATGCGGCCGGTGCAGGTGCACAAAGACGCCAGGTACAACCAGCACCTGCATCCGGCCAGCCTGATCTTCGAGGTGGGATCGGTGGAGAACACTCTGGAAGAAGCGCTCCTCGCTGCTGAACTGCTGGCCAGCGTTTTGGCGCGGTTACTCTAACAGGATTTTGCTCGGTCAAGGCGAATCTTTCAACTTGTTGCCAGAAAGAGGAGCGAGAAGAGTTTGAAAACAGAAAACAGAGCACAGGTTACGCGCGCAGCTGCCGTGGTGATGGCAGCGATCTTGGCCAGCAGGATTCTCGGGTTTCTGAGGGAGCGGGCTGTAGCGGAGGTTTTCGGGAGAACAGCGGCAACAGATGCCTTTTTTGCCGCCTTTGCCCTGCCGGATCTCATGTATCAGCTCTTGGTGGGGGGAGCGCTCAGCTCTGCGTTTATCCCTGTCTTTACGCAGTATCTTGCCAAGGATGAAGAAAAAGAAGCCTGGCATGTGGCGAGTACTTTTCTCAACGCCACTTTTTTGATACTACTTGCGGTCATGGTCTTGGGAGTGGTCTTCACCCCTGCCCTGGCGCCCTTTGTGGGTGTCGGCTTTACCGGCGAAAACAGGGAGCTTCTGATTCTCTTAATGCGGGCAACCTTTCCCGCGGTGTTCTTCACCGCCCTGGCAGGCCTCTGCATCGGGGTGCTCCATTCATACAAGAGTTTCGTTGCCCCGGCCTTCGGCCCCATAATCTACAATCTCTGCCAGATTCTCGGAGCTTACCTTCTGGGGCCGGTTGTGGGCATCATGGCCATGGCCATCGGCACCGTGGTCGGCGCGGTAGGCAACTTCTCCCTGCAGCTGCCGGAAGTCTGGCGCAGGGCGGCGGGGAAGTACAAGCCGGTGCTGAACTTCCGGCACCCAGGCATCAGGCGCATGGTGCGGCTGATGCTGCCCGCCATCCTGGGACTATCCATCGCCCAGGTCAACACCATTCTCAGCCAAAATCTCGCCTCCACGCTGGAAGAAGGCTCGATCGTTGCGCTGCGGCTTTCCAACCGCCTGATCAACTTCCCGCTGGGGATCTTCGCCATGGGCATTTCCACGGCAGTCTTCCCAACCCTAGCTGAGCTTGCTGCCAAGGGCGAGCGAGAGGAGTTTGTCCGCACCCTGTCATTTGGCCTGCGCATCGTGTTCTTTATCACTATACCCTCTGCCGTGGGCATGGCGGCGCTACGGGTGCCCATCGTCCGCCTGCTTTTTGAGTCGGGCGAGTTCACAACCGCGGATTCCCTAGTCACCGCCTTCGCCCTGCTCTTCTTCGTTCCGGGCCTGTTTGCGCAAGCTGCCCTTCAGGTGACGACCAGAGGCTTCTATTCACTGCAGGACACGCAGACCCCGGTGAAGATCGGTTTCCTGGCTGTGGTGGCCAACCTTCTTCTCAGCCTCGCGTTTCTGCGGTGGACCAGCCTCGGGGCGGGAGGTTTGGCTCTGGCTTACTCCCTGAGTTCGCTGGTAAACGTCGTTCTGGCCTTCGTTCTCTTGGGCAGGCGGCTCCCCGGGCTGATCAACGGAGCCCTTTTTGCCGCAATCGGCAAGTCTCTCGCCGCCTCCCTGCTCATGGGCCTCAGCGCCGCATGGACCGCTTCACTGATTGGGGGATACATCGACCCGGCAAGGAAAATGGGTCAGGCGGTTCAGACCCTGGGCGCCATTTCCGTTGGCGTCGTCGTCTACGCGGTGCTGGCTGCAGTGCTGCGCATGGACGAGGTCCGTTTTGTCTGGGACTTGGTCGTGAGGAAGCTCAAGAAGGGCAGGGCGGCCGGAAGACCGAGCTGAGTACCCAGCCCGCTGCGCCTTTTGCATTCACGTGGCGGTGTGTTATAATATCCGCAGGCATTAATCTGTGAGGGAACTGTTGAGAGTATGGTTCAGAAAAACATTCGCAATTTTTGCATAATCGCCCATATCGATCACGGCAAATCGACGCTCGCGGACCGCATCCTTGAAGCCACCGGGGCGCTGAACCAGCGCGAGATGACCCAGCAGGTCTTGGACTCTATGGACCTGGAGAGGGAGCGGGGCATCACTATCAAGCTCAAGGCTGTGCGCCTAACTTACCGCGCCCACACGGGAGAAGAGTACGTTCTCAACCTCATCGACACCCCGGGGCACGTGGACTTTTCTTACGAAGTGTCGCGCAGCCTAGCGGCCTGTGAAGGAGCTCTCCTGGTAATCGATGCCTCCCAGGGTGTGGAGGCCCAGACCTTGGCCAATCTCTACCTGGCTCTGGAACATGATCTGGAGATCATCCCCGTGATCAACAAGATCGACCTCCCCAATGCGGATCCTGAGCGCGTGAAGCGGGAACTTGAGGACATTGGGCTGCCTGGGGATGACGCCATTTTGGTGAGCGCCAGAACCGGTCAGGGGATAGAAGGAGTCCTAGATGCCATCGTCCAGCGTATCCCGCCTCCGACAGGAGATCCGCAGGCGCCTACCCGCGCCATGATCTTCGATTCCCATTACGATCAATACCGCGGCGCGGTCGCCTACGCGCGCATCGTGGAGGGAACGATCCGTGTGGGTGACACGATTCACATGATGAGCTCCGGGCGCAGATTCGAGGTCACTGAACTCGGGGTACTGCAGCCGCAGTTCACGCCCGTGACTGTCCTTGGGCCGGGGGAAGTAGGCTGCATCATGGCCAGCATGAAGAACGTGAGCGATACCCGGGTGGGTGATACGATCACCACCGCCAGAAATCCGGCAGCTCAGCCGCTGTCCGGTTACCGGCCGGCCAAGCCCATGGTGTACGCTGGATTGTACCCTGTGGTCAATGAGGAGTACACTCTCCTGCGGGATGCCCTGGATAAGCTCCAGCTCAACGACGCTGCTCTCACTTACGACGCGGAGTCGTCAGCGGCTCTGGGATTCGGGTACCGCTGCGGCTTTCTCGGCCTGCTGCATATGGAGGTCGTGCAGGAGCGGCTGGAGCGGGAGTTTGGGCTGAATCTGATCACCACCGCCCCGAGCGTGGTCTACCGCGTGGTCATGAAGGACGGCACCGTGAAGGAGATCGACAATCCGACGGCACTGCCCCCTGTGACCACTATTGAGCAGATCGAAGAACCCTTTGTCAGGGCGACCATACTGGTGCCTGGCGACTTCATCGGTGCGGTGATGGAGGTCTGCCAGGAAAGGCGGGGCATCTTCATCACCATGGAGTACATCACCCCCGAGCGGGCCAGGCTGGAGTACGAGCTGCCCCTTGCGGAGATCCTTATGGACTTCTTTGACCGCCTAAAGTCGCGCACCAAGGGGTATGCCTCCTTAGACTACGAGTTCATCGGCTACCGCGCCTCGGATGTGGTCAAGCTGGATATCCTGCTCAACGGCAACCCAGTAGATGCCCTTTCCACCATTGTGCACCGGGACAAAGCAGCTGCCCGGGCCAGGGCCCTCGCGGAGAAGCTCAAGGAAGTGATCCCGCGCCAGCAGTTTGAGGTACCTATCCAGGCTGCCATCGGCAGTAAGATCATCGCCCGGGAGACGGTGCGGGCCCTCCGCAAGGACGTGCTGGCCAAGTGCTACGGAGGCGACATCAGCCGCAAAAAGAAGCTGCTTGAAAAGCAGAAAGAGGGCAAGAAGCGCATGAAGAGCCTGGGCAACGTGGAGGTTCCCCAGGAGGCCTTCATGGCAATCTTGAAGGTTGATTAGGTGGTCCTATGGGTGTCTACGTTCACATCCCGTTTTGTGCTCGGAAATGTTTCTACTGCGACTTCCATTCCCTGGAGGTCCGCGATGCGCATCGCTTCGCGCACCTGGTTGACAGCTATCTGGCAGCCCTGCGGCGCGAAGCTCTGTATTTTCGGAGCATCTGGGGAGATAAGCCCATTGAGTCGCTTTTTATCGGTGGTGGAACGCCCAGCTTGCTGCCCGCGGACAAGCTGGCGTCTTTTATTTCTTTCCTCCGCACAGAACTGCCCTTTGCCGCAGCACCTGAGATCACCATGGAAGCCAATCCCCACTCCCTGAGTGAGGAAGGGATGGAAGTCTTGACCGGGGCAGGAGTGAACCGGGTGAGCCTCGGTGCGCAGGCCTTTCAAGATGGGCTCCTGCGGGCCATCGGAAGGCTTCATCGTGCGGAACAGATCGGAGAAAGCGTGCACCTTCTGCGCCGGGCAGGGGTAAGCAGCATCAACCTGGACCTGATATTCGGCCTGCCAGGGCAGAGTTTGGTTCACTGGCGGGAATCCCTGGAGCAGGCTTTGGCACTGGAGCCCGACCACCTGTCCTGCTATGCCCTGACAGTGGAGCCGGGCACCCTCCTCCATGCCTGGCAGGAAGCGGGCGTTCTGCAGCTTCCCGGCGAAGACGAGCAGGCGGACATGTACGACCTGACCAGGACTATGCTTCCCGAGGCCGGTTACGAGCACTATGAAATCTCAAACTTCAGCCGCCCCGGGCACAGATGCAGGCACAATCTCCTGTATTGGCACAACAGACCATACATCGGCCTCGGCAGCGGCGCGGCGGGCTACGTACACGGCTGCCGTTACTCGAACAGAGCTGATTTGGATGGTTACATCAAAAGCTGGGAAAAGGGCGAACCAAGTTACGAGGAGTTCCAGGAGCTCAACCCGGAGCAGCAGATGGACGAAACCATGATGCTGGGCATGCGCCTCTTGGAAGGAGTGGCCGAGGAGGAGTTCCGGCGGCGCTTTGGAGTAAGCTATTGGGATGTTTACCGGGAAGCCATCACCGAGCTGATAGGTCAAGGGCTGGTCGAAGAGGTGCAGGGGTACCTGCGCACCACAGAGCTGGGGTTACTGTTGGAAAACCGGGTTTCGGCGGCGTTTCTGAGATAGGGCGGTACCCTTGACAAAGGGGGTACCAAGTGGTATTTTAGGCTTGAGACCTGTTAGCACTCTCTCTTAATGAGTGCTAAAAAGGGGAGGTGGAAAGGTCATGTTGGATGAACGCAAGCGGCTCGTGCTCCGGGCGATTGTCGACAGCTACATTGAGACGGCAGAACCGGTGGGATCTCGGACGATCGCGCGCAGACATGACTTGGGAGTCTCTCCAGCAACAATCCGGAACGAGATGGCAGATCTGGAAGAAATAGGGTACCTGGAACAGCCCCATGTGTCCGCAGGGCGGATCCCTTCAGACAAGGGTTATCGCTTTTACGTGGATGCACTTATGGAGCCCCGCCCCATCCCCGACGAAGATGTGGAAAAGGTGGAGCGTCAGCTGCTCGATCCGCAGCTGACTCCGGAGCGGGCTCTGCAGGCCGCAGCTAAGCTGCTGTCGCTTCTAACCGAGTCCGTGTCGCTGGTGGTGGCCCCAAGTACCGATCAGCTGGTGTTCAAGCATGTTCAGCTGGTCTGCCTTGAGCCCTCAAGCATCTTGGTAACGCTCGTGCTGCATCCCATGATCGTCAAGACCCGCCTTATCCGCACTCAAAAGGAGTATTCACCGGAAGCGGTGGGCGAGATCTCTGATGCTCTCAACCGCAAGCTGAAAGGGATAACCTACAGACAGCTGGGGGCCACCGTGCTCAACGAGATTATCAGTGAGTTCGGAGAGATCGGCAGGGCGCTGGTGGAACTCGTGCTGCAGAGCCTGGTTGAAGAGAAAGAAGAACAGATCTACGCTACAGGGGCGTCAAGCATCCTGTCCCAACCTGAGTTCCGCGACGTGCAGCGGGCCGCGGCACTTTTCGAAGCCCTCGAAAAGAAAGATGTCCTCTTGAGTGTTCTGGGAAGTGCAGCCAAGTCCAGCGGCGTGAAGGTGATCATCGGACAGGAGAACACCTATGCGCCCATGCAGGCCTGCAGCATAGTGACGTGTACCTATTACGTCGGCGGGGATGTGGTGGGTGCCCTAGGGGTGCTTGGCCCGACGCGCATGGACTATGCCAAGATGGTGGCCGCGGTCGACCTTGTGGCGCAGACCGTGAGCATGCTCCTATCCAGGCAGCATCGCTAGGGCAGCAGAGTGACCTTTGCAGGCAAGGGTCACTCTATTTAGGAAGGAGGTACCTAGGTGACAGAAAAGAACGAAGTGAGGGAAGAGACCGCAGAGACTTCTGAGGACTGCCGCACCGAAGACACAGAAACCTGTCTGGACCAAGAGCAGAGCGAACAGCAGGAACAGGTGCCGGAGCAGGATATTGAGGAACAGCTGGAGCAGCTGGAAGAGGAAAAGGCGCGGATGGTCCAGCAGCTGCTGCGTCTCAAGGCCGACTTCGAAAACTACAGGCGAAGGATGAACAATCAGCTGGAAAGCATCCGCCTAGGAGCAAATGAGCAGTTGATCCGCGATCTGCTGCCGGTGCTGGATAACTTCGAGCGGGCTATGCAGGCGGTAGGCGGTGAACAGGCGGAGGATCCGTTCTTCCAGGGCATGGAGATGGTGCACAGGGGCCTGCAGGAAGCCTTGGCCAATCACGGCCTTAGACCGATCGAAGCTGTGGGGCAGCCCTTCGATCCCAACCTGCATGAAGCAGTAGCGATCCACGGCGATGCCGGCCAGGAACTCAAGGTATTGGCCCAGATGCAGACAGGTTATCTACTGCATGATAAAGTACTTAGGCACACCAAAGTCTTAGTTGGCCAGAGTGAGGAGGACGAGAAGCAATGTCAAAAGTAATCGGGATAGACCTGGGAACAACCAACTCCGTGGTTGCGGTACTGGAAGGCGGCGAACCGGTTGTCATCCCCAATGCTGAGGGTTCCCGGACCACGCCTTCAGTCGTTGCCTTTACTAAGGATGGCGAGCGCTTGGTGGGCCAGGTGGCCAAGCGGCAGGCGATCACCAACCCCGACAGGACCATTTCTTCCATTAAGCGGCACATGGGTACCGATTACCGCGTCAACATAGACGGCAAAGCCTACACGCCGCAGGAGATCTCTGCCATGATCCTGCGCAAGCTCAAAGAAGAGGCCGAAGCTTACCTCGGCGAAAAAGTGGAGAAAGCCGTGATCACGGTCCCCGCTTACTTTACCGATGCCCAGAGGCAGGCCACGAAAGATGCGGGAACCATCGCAGGACTGGAAGTCCTGCGTATCATCAACGAGCCGACGGCCGCGGCTTTGGCCTACGGCCTCGACAAAGGGCATGAGCAGACTGTGCTCGTCTTTGACCTGGGCGGCGGCACTTTTGACGTGTCCATTCTTGAGCTGGATGAAGGCTATGTGGGTGTTAAGGCTACCAGCGGCAACAACCGCCTGGGAGGCGACGACTTCGACCAGCGGATAATCGATTATTTGGTCCGGGAGTTCAAGAAAGAAACAGGCATTGACTTGACCCAGGACAAAATGGCCATCCAGAGGCTGAAGGAGGCTGCCGAGAAGGCGAAGATCGAGCTCTCAGGCCTTCTGCAGACCACGATAAACCTGCCCTTTATCAGTGCCACGCCTTCTGGCCCTGTTCACCTGGAGAAGAGTCTCACCCGAGCCAAGTTTAACGAACTGACAGCCGATCTGGTGGAGAAGACCATGGGCCCTGTCCGCCAGGCCATGTCCGATGCTGGTCTTGAGCCGAAGGATATCGATCGGGTGATCCTGGTGGGCGGTTCCACCCGCATCCCCGCGGTCCAGGAAGCTATCGAGAAGATCATGGGTAAGGAAGCCTATAAAGGCATCAACCCCGATGAGTGCGTGGCACTGGGCGCAGCGATCCAGGCCGGCGTGCTGGCTGGTGAGTTTGAGGCGGGCCAGGGATTGGTTCTGGTCGATGTTACGCCGCTTTCCTTGGGTATTGAGACTCTCGGCGGCGTGATGACCACCCTGATCAAGCGCAATTCGCCCATACCCTGCCGGGAGACCAAGGTCTTCACCACTGCAGCCGACAACCAGCCTGCAGTGGACATCCATGTCCTCCAGGGCGAGCGGCCGATGGCAGCAGACAACGTTACCCTAGGCCGCTTCCAGCTCACGGGTATCCCGCCGGCGCCCCGCGGCGTGCCGCAGATCGAAGTGACTTTCGATATCGACCGCAATGGCATCGTCCATGTCACGGCCAAAGACAAGGGGACTGGCAAAGAGCAGACCATCACCGTCACCTCTTCCACCAGCTTGACCAAGTCCGATATCGAACGGCTCGTTAAGGAAGCGGAAGAACACGCGGAAGAGGATCGCAAGAAGGCGGAAGCTATCGAGCTGCGCAACAACGCGGACAATTCCATATGGGCAACAGAGAAGACTCTCAAGGAGTTGGGCGACAAAGTCAGCGCCGACCAGAAGGCTGAGGCCGAGAAGGCCATGAGCGATCTCAAGGCGGCTATGGAGAAGGATGACCTGGAGGATATCAAGACCAAGATGCGGAAACTAGATGAAGTTATGCACCGCATCTCCGAACGGCTCTACCAGCAAGCTCAGCCCCAAGGTCCCCAGGCAGGCGCCGCTGGCGGTCAGAAGGCCAACCCGGACGATGTAGTGGATGCTGACTACACGGAAGAAACGTAAGGTCAGCAGCGATAAAGGCGGTGTAGCGCTTGGCTAAAGAGGATTATTACGACGTCTTAGGGGTTCCCAGAGGCGCATCTGACGATGAGATAAAAAAGGCCTATCGCAAGCTGGCCAGGCAGTATCATCCTGATGTGAACAAGGATCCCGGGGCAGAGGAGAGGTTCAAACAGATCAACGAAGCCTATTCTGTCCTGAGCGATCCGGAGAAACGGGCTCAGTATGATCAGTTCGGGCATGCTGCCTTCGAGGACATGGGCCAAGGCGGTGGGTTTGGCGGATTCGGCTTCCCCGGTTTCGACGACCTTGGTGACCTGTTCAGCGAGTTTTTCGGCGGTTTTGGCACCCGCCAGTCCCAAAGGCCTCAGAAAGGCGCCGATCTCCGCTACGAGCTGACGCTTGAGTTCGAAGAAGCTGCCTTTGGAGTTGAGACGGAGATCACCATCCCGCGGACAGAGATCTGCGATCACTGCCACGGTAACCAGGCGGAACCGGGCACGCCGATCGTGACCTGCCCCGAGTGCAATGGCAGCGGTCAGGTGCGCTTTGTGCAGCAAACCCCCTTCGGGCAGTTTGCCACCACCAGGACCTGCCCACGATGCCACGGTGAAGGAAAGACCTTCGATACTCCCTGCAGCCAATGCTACGGCAGCGGCACGCAGCGCAAAATGGCCAGGGTGAAGGTGAAGGTGCCCGCAGGCATCAACGACGGACAGAGCCTGCGTTTGGGCGGCAAGGGCGAAGCAGGCCGCCGCGGAGGCCCGCCCGGGGACCTGTTTGTGGTGGTGCGGGTTAAGCCCCACAAGGTGTTCCGCCGGGAGGGCCAGGATGTGGTGATCGACGTGCCCATCTCCTTTGTCCAGGCCGCGTTGGGTGATGAGATCGAGGTGCCCACCCTGGACGGTGATGTTAAGCTGCGCATCCCCGAAGGAACGCAGTCCGGAAAGGTTCTGCGGCTGCGCAACAAGGGTATTCCCTATCTGCGGGGTTCTGGGCGGGGCGATCAGCTTGTCAACATCCGGGTGGTGACGCCCACCAAGCTCACCGCCAAGCAGAAGGAACTGCTGCGCGAGTTTGCCAAGGCCGGCGGTGACAGTCCGCCAGATGAAAACAAGGGTTTCTTTGAGCGCGTGAAAGATGCTCTGCGCTGAACACGGCTGCCCCTGCGGGCAGCCTTTATCTTGATGCTGGAAAGGAGCGGGCTATGGAAAGCTGGCAGGAACTGAGAATAACGATTAACCGCACAGCCTTGGAAGGCGCCTATGGAGTCCTGGCAAGGTGGGGCATTGAGCATTTTGCTGAGGAAGACAGCGCACTGATCGAAGAGGCGAAGATCTCAGGCTGGGGAGATTACTTCCCAGAGGCAAGTAGTTCGGAGCAGGCGGTGATCCTCTGCTACCTGGCTGAACACAAGCTGGATCGGGCAGCCCAGGACGAACTGTGCAGGGAGCTTCAGAACCTAAAAGAACTGGGTTTTGACCCCGGACACGTTGAAATCTCCGAACGAGGAGTCCAGGAGCAGGACTGGGCTCACGCTTGGAAGCAGTACTACCATCCCCTGCACATCGGCCAGGTTTTGGTTCAGCCTGCTTGGGAGCGCTTGGCAGGAAAGCCTGCGCCGGGGCAGATTGTGGTCTATCTGGACCCGGGCATGGCCTTTGGCAGCGGTACCCATCCCTCAACGGCCATGTGTGTTGAGTTCCTCCAGCAGCTCAACCTAGAGGGCAGGCTGGTCTGGGATATCGGGACTGGCTCAGGGATCCTGGCGCTGGTTGCCGCCAAGCTGGGGGCCAAAGTGGAGGCAGTGGACATTGATCCCGTGGCCGTCGATGCTGCCCAGGCGAATCGAGACCTGAACAAGCTTCAGTTCGCAGTGAGGGTGGGAAGCCTTGAGGATCTTGAGGGCACTCCCGATGTCATTGTGGCGAACATCGTGGCCAGCGTGATCGGCCCGATGCTGCCCAGGGTGCAGCAGATCCTTGCACCCGGAGGGTTTTTCATCGCCTCAGGAGTAATCAGGGACAGGGACCCGGAGATCCTCGCCCTGGCCAGAGAAGCCGGGCTGCGGCTCCTGCGCCGCAGAGAGCGCGGTGAATGGACCGCCTATCTCTTCCAGAGGGGTGATTGAGCTGGTACGGTTCTTCATCGAGCATGAACAACTGAGGAACGGCGAGGTGACCATCACCGGGAGTGATGCCCACCATATCACCAGAGTGCTCAGGTTGGGACCGGGGGAGATCATCGAATGCGTGGACCCTGAAGGCCTGCTGCACTTGGTGCGGATCGAGGAAGCTGGCGCCGCCGTTAGGGGAAAAGTGGAAGAGACCAGAAAGGGTTTACAGGAGTCACCCCTTCATTTAGTATTGTTTCAGGGACTGACCAAAGGAGAAAAGATGGACCTAGTGGTCCAAAAGGCCGTGGAGTTGGGCGCTGCCGCGATCGTTCCCTTTACGTCCCGCTACACCGTTGTGCAGCTGGGAGACAAGCAGGCGGAGAAAAGGGTGGAGCGCTGGGAGCGCATCGCGAGAGAAGCGGCCAAGCAGTGCGGGCGCACGCGCCTTCCCAGAGTGGAACGGGTCCACTCCTTCGCAGAAGTGGTGGACAGGGTGAGGGCGGCGGCAGACAAGGAGCACCTCGTTCTGGCCGCCTATGAAGCCGAGCGGGAGCGGCGCATCTCGGGGATTCAAGCCGCGCCAAAGGCGATCTCGGCTATTGTCGGGCCGGAGGGCGGCTTTACGCCACAAGAGATCGCACAGCTCGAGGAGGCTGGGGCTGTGATCTGTACCTTAGGGCCGCGCATCCTGCGCACAGAAACGGCCGGGCTGGTCCTGCTCAGTATTTTGGGATACAGATGGGGAGATTTGGGATGACCAAAGCAGCAAAAAAGCTGGCGGTAGCTACTTTAGGCTGCAAAGTGAATCAGTATGATACGGACGCCGTGGTGACTCAGTTTCTCGATGCCGGGTACACCTTGGTGGACTTCCGGGAGCAGGCCGATGTGTATCTTATCAACACCTGCACCGTGACCAGCCTGGGCGACAAGAAGTCGCGCCAGCTGATCCGCCGGGCCCACCGCCTCAACCCTGCAGCTCAGGTTGTGGTCATGGGCTGCCTGGCCCAGACCTCCCCGGAGGAAGTGGCTGAGCTCGAGGGCGTGAGCCTGGTTGTTGGGACTGATGGGCGCCAGGGCATCGTTGAGGAGCTGGAACGGCTGGCGGATGGCGATCAGAAGACGCTGGTGGAAGACATCTTCCAGGTGACAGAGTTCGAGGACCTTCCGGCACTGGGCTTTTCCGGAAGGACGCGGGCGGCCCTTAAGATCCAGGACGGTTGCAACCAGTTCTGCACCTACTGCCGGGTGCCCTTTGCCCGCGGCCGTTCCCGCAGCCGCAGTCGGGAGAGCGTCATGCAGCAGGTGGAACTGCTGGTAAACCAAGGATACAAGGAGATAGTGCTCACCGGGATCCATCTCGGCCTTTACGGAGCAGATCTGGAACCGCCGCTGACTCTTGCTGCCATCAGCAGGCAGGTAGCGGATTTCCCTGGAGTCAAGCGCCTGCGCCTCAGTTCGGTGGATCCCCATGAGATCACTCCCGAACTCATTGATCTCTTCAGCTCGCGCCCGGTTGTCTGCCGCCACGTGCACATTCCCCTGCAGAGCGGCAGCGATAGGGTGCTGGAACGCATGCGCAGAGGCTACAACAGGGATCAGTTCATGGATATCGTGCGCCGGCTGCGGGAACGCGTTCCCGAGATCGCCATCACAACCGACATCATGGTGGGGTTTCCCGGCGAGACCGAGGAAGACTTCGAGCAGACCTTGGATCTGACCAGGGAAGCCGGGTTCAGCCGCATCCATGTTTTCCCCTATTCCAAGCGGGCTGGAACAAGGGCAGCGCGTTTTCCCGGACAAATTCCTTCTGACGTAAAGGAAAGCCGCAGTAGACGTCTAATAGAATTAGGGTACGCCTTAGCGGAGGAATTCCACCGCTCCCTCGTGGGTCGAGTCGTTGAGGTGCTGGTGGAAGAAGAGCAGGACGGCTGCGCGGAAGGACACACGGACAACTACGTCAAGGTGAGTTTCTCCGCTCCGCCAACGGATCTTGTAGGGGAGATCGTGCCTGTGAGAGTCCTGCGGAGCGGCCGCGAAGGCGTTTCGGGAGAGCTAGCAGAGGGGAGGTAAGTTGCGTGTCAGATTGCCTGTTCTGCAGAATCGGCCGCGGTGAGCTGGGGACACAGTTTCTGCTGGAGACCGATCAGCTGGCGGCATTCCGCGATATCAACCCGCAGGCGCCCACCCATATCCTGGTCATTCCCAAGAAGCACATCCAGAGCCTGGCTGATCTCCAGCCGGAGGATCAGGGATTGATGGGGGATATCCTGATGGCCATAAAAAGCCTTGCTGAACAGGAAGGTCTGGAGGATGGCTACAGGGTTGTGGTCAACACTGGACCGGACGGCGGGCAGAGTGTGGGTCACCTCCACTTCCATCTCTTGGGCGGACGCTCCTTACAGTGGCCTCCAGGTTGATCGTTGACCCTGACAGCTAGATCGATTATAATTAGCTTGATATTATGCCCATGGCGTATCCTACAGTAAACGAGACGCATTCGGCATGGAAGGAGGGATACCAGTGGCAGAAGTCAAAGTAGGTAAGAACGAGTCCCTCGACAATGCGTTGCGCCGTTTCAAGAAGCAGATCAGGATGTCAGGTGTTCTGTCCGAACTCCGGAAGCGAGAACACTATGAAAGCCCGAGCGTGCGGCGGAAGAAGAAGTCCGAGGCAGCTCGTAAGAGAAAGTACCGGTAACGCAGATCTAGCTCGATGTCCCTAAGATATCGAGCTTTTTTTGCAGAAAGGGGTGGCGGCGATGCAGCAGAAGACGCTGGTATTGAGAGTGATGGTGCTCTGCTTGCTGGTTTTGGTGTCGAGTGCGGCGGTTTTGGCGGCACCCATCGTCTATACCGTGCCCATCCAAGGCGAGATCGAGCCGGGCCTGGCGGCCTTCGTGGCCAGAGGGCTGGCTCTGGCAGAGCGCAGCAATGGCGTGGTCCTTCTGGAGATCAACACTTTTGGCGGCCGGGTGGATGCGGCCACAGAAATCAAGGACCTCGTTTTCAAGGCTGAGGTGCCTGTCATCGCCTACGTTAGCGAAAGGGCCTGGTCGGCCGGTGCCCTCATCGCCCTGTCAGCGCCGAAAATTGCGATGGCCCCCGGCAGCAGCATGGGCGCTGCCGAACCAAGGCCCATGGAAGAAAAGACAGTGTCGGCTGTGCGGGCTGAGTTCGAGGCAACCGCAGAGCGCTGGGGACGGGATCGACGGTTGGCCGCAGCCATGGTCGATGCCAGCGTTGTCGTTGAGGGCCTGTCTGAAGAAGGAAAGATTCTAACTCTTTCTGCCCAGGACGCAGTTGAATACGGCATGGCCGACTTAGTGGCAGGCAGCGTTCACCAGGTGCTCAGCGAGTTGGGCTATGAGTCTTACGAGCTCGTGCGGCTCGAACCTCACTGGGCGGAGAGCATCGCACGGTTTCTCACCAACTCTACCATCAGCTCTCTCCTCCTGACCCTGGGTTTCCTCGGGCTCGTTTTTGAGGTCATGTCACCGGGTTGGGGCGTGCCGGGCACCGCGGGCCTGACCTGTTTGGCCTTGTTCTTCGGCGGGCGTTACGTTGCCGGCTTGATGGGCTGGGAGGCTATTCTGCTTTTCCTTGTCGGATTGGTTCTTATCCTCTTGGAGATCTTCGTCATCCCTGGCTTCGGGGTGGCAGGTGTCTTGGGTATGATCAGTGTTATGTCCAGCATTGTCGTAGCCTTTGGCGATCTGCAGGTTGCCTTGATCAACCTGACTATTGTCCTCGTAGTGACCATCGCGGCGGTCGTATTGCTCTGGAGACGCTTCACGCGATCCCGCCTTTGGAAGCGCATCGTGCTGTCGCACAGCGAAACGCAGCAAGCTGGGTACCGTGCTCCTGCTGATCTCAGTCACCTGGTGGGTAAGCAGGGCATGGCTATCACCCCGCTGCGTCCCTCCGGGACCTGTGTGATCGACGGCCGGCGCTGCGATGTGGTTTCTGAGGGAGGCTTTGTCGCTGCGAATACCCGGGTAGAAGTGGTGTCAGTAGAAGGAACTAGGGTCGTTGTTCGGGAAGTAAAATAAGACTGACAAAGAAAGGGAGGATGCACGATGGGTATCGTTTTCGCCGGGATAATACCGCTTCTGATCATCATTTTCCTGGCCATCTTCTTCAGTTTCGTGCCTGTTGGCCTGTGGATCTCTGCCATCGCCGCAGGCGTCAAGGTCAGCCTGATGAGTCTCGTTGGGATGCGCCTGCGCCGTGTTCCGCCCGCCCGCATCATTCTGCCCTTTATCAAGGCTCAGAAGGGCGGAGTGGAAACGAGCATTGACAAACTCGAGGCCCACTACCTGGCAGGCGGTAACGTTGACAATGTAGTCGATGCCTTGATCGCTGCCACCCGCGCCGATATCCCCATTTCCTTCGAACGGGCTGCTGCCATCGACCTGGCCGGCAGGAACGTGCTGGAAGCCGTTCAAATGAGCGTGAACCCGAAAGTCATTGAGACCCCGCTCATTTCGGCGGTGGCCAAAGACGGTATCGAGCTCAAGGTGAAAGCACGGGTTACGGTGCGGGCTAACATCGACCGCCTGGTCGGCGGCGCCGGTGAGGCTACCATCATCGCCCGTGTGGGCGAAGGCATTGTAACCTCCGTTGGTTCCAGCGGCAGTCACGCAGATGTGCTGGAGAACCCGGATTCCATCTCCAAGCTGGTCCTTGACAAGGGTCTCGATGCGGGCACTGCCTTTGAAATCCTCTCGATTGATATTGCCGACGTGGATGTGGGCCGCAACATCGGTGCTCGCCTGCAGATGGACCAGGCAGACGCCGACAAGAACATCGCTCAAGCCAAGGCTGCCGAGCGGCGCTTTGCCGCACAGGCCCGTGAGCAGGAGATGAAAGCCTTCACTCAAGAAATGCGGGCCAAGGTTGTTGAGGCTGAAGCCGAAATTCCAAAAGCGATCGCTGAGGCCCTGCGCGCAGGTAACCTGGGTGTTATGGATTACTATTCGATGCAGAACATCTTGGCGGATACCCGCATGCGGGAGGCCATCAGCGGGCGCTCCTCAGAACGGGAGTCAGGCGAGCACGGTGAGCAGAAAGAGCGGTAGGTGAGCAGCATGCGTGGAGCATTAGGGCTGCTGATCTACCTGATTATTGCTGTGATTGGAAGGTTGTTGAAGAATGCTGCCGATGAGCGGGTGAGAAGGGCCGGCTGGGCCGGTGAGGTTTCCCACGAACCGGTGATCGATGTGGAGAGTGAAATCGAGGCTTGGGAGCCGGTGGCCGCTCTGCAGGGACCGCTGCCCGACAGGGACAGCGAAGGCACAGAGGAAGAACACCAGGAATGGACCGAGGAAGACAGCTCGGAAAGGCTCAACGCCAGAGTCTGGAGTGAACCGGTGGAGAGCTTCAGCGAAACGCCTGAGCTGGCCCGAGTTGCAGAAGCTATTGTCATGAGTGAGATCATCAGGGAGCCGCGTGCCATGCGCCGCTGGCCCCGGCGTTAACGAGAGATGACTGAGATGGGCACTGTTTCCGTAAGGAAGCAGTGCCCATTTGGCTGCATGCTCACCTCTGCGGTCTAACTCTTCCTCTCATGCATAACTTTGATCGAAGGGAGGAAGACGATGCGGCCAGCCGTGCGCCAGAAGCTGAAACGGAGGTTTGCTGAGACACTGGACCTGCCTCCCAGCGTGGTTTTGGACCAAGCTGTCATCCACATCTTCGGAGACAGCGAAGTCAAGATCGTTAACCACAAAGGTTTGGTCCAGTACTCAACTGCCTGTGTCAAGACCCGGGCGGTGCAGGGACTGATCGAGGTGGGCGGTTCGGAGCTGGAAATCGCCTTCTTTTCTGCCCAGGAGATCAAGATCCGCGGACGGATACGCCAGGTGATGCTGAAATGACACAGCTCTTGTGGCTCTGGTGGCAGGGGTACCTAACCGTCCGCCTGCGCGGCGCAGGCATAGAACGTCTCCTAAACAGGGCGTCTCAGGTCGGCGTTGCCCTTTTCAGAGTGGAGCGCCTTACCAGTGATGTGGTTCTGGTGAGGATGGCTGCTCGGGATTTCCGCCTCCTGCGGCCCCTTCTCAGGGAAGCGGTGAACGGCCCCCGCATCAGCGTATCGGTCCTGGACCGCCACGGGCTGCCCTTCGTGCTTCGCCGGTTCAGGCGGCGAAGCTTCCTCGGGGTGGGGCTCGGCCTGGCTGTGCTGGCCGTCTTCTACCTGGCCAACTTCGTGTGGTTTGTCCAGGTTTTTGGAAACCAGGCTTTGGCGGTTGAGGCCATCAAGACTGCAGTGGAGGATGCTGGACTGCGTATGGGTATTCCCAGGAGTTCCCTGGACCCTGCCCGCATTGAGCGAAAGCTGCTGGAGAGCCTCCCCGATCTGGTTTGGGTGCAGGTGAAAAACCGCGGTGTAAGGGTGGAGGTCCACGTGGTGGAGCGGGACGAAGCCGAGTCGGGCGAGCAGCGGGCTGGCCACATCTATGCCAAACAGGATGGCCTCGTGACCGAGCTGTTGGTCCTGCAGGGCACGGCCCAGATCCGCGAAGGTGACACGGTCCGAAAAGACGATCTGCTCATATCTGGGATGTACTACGATCACCAAGGCCGCAGACAGTACGGTGCGGCCCGCGGAATCGTCAAAGCCAGGGTGTGGTACGAGGCTGTTGGCGAGGCCAGCCTGGTTCGCTGGGAACCCCTGCGAACGGGCCGGCGCCGCAGCCGATACCTGCTCACAGTCGGGCCGCTGACCGTTCCTATCGGCCGTTCCCTGCCGCGCGAAAACCACCTCGTGACATCCAGGACCTGGCAGCTTTACCTGGGAACCGCCATGGCCCCCGTGAGCTGGACGCGCCTTGACTACGAAGAAGTGGAATGGGAGACGGTGCCGGTTCCAGCCGCGGAAGCGGAGCAGAACGCCTACGAGCTTGCTTGGGAGAGTCTGCTGGCCCAGGGGGTTGACCGCGAGAGGGTGCTTGTCGAAAAACGGGCGGTGGAAAGCCTGGCGGATGGCAACGGGATCAGGGTCACTGTCCGGGTTGAGGTCCTGGAGGACATCGGGCGATTTTCGGGGCAATAGTTTGCACTTTTGAGCCGTTTTGCTTATAATAAGTGCATACAGAGACAAACAAAGGACGGTTGATGTATTGAGTCAGATACTGCGCCTTCGAGATAATGATCAGGCTCAAGCTTTGAGCGGCAAGCGGGATGAGTACCTCAAGCTGCTCGAGGAGGCTTTCGATGTCAAAATCGTGGCCAGAGGGCTTGATCTGATCATCAGTGGTCCCGATGAGGCCGTCGCCAAAGTGAAGGTTGCTCTGGAGAGCATGGCTGAGCTCGGTTCCAGCCTCACCAATCACGATGTCTACTATGCTATCAAGATGAGCAACAACGGGGGGTCTGCTCCTCAGGACCTCAACTCTGGGTTGGTGGTGGTTACCCATCGAGGCCACAGAATCCGTCCGAAAACAGCTGGACAGAAGCGGTACATTGCCGCGATGGCCTCTCACGACATCGTCTTCAGCATCGGCCCGGCAGGAACCGGCAAGACCTACCTAGCCATGGCCCATGCGGTCGCCTGCCTGAAGCGCAAAGAAGTGGAGCGCCTCATCTTGACGCGTCCAGCAGTGGAGGCAGGTGAACACCTCGGGTTTCTGCCTGGGGATCTGCAGGACAAGGTTGATCCCTATCTGCGGCCGCTCTACGATGCTCTGTTTGATATCTTGGGCCATGATACCTATTCGAAGTACCGTGAGAAGGGAATCATCGAGATAGCGCCGCTTGCCTACATGCGCGGGCGTACTCTAGATGACAGCTTCATCATCCTGGATGAGGCGCAGAACTGCACACCTGAACAGATGAAGATGTTCCTCACCCGTCTGGGCTTCGGCTCCAAAGCAGTGATCACAGGGGATATCACTCAGGTGGACCTGCCCAAGGATAAGACTTCAGGGCTCATCGAGGTCCAGAGGATTCTGCGCGGTGTAGAGGGCATCGCCTTTTGTTCTCTGGGTGAGGCCGACGTCGTCCGCCACCCGTTAGTACAGAGGATCATCAAAGCCTACGAAGCTCACGACGAAGGAGCTGGCAAACTGCAGTCCTAGGAGGCTAATCGTGAAACGGAAGATAAAAGGCAGGAGCGGGCAGGCTCTGCTTCAGACCCTGGGGGAGAGAGTGCGGGAAACGGCACTCAGCAGGTGGATCTTGAGCGGGCTGATCTTAGCCGTTGTGCTGGCCATTTTGCTGGTCGATGCCCTGCCTGCCGAGATTCAGATTGACGTGGGGGAAGTTGCCAAGCAGGACATTGTCGCACCGATCACTGCTGTCAACTCCGTGGAAACTGAGCGCCTTAAGGAAGAAGCGGCGCGACAGGCACTGCTGTCTGTGAGCGACGACCCGAATTATTACCAGATCAACCCGGCAGCAGTGATGCGGGTTGAGGAGGATGTCACTGGAGTGCTCAACCTTCTTCGGCAGGGCACAGCGCCCGAGGAAGGGGAAGAAGGAGATGTCCAGCCTGAACGCCTGACCATTTCCGAGATCGACCGCCGCCTGATCAGGGATTGGCAGATCGAGATCCCCCAGCGGGACCTGGAAGCGGTCGTTTCTTTGTCTTTGGTCGAGTTTGACCAGTTTGCTCAGATCACAGCCGATCTTGTCCTGGCGGCCATGGAGCAGCGCATCAGCCAGGACGGTCTGAGAGACGCCAGGGACGGTTTTGAAGAGAGCGTGAAGAGGGCGGGCCTGCGCGATGATCTGGAGCAGACGGCCATAGTCCTGGGCAGGCAGCTTATCCAGCCCAACCTGGTGCTCGACACTGAAAAGGTTAACGAAGCCCGGGAGAAGGCCGTCCAGGCCGTGCAGCCCGTACAGATCATGCAGGGCGAGATTATTGTTCGCAAAGGTGATGTGGTAAGGCCGGAGCATCTGACCCTCATGCGCGATCTCGGGCTCCTCAAGACCGGGCGCGACTATGCTGCCCTGGCTGGACGGACCCTACTTGTCCTGGCCATGGCTGCCCTGCTTGGGGCCTACCTGTTCCAGAACCAATCGCCGGTCCTGAAGAACATAGGCCTTCTGGGCCTTCTGGGTGCAGTTACGGTCACGGTCCTGCTGCTCGGGCGCCTGTTCAGTCTTCTGGCTTGGCCGGAGGCTGTCTATCTCAACCCCTCAGCTCTAGTCGGCCTGCTGCTCACCCTGCTCATTGATGCCCGGGTGGGGGGCATCGCCGCCGTAGTGACTGCTGTTCTGCTCGGTGCCATCAGTCACTTCATGTGGCCGGTGAGTATCTTGGCCTTGGTTGGTGGACTCACCGCTGTGCTGAGTGTCTCAAAAGTCAGCCAGCGCGGCGATCTGATGCGCGCCGGGTTCATCGTGGGCGGCGTGAATGTCCTGCTCATGCTGGCGCTCGGTCTGGCCGCCGGAAACAGCAGCCTCGCACTCCAGAGCTATCTGGGACTGATCAGCGGCGTTCTGGCCTCGATCGTTGCCATCGGCGTTCTGCCATATCTGGAGAGTGCTTTCAAGATCACATCACCCATCCGCCTGCTCGAGCTGTCCAACCCCAACCATCCGCTCCTGCGCAGGCTTATGTTGGAGGCCCCCGGAACCTACCATCACAGTATCTTGGTGGGCAATCTGGCAGAGGCGGCAGCAGAGGCGGTGGGGGGCGATGGTCTGCTGGCGCGGGTTGGGGCTTTTTACCATGACATCGGTAAACTGAAGCGCCCGTACTTTTTCGTGGAGAATCAAGTGGGGAAGGACAACCCCCACGACAAGATCGCTCCGTCACTCTCCACACTGATCGTCACGTCCCATGTCAAAGACGGCCTTGAGCTGGCTGGAGAGTACAAACTACCCGATGTTGTCACCCAGTTCATCGCCCAGCACCACGGGACCGATCTAGTGCGTTTCTTCTATCACCGGGCCACAGAGGCCAGTGAAGACGGCTCAGTGGAAGAGAAGGATTTCCGCTACCCCGGACCTAAGCCCCAGGGCAAGGAAGTGGCCATCGTCTCGCTGGCTGATGCCGTGGAGGCGGCTACGCGATCACTGTCGAAACCCACTCCCGGCAAGATTGAGGGTCTGGTGCGCAAGATCATCAAGGACCGTCTCAACTCGGGCGAACTGGATGAGAGCGACCTGACCTTCCAGGATATGGATCGGATCGCTAGTGCCTTTTCAAAGGTGATCATGGGCATGTTCCATACCCGGGTGGAGTACCCGGACAAGATCACCAAGGAAGAGATCGAGGGGAAGAAGACGAAGAATGGAAATACTGTTCAGCAGTGACCTGCCGCAGGAAGATACCACCAGATTTGAGGAGCTGATCCGCAGGGCGTTTCGCCTGGCTGCCGATATCAAGCAGCTGCAGGACCCGTGGGAAGTGAGTATCTCCTTTGTCGACGACAGCACCATCGCGGACCTGAATACTCAATACCGGGGGATTGCAGCGCCTACCGACGTCCTGTCCTTTCCTCAAGATGAAGACGACGGAGAGTTCGGCCAAGCGGAAGGCCTGCCTCGCCTGTTAGGTGATATTGTCATCTCCCTGGAACGGGCTGAGGAGCAGGCTGCAGAGTACGGCCATTCCCTGGAGCGGGAAGTGCTCTTCCTCGCCGTACACGGGTTTTTCCACCTCATGGGCCACGACCACGAGACCCCAGAGGAAGAGCAGGAGATGCGGGCTCTGGAAGAGAGTGTCCTCAAGGAGCTGGGCTTAGGGAGAGATTAACGGTGAGGCAGCGAAGCATCTGGATGAGCTTCAGCGACGCGTTGGAAGGCGTCGCCTTCGTGGTGCGCTCGGAACGGAACATGCGCATCCATCTTCTCCTCGGCCTTTTGGTTGTTCTCCTCGCCGCAGTCCTGGGCGCAAGCCGTCTTGAAGTGATCGCTTTAGTTTTCGCCATGGGTATGGTTTTTACTGCGGAGCTGTTCAACACAGCCGTTGAACGGATGGTGGATCTGATCCAGCCCGCTTACCATCCCCTCGCTGGAACGGTGAAGAAGATCGCCGCTGGAGGGGTCTTGGTTACGGCCCTTGCCGCAGCAGCTGTCGGCTATTTGGTGTTCATCGACTATCTGCTCCGCCTTGATCAGCTGCTCATCCGTCCGGTTCCAGAGCCTTATATGATCGTGCTGGTCCTGGCAGCCGCGGCCACGGTCGCTGTTGGCTGGCGGGCACTTCGGCAGGGCTCCCGGCCTTCGCTGCATGCGGCGGCTGCCTTTGCCCTAGCTGCAGCTATCTGGGAAGTCAGCGGAGGGTTTGCCGCGTTAGCTGGTCTTGCCTTAGCCTTTCTGGTCGCCCAGAGCAGGGTGGAAGGCAGGCTGCACAGTTGGTGGGAAGTGGTCACAGGCGCCTTGATTGGGTGTTCTGTGGCCCTGTTCTTTCTGCGGATGATCGCTTAGGGAAGGTGTGCTCACAGATGACAGGAAGAGAACTGATGGAACTGGCCATCAAGGCAAGGGAAATGGCGTACGTACCCTATTCCAACTTTAAGGTCGGAGCGGCCCTGCTGGCTGCAGATGGACAGGTGTACCTCGGCTGCAATATCGAGAATGCCGCCTTCAGCCCCACGAACTGTGCGGAGCGGACCGCCATTTTCAAGGCGCTGTCAGAAGGAACAAGGCATTTCACGGCCTTAGCTGTCGTGGCCGATACCGAGCAGCCTGTACCTCCCTGCGGCGTCTGCCGCCAGGTGATGGCTGAATTCTTCGATCCGGAGATGCCCATCTACCTGGGCAACCTCAAAGGAGAAATGGTGCAGACCTCGCTGCAGACGCTGCTTCCTGGGTCTTTCACTAAGCGAGACTTGGGGAGGGGGGAGAGCAATGACTGAACCGTTCAGATCCGGGTTTGTGGCTGTGGTTGGACGGCCGAATGTGGGTAAGTCCACGCTGCTCAACGCCCTCCTCGGCCAGAAGGTGGCCATAGTCTCAGACAAACCCCAGACAACACGCAACACCATCAGGGGCGTCTTGACGCTGGATCATGCCCAGATCGTCTTCCTGGATACGCCGGGACTGCACAAGCCCCTGCACAAGCTGGGCGAGTACATGGTTAAGAGCGCTCTGCAGGCTCTGGAAGACGTTGATGTTGTGCTCTGGCTGGTAGAGGCCGGCAGATGGACCGCTGCAGATAACCACATCTTGGCTGAACTCGCAGAGGTTCAGCAGCCCCTGATCCTTGTGGCCAACAAGGCCGATCAGGTATCGCAGGGGGAGCTGGAGGCCTTTTTGGAGAGAGTGGGACAGAAGCGTGCCTTCGCTGCCGCACTGGCAGTGTCGGCCCTGCAGGGGAGCAATCTGGGAGAGCTGGTTTCTCTGATCGTGGAGCGGCTGGAGGAAGGGCCCAAGTACTACCCCGATGATTGGCTCTCCGATCAGCCCGAGCGCTTCCTCGTTGCAGAGTTCATCCGGGAAGAGCTGTTTCTCCGCACTGAAGAGGAGGTCCCTCACTCGGTCGCCGTGGATGTGGAGGAGATCAAAGAGGTGGCGGAGAAGAATTTGATGAGAATAAGGGCAACAATCTATGTGGAGCGAGAGAGCCAGAAGGGCATTGTCATCGGCCAGGGCGGCCGCATGCTCAAGGAAGTGGGCACCAGCGCTCGGCTGCAGATGGAAAGGCTTCTCGGTACCCGCGTCCACCTCGAGCTCTGGGTTAAGGTGAAAAAGGACTGGCGCAACAAACCGGGGGCGTTAAGAGAGTTCGGGTACGAGTGAACCCTCATACCTATTTGCCCGTTAGCGAAAATTGTCAAGGGAGGTAGGGCTATGACCACGACGCACGCCTTCAGATCATCAGATGAACGAAGCCAGCTGGCAGAGCTGGTCGCCAGAGCACAGGCCGGAAGCACAGCAGCTCGGGAGAAACTTCTCCAGGACTACCGCCCGTTCTACCTGCGAGTTGCGTCCAACTGCTGCCGCAAGTACTTGGTGCTCGGCCGTGATGACGAGGCCAGCATTGCCATGATTGCCTTCAACGAAGCCATAGACTCTTTTGATCGTTCCGGCGGAGCCTCTTTTCTCAGTTTCGCCGAAATCGTGGTCAAACGCCGCATGGTGGATTACTTCCGCCGGCAGAGCAAAAGGGCCGAGGAAATCCCCCTCTCAACCTTTGAGACTGATGAAAACGAAGAAGGCGTCCTGCAGAAGATCGAATCAAAGGAAGCCCACACTGTCCTGCAGATTCAGGAAGAAACGGAGCAGCGGCGTGAGGAAATCTTCCGGCTCGATCAGCTCCTCAGCCACTACGGTATTCGCTTTTCTGAACTGGTTAAGATATCGCCGAGGCACCAGGATGCCCGAGACCGGGCCCTCCAGGTAGCCAAGGCTCTCATCAGCGATCCCGAACTGCTCGGCTACCTGACCCGCAAGAAGTCACTGCCTCTCAAAGAACTGGAAGCCAGGGTGAAGGTGAGCCGCAAGACCTTGGAGCGGCAGCGTAAGTACATAATCACGCTGGCACTGATCCTTATCGGAGATTTCTATCATCTGCAGGAATATCTGAACCGACCGGAGTGAAAAGGAGGTGGAGAAGGTGAAGCACAAGGGGATTGTGGTAGAGATCGCTCCCAAGAACAAGGTGATCATACTGACGCCTCAAGGGGAGTTTCTGAAAATCCCTTTCCACAAGCATGTCCAGGTGGGGCAGGAGATCCGTTACACCCCCCGCAAGGAACGGCTGAACGTCTGGCAGCTCTCTGCTGCCGCGGTGCTGTTTCTGACGCTTTTGGGCAGCTGGCCTATGATCAGTGAGCGGCTTGTGCCCCAATCGGCTGTGCCCGCCTTCATCGTCACTCTTGATCTGGACTCCAGTTTTGAGCTGGCCGTCAGCTCAGACCGCAAGGTCTTAAGCGTTGAAGGGCTGAACCGAAACGGACGGGAACTGGCGCAGAACCTGGATGTAGTTGGGGCTGATCTCCGCTCGGCGGTGCAGGCCATCGCGGCCAAGGCCGGCGGCGCAAAGCAGGCGGTAGTAACCGTTGCGGCTGTGAACGGTGGAGCAGCCTCTGTGAAAGAGAAAAGCAGCGAGCAGTACAGCGGCGTGGAAAGAGAAGTTGCCGATGCTCTGCGCAGTGCCAGGCTGGCTGACGTACGTATCTGGGAAGTCCCGCGCTCCTTCCAGACAGAAGCTAAACTGGCGGGCATTTCACCAAGCAGGTACATGGCCCTCCAGCAGCCATCGGGGCCAGTTGTCCCTTTAAAGATTGAGACGAGGCTAACCATGTCAGATCCGCCTGCGTTGGAGGAAAAGGCTGAAAAAGTTGCGGCAAGCACTGCAGTGGCTCAGCGCATCATGGAGCCCCTCAGGCCGGAACTGACACCCACTAGGTGGACCAGGCAGTCCGCGGACGCTTCCCAGGCCGGCATCCACAGCGTCAGTTTTCCCATCGCAGCAGTTAAAGGAGATTTCTAAGCGCATCGATGAGAGTAGATGAATTTGACTTCGAGCTTCCTGCCGAACTCATCGCCCAGAAACCGCTGGAGGCCCGGGATGCCTCGCGGCTCCTGGTGGTGCACAGAGAAGACGGCAGGCGCGAAGACCGCCATTTTTCTGATATTGTAGAATACCTTGAACCAGGCGATGTCCTGGTCGTCAACGATTCGCGAGTGCTGCCTGCCCGCCTGTGGGGGCGGAACAAGCAGCGCTCAGGACCGGTTGAGATCCTGCTTCTCCGACCCTACGGCGAAGGTCTTTGGGAAGTGTTGGTTCGGCCGGGGAAGAAAGCCAAACCCGGTGCGGAAATCGAGTTCTCGCCGCGGCTTTCCTGCCGGGTGATGGAGACTACAGCCAGCGGAGGACGCCTGGTGCGGTTTGAGTTTGAGGGTGATTTCGACGCCATCTTAACTGAGCTGGGCGAAACCCCTCTGCCTCCTTACATCCACGAGAAGCTGGACGATCCGGAGCGTTACCAGACAGTCTATGCCAAACATTCAGGTTCTGTGGCAGCCCCAACAGCGGGGCTGCATTTCACGCCAGAGCTGCTCGCAGCGATCCGCAGCCGGGGAGTGGCCGTGGCTCCGCTGACGCTCCATGTGGGCTTGGGTACCTTCCGGCCTGTCCAGGCGGAGAATGTGGAGGATCACGTGATGCACGAGGAGTTCTTCGAGCTCAGCCCGGAGAGTGCAGACTTGATCAACACCCGCCGCGCAGCGGGCGGCCGGGTGGTTGCCGTGGGCACCACTTCGGTTAGGGTGCTCGAGACAGCTGCAGGTGATAACGGCACTGTGCAGCCTGGTTCGGGCTGGACCAGTATCTTCATCTACCCGGGCTACCAGTTCAAGGCAGTGGATGCCCTGGTCACCAACTTCCACCTGCCCAAATCCAGCTTGCTGATGCTCGTATCTGCCTTTGCGGGCAGGGAAACGATTATGCGTGCCTACGAGCATGCCATCGCCGAACGTTACCGCTTTTTCAGCTTCGGCGACAGCATGCTGTTGTTGTGAAGGGAGTAGTTCGGTGGCATTTGAGTTCACGGTAGCAAAAGAATGCGGCAGGAGCAGGGCCCGTCTCGGGCGCCTGCAGACTACCCATGGCGTGGTGGAGACGCCTGTTTTTATGCCTGTGGGTACGCAGGCCACAGTGAAGACCATGACCCCTCACGAGCTTGCCGATCTCGGGGTGGAGATCATCTTGAGCAACACCTACCATCTTTACCTGCGCCCCGGCAGGGAGGTGGTGGCCGAAGCGGGGGGCCTGCATGGGTTCATGAACTGGCCGCGCCCGATCCTAACCGACAGCGGAGGGTTCCAGGTGTTCAGCTTGGGGCCGCTGCGGACCATTTCCGAAGAGGGAGTGAAGTTCCGCAGCCATCTCGACGGGTCTCCGCACTTTATCAGCCCGGAGAAATCCATCCAGATCCAGATGGACCTGGGCGCTGACATCATCATGGCCTTTGACGAATGCGCCCCCTACCCTGCGGACTGGGCCTATGTGAAGAAGTCCAAGGACCTGACTACCAGATGGGCCAAGCGCTGCAGGGAAGCCCATACCAGAGAAGACCAGGCTTTGTTCGGCATCGTCCAAGGCGGCACCTACGGGGACCTGCGGCGGGAAAGCGCCCTCGAACTGATCGATCTCGACTTCCCCGGTTACGGGATCGGCGGCTTAAGTGTGGGCGAGCCCAAGGAACTCATGTACGAGGTCCTGGAGGATCTGATCCCGGTTATGCCTCGGAACAAGCCGCGCTACCTGATGGGCGTCGGTTCTCCCGACTGCTTGATCGAAGGGGTGCTGCGCGGCATTGACATGTTTGACTGTGTCTGGCCGACGCGCTTGGCCAGGCACGGGATGGTGATCACCCGCCGCGGCAACTTGCCCATTCGCAACCTGCCCTACGCCAGGGATTTTAGCCCCATTGAGGAAGGCTGCGAGTGCTACACCTGCCAGAATTTCTCCCGGGCCTACATCAGGCACCTGATCAAGGCCAACGAGATTCTCGGCCTCAGGCTGACCACCATCCACAATCTCCACTTCCTCACCCGCCTGATGCAGGAGATCAGGGCAGCAATCGCTGCTGACAGCCTCCCTGAGTTTGCCAGGGAATTCCTCAGCGGCTTTCAGGTTGAGAATAAGAGGAACCTGGCCCTGGAAGTAGAAAACTAATGAGGTAACGCGCTGAAAGGGAGGTGAAATGATGTTCTTGCAGACCGATGTTCCTGTTGGACAACAAGCAAGCGTGGTCAGCTTGTTCCTGCCCATCATCTTGCTCGGGGTTATGTTCTACTTCATGCTTTGGCGTCCCCAGCAGAAGCAGCAGAAGGAAAGGAAGACCATGCTTGATTCCCTGAAAAAGGGCGATAGGGTGGTCACTATTGGTGGGATTCACGGTGAGCTCACCAGCCTGAAAGAGGACTATGTCATGCTGAAGGTGGCTGACAAAGTGGAGATCAAGCTCTCCCGCAGCGGTATCAGCCATGTACTTAAGGAAAAGGGAGAAGAAAAGAAGGGATAGCCTTGGGCTGTCCGAACCACTCCGGAAGGGTAAACCACCATGTTTGGTGGTTTTCTTCTAGATACTGATTAGGAAGGTGATAGCCGTGCGCAGAGCAGTGGCTGTTGGAGCATTCATCTTCGCTGTCTTCCTTGCAGTGCAGGTGGCTGAGGCTGGCGCCTTTTACCTGCACGATCACCAAAGTTACTGGTGGTACGTAGTGGATACCCCCGCCTTCAGCGCCATCGTCCCTTCCACAGGCCAGAGTTACGTCGAGCGCTCGATTTTCGGCATGAACAGCCTGCTCATCTCCCTGAAGGATGGGGTGGTCATGGAGGTGCACTCTCAACCGGGCACGGATGTGGAGGCGGTGCGCAGCAGCTTAGAGGCGCGCTACAAACCTCTGGTCAAAGACGTTAGCGTCCTCAGTAATCAGGAGATCACCACTTCCAACAATCTGAAGTGCCTTTTCTACGCCTATGAAGCGACAGGAGCAGATGGCAAGCGCGTCATGCTACGGTCAGTGTTCTTCCAGCGAGGCGGTTACGTAGTGTACATGACCTACTTCCTGGAAGCAGCGAAGTTCCAGGGCGATACGAGGGAATACTGGATACGAGCCGTAAACGGCTTTGAGTGGAACTAGGTTGGTGCTATGGAAGTTCAGGTGTATGTCGCCAAAGTGGGCAAATATGCCGTGGGTGTCAGCGGAGACTCGGTGGAAGTGGTGGAAAGGCCCTGCGGCGGTATATCCGTCGTGATCATTGACGGCCAGGGCCACGGACGGGGCGCCAAGCGCATGAGCCACATGATCGCCAACCAGGCTGCACGGTTGATCGAAGACGGAGCCAGGGACGGAGCAGTGATGCGCGTGATCAACGATCAGCTCTATGCCTTCCGGGACGGCATGGTATCCGCCACCGCGACGCTGCTCTCCGCCGATGCAGCCCAAGGCTGTCTGGTCGTTTCCCGCAACTCCAACAGCCCCGTGCTCGTGGCATCCCATGGGGAAGCCCGCTGTTTGGATGCACCCGTGGAACCCATCGGTATCCGGCGCCTTCTCAAACCGTCTCTGACCCATCTTGAACTGGCCGCAGGCACAGTGCTCATGGGCTTTACAGATGGAGTTACCGATGCCGGAAGGCACGGGAGGGAAAGGTTCTCTCTGAAAAAAGCCTGCCAAGCCATGCTGCAGGACATCTCCGCACAGGAACTGGCCGAGTCTGTTCTGCGTTATGCCCTGGAGCTGGACGACGGAAAGCCGCGCGATGATATGGTGGTGGCCGTCATGAAGGTAACAGCCGTTGAGAACAAGCTCGGGTTAAGGACCATCTCTGCTTCTTACCCCTTGTGAGGTGAGGAGGATGCAGCAGGATCCGCTGATCGTCATAGTGGGGGTGTGCGCCTCGGGCAAGACTACCCTGGGAAACGGGCTCAGGAACCTGGGTTACCGGGTCCGCACCTTCGCTCAGGAGCACTCAGTGAGCAGGCGGTTGTGGCAGTACCTGCATCCGGATGTACTGGTGTTCCTGGAATGCAGTTACGAGACCATCCGCAAGCGCAGGCGCGCCTTCTGGGGAGTGGAGCGCTACCGGCGCCAGCTCAACTGGTTGGAGGATGCCCGTGAGCAGGCTGATCTCATCGTGCGCACAGACGGCTTTTCCCCGGAGCAGCTGGTCGAGTACGTCCACCGCCGTCTGGCAGAACTCGGGATAGGGAGGCAGGAGGATGGCAGTCAAGCTAGCTGATGTCAAACAGCATCCCACCATCCGGGCTTACGTGCAGCAGGCCGATGATAACCTGGCAGCCATGGGCTTTACCGAGCACGGTTTCCGGCACATCAGCCTGGTTTCTGACCTAGCCCGCAGCATCCTGCTGAGTCTCGGCCGGGAAGAGCGCCTGGCCGAACTGGCGGCCATCGCTGGGTATGTACACGACCTCGGCAACTGTGTAGGGAGGGTACATCACGGTGCGGCGGGAGCCCTGCTTGTGGAACCCGTCTTGAGGGAGCTGGGCATGCCTCCGGCTGAGGTGGCTCTGATCTTGAGCGCAGTAGGCAATCACGAGGAAGAGGTGGGGGAGCCGGTCAACGCAGTGGCCGCAGCCCTGATCCTGGCTGATAAGTCTGATGTGCACCGCACCAGAGTGCGCAACCGAGAGATCTCCACCTTTGACATTCACGACCGGGTCAACTTCGCGGTGAACAAGTCGGTTCTCGACGTTGATGCAGAGCAGGGCTTGATCACCCTGAATATCACCATCGAGACCGAGTATACACCGATTATGGACTACTTTGAAATCTTCCTTGAACGCATGCTCATGTGCCGCAGGGCAGCCTCTTTTCTGGGCTGCCAGTTCAGGCTGAGGATCAACGAGGTGCAGCTTCTCTAAGCGTCAAAAAAGCAAAACTGGCGCCGGAAGGCTATTCCAAAGCGCCAGTTTTCTTTATGCCCGCTCCAGCAACTCCTTGCTGGGTACGAAGATGTATGGAACATTGCGGTAGAGCTGTTTGTAGTCGAGGCCGTAGCCCACCAAGAACTCGTTGGGCACTTCGAAGCCCACGTAGTCGATGGGAATCTCAACCCGGCGGTTCGCGGGCTTTGTGAGCAGCGTGCAGATGCGCAGAGAGGCAGGATTCCTGCTCTGAAGGATCTTCACAAGGTAGTTGAGGGTGAGGCCAGTGTCGATGATGTCCTCCACGATGAGCACATGCTTGCCCTCAAGGCTTTCCTCCAGATCCTTCGTGATGCGGACAATACCTGAGGTTTCGGTGGCATCTCCGTAGCTGGAAACAGACATAAAATCGTATTCCACCGGCTGGGTAATATGTTTGGCCAGGTCGCAGAGGAACATCAGCCCGCCCTTAAGCACGCAGAGCAGAGTGATGGTCTTGCCGGCATAGTCTCTGGAAATGTCTGCAGCCAGTTCTTGGACACGCTCTTGGATTGCTTCTTCGCTGACGATGATGCGTTCTACAATGTCCACCGTTCCACCACCATTCGTTTTCTCTTAATGATACTATTATGGCAATACACGGTCAAGAGGGATCCTGGGAGCAGAACGGGGCAGGAGTTGACCGTAAGGTGTAGAATTTACTGGCAGCGGAGGACTGTCTATGGTACGAAAACGGTGGATTCTGCAGGAGCAGCGAAGTGAGCTTGCGGAAGAAATGGCTGCCGGGTTGGGGATTACGCCCCTTGTGGCCCAAATTATGATCAACCGCGGGATCACGACAGTGGAGGCTGGGCGGGAATTTTTGCAGTGCGACCTGGCTGAAACTCCGGATCCTTTTTTGATGTCTGGCATGCAGGATGCAGTGGAGCGCATCCGCAGGGCTCTGGCCTCGGGAGAGCGGATCGTTGTCTACGGTGATTACGATGCGGACGGGCAGACGGCAACGGCTCTTTTGGTACGCGCTCTCAGAAGGCTCGCCCTTTCTTCTGAGACGATCAACTACTATCTCCCGGACCGCTTTGAAGAAGGTTACGGCCTGAACTGTCAAGCAGTGGCAGCACTGAGTGCTGAGGCGGATCTCCTCATTTCTGTGGACTGCGGCATCGCTTCTCACCGGGAGGTGGAAGAAGCACAGCGCCTCGGCTTGGATGTGATCATCACCGACCACCACGAGCCGGGCCCTGAGCCGCCGCCTGCCCTTGCTGTGCTCAATCCCAAACAGGCCGGCTGTGCCTATCCCTGGAAGGAACTGGCGGGTGTGGGGGTGGCCCTGAAACTCATCCAAGCCCTCGAAGTACCGGGTTGGGAAGAGTTCGTGGATCTCGCGGCCTTGGGCACGGTTGCTGATCTCGTTCCCCTCAAGGGCGAAAACCGCACCATCGTTAAGCGGGGTTTGGAGCTGCTGCCAAAGACAGGAAACCTGGGACTGCGGGCGCTCCTAGAGGCGTCGGCTGTCGCAGCGCCAACCGCCTACGACCTGGGTTTCCGTCTCGGTCCCCGTCTGAACGCGGGCGGCCGCTTGGGCGATGCGGAGCGGGGCGTTCGCCTGCTCCTCACGGAAAATGAGGCTGAGGCCAGGAGGCTGGCGGTTGAGCTCAGTCAGGAGAACTCCCGCAGGCAGCAGGTGGAACAGACCATCCTGCACCAGGCCGTGGAGACAGTGGAGAAGTACGGTCTGCAGCAGCGTCCTGCCCTGGTGGTATGGGGCGCCGGTTGGCATCAGGGAGTGGTCGGAATTGTCGCTTCGCGGCTGGTTGAACTCTATTACCGGCCGACGGTAGTGGTCAGTGTGCAGGGCAGCGAAGCGGTGGCTTCTGCCCGCAGCATTGCCGGGCTGCATCTCTTCGAAACACTCAAGCAGTGCTCCCACCTGCTCACCAAGTTCGGGGGGCATGCCATGGCGGCCGGCCTGAGCCTGCCTGCGGAGAACCTTCGGGAGTTCCAACGGCTTTTTGAGGAGCTCTGCGCGGCAAAGCTCAAACCAGAGGACTACATCCCCAAACTGAATGTGGACTGCCGGGCTGAGCTCTGCCAGATCACCGAAGAGCTCATCGCCGAGCTGGCGCTCTTGGAACCTCATGGGCTCGGTAATCCCGGTCCTGTCCTTCAGGCTGAAGTGTCTGTAGTGCGCACCAGGACGGCCGGCACAGATAACCAGCATCTCCAGCTGGCGGTTCAAGATGCGACGGTGAGCCAGGAACTGCCGGCCATCGCTTTCGGAGCGGGGCCCAGCCAGGCGGAGATCGAGAGGGTATCCGAGGGTGTAGCTCTAGCGTTTGTTCCGGGAATCAATGAGTGGAACGGCCGGAGGGAAGTCCAGCTTCAGGTCAAGGACTGGCAGGCGGTCTCGGAACCAGAAAACTTTGTGCGCCGGTGGTTGGTGGACGCCTACCCCTGGAAGCTTGGTCCAGCTTATTTCCAGAGCTCCGCCCTTCAGTTTGATGGCCGGGAAGCGCCTCCCGTCCCGAACTGCCGGTTCGTCGATCTCAGGGGTAACCCCACCAGAGCAGCGGAACTCAGCAGGAGGCGGAATGCGGCCGAACCCACGCTGATCTTGGTGAACAGGGCGGCCTCTGCTCTCCAAGTCTGCCGCGAGCTGCGCATAGCTGTCCCGGGAGGCAGGAGCTTCATCGGCTTTGCCCACGAATGGCTTTCACCTGAGGAAAGGGCGGAGCTGGAGCGTTCTTCCTTCACCTGGATAGTCTCCACCGGATTGGGTCTGCCCAAAGGCAGCTGGCCTTCGGTTTGGTTCTGGGAACCACCGCTCACTGCGGACACGTGGATTTGGTGGACGTCTCTGGCTGAGGAAGGCGGTGAGCTCGTGGTTAGTTATGGCCCCAAGGATGTTCGGGACCTCCAAGTCCATCTGCGCAGGGACTATCCCGACCGGCTGGTTCTGGCCAAGGTGTACCGGCTTCTGCGTACTCCGACCGGCCAGATCACACTGGGCGAAGCCTCAGCCAAGCTGGAAGCGGCCGGACTCATCGGCGCCCTGCCCGCGGCTCTGGGGATCTTCGCCGAGCTCGGCCTGTGGAGCACAGATGGAGAAGCCATCCGCTACCTTCCAGAGCCTGCACACAAGCTAGACTTGGAGCAAGCAGTTCTGTATAATAAGATAACGAAGATACGCGATCAGGCTGCACTTTACCTCAAGCGATGCCTGGAAAGGGGATTCCTCCAAGATGGATTTGAAAGACAAAATTAGGGTGATACCAGATTTCCCGCAGCCTGGTATCAGTTTCAAGGACATCACTACGCTGCTGAAAGACGCTGAGGCTTTTCGGGAAGCGATCAAGCGCTTGGCCGCCCATTTCGCCGGCAAACAGGTTGATATGATCGTGGGCGTCGAGTCACGGGGCTTTCTCTTGGGAGCACCCTTGGCATATGAAATGGGTCTCGGCTTCACCCTGATCCGCAAGCCGGGCAAGCTCCCCGGCGAAGTGATCTCGGTTGAGTATGATCTGGAGTATGGAAAGGACGGTTTGGAAATCCACGCCGATGCATTTCCACCGGGAACTCGCGTTTTGATCGTTGACGATGTTATGGCGACTGGCGGCACTATCTCCGCGGCCATCGAGCTCACCAAAAAGCTGGGCGGACAGGTCGTTGGCCTGGCTTTCCTGATCGAACTCAACTATTTGGGCGGCCGAGAGAAGCTGGCCGACTATGACATCGCTGCTCTGGTGCAATATGATGACTAAAAGCTAGGGGGGGAAGGAGGGGGGCGCTGTGAACCTGCAGTACCTTATAGAACGCATCGTAGCTTACTATCCAAAAGCCAATGTGGACCTCGTTGAAAAGGCTTACAACTTCTCTCAGCGCGCCCACGAGGGACAGCTCCGCGAATCTGGAGATCCCTACTTCGAGCACCCCTATGAAGTCGCCCTGATCCTCGCGGATCTGGAGCTGGATGTTGAGACTATAGCGGCGGGCCTGCTCCACGATGTGCTGGAGGACACGCCGGTCACCCGTCAGGAACTTGCTGATGTCTTCGGGCCGACCGTTCTCATGCTGGTGGAAGGCGTGACCAAACTGGAGAAACTGCCTGTGCACAACCGCTTTGAGCAGCAGGCGGAGAACATGCGCAAGATGATCTTTGCCATGGCGGAGGATGTGCGGGTCATCCTGATCAAGCTGGCTGACCGGCTGCACAACATGCGCACCTTGAGGTACATGCCTCCCGAAAAGCAGAAGCTCATCTCCCAGGAGACTCTGGACATCTTCGCGCCGCTGGCGCACCGCATGGGTATCTGGCGGATCAAGTTCGAAATGGAAGACCTGGCCTTCCGGCACCTCAATCCTGAGGAGTATTACCGGCTGGTCGCTGAGATAAACCGCAAACGCCAGGAGCGGGAAGGCGACCTGCAGGAAGCCATGAACATCATCATGGAACGCCTGGCCGAGATGGAAATGGCCTGCGACATTCAAGGACGCCCCAAGCACCTGTACAGCATCTACCAGAAGATGCATAAGCAGAACAAGAGCCTTGACGAGATCTACGATCTCATGGCCATCCGCATCATCGTGGATACTGTACGGGACTGCTACGCTGTGCTGGGCGTCATTCACGCTCTTTGGAAACCGATCCCTGGCCGCTTCAAGGATTACATCGCCGTGCCAAAATCGAACCTCTATCAATCCCTGCATACCACGGTGGTCGGCCCCCGGGGTGAGCCCTACGAGATCCAGATCCGCACCTGGGAGATGCACCGCATAGCTGAAAAGGGCGTGGCGGCGCACTGGATGTACAAAGAAGGGACCCGCAAACCAGGCGATGAGGCGGCCAAGATCAGCTGGCTGCGGGAAGCGGTGGAATGGCTTCAGGAGATGAAGGATCCCCAGGAGTTCATGGACACGCTGAAAATCGACCTCTTCGAGGACGAAGTCTTCGTGTTTACGCCCAAGGGAGATGTGAAGTCGCTTCCCAACGGTGCCACGCCCATCGACTTTGCCTTTGATGTGCACACGGATGTGGGCCTGCGCTGTTTTGGTGCGAAAGTTAACGGCAGGATCGTGCCGCTCAATTACGTTCTTAAGAACGGGGACTTTGTCGAAATCCTCACCAGCAAAACGGCAAACCCGTCTCAGGACTGGTTGAACTTCGTCAAGACCTCCAAAGCTCGCAGCAAGATCCGGGCCTGGCTCAGGGAAGAGCAGCGTGAGGAGAATCTCGCCCGCGGCCGTGAACTTTTGGAACGTGAATGCCGCAAGCTGGAAGTAGATGCCAAGACGCTGCTAGCTGAGGCCAACCTCCAGCCCATTGCCCGCAAGTACGGAGTGAGCAACGCGGAAGAGCTGATTGCAAGCGTGGGTTCGGGCAGGATCAGCCCCGCGCAGGTGCTGCAGAAGCTCACGGGCCAGGAGGCGAGTGACCGCAAAAAGCTGCCTGAGGTAGGCAAGAAGCGCCGCCGGGACACGACCCGCGGCGTGGAAGTGATCGGTGCAGATAACCTCCTGGTTCGCTTTGCAAAATGCTGCAACCCGGTCCCGGGAGATGCCATAACCGGATACATCACCAGGGGACGGGGGATCTCAGTGCACCGCGTAGACTGCCCCAACGTTTCAACCCTGGGCGCGGAATCGGGGCGCCAAATTGAGGTGGTCTGGAACGTAGGCAAGGACGATGCCTACCCTGTGGAAATCGAGATCGAGGGCATTGATCGGCCAAACTTCCTGACCAACATCATGCACGCTCTCTCCGAGCGCAAAACCAATGTGGATGCGGTAACGGCCCGGACTAGCCGGGACGCAGTGATCGTACAGGTGACCGTTGAGATCCACGATGTGCAGCACTTGGACAATGTGATGAGTGCCTTGCGTCAGATCCATGGAGTTCTGGGGGTGCACCGCGCTACTCCCACCTAAAGCAGAGGATGGTGATCATGCGGGCAGTTGTGCAGCGCGTCAAAGAAGCCAGGGTCAGCGTGGACGGAGCCGTGGTGGGCGCCATCGCTCACGGGCTCCTCGTTTTCTTGGGAGTGGGCAGCAGCGACACCAGTGCCGATGCCCAGTACCTTGCCAAGAAGATAGCTGGCCTGAGGATTTTCCCCGATGAACAGGGCAAGATGAACCTGGATGTCCACGATGCAGGCGGTGAAGTCCTTGCTGTATCGCAGTTCACTCTCTATGGTGACTGCCGTCGGGGGCGCAGGCCCAGCTTCAGCGAGGCAGCTCCTCCCGAAGCTGCGCAGGCCCTTTACGAAGAGTTCGTGGCCCAGTTGAGGACGGCCGGTTTTTCTGTGTCCACGGGCGTGTTCCAAGCCCACATGGAAGTAAGCCTGATCAATGATGGTCCCGTGACCCTGATCGTAACCAGTGAAGGAGAATAGGGATGCAGCTTGAGCGCTTTGTTCTGAATGCCTACTCCACGAACTGCTACGTCCTCTACGATGGAGGCGAGGCAGTGATCGTAGACCCGGGCGGCGAGGCACCTAAGATCCTGGAGTTCCTGGAACAGGAGAAGCTTCAGGTGGTACTTATCGTCAACACCCACGGCCACTGCGATCATATCATAGCCAATGCCTGGTTCATGGAGAAAACCCAGGCGCCGCTGGCCATCCACTCGGAAGATGCCCCGTTCCTAACTGATCCCCGCCTTAATCTCGGGGAGAAGGTGCGCATGGAGGTGCATCCGGTCAAGGCAGATCGCCTGTTGGTGGAAGGAGAAAAGATCGCCTTTGGTTCGGCCAGCCTGCAGGTTATCCATACTCCAGGGCACACCCCCGGGGGGATCTGCCTTTACGGGGACTGCGTGTTGATCAGCGGTGACACCCTGTTCCGCTCTTCGGTGGGGCGCTGGGATTTCCCCGGATCGGACGAGCTGGCCCTGAAAAGCAGCTTGAGGCGCCTTACCCAGCTGCCTCCCGAGACCAAGATCTACCCAGGCCACGGCTTCAGTACGACGCTGGAGCGGGAGCTTGCGCACAATCCATTTCTGAAGTCGCTGCAGGGAAGTGATTAGAAATAGCCATCCCTTTTTTCTTTGGTTATGACAGCTTCGACATACGAGCTGACGGCTTTCTGGCTCCGTCGATGAAAGTCGCGGTGAAATCGCTGGCACCCAACGCCAGCTTTGGCCGGGGAAGGGTCGTCGAGGCGGACTACGCCTGGGAGGACCAAGCCCTCTTTGTTTGTGTGCGGTTCGCAGGGGCGGAGTGGACCTGCCGGGACACAGAAATTCTTGACTCCCGCTATGGCGAACTGGACAGGGAGCGCAGGGTCAAAGAGCGGGCCCGTTTGGGCATCCGGCGGGTCTTTGAGCAGGTCTACGGCCTGGCGGAAAGCCCCTGGGGGATCTTAACGGGGGTGCGCCCCATGAAGATGGTCCACGCGATGCTCGATCGGGGCTTCCCTCCGGCGGAGCTGCGTCAGATCCTGCTCGAGGTTTACGCCCTCAGCCCGAAAAAGGCAGATCTGCTGCTGGAAGTTGCGCAGGCACAGCGGCCTTTCTTCCGCCCCAATCCAAACAACCCGATCAGCATTTACATCGGCATCCCCTTCTGTCCAACCCGCTGCAGCTACTGTTCGTTTGCAGCATACCCCTTGGAGACCCACGGCCATCTCCTCAAGGACTTCCTAAAAGCCCTCCATGTGGAAATCGAGGCTGTGGGCCGCCTCGTCCGGGAACTGCGCCTGCAGGTGGAAGCGGTTTACCTCGGAGGAGGGACCCCCACCACAGTTCAGGGCGAGGATCTTAAGAGACTGCTCGGCCTGATCAGCGAGCACCTGCTGGCGGGACAGGACGCCGAGTTTACGGTGGAAGCCGGGCGGCCGGAAACCCTGTCCCGGGAAACGTTGAACATTCTCAAAGCAGCGGGAACCCAGCGCATCTGCATCAACCCACAGACCATGCATGAGCCCACTCTGGCCGCCATCGGGCGGCGGCACACGGTGGCAGATGTCCACCGGGCCTTTGCGCTGGCCCGAGAAATTGGCATCCCAGTAATCAACATGGATATCATCGTGGGTCTGCCCGGTGAAGAACTGCCCCAGGTCCAGCGGACCTTGGAGGAGATCGGGGCGCTTGGGCCCGACAACCTGACAGTGCACAGCCTGGCCTTGAAGAGGGCTTCTTGGCTGCGCAAGAACCTGGACCAGGTACGCCTGGCCCAAGAGCAGGGAGAGGCCATGGTGGACCTGGCGCGGGATTACGCCCTCAGCTGGGGCATGCGGCCCTATTATCTCTACCGGCAGCGTCATATCCTCGGCGATCTGGAGAACACCGGCTATGCCCAACCCAGAACCAGTTCCGTTTACAACATCCAGATGATGGAGGAACGGCAGACCACGATCGCCCTGGGAGGGGGAGGGATCAGCAAGCTGGTCGCTTCCGACCTTTCCCTGACCCGGCATGCCAACCCCAAGTGCCCGGCAGCCTATGCCTCTCAGATCAGGGAGCATCTTAACGAAAAGCTGGACGTCCTGCGGAGGCACCTCGCTAACAGCAGTTGACAGGGCAAGCAGAACTTGTTCGTTTGACATAGAACGGCATTTAAAGTACAATTAGCTTGTTGGTCTCTCTCGAAGAATGGAAAGGGTTGGTTGGCTATGTTCCGTAAAATGAGGAACAACATGAAGTATGTGATCATTATCGTTTTGGCGGCAATGGTCGGCGGCGGTATTTGGGCAGCTGCTGTTTCGTTTTTTGGGGGCTCCCAGACGGTTCCAGCCGAGGCGAACGTCGCCGTGGCCAAGGTGAACGGCCAGACCATTTCCCTGTACGATCTTTATGTAGCATATCTCCGCCTGGTTCAGCAGATGGAGTATGAGCAGGGAGGCCTCACCGGGCGTACGTATGAGGCCCTGCGCTACCAGGCGATGGAGAATTTGATCGATAGCGTCTTGGTTCAGCAGGAACTGAACAAGCGCAAGATCAGTGCTTCTAAGGCGGAAGTCGACGCCGTGGTGAAGGAACTGGTGTCGCTTTTCGAGAGCGAGGAGGACTTCAAAAAGCAGCTCGCAGCCTCTGGTATCAGTGAAGAGTCACTGAGGGCGCAGATGGAGTACCAGCTCAGGATCGAGAAGCTGCAGGACCAGCTTCTGGCTCATATCTCAGTGACCGAAGACGAGCTTCGGGAGGCGTACGAACGGGTTCGCACGAGCCACATCCTCATCAGGCCGGAAGGTTCCACCGATGAGGACTGGGCCGCTGCCGAGCAGAAAGCCTGGGAGATCTACAACCAGGTGACCCCTGAGAACTTCGCAGAACTTGCTGCCGAGGTGTCCGATGATAGTACCAGCTCTCAGGGCGGTGAACTGGGTTACATCTACCGCGGCAAGACCGTCCCCGAATTCGAGGAAGCAGCCTTTGCTCTCGGAGTTGGGGAGATCAGCGAACCGGTCCGCTCGACCTACGGTTACCACATCATCACCGTGACGGATCGCATCGAGGCCGGAGGAGAGGACTTCGAGAACTCCCGTGAACAGCTGGCCCGGGAAATCCGCCTGGAAAAAGGTGCAGAAGACCTCAGCAACTGGTTGGCAGAACAGCGTAAAGCTTCGGATATAGTCCTCATGGAATCCAGACTTAACGCCTTCGCTCAGATGCAGGCTGAAAACTATGAGGATGCGGCGCACTACTACAAGCTGGCCATAGAGGAAGAGCCCGACAACCCATACCTGTACACCTTCCTGGGCGATGCCTATTACGAGATGGGCGACCTTCAGACGGCCACCGAACAGTACAAGCTGGCCGTTGAGAAGGCACCTGAGGACTATACTCTGCTTTACAGCTTGGGTAAGCTGTACGAAGAAGCAGAGGACATTGACCAAGCGGTTGCCCAGTATATCAAGGCAGCTGAACTCGTTCCCAATGATATCTTCGCCCTGCTTACTCTCTACTACAGCGTAACTGGTTTGGAGCGCTGGGACGACGCCAAGGCCATCGAGAAGCTGATCGAAGAATACCAAGAGCGGCAGAACGCACTCCTGCAGGGGCAGGACGCCACTGAGGCTGGTGAAGAAGAAGCTGCTGAAGAAACTGCGGAGGAACCCGCAGAAGAGCAGGTAGAGGAAGAACCGGAGCTGGTTGAGGAGGAAGCCGGAGGAGGGCCGAATTCCGAAGAAGAAGCACCAGCGGAAGCTGAAACCGAACCTGCTGCGCAAGAATGAACCTCAGGCGAGTGGTGGTTACCATCACTCGCCTTTTGCCAACACCTTTGGGGAGGAGACAGAGATGACCTTGACCAACCGTCCTCGGGGCACCAATGACGTCGGCCCGGGGGAGATCGAACTGTGGCACCAGCTGGAGGAAAAGATCCGGCAGGTCTGCTCGGCTTTTGGGTATAAAGAACTGCGCACGCCCATTTTTGAACATACTGAGCTTTTTCAGCGCGGCATTGGCGAGGCCACAGACATAGTAGAGAAAGAGATGTACACCTTTATGGACAGGGGCCAGCGGAGCCTCACTCTGCGCCCAGAAGGCACGGCACCGCTCGTGCGCGCTTTTGTGGAGAACAGGTATGGTGAAGGCGCACTGCCTGTGAAGCTCTATTACCTCGGCCCAATGTTCCGCTATGAGCGCCCGCAGGCGGGGCGTTACCGGCAGTTTACCCAGTTTGGTTTGGAAGCCCTGGGTTCAGCCGATCCCCTTTTGGACGTGGAAGCCATCGTTCTCCCCCTGGAGCTGTACAAGGCCTGCGGTCTCAGCGGTTTTCAGGTAGAGATCAACACCATCGGGTGCCCGGTCTGCCGCCCCGCGTACCGGGAAGAGCTGGTGAAGTATTTCGAGCCCCATGCAGACAAGCTGTGCGGCAGCTGCAAGAATAGGCTGGAGCGCAATCCCCTGCGTCTTCTGGACTGCAAGGTTGAGGGCTGCCAGGAGATCATGGCCGGAGCGCCTTCCATCACCAAGCACCTCTGCCCCGAGTGCGAGGAGCACTTTAGCCAGGTCCTAGCCTACCTCGATGCCCTGGGTATCGAGTACAAGCTCAACCACAGACTGGTACGGGGTTTCGACTATTATACCAAGACAGTCTTTGAAGTTACCTGTTCAGAGCTGGGTGCTCAAAATGCCGTTGGAGCCGGTGGGCGCTACGACGGGTTGGTCGAAGAGCTCGGCGGCAAACCGACCCCGGCAGTGGGTTTTGCTGTGGGAGTCGAGCGGCTTCTGCTCGCACTGCGGGGGCAGGAGAAAGCCAAGGCAGAAACGGCCGGCCCCGATGCCTATATTGTGCATTTCGGCGGCGAGACGAAGCAGCGGGCGGCCCAGACAGCGTTCTTCCTGCGCCGCCGTGGGCTTTGGGTCGAACTTGACTACTTGGGCCGCAGCATCAAAGCGCAGATGAAGGCGGCAGACAGGTTGGGCAGCAGGCATGTCCTGATCTTCGGCGAGGACGAACTCAGCCGTGGCGAAGCCGTGCTGCGCGATATGAAGGACGGGCAGGAGCAGAAAGTTGATCTGCAGGATCTAGAACAGCTAGCGAAGATCTTAGGGGAGTGCGGGCAATGACAGATTGGCAGAGAACAAGAAACTGCGGTGAATTAAGGATAACGGATGTGGGCAGCACGGTTACCCTCAACGGCTGGGTTAACCGGAGGCGCGATCTGGGCCAGCTGATTTTCGTGGATCTCAGGGACAGGTCAGGCCTGGTGCAGGTGGTCTTCGACCCAGAAATCCTGGGCCGCGAACAGTTTTCAGACGCCGAGAGTCTGCGCAGCGAGTACGTGATCTCGGTTCAGGGAGAGGTTGCCGCGAGGCCGGAAGCCAATCCCAACCTCGCGACGGGCGAAATCGAGGTGCGGGTTTCCAGACTGGTGATCCTTGCGGAAGCAGAAACCCCGCCCTTCCACATTGATCGGGCGGATGAGGTTGACGAGGCTCTGCGGCTCAAGTACCGCTATCTGCATCTGCGCAGCAGGGAGCTCCAAGAGACCATCGCCCTCCGGCACCGCATCACCGCTGCTGTCCGGTCCTTTTTGAACGGCCAGGGTTTCCTGGAGATCGAGACACCCATGCTGATCCGGTCAACCCCAGAAGGGGCCAGGGATTACGTGGTTCCCAGCCGCGTCCATCCGGGCTGCTTCTACGCGCTGCCGCAGTCGCCTCAGCTGTTCAAACAGCTTCTCATGATCGCAGGTTTCGAGCGTTACTACCAGATCGCCCGCTGCTTCCGGGATGAAGACCTCCGGGCAGACAGGCAGCCTGAGTTCACCCAGATCGATGTGGAGATGTCCTTCGTGGATCGTGACGATGTCATGAACACGATGGAAGCCATGATCCTCCATATCTTTGAGGAAGTGATGGGCATCGAGATCGCCTCTCCGATTCCGCGCCTGACTTACCAAGAGGCCATGGATCGTTTTGGCAGCGACAAACCCGACACCCGCTTTGGCATGGAGATCTACGATCTCACTGCAGAGCTGAAGGGCAGCTCCTTCAGGGTGTTTGCCGACACGGCTGCATCAGGCGGAGTGATCCGGGGTATCTGCGTCAAGGGGGCGGCTGGCTTCACCCGGAAGCAGATCGATACGCTCAATGAGAAGGCGCAGGATTGGGGAGCCAAGGGCTTGGCCTGGCTGGCCTTGGAGGAAGGGCAGGTTCGCTCGCCCATCGCCAAGTTCCTCAGCGAGGAGGAGCTGGCGGCGATCCGGAGAGTCTGTGGGGCGGAAACGGGCGATCTGATCCTGATCGTCGCTGGTGCCTACGATTTGGTTTGCAGCGTATTGGGCCGGCTGCGCCTGGATCTCGGACGGGATCTGGGGCTGATCGACGAAGAATCCTTCAACCTCCTCTGGGTGGTTGACTGGCCGCTGCTTGTCTACGACGAAGAAGCGGGACGGTATGTGGCAGCCCACCATCCTTTTACCGCTCCTCTCGATGAAGATGCCCATCTACTGGAGACCGACCCCGGAAGGGTCAGAGCCAAAGCCTACGACATGGTGCTCAACGGCGTGGAGCTTGGCGGGGGTAGTATCCGCATCAGCCGCCGATCGCTGCAGGAGCGGATGTTCGCTGCCCTGGGCTTCACCATGGAAGAGGCCCGCAGGCAGTTCGGTTACTTCCTTGAGGCGTTCGAGTATGGAGCCCCTCCCCATGGCGGCATAGCCTTCGGCCTGGACCGCCTGGTGATGCTCTTGGCCAAACGGCCGTCCATCCGCGATGTGATCGCGTTCCCCAAGACGGTCAGTGCCTCCGACCTGATGGTTGAGGCCCCAGCGCCGATCAGCGAGGCGCAGCTGCGTGAACTGAAGATCAACTTGAAGAGCTGAGAGTCTTGGCCAGGTCGTGGACGATGTTTGCTCCCCTGGAAGTGACGACACCGGTAACCAGATAGTCCAGGACAGCGTGGCGCACCGGTATGTCAAGGGTACTGAGGACCCCAACTCCGCTGACCCAGGCCAGCAGAACCCCAAGCACACCGGAGACAAAGGGCAGATAACGGCGGTTTAGGTCAGGAAGCAGAGTCTTGATGGTGTTGGTGAGCACCTCGATGACGAAGGCAATAGCCAGCACTTTGCCCAACAGCTGATCCATGTGCTGATCCCTCCTTGCTAAGATGTATGTCTACCCCAAACGCAGTAGAACAGGGAAAAACCGGTACAAGCGGGGCACTTGAATCTGTGTAAAGACTGTGCTATGATTTAGCTAGATAAGGCACCCCTGCTGTGCTCGCGATCAATCTGACCTTGTTATGAGCCAACACCAACACAAAGGGAACCTGGAACTCGTAGCAGCCAGAACACGCCCTCTAAAACTGGGACGTTCGCACTGCTGCGGAGGGTACCCACCTGCCTATGCAGGTTCATTCGGGTCAGCACTAGCGGTACGGCGGGGGACGGATCTGGATACCCCTTGCGGGGTATTTTTTCATGGAGGGCACTATGGAGCATAGATTTGTTCGGACTGAACTCGTTTTGGGTGCGGAGAACCTCAGAAAGCTGCAGCAGGCGGCAGTAGCCGTAATCGGTTTGGGCGGTGTCGGAGGTTATACAGCGGAGGCCTTGGCCCGGTCGGGAGTTGGCAAGCTGATCCTCATCGACCATGACACAGTAACCATTTCCAACCTTAACAGGCAGATCGTGGCCCTGGAATCCACGCTGGGACGGCCCAAGGCGGAAGTGATGGCGGAACGGATCGCCCAGATCAACCCTGAATGCCAGGTGACCGCCCATCAAGCTTACTACTGCCGGGAAAGCCATGCAGCTCTGCTGCCGGAAGCCCTCGATTACGTCGCCGATGCCATAGACAGCGTACGGGCCAAGGTAGATCTCATCGAAGCCTGCGTGCAGAACGGGATCCCCATCGTTTCCTCCATGGGGGCGGGCAACAAGCTTGATCCGAGCCGCCTCCGGATCGCTGACATTTCCCAGACCCACACCTGCGCCCTGGCCAGGGCCGTGCGGGGCGCTCTGCGCAAACGGGGGATTGCCACGGGAGTAACCGTGGTCTTCTCGGACGAACGGGCCGTAGGAAGGAAAGAAGGGTCCACTCCCGGAAGTACAGCCTTTGTCCCAGGCGCGTCGGGTCTGCTGATGGCTAGTTGGATCGTGAGGCAGATCTGCGGGGAGGTTTAGGCATGGACTTGTTTGAACAGAGCTCCTTGAGGCACGAACAGGCTCCCCTGGCTGTGCGCATGCGTCCGGAATCCTTGGATGAGTACGTGGGCCAGGAGCATATCTTGGGGCCGGGCAAGCTCCTCCGCCGGGCCATAGCTGAAGATATTCTGCGCTCGATCATCCTCTACGGGCCGCCCGGTTCAGGCAAGACGACGCTTGGTTACGTCATTTCCAGGACCACAAAGGGAGTATTCATCAACGTCAGCGCCACAACCACCGGTGCAGCTGAGCTCAAGCGCCTTGCAGAAGAGGCCAGAGACCGGCGGGCGTACCACGGCGAGCGCACCATCTTGTTTGTCGACGAGATCCAGCGGTTGAACAAGGGACAGCAGGATGTGCTGCTGCCGGCGGTGGAGAAGGGCGATCTCATTCTGATAGGCGCCACCACGGAAAATCCGTACTTCGAAGTCAACGCAGCTCTGCTCAGCCGTTCCCAGATCTACCAGCTCAAACCACTTGAGGAAAGGCACCTGCTGGCCCTGGCCAAGCGGGCTCTGAAAGACCCGCGTGGCCTCGGGGATGTGCAGTGTGTGGTCACTGACGACGCCCTTGGCCACCTGGTGCGCATCGCCAACGGAGATGCCCGCGTGCTCTTGAACAACCTGGAGTTTGCCGTCCTCACCACCGTGCCCAATGCGGATGGGGTGCGCATCGTCGATCTGGCGGTGGCCGAAGAGGCGGCTCAAGCCCAGCGGGTGCGCTATGATAAATCCGGTGATCAGCACTACGACGTGATTTCCGCCTTCATTAAGTCCATGAGGGGAAGCGATCCCGACGCCGCCCTGTACTGGTTCGCCCGCATGCTCTACGCGGGTGAAGACCCGCGGTTCATCGTGCGCAGGCTTTTGGTGCACGCTGCGGAGGATGTGGGCATGGCAGACCCAACGGCACTGCTTGTTGCCCAGGCCGCTGCCACTGCTCTAGAATGGGTCGGCCTTCCGGAAGCGCGCATTCCCATGGCTGAGGCTGTTATCTATATCGCGACTGCGCCGAAGAGCAACTCGGTGGTAAGCGCCATCGATGCTGCGCAGGAAGCGGTGGAGAAGAGCGGCGCCGAACCGGTGCCGGTCCACCTGCGCGATGCCAGCTACCCAGGGGCAGCGAAACTCGGCCACGGCCTGGGGTACAAGTACCCTCACGACTATCCCCATCATTATGTGATTCAGGAGTACCTGCCCGCCAACCTGAAAGGCCTGAAGCTGTACGAGCCGTCAGATCAGGGGCGGGAAAAGGCGATCAAAGAGCGCCTCGCCTACTTCGCCCAGCTTAAGGCCAGGAACATGACCAAAGAGCCCTGAGGGGCTTTTTTTGTTGAAGGCGTTGACGCTGTTTTGCCGCTGTGCTATGATCATGATGAATTGAATCCCGACGAATCTAGTCGGAAATGAGGGGAGGCGGATGGATGCGAGTATCCACGCGGGGCGAGTATGGGGTCCGCGCCATGTTTGACCTAGCCCTCAACTACGGGAACGGCCCTATTCCTCTGAAGGCCGTGGCAAAACGCCAGTTGGTTTCTGAAACGTACCTGGAGCAGCTCTTGGGAGCGCTGCGGAGAGCGGGTCTGGTTTCCAGCACGCGAGGCGCCCAAGGAGGTTACGAGCTGGCCCACCCCCCCGAGCGGATCACCGTCGGGCAGATTATCCGTGTCTTGGAGGGGCCGATCACACCCCTCGACTGTCTAGATACCGATTCTGGTTCAGGCCCCTACTGCGGCCAGCCGGATCAGTGCGTTCTGCGGGGCCTCTGGAAAAACCTGCAGGACAGCATGGAACGTGTCCTGGACAATACTACACTGGAAGATTTGCGGAGTAAGGCAATTAGATTAGGGGTGGCACAAGGACAATGAAACGGATCTACATGGATCATGCAGCGACAACACCGGTTCGCCCCGAGGTTCTCGAGGCCATGCTGCCGTATTTCAGCGCCGAGTTCGGCAACCCCTCAAGCGTATACAGCTGGGGGAGGAGTGCCCGTAAAGCTCTGGAAGGCGCTCGAGATCAGGTTGCAGCCTTGCTTGGAGCTTCGCCGAACGAAATCGTGTTCACTGCTGGAGGTTCAGAAGGAGCCAACCTCGCAATCAAAGGAGTGGCTTGGGCAGACCAGAACAGAGGCAGGCACATCATCACCAGCGCCATTGAGCACCATGCCGTGCTGGATACAGTCCTCTGGCTGGAGACTCAAGGTTTTGAGGTGACCATACTCCCGGTTGATGAGTACGGCCTGGTCAGTCCAGCCCAGGTAGAAGCGGCTCTCCGACCGGATACTATCTTGGTATCGATCATGCATGCCAATAACGAGGTAGGCACCATCCAGCCGATCAGCGAGATCGGCGCGATAGTGCGCCGCCACGGCGCCCGCTTCCATACCGATGCCGTGCAGACTGCAGGCTCCCTGGATCTGAAGGTTGATGCCCTCAACGTAGACCTGCTCTCTATCTCTGCACACAAGTTCTACGGACCCAAAGGCGTTGGCGCTCTCTATGTGCGCAAGGGAGTGCGGCTCAGCCCCCATATCCACGGCGGCGGACAGGAAAAACGCCGGCGTTCGGGCACAGAGAACGTTGCCGGCATCGTCGGCTTGGCCAAAGCCTTCGAACTGGCTCAGGCCGAACGGGAGACGGAAGTGCCCCGTTTAACCCGGCTGCGCGACCGGCTTATTGAAGGCCTGCAGAGGATTCCCAATACCCGAGTTAACGGGAGCCTTGACAGCAGGCTGCCGGGCAATGTCAATGTCTGTTTTGAGTACATCGAGGGCGAGTCTCTGCTGCTGAACCTCGATCTGCGCGGCATAGCCGCGTCGAGCGGCTCAGCCTGCACCTCGGGGTCCCTCGATCCTTCCCACGTGCTGCTTGCTATGGGCCTGTCCCACGAAATCGCCCATGGCTCCCTGCGCTTGACGCTCGGGCGCGATAACACCGAGGAAGACGTAGATTTTGTGCTTCAGGAAATACCGGGCATAGTGGAGCGCCTGCGGTCCATGTCTCCGCTGTATCAGGGATAGGAGGAAGATCATGTATTCGGATAGGGTTATGGATCACTTTACCAACCCGCGTAATGTGGGGGAAATCCCAGATGCCAACGGAGTTGGAGAAGTGGGCAACGCACGCTGCGGCGACATCATGAAGATGTGGATCAAAGTGGAGAACAACGTCATAACAGACATCAAATTCAAGACCTTTGGCTGCGGGGCCGCCATCGCCACTTCCAGCATGATCACGGAAATGGCCAAGGGCAAGACGCTGGAGGAGGCTGAGCAGATCACAAACCAGCAGGTGGCGGAAGCACTCGAAGGCCTGCCGCCGGTGAAGATGCACTGCTCCAATCTGGCGGCCGATGCCTTAACAGCAGCCATTGCGGACTACAAGAAGCGGGCTGCGGGGACGAGTGCCTGAGTCGTAGGCGCGTGCCCTGCCCCTAACATGAGTCTTAGGCTTCGACCACCCTCTGCGGGGTGGTCTTTTCGCGCCCCATGGGCAAGCTGACCTGCTCCCCCAGGCGGTCACCAGGCAGGAAAAGATGACAAAGTATGGTTTCTCTCCGGCAGCACGCCTGTTATAATTTCAGTAATAATGTCAGGCGAACGCACCACGGCTGGGCAGGCAGAATCATCTGCAAAGGCAGCGTACCGAGCCCATCCCCCTGGTATGTCCAGCGATGAAACAGAGTGGAGAAAGGAAGGTCAATGCGATGCAGAACCCGGAAGTTTGGATCAACGAGCACGAGGCACAGCTCATCGATGATATCTGCTCTCTCGTGCGCATCCCGAGCGTCTCCTTGCCTGGCGGCGGTCCCGCCGCTCCCTACGGGCTGCCCTGCTTGGATGCTCTCGAGGCCAGTCTCACCGTGGGCGAACGCATGGGGTTCATCCCGTTCAACCACGAAAACTACTGCGGAAGCCTCCTCTGGAGGGGCGAGTGCGCAAGGGAGATCGGTGTTTTCGGGCATACCGATGTTGTGCCAGCCGGTGGGGGATGGACCTATCCTCCTTTTGAACCGGTTGTCCAGGATGGCACCATCATCGGCCGTGGAACCTCGGATAACAAAGGTTCGTTTTTGGCGGCCCTCTATGCGCTGTATTATCTGAAGGACCAAGGTTACCAGCCGAAGAACTCCTTCCGCTTCTTCCTCGGCTGCAGCGAGGAAGAGGGTATGGACGATCTGGAATATTACCTGAAGCACCATGAAGAACCGGTTTTTTCGATCGTGCCTGATGCGCCGTTCCCCGTCTGTCATGGAGAAAAGGGTATCCTCCGTTTGGATGCGGAGCAAAGGGTTGAGAGCGGTGTGCTTTTGGCCTTTTCGGCTGGGGTGGCATCCAATGTGGTGCCATCTGAGGCTAGTGCCCTGTTGCGCATGTCTTCCGGCGATGCGGACGCGATAGCAGCGCTCGGCGCTTCGGTGGAGGAACTGCCGGGCGGACAGTATAGGATAACCGTCTCGGGCAAGGCAGCGCACGCGGCTTTTCCGGAAGGGTCCGACAGTGCTGAAGTCAAGCTGGCAAGGATCCTCGTTTCCTCTGGAGTTCTGGATCCCGCCGCGGACAAACTCATGCGATCCATCTGCGCACTGTTCGCTGACTACTACGGCGGAGGGATCGGAGTTCCTTTGGAGGATAGCGTATCTGGGAAGCTGACCCATATCGGGGGACTCGCTTCCTTGCAAGACGGCGTGTTCCGCCAGAGTATAGACGTGCGTTACAACGTGCGAGCCGACGCTGAAAGGATGATCACCGCTATTCAGGAGGCTCTGGGCCGTTCAGGGTTTGAGGTGGCAAACCTGTCCAACAGCGCTCCACTTTACGTGGATCCAGAAGATCCCGTGGTGCAGAGGCTCATGGAAATCTGCCGCAACCACTTACAGCCCGACTGCGTTCCCTACATCATGGGCGGCGGCACCTACGCCAGACTGCTCCGGAGGGCCGTCGCGTTTGGTCCCGACATGCGCTGGAATGCGAGCCGCTTCGGTCCGGATCGCGGTGGAGCCCATCAACCTGATGAGTATGTTGAGATAGCTGATTTGAAGAAGGCGTTTTTGATCTATGTCGATGCCCTGCAGGCACTGGACAAGCTGATATAGGTTCATCTGCTTCCGCCTGCACCCGTGCGCCGAGATCCAAGGGATCTCGGTGTTTTTTCTGCCTGGATTGGAGAAGCTAGAGGTAGACTTTGAAATGAGGTGATCGAGGTGGCCAATGGTCGAAACATGCTGCTGATGGGCCTGGCAGGCCTGGCTGTAGGGATCTACGTAGGCAACACCGTGATGGCCAGAGGATTTGTGACCAGGCAGCTGCGTTCCACCGGCCGCAGCCTGCTGCGCAGGGCCCGGGGGACCGTGGAACAGCAGCTGAACAACTGGATGGATTGAGGTCTTGTGTCGAGACGGCTTTGGTGGACACTCCTTTTTATAGCGTTCCTGCTTTTTTTGTACCGGGTCAGGGCTGTACTGACCCCTTTCTTATTCGCGGTCCTGATCGCCTATGTGCTGTACCCCCTTGTTGCCGCCGTTGAGCAGAGGGGAGCATCACGGACCATCGCCATTTTGGTTGTCTACGCCTGTGTGGCCCTGGTTCTCGGCGTTGCCATGTGGCTTACCCTGCCCAGCTTGCTGCGGGAGGTGGATGAGATAGCCCGGAAGCTTCCCCGCCAGGCAGGCGAGCTTGAGGAACTTGGCCAAGACGCTGCTGGGTTTTTCCAGCGCATCAAACTGCCTGCGACCTTGAGAGATGTACTGGATACAACCCAGGCCAGAGTGCAGCAGGCGCTTGAGAGCCTGGCCGGGAAGCTGATCCAATCTCTCATGGCTCTCTTCACGAACATTGCCGCGCTGCTCGTCTCGCCGGTTTTGGCCTTCTACCTGCTGCGGGACCACCAGGCCATGAAGGAGAAGTTCCTCCGCTACATTCCCGCTCAACACCGGGGCGATGCGCAGTACATCCTCGGGGAGATCAACGCCGCCCTGAACGGGTTCTTCCGCGGCCAGCTGTGGATCTGCCTCTTTGTCGGTCTGTTTATCTACGGGGGTCTGGTTCTGCTGAAAGTTCCCTACGGGCTGTTCATAGGCCTTCTGGCTGGCCTGTTCGATATCATCCCGTACTTCGGCCCGGTGTTGGGCTTTCTGCCCGCAGCTGCCCTGGCTCTGTCCAGATCTCCCGTGACCGTCCTTTGGGTGCTGCTCCTTTTCGCTGCCGCAAACCAGATCGAGAACAGCTTGATCTCTCCGTGGCTGATCGGGGATCGCGTTGGCCTGCACCCTTTAGCAGTCATCTTTGCGGTGTTAGTTGGGGGGCAGATCCTGGGTATCTTGGGGATGCTCACAGCTGTCCCGGCCGCAGCGATGGTCCGGGTCGTGCTGGACTTTTTCCTGCTGAGGCGTCCCCAAGCTGGCTGAGGCCGTTGCGGCAAGAGGCAGGGACCGCTGAGCGTCCCTGCTTCATGCTTTACGGGCTCCTTCCGCTGGCGGGACTGCCGCAATGTGACCGGGCAAGTTGACAATGTGACGACGCTTGGATAATATTGTGTTAGCGAAATCAGTGTGGTTTGGTTTAGAAATGGGGGGACCGCTGCCGCGGCAACATATGATGAACTATACAGTGGATCAGATCCGTTCCATGTACTTAGACTTCTTCCGGAGCAAGGATCACCGCATCCTGCCTAGTGCTTCCCTGATTCCTCACGGAGACCCGACCCTGCTGCTCACAGTAGCGGGGATGGTGCCCTTCAAGCGTTACTTTTTGGGCCTGGAGAAGCCCGTATCGCCGCGGATTGCCACCTGCCAGAAGTGCATCCGCACCGGAGACATTGAGAGTGTGGGCAAGACGGATCGCCATGGCACTTTCTTTGAAATGCTGGGGAACTTCTCCTTCGGCGATTACTTCAAGAAGGAAGTCATCCCCTGGGCTTGGGAGTTTGTTACCGAACACCTGAAGCTGCCTCCCGATCGGCTCTGGGTTTCGATTTACCTGGACGACGATGAAGCCTTTGAGATCTGGCACCACGTCGTCGGGCTGCCCGCTGAGCGCATCGTCCGGCTGGGTAAGAAAGACAACTTCTGGGAAACGGGCTCTGGCCCGTGCGGGCCCTGCTCCGAGATCTACATTGACCGCGGCCCAGAGTTTGGCTGCGGCCAGCCTGACTGCCGTCCCGGCTGCGATTGCGAGCGGTACCTGGAGTTCTGGAACCTAGTGTTCATCCAGTTTCACCAAGACGGGGACCAGTACTTTCCGCTCGAGGCCAAGAGCATAGACACGGGTATGGGCCTCGAAAGGGTCGCCGCTCTGCTGCAGGGCAAAACCAGCATCTTCGAGGTAGACCACATCCGTCCGATCATAGATGCAGTGGCCAAGCGTGCCGGGACGGCCTACGGGCAGAGCCCCGCCGGCGACATGTCCCTGCGGGTTATCGTTGATCATCTGCGGGCTGTGACCTTCCTAGTAGCCGACGGCGTCCTTCCCAGCAACGAAGGACGCGGTTATGTCCTCCGCAGGCTGCTGCGGCGCGCTGTGCGTCACGCCCGTCTGCTGCACATTGAGGGTCCCTTCGCAGCTGACGTGGTGGATCTTGTGGTGGAGAGGATGGGAAACGCCTATCCTGAACTGGTTGACCGGCAGGAATATGTGAAGAACGTCGTGCGCCTCGAGGAGGAGCGCTTCAGCGCCACACTGGAGCAGGGACTCAGGAGGCTGCAGGAACTGGTGGAGCACGCTCAGAAGTCGGGCACCGCCGTGATCGCTGGAGAAGACGCGTTCCAGCTGTACGACACCTTCGGTTTCCCCCTGGACTTGACCAGGGAAATTCTGGCCCAGGACGGGTTGACCGTCGATGAGGAAGGGTTCCACCAGGCTATGGAAGCCCAGCGGGAGCGGGCCCGCAAGTCCCGCACTGCCTACGGGTACCTGGACAGCAGCCTGGAGGTCTACAAAGAACTGGCCGGTGTGGTGAACACCGAGTTCGTGGGCTACGAGTGCTTCTCTGCCGATGCCGAGATCATGGGTGTAATCGTAGACGGCCACAGCGTGGACAGCGCTAAAGAAGGAGAAGAAGTGGCCCTTATCCTGGACCGCACCCCGTTTTACGCAGAGGGCGGCGGACAGGTCGGAGACCAGGGAACGATCGAGACCGCAACTGGGCTTGTGCGCGTAAGCGACGTACGAAAACCAGTGGAAGGGCTGGTGAGCCACTTCGGCGTGGTCGAGAAAGGTTTCGTCTCCGTAGCCAGCGCGGCCAAAGCAGTCATTTCTGAAGAACAGAGGCGGGATACGGCGCGCCACCATACCGCAACACACCTTCTGCACAAGGCGCTCAAGGATGTGTTGGGCGAGCACGTGAACCAGGCGGGGTCGTTGGTCGGTCCGAAACGCCTGCGCTTTGACTTCACGCATTTCCAGGCTGTGAGCGCTGATGAGCTGAAGAGGATTGAGGAACAGGTCAACCGCCAGATCCTGCGCAACCTGCCCGTGGTTCCCGCGATCACAGACTTGGAGAGTGCTAAGGCGCGTGGCGCTGTGGCCCTGTTTGGCGAGAAGTACGGGGATGAAGTGCGCATGATCCAGGTTGGCGATTATTCCCTCGAATTGTGCGGTGGCACGCATGTCACGGCTACTGGCGAAATAGGGCTCTTCAAGATCGTCTCCGAGGGAAGCGTGGCCGCGGGCGTGCGGCGCATCGAAGCCGTGGCAGGGACGGAAGCCCTGGCTTACGTCAACGCCCAGGAGCAGGTGCTGCAGGATCTTCAAACCAAGCTGCAGGGCAAGGCAGAACAGCTGCCCGAGCTGGTAGAGCGGCTGCTGGAAACGAACCGCACCTTGGAGAAGGAATTAGCTGAACTGAAGCGCCAGAACCTGCTGGGCGCCTTGGATGAACTGCTGGCAGGGGCCGAGAAGATAGGCGGTGCCTCTTTGGTTGTGGCAGAAGTGGCTGCCGATGATCCAGAGGAGCTGCGGGAACTTGGTGACCGCCTGCGCGACAAGCTCGAGCCGGTGGCGGTGCTTCTCGGTGCGAAGAGCGGCGGCAAGGTGCTGCTGGTCAGCATGGTGTCGAAATCCTTAACCCAGGCAGGGGTTCACGCCGGCGATGTGGTCAAGAAAGCTGCTCAGATCTGCGGAGGCGGCGGCGGGGGCCGGCCCGATATGGCTCAGGCTGGCGGGCGCCTGCCCGAGAAGCTGTCCGATGCCCTGACGGAGAGCCGCCTGTACCTCAGGCAGCTTTTGGAGGGAATCAGCCGGTAGGTACAGAATAAGGGGAGTAATACCGTGCGGGGAGGGATACCATGAACGATGCCCACGACAAGACGGCGCTGTTCAGCTACCGAGCCTTGGACGAGGATGGTTCGGAAGTGCGGACCATCTTGCAGCAGGTCTACGAAGCGCTCAAGGACAAGGGTTACAATCCCTTCGGTCAGATTGTGGGCTACTTGATGTCGGGGGACCCAACATTCATCACCAGTCATAGAAATGCTCGTTCTCTCATCGCTCAGTTAGACAGGGATGTGATCCTGGAGGAACTGGTTAAGCACTATCTCAAAAAGGGCTAGAGGACTAGCTCCAGCTTGCTGTGTGCTCACAGGGCAAAGGAGTGTATAGTGTTGGTGCGCATAAGTGCAGACAGTACCTGCGATCTTTCGCCGGACATAGTGAAGCGTTTTGGTATTTTCATAACTCCCTTAAGCATTACCGTAGGTGAAGAAGTCTTCAAAGATGGTGTGGATCTAACTCCGGCACAGCTCATCGCCTATTCAGAGGCGGGGAAGAAGTGCCAGACCGGGGCAGTGAACGTGTTTGAATACCAGCAGTATTTCCAGGAACTGACCGCCAATGGCGACGAAGTGGTCCACATCAACATCGGCTCCGGTTTCTCTTCTTGTTATAATAACGCATTACTAGCGGCTCGGGACTTTCCCGGCGTAAGAGTTGTGGACTCCAAGAACCTCTCTACAGGAAGCGGACATTTGGTCTATGAAGCGGCACTCCTGGCCTCTCAGGGGAAGTCGGCCGCTGAGATAACAGAGGAACTTGAGAAGCTGGTACCCAGGGTCGATGCCAGCTTCATCATTGACACGCTGGATTACCTGGCCCGGGGCGGTCGCTGTTCCGCCATCACAGCCTATGGAGCCCGCATCCTGCACATCAAACCCAGCATCGAAGTGCGGGATGGAGCGATGATCGTGGGGCGCAAGTATAGGGGCCATTTTGAGAAAGCCGTGAAGCTCTACGTGGAGGACCGCTTGGAGCAGGATGGTGGGCTGGACCCCTGTCGGGCCTTTATCACTCACGCAGCCTGCAGTTCCGAGGTGGTGGAAGCGGTGAAATCTCTGCTGGAAGAGAAGGGTTACTTCGAGGAGATCATCATCACCGAAGCCGGCTGTACGGTGACCAACCACTGCGGACCAAATACCCTTGGTGTTCTGTTTAGACGCTTAAGCTGAGGAGATATCTGTTGAAACATCAGGAACTGGGCCGAACCGGCCTCCGTGTCTCTAAGCTCTGTTTTGGCGCCCTGACCATGGGCCCCCTCCAGCGCAACATGCCTCCCGCAGAGGGAAGCATGATCCTGTTGAGGGCCTTGGAGCTGGGCGTCAACTTTGTAGACACGGCTGAAATGTACCAGACTTACGAACACATCCGCCTAGCCTTGGAGCGCTTTCCCGGAAAAGAACAGGTGGTGGTGGCAACCAAGAGCTACGCCTACACGCGCGAGGGGATGCTGGCCAGCCTGGAGCGGGCTCAGAAGGGGTTGGGCCTTGAGGTGATCCCCCTCTTTCTCCTGCACGAACAGGAGTCCAGCCACACTCTGCGGGGACATTGGCCGGCGCTGGAGGTTCTCCTTGAGGCCAAAAAGGCCGGCATAGTCAAGGCAGTGGGCATCTCAACGCACTATGTTCAGGCAGTGATGGCTGCCACAGCCATCCCAGAAATAGAGGTGATTTCCCCGCTGATCAACATGAGGGGCATCGGTATCCAGGGGGGCAGCAGGGAGGACATGCTGGCCGCTGTTGCCAAAGCGGCGCAGGCAGGTAAGGGCATTTACGCCATGAAACCGCTGGGAGGCGGGCACCTTCTCGAGGACTGGGCTGCAGCCTTGGAGTACCTGCTGAACATTGATGACATCCACTCCATCGCGGTGGGCATGAAGAGCATCGCCGAGGTAGAAAAGAACATCGCTTTCTTTGATGGGCGCAGGGATCTGCCCGCTCCGGAGGCGGCCACGCGCCGGCTCCACATCGATGACTGGTGCACGGGCTGCGGTTCCTGTGTTGCGGCTTGCCCTAACGGTACGCTTGAGATCGTAAACGGCCGGGCTGCTGTCACCATGGACGGCCAGTGTGTCTTCTGCGGGTACTGCGGAGCGAACTGCCCTGAGTTTGCCATAAAAGTGATATGAGGGGGAAGCCATGAGGATTCTAGGCCTTGATGTGGGTGAGAAGACTATCGGGGTGGCCATGAGCGATCCCCTCGGTTGGACGGCCCAGGCCCTGAAAGTGATCAGGCGCAGCACTTTGGAAGAAGACTTCGCGGCCCTGAAGGAATTGGTCGAGCAGTACAAAGTGGAGAAGTTCGTCGTCGGGCTGCCGCGCCGCACCGATGGGAGCTACGGGCCGGAGGTGGAGAAAATATACTCCTTTGCCTCTGAACTGAAGAGGTATTTCCAACTGCCAGTAGAATATTGGGATGAACGGTTCTCTACCGCGGCCGCCCAGCGGATCCTGTTGCAGGGAGATGTGAGCCGAGCGAAGCGCCGTAAAGTGATCGACAAGGTTGCGGCCGCCGTCATTTTACAGGCATATTTGGACCGCAAGCGGTCAGACTAGCATTCAGAGGAAGGAGTTGACCTTATGGCGCACAACCACGGCCACGGGGATCACGATCATGATCACGATCATGAGCACGAGTTTGACGAAGTAGATATTATAGAGGACGAAGAGGGCAACGAGTACGAGGTTGTCGATTTCGAGTTTGAGGGGCGTCTGTACGCAGTGCTGTTCCCGCTGGACGACCCTGAAGAGTCTGGAATCCTCGTCAGGCGGGAGATCGACGATGCCGGCCAGGAAGTCCTCACTGACATCGAGGATGAAGACGAGTTCGAGCGGGTGGTGGCGTTTCTAGAAGCGGCAGAAGAAGAGGGCGAAGAAGAGTAGCCGCACCAGCCCGCAAGGGTGTTGTTGGGGGTGCCTGTATGCCCGATAATGTGCAAAAGACGATAAAACGGACCGATAACGGCTTGGTCCGTTTTCTATTCTTCGGACTGATCATAGGTTGTGCCCTCCTGGGCGTTTTCTTCATAACCGCGAACCAGCCGCTTTCAAAGGACGATCTTGTAACCGCTGTGGTCAGGATCGAGCCGGGGATGGGGACCAGGCAGATCGCCCAAACCCTTCAGAGCGAAGGGATCATCGGCAGCGCGACCTTGTTTGAGCTCTTGGTGAAGCTGGAAAGGGCAGAGCATCAGTTAAAGGCGGGGGCCTATTTGCTCAGCCCCGCCATGCGGCCCCTGGAGATCATCGATCACATCCGGTCGGGCCGAGTGAGAACTGTGCGCATAGTCATTCCGGAGGGGTTTGAGATCAAGCAGATCGCAGCCCTGCTGGCAGATAGGGGCCTCGTTGATGCCGAGCGCTTCAGGGAGCTTGCTTTCAACGCCCATCTGGTCTTTGGCGAGGAGCTGCCCTTTGATCTACCCATCGCCTCACTGGAAGGCTATCTTTTCCCCGATACCTACTTTTTCGTTGAAGGCCTGAACGAAGAGGAGATCATCCGGCAGATGGTGGGGCGCTTCAGACAGGTAGTGGAGAATTCAGTGATACCGCTGCTCGCGGAAAGCGATCTGACCCTTCACCAGGTAGTCACTCTGGCCTCCATCGTTGAGCGGGAGATCATGGTCGATGAAGAACGGCCGCTTGTGGCCTCAGTCTACCTGAACCGTCTGGCGGTGGACATGCCCCTCCAGGCCGACCCCACCGTTCGCTATGTTACGGAAGAAGAGCGGCCGGTGGTGCTCTACCGCGATCTGGAGATCGACTCGCCCTACAACACGTACCGCTACCGCGGTCTGCCTCCGGGACCAATTGCCAGCCCGGGCTTGGCATCGATGCTGGCTGTCCTAAAACCGGCGGAAACCGACTACTATTACTTCGTAAGCAGGCGCGATGGCACGCATGAGTTTTCCAGGACCTACGACGAGCACTTGGGCGCCAGGAGGAAGTATGGTTACTAGCAGACAACGAGGGGAGGGGAGGCAGATGAGGCTTCCCGAGCTGCTTGCTCCCGCAGGCAACATGGAGAAGGCTGTTGTGGCCATGGAGTACGGCGCCGACGCGATCTACCTTGCGGGAAAAGCCTTCGGCATGAGGGCCAAGGCTGGCAACTTCAGTACTCAAGAGCTGCGGGAGGTGCTGTCTCTAGCCCGCCAGCGCGACGTGAAGGTCTACGTCACGGTGAACACCTATCCCAGGAATGAAGAAATCGATGAGCTGCCTGAATACCTCCAGGAGCTGGAGGAACTCAAAGTGGACGCCCTCATCGTGGCCGATGTGGGAGTCATTTCTCTGGCGCGCCAGTTTGCGCCCAGTATTCCCCTGCATTTGAGCACCCAGGCGAACACCGTCAACTACCAAGCAGCGAAATTCTGGGAGAGCCTCGGCCTGACCCGCCTTGTAGCCGCCCGGGAGCTGAGTCGCGATGAAATCGCCAGGCTGCGAAGGGAAACCAGCCTGGAGCTGGAGGTGTTTGTCCACGGTGCGATGTGCGTCGCCTACTCCGGGCGCTGCCTGCTGAGCAATGTTCTTACCGGCCGTGATGCCAACCGGGGAGAATGCGCCCAGAGCTGCCGCTGGCGTTACGCTGTGGTGGAAGAAAAGCGTCCGGGGGAGTACATGCCCATCGAAGAGGACGATGGCGGTACCCACATCTTCAACTCCAAAGATCTGTGCCTGATTCGGCACATTCCGGAGCTGGTGCAGATGGGGGTGGACAGCCTCAAGATCGAGGGCCGCATGAAGAGCGCCTATTATGTGGCCACCGTGGTGCGCGCTTACCGCCAGGCTCTCGACCTCTACGCGCAAGACTCCGAACACTTCGCGCTTCCAGAGGAGCTCGTGGAGGAGCTGGACAAGGTCAGCCATCGGCCGTACTGGGCCGGCTTTTTCCTCCCCGCCGATGCAGGCATCTACTGTCCGACCAGCGCTTACATCCAGACCTATGATGTGGTTGGAGTGGTGGAAGATTACGATGCAGACAGGGGAGAAGCGGTGGTCGGTGTGCGCAACCGGCTGCCTGTTGGAGCAGAAGTTGAGGTGCTTCAGCCCCGCGGCCCCGTCCTGAAGACCGTGATCAGCCGGCTGACCCGGGTAGAGCCCGAGGAAGACCTTGAAACCGCACACGCCAACTACAAGGTGCGGATCCCTATGGAGCCCGTAAAACCCCTTTCTATGCTCAGGATGAAGGTTGGTTAAGGTGAACGCTTGGCGCTTAGGAACAGAACACATAGTGGATATCACCGGGCTGACCCACGATGGGATGGGCGTGGGCCGGATCGAGAGCAGGGTGCTCTTTGTTCCGGAGACAATCCCAGGTGACAGGGTGCTGGCCCGCCTTTCGCACATCAAGGAACGTTTGGCTTACGGCGAGTTGGTGCGCATGCTTGAGCCTTCGCCCAACCGCCGCGAGCCCAGCTGCCCGCATGCCCCGCTCTGCGGAGGCTGCCAGCTGCAGCACATGGACTACCAGGCGCAGCTGCACTGGAAGCGTCAGCAGGTTGCGGATGCTCTGGCGCGCCTGGGCGGTTTGGAGGTTGAGGTCCTTCCCACCCTGGGGATGGACGAACCCTACCATTATCGCAATAAAGCCCAGCTGCCCCTTGGAAAGAAGGGCGGAGAGCTTGTCATGGGCTTTTTCCAGCAGGGCAGCCACGATATCGTAGATCTGTCCACCTGTGAGATCCAGCATCCGCTGATCACCAAACTTGCCCTAGCCGTCAAACGAGTTGTGGGCGATCTAGGCATCGAACCCTATGACGAAGGCCGCCACGCTGGGGTGCTCCGGCACGCCGTGATCAGGGTGAGCTTCCTTGAGAGCAAACTCATGCTGACTCTGGTGACCAGAACCAGGGAGCTGCACCGCCAAGGAGAGCTGATCGCCAGGCTGACAGCGGAAGTTCCTGAACTGGTGAGTGTTGTCCACAGTATCAACCCTCAGGTCACCAATGTCATCTTGGGCAGGGAGACTAAGGTACTGTGGGGGGAAGCATGCCTGTATGATGCCATCGGTCACCTCCGCTACGCCATTTCACCCATGTCCTTCTTTCAGGTCAACCCGCTGCAGACCAAAGTGCTTTACGATCTGGTCAGGGAACGCCTGAAGCTGTCTGGCCGGGAGACGGTTCTCGACCTGTACTGCGGAGCGGGGACTATTGGGCTATATTTGGCTGACCGCGCGGGCCGGGTTATTGGTGTAGAGAGCGTGGCCGCCGCAGTTGAGGATGCCCGCCGCAATGCGGAGCTGAACGGCATCACAAACGCTGACTTTTTTGCTGGCAGAGCCGAGGAGGAACTGCCCAGGTTGGTCAGGAGGTTTGGGACCATCGATGCGGCTGTGGTAGACCCGCCCCGCAAAGGGTGCGATCCTGCAGTCCTGGAGGCACTTTCCGGGGCTGCCGTACCAGCCATCGTTTACGTTTCCTGCAATCCTTCCACGTTGGCCCGTGACCTAAGCCGTCTGGCCGAACTGGGCTACCAAGCCGGCCCGGCGCAGCCGGTTGACATGTTTCCCTGGACTAGGCATGTTGAGTGCGTAGTATTGATGTCAAGGCTGTAAGCCTTTATTTTACTAGGTTTCCGGAAGTACATCCAAGTTGTCTACTCAACCTAAAGAGGCGAAATCCGTACATGGAAACATATCGAGGGGGTACTTTTGGAGCGAAATTTGGACTCGAAAATAGGTAAGGTTGAGTTGACAGGATGGATGTATATTCTATGTAAGCTTAATATTTCTCAAAGATAGAATAACAAAGCCTGATTTATAAATAAAATTGACTTTAAAAATCTCCGTTATTATAATTTTCTATATATTGTTGGAGATATTCTGAGAAAAACGAAGAAAATGAAAGTATATTAAGGGAGGTAATATATGGATAATAATATTGAGATACGAAAACTGTCACCAGATCTTGCAGAAGACTATGTACAATTCTTTGATACAACGCCACATGACGACAATGTGGATGCTCACAAATGTTATTGTGTATGCTGGTGTAATGATGATTGTGAGGGCAAAGACTTTTCTACGGCAGAGAAAAGAAGAGAATATGCTTTGAAATATGTCAGAGGCGAAAACATTCAAGGTTATCTTGCTTACAGTGGTAATAAGGTCATCGGGTGGTGTAACGCCAATACTAAAGCAGATTGCTTAAAATGTGTTAGCTGGCGAAGACAAATGAATTATGTTCCTATTCAGGAATCTGATTCTGGTTTAAAGGTGAAATCCGTATTTTGCTTCGTAATTGCTCCTGAAATGAGAAGAAAGGGAATTGCCACGCTTTTATTGGAACGTGTATGTGAAGATGCAGCAAAGGATGGATTTGACTTTGCGGAGGCATACCCGTATAAAGAATCGAGTTATATGTCTTCAGATTTTGGCGGCTATGCCGAAATGTATAAAAAATGTGGGTTTTATGTGTATTTGGAAACAGATCAAGGACTCGTTATGAGAAAGAGATTAAGGTAATAATGTTATCTTGCATAGCATGGCATTGATCTGACAGGACAAAGGGACTGGGTTATTGTAACCTTTTCCCATGTCACATTTGCGGAGGACTGATATGAATATTGAGATACGAAAACTGTCACCTGAACTTGTAGAAGATTATGTTCATTTCTTTGATATAACACCGCATACCGAAATACCAGATTCTGATGACTGCAAATGTTATTGTGTATGGTGGTGTAATGACGATCAAGATGTCGATCATATCGATTATTTATTAACAAAAGAAAAAAGAAGAGGTTATGCTATCCAAAAAATAAGAGAAAACAAAATACAGGGTTACCTTGCTTACCATGATGGAAAGGTTGTGGGATGGTGCAATACCAACACCAAAGCTGATTGCCTAAAATGTTACTGTTGGCGGCGATTCATGAGAGATGTACCTACCGAGGAACTTGCAACAGGCATTCGCGTGAAATCTATATTCTGCTTTTTAATTGCTCCAGAGTATAGAAGAAAAGGAATTACGAAATTATTATTGGAACGCGTCTGTCAAGATGCGGTTGATGACGGATTCGATTTTATTGAGGCATATCCTTTGAAAGAATATATCAATGAAGCCAAAGATTTTATGGGTCCTGCCGGTTTATTTAAGAAATACGGCTTTACTATTCATGGGGAAACAGAAGATAAATTCATTATGAGAAAGTGGTTAAAATGAATTAGTGTTTTCAGTCACGATAATTGTCCGGGTTCTGCTCAGGGTGTTTGACCGAATAACAGGGTTGAACCCGGTTCAAGTAGAATCCTCCTCTAGTTCAATTAGGGGAGGAAAGGGAGAAGCCTT
>Ga0134094_1000259_pt1 | contig 71647 bp, 75 predicted proteins | sample 5_1taG_FD_94458 | JGI IMG/M metagenome (GOLD analysis project Ga0134094, IMG submission 94458) | Switchgrass degrading microbial communities from high solid loading bioreactors in New Hampshire, USA - 5_19_20_110_A1 metaG | ecosystem: Engineered > Bioreactor > Semi-continuous > Anaerobic >... | reverse complement strand
CTAAAGGCACGAAAATACTGGTACCAGGTCAAAGAGATCAAGATCAAAGTGATCCTCCATAACCTAACGAAGGCAGTACAAACAGTCGTGATTGTCGTTGTCTGGAAGGAATTCAACAGAGCCTCAGCAATATAAACCTGGATGATCTACTGTTTGTGCTTTCTATAACGTTGTAGATATGGATTAGGCGAGTAGACCTTTGCCAAACTTCATCTTGCTGCTTGTGTAAGTTTCTCTGGATTTAGGGACTCGATGAGCGAAACGAAGCTAACCTGCCTGGCGCTTGCGAGGGCCTTTGTAAAGTTCCCGTTTTTTAGAGAGGAGAGGGTTGCATACCCCTTCGAGAGCGCGTACCAGTAGACCACATCGATATCGTGGGTGAGGCAGACGGCGAACGGCTGTCGTCGGGTATTCGGGGCGATAGCCCTGCTCGACGAGGTACCGGGAGGCCCGGGGCACAAAGGGCTCCCGGTGACTGCTCATGTAGTGAGGGAACCTGTCGTAGCCGTCCCTAAATGCTTCACTGTACTCCTCCGCGCAGGTGAAAAGGCGCCAGATCTCCGGGTCCCGCTGGAGGATCTCGTGCATCTGCATGGTATGTTGAGATATTGTTGGTGTTGTCGATATAAGTTCATGTCCATTTTTATCAGGTCTGATGATCCCCTTGTAGGCGAAACCCGCCACAACCGACATCAAGATCTATTGTACTCCGTTCGTCTGCCTGCTAACTGCCTGCACCCGCAGAGTCATCGCACCTCACTAGGCGCGAGATCCGATGCTCCAGGGCTGAGCCCAGGTCGGAGAGCGCTACTTGCCAGTATTGGTGTACTGCAGGGTGGTGGCGTGGAATTCCTCACCTCACCCCCCGCCGAGCACCCGCACGATCACCGCCACCACCCCACCCACGACCCCGCCGGCCCCGGCGCTCACCGTCGATAACCGTCGTTCCTCCCCGGCCTTCTCCGCCCGCCACCCCTCCAGCGCCCGGATCCGGCTCTCAAAATCCTCATCGCACCGTTCCATCTGCTGAAGAACTTTACAGATCCACTTTACATCCCGGTTCGTCTCGTAAACGAGTTCCCGGGTAGTCTTTTCTTCGATGGTCATCCTGATAGCCCTCCTGGAGGACAGTAGGATGTCGGAAAGATAAAGCCTGACCGTAACGGTTATACCGGTGAATCAAAGCCCAATCCGGGCTTCTTGATAAAGTCAGGCTGATATCCTCTCCCGTCTACCCTATAGTTGTCTGTCATATTCCCGGGAAGCCTGGCAGGCAGGAAGTACCAACATGGCAGACTTCGTGCAGAAGACCGTGAACAAGACGGCGGTCCGGGACCTCTCCGTCCCGATCGCCAGCGTGGAGCAGTTCGACAGCATCGTCGAGATGGTCTTCGACGACAACCCCTTCGGGTGCGTCGAGTATACGACCCGCGACGGCCAGACCATCGCCGCCGTCGTCCGGAACCGCGAGCACTACACCGCGAAGGTGAACTTCATCGACGAGGAGACCGGCAAGCGGGTTGGGACCGTCTCGCTCCAGTCCCCCTCGATCGCCGCCTTCAACGCGAACGCGGCGGCGGTGATGGGGAACGCGACCCTCGCGGCCGCGATGGGCGGAGTGGCCGAGCGCAACAACGCCCGCGAGACCTACTACTGCCAGCTCAAGTGCCACGACCCGTCGGGTGTGTCGAAGCCCTTCGGCCTTCTTCTGCTCCTGCCGCTCGCTATGCTCCCGCCAGTCGCGACTACTACGTCACCTTCACCCGCACGAGCGTCCGGATCTCGTCCTACCAGGACGACGCCATCCGGAACACCGTCGAGACCTGAGCGGACGCCGTGCCCGTCCTGGCGTGAAGTGGACTCTTCCCCCCTTCACTTTCAACCCGCGCACGGCCACCCTTTATACCATCCCCCTTCTTCAGACTGGATATGAAATGTTCCCCTCCCCTCCGCTACGACCAGATCCTCTTCCGCGGCCGTGAGATTTTCGAGTTCATCCACATGCCCGACGATCACCCCAATGGGGTGGACACACAGGAGACGATAGGCAGAGGCCTGCCGGAGATCATGCGGATATTGCAGGACGATTGGATCGAGGAGAAGATCAAGCGAGGTGAACTGCAAGGGTACTCCACATGAACCGGCGCGAGACGTACGAGCACCTGAAGCGCAACCCAAAGAATGTGCGGTTCAAAGACCTCTGCCGTGCGGCGGAAACCTTCGGGTTTCGCCGGAAGGGCAGCCACACCGTGTACGTGCGGGACGGGATTCCTGATATACTTAATTTCCAGAACGTGAAGGGCAAAGCAAAACCGTACCAGGTAAGGCAACTTCTTAAGATTATTGAGCACTATATTCTGTTGGGGGATGAAGATGCCGCATAAATATGCAATCGAGATCTTCTACAGCGATGAGGACGAGGGGTTCATCGCCGTCGTCCCGGAGCTTGCCGGCTGTTCCGCGTTCGGCGAGACGGAAGAGGAGGCTCTCTCTGAAGTGAAGGTGGCTATCGGCCTCTGGCTCGATATCGCCCGGCAGGAGGAGCGGGAGATCCCGGAGCCGAGCGGCCGGGAGCAGCTGCGGGAGATCCTTGTGGGCAAGGGCGTTGCGTGCGAACCACGGGAAATTGCGTAGACCTTGTAGAGGCTTCCCCCCTTCGGTTTCTCACACACTCAACGTTGAATCTTTTTCACAGCTAGCAGAGGTAAATGAAGTTCTCTGCCGCCCTTGAGCAGAAGAACGACGATCTGGTAGATATATTTCGCTCTACGTAGAGCATATCTCGATCAATCAGTGAAAAGGTCCCGTCACCAGCACAGGATACGTCGGAACTGACCCCGTCCGCTGGCTTTCATACTGCCCCACACCCGAGACGGCCAAAAAAAGGGTATTATCCCCGCAACACGTGCCGGTTCTTATCGCCCCGGCCGATCCCGCGGTACACGAACCCCGCCTCGATCCACGCATCCGGGTCCACGAGGTTGCGCCCGTCCACGATTGCCGGGTGTGCACACCGCGAGAGCTCCTTCACCCGTGCGGGGGAAAGCCCGCGGTACTCCTTGTGCCCGGTAAAGATCACCACCGCGTCCGCGCCGGAAAGAACTCCTTCTAAGTCCCGCGAGAGCCCCGGCGGCGCGTCCGGCGATGTCGCCGGGTCCACCCAGGGGTCGTGGACGGAAACCTCCGCCCCGGCGGCGAGCGCCGCGTCGCGGAACGGCTCTGCCGGCGTGTTTCGCGCGTCGTCGGAGTCGTTGATGAACGCCCAGCCGAGGAGCGCGATCTTCGAACCTTTCAGCGTCTTGCCCGCCTGTGTGAGCGCCGACTCGGTCAGGCGCAGCATGTGCTTTGGCATGAAGTCGTTGATGCCGCGGGCCAGGGTGTAGAGCGACTCCCGGCCGGGAGGATAGTCCAGTTCCCCGCCGATAACCTGCACCCCGCGCTCCAGGTGGTAGGTGTCCTTGGTCAGGCAGTGGCCGCCGACCCCGGCGCCCGGCCAGAGGATCGCCCGGGTGATTCCCTCGCCCTTGAGCGACGCAATACCTGCCCGGACGTCGTAGACGTTGACCCCCATCGCCTCGCAGTAGAGGGCGAGCTGGTTCGCGGCCGCGATCTGCAGATCGCGGAAGGTGTTCTCGGCGGTCTTTGTCACCTCGGCCGCGGTTGCGGTCATCGGGATCACGCGCCCGGTCGTGAGCACCGGCGAGTAGAGTTCCACCGCACGTCTCGTTGAGACCTCGTCGATCCCGCCGACGACCCGGTCGTGCTCCCGGATATTTCGAAGCAGCCGCCCGACCATCACCCGCTCGGGGGCGTGCGCAAGAGCGAAGTCCCTCCCGGCAACAAGCCCGGACTCCTCCTCGAGGATCTCGCGGGCCATCCCGGTCGTCGTCCCCGGGGTGATCGTCGACTCGAGCACCACGAGCATCCCGGGTGTCAGGTGCCGCCCGACGTTCCGGAGGCCCTCCACGAGCGGCGTAAAGTCCGGGAGGAGGTCTTTTTTGTCCTTAAACGGCGTCTGGATCGCAAGAGTCACCGCGTCGCACTCTGCGATCTTTGAAAAATCCGCAGTACATGTAAACTTCCCGGCGCTCACGATCTTTTTCAGTAACTCGGGAAGCCCCGGCTCCTCGCCCTTGAGCGGCGACTCCCCGCGGTTGAGCATTGCGATCTTGTATCCCGATGTGGGCGAGTCCCGCTGGAAGCCGTAGACATGCTTAAAGTGCGGCACGTCCGCAAAGAGCGCGGCCGCCGGGATGCCGACGTAGCCCATCCCGATGACCCCGACCGTCCGGATCGGGCCGCGTCTATCGATGAGTGCTGCAAGGTTCTCGGTCATTGTCTTCATCTCTATTGGTTTTCAGATTCATATTCACTGATGATCGTGGCAATCCGCTCCGCAGCGCGCCCGTCGCCGAACCGGGCCGCATGGCGGCCGCCGCAGCCCCTCGCGGCCGCGGCAACGATTCGATCTGCATCCGTGCCGACGAGGACGTTCCAGCTGTCCTCCAGGGTCTCGACCCACTCGGTGTTCTCCCGCAGGGTCACGCACGGCACTTTGAGGATGTAGGCCTCCTTCTGGACGCCGCCGGAGTCGGTCAGAACCGCCCGGGCGCCGGCGAGGGCGGCAAGCATGTCAAAGTAGGGGAGCGGCTCGATCACCTGGACATTCTCTGCAGGCACAATCCCGTACTCGGCAAGTTTCTTTCTCGTCCGGGGATGGACCGGAAAGATCACCGGTCCGTCCAGGCGCGAAAACGCGCTCATGATCGCCCGAAGTGCCGCAGGATCGTCGGTATTCCCCGCACGATGGACCGTGGCGAGATAGTACCCGCCCCGGGGGAGGTTCCAGCTCGAGCGCTCTTTTGCAAGAGCGAGGTTCTCCTCGAGGGCATCGACCATCACGTCCCCGGTGAGGCGGACGCCCCTCGTGATCCCCTCGGCCGCGAGGTTCTGCACAGCCGTCGCCGTCGGGCAGAAGAGGAGGTCCGATACGTGATCAGTGAGCACCCGGTTCACCTCTTCAGGCATCCGGCGGTCGAAACTCCTAAGCCCCGCCTCGACGTGCGCCACCGGTACGTGCATCTTTGCCGCCGCGAGAGCCCCGGCCAGGGTGGAGTTTGTGTCCCCGTAGACGAGAACGATCCCCGGCTCCTCTTTTGCGATCACCTCCTCGATCGCAGCAAGCATCCGGCCGGTCTGGACCCCGTGGCTCCCCGACCCGATCTCGAGGTGGTAGTCGGGCTCCGGGATCCCGAGATCCTTAAAGAAGACCTCAGAGAGGAGGTAGTCGTAGTGCTGCCCGGTGTGAACCAGGACTTCCTCGTGTCTTTTCCGGATCTCCCGCGAGACCGGGGCGCACTTGATGAACTGGGGCCGGGCCCCGACAACTGAGAGGACCTTCATGCCGCGAGCCTCTTGCAGATCTCCTCGCAGGCCCGGACGTTCGAGTAGCCCTCCTCCGGCGTCACCGGGAAGGGCTTTCCATCACGGGCGGCCCGGACGAATGTCGCTAACTCAATCTTCAAGGGCTCGACCTTGTTCACCAGGAGTTTCTCGATGATGTTCTCCTGGCGGTAGAGCCCGTTCTCCTGCCTGTAAGCCCCGGGTTTCCAGTAGACGTAGACCTCCTGGGTCATGAAGTCGCCCTCGATCGTCCGCTCCTCCTCCTCGATGTAGATCGAACGGATCTTCTTGGAGGCCTTGCGGGAGGCCGAGAGGTAGACCGGAGTCTGCCCGAAGGTCGCGAGCGCCGCAGCGACATCGCCGGTCCCGCTCGCACGGATCGTGCACTCCTGCCCCGGGAAGAGGACGTTGAACGCGACGTCGATGTCGTGGATCATGAGGTCCTCGACGACCGAGGACCCGGTCACCCGTGCCGATGCCGGGTTGTGCCGGTGGAAAGAGACGTAGAGCGGTTCCTTCACGATCCGTGCAATCTCCGTCACGACCGGGTTGAACCGCTCGATGTGCCCGACGCCGACCGTGAGATCCTCCGGGATGAGCCCGATCAACTCCTCGCACTCGGCGGCGGTGAGGCAGAGCGGCTTCTCGATCAGGGTATGCACCCCGGCGGCGACGACCTCTTTTGCTATCTTGAAGTGATATGGGGTCGGGACCACGACCGAGGCGCACTCCACTTTTTCGAGGAACTCCTCCATCGAGCGGCAGACCTCCGCCCCGGTGGCCGCGGCGACCTCCTCGGCGGCTTTGGTATTTAGATCGTAGACGTAGGTCGTCCCGACCTCCTTGAGCTCGGTGTAGACCCGGACGTGGTTCCTGCCCATCATCCCGGTGCCGATGACGCCTGCATCCATGCTCAGATCACCCCGTTGATCGTATCAGCAACATATGCCCGTCCCTCCTCCGTGACCCCCGGATGTACCGGGATCGAGACGACCGAGGCCGCGAGCGACTCCGCGATCGGGCAGGTCGCGGCCCCGGCGTAGAAGGGCTGCCGGGAGAGGGCGATCGGATAATGGACAGCGCAGCCGATCCCGTGCTCGCGGAGGTACGCCATGAACTCGTCCCGGGAGAGCGGGAAGTCTCCGGTGAGCCGGAGGGAATACTGGTGCCAGACGTGGGTCCGTCCGGACGCGACGGATGGGTGCACGAGTCCCGGGGCTGTGATGTGGCTGTTGTAATACGCAGCGTTCTCCTGCCGCCTGCGGTTGAAGCCGTCGAGTTTTGCTAGCTGCACCCGGCCGATCGCCGCGGCGATATCGGTCATGCGGTAGTTGTAGCCGAGTTCGGTATGGAGGTACTTCTCGCTCTGGCCGTGGTTGATGATCCGGCGGAGACGCTCATCGTACTCGTCCGAAGTCGTCGTCACCATCCCCCCTTCCCCTGTCGCCATGTTCTTTGTCGCGTAGAAGGAGAAGCAGGCGAGGTCGCCGAGCGCCCCCGTCCGTCTCCCACGGTACTCCGCCCCGTGGGCCTGGGCGGCGTCCTCGATGAAGACGAGCCCCTTATCGATGCAGATCTCGCGGATTGCCCCGGCGTCGCAGGGCTGGCCGTAGAGGTGGACGCCGATGATGGCCTTGGTCTTTGGGCCGACTTTTTCGAGGACATCGGCCGGGTCGATCGTGGCGGTCACCGGATCGACGTCGGCAAAGATGGGCCGGGCGCCGCACATCGAGACCGAGGAGGCGGTCGCGAAGAACGTAAACGCCGGGACGATCACCTCGTCCCCCGGCCCGACCCCGGCGGCGAGGAGCGCCGCGTGGAGGGCGGCGGTCCCGTTGTTGACGGCAACGGCGTGGGGGACGCCGCAGTAGGCAGCAAACTCCTCTTCGAAGGCGGCAGTGACCGGACCCTGTGCGATCGTGCCGGAGGCGAGGACGGCGAGAACCGCGGCACTTTCTTCGTTTCCAAGCGATGGCTGGGCGATGGGGATGTGCATGTCTCTCACATCACTATTTTCTTGGGTTTGATATACGGGTTTGCTTTTTAAACTGAATGATTTGGTGAAAATCCTTAACACAACCCGCATAAAGGCTGGATTGAGGATACATGAGCCGGTGTTTGGTGATGTTGGAATATCACTGACCCGGTGGTGAGATTGTCGATAATGACGTCGTAATCGCCTGTTAGGGTGTCTGCAAGGTTCGATCCGATGAAACTGACCCCCGGTGACGATGTAGCGCAGAAATGGTTATGGCGGTGGGGCGGTTTAGGAGTTCTGAATGGAATTTAGAAGCTTGGTGTGAGTCTCTCGAGATGCCCCTTTGAGGCTCTCCTTCCGATTTCTAAAATATTCATTGATATTTTCGCTGTTTTCCGAATCAATTCATCAGGAACCGCGAGCACTATACCGCAAAGGTGAGCCACCTGACCTTCTCACCCCTCCCTCCCCCGGGTGGCGGAGCGATCCAGCCCCCGCACCCTCTCCCGCCAGCCGTTATACCACTCGATCATCCCCTGGGGCTCAAGCGCCCTATAAGCGCCCGGGGGCAGGTAGGCCCAGAGGAGGGCCCAGTACTTCAGCTTCCAGAGCCGGCGCGTCCGACACCCCTTCAGGTTTGCCCGGGCGAGATCGGGTCTCCCCGCCTCCAGGTTCCGGAACGCTGTCTGGATCGATCGCGACGCAACGTACTCAAGCAGGTCCTCCCGCAGCGCCGGCGGCACCTCCCCGCCCTCTATCGCCCTCTTCGCCGTGGCCACAAAGACATGCTCCTCGATCGGCTCCCTCCTGCTGCAGGCCCGGTTTAAAGCCTCCTTGTGGTAGACCGCCGTGATCTTTCGGCTGAGGGCGACCGGGTAACGGAGGGCGATCCTGCCCCAGAGATCGACGTCCTCCCCGTACCACGCGGCGGTATTGAACCCCCCTAACTCCACGAGAACCTGCCGGGGGACGGCAACCGCCGATGTCATCACCGGCGGGTCCCCCCGGATCGCGGCCAGGAAGTAGTTCCGGATCAGTCCATCCCGGGGCGCCGGCGGGATCTCCGGGGAGAGCGACGCGACCCGGGTCTTCGATCCCTCCCTGATAGTGTAGCCCGTCGCGTACAGACCGGCGCAGGGATACCTCTCCCGGAGTCCCAGGATGACCTCAAGGTGCCGGGGCATCCACTCGTCGTCGGCGTCGAGGAACGCGACGAGATCGGATGACGCGGCCTCGATCCCGGCGTTTCGGGCGGCGGAGGCCCCCCGCCTTCCAGCGTGGATCATCCGTATCCGGGGGTCCCGAAACCCCCGGACAACCTCCGGGCCCTCGTCGGTCGAGCCCCCCTCGACGACGATGACCTCAACGTCCTCGACGGTCTGGGCGAGGACCGACCGGAGGGTTCCCCCGATGTGCGGACCCTTATTGAAGAGGGGGATGACGACGGAGACCGCGGGCATCTCCTCACACCTCCCCTATCCGGTGCCGAAGGAGCCGCCCGGCCTCGAGCGCCGCGGCCCTGATCCCGGGGAGCCTCTTTTGGAGCTCGTGCTCCACATCTTCCCGTCTCTCAAGAAGGGCCGAGATCTTCTCTACCGGGGCGCTCGTATCGTGCTCCTCGAACGTATGGACATACGACTCATGCCCGAAGATATCCCGGTTGATCCCCCGGGCCTTGATGCTGTAGGCAAAGCTCAAGGTAGGGACGCCCGAGGAGAGGGCCGCGATCGTTGCGTGGGTCCGTGCCCCGGCAAAGACTGCCATCCTGCCGATGATCCACTTCGTCTCTGCGGCGTTGTAGATCGGGGAGATCAGGGTGATATCCTTCTTCCTATCCTCGATCAGCGAGAGCACCCGCTGCATGAATGCATGGTCGTCGGTGTGGGGAATCGGAATTGTGACGTGCGGGATGAGGTAGATGGGGAGATCCGTCCTCTCCGCCACCTCGGCGATGATCCCGGCCGCCATCTTCGCCCATGCCTCGATATCTCCGCCTGTTGTGTACCTTGCCATAAGGGGACTGAGGTTTATCCCGATCGCCTCCCCGTCGATCCCGGGGTCGTTTCGGGGTTTTACGGGGTCCATCAGAAACGCCGGGTCTGCGACTGGATGGACGTTCTCGACAACTCCGATCCGGTTGAGGTACTCGACCGTCATCGACTCCCGGGCGAAGATCCCGGTGACTTCTCGAAGATGGCTGCTCATGTAGCGTTCATACTCGGGGATCGCACTGAACGGGCCGACCGAGGCACCCCAGATGATGATCGGTTTGTTCTTTCGGAGCACGACGTCGTCGAGGTCCGTATACCGCGTCGGGATCCCGTAATCGAGCGAGTAGTTGTCCCCGCCGACGGAGAGGACTGCGTCTGCATCGCCTAGGTAGGGGAGCATCTGCCGGTAGAGCCGGTACTTCAGGGCGTCGGGGCGAAAGATGCGGTCGCAGGCGTAGCCCCAGCAGGAGGGCCGCCAGATATTCTTGATAAACTCCGCCTTCGTCATCCGCCGGTAGGCGTGCAGGTGCGTGATCGCCCCGTCGGTCTCCTGGAGCGACTGCCTGCGGAAGAGTTCCCCATCCGGAAAGAAACTGAAGCAGACGAAACGGGGGTTGTTGAAGTGCTCCCGGAGGATCTTCGTCGTCCCCCGCACGATCGCCTCGCACCCCCGGTTCTCGTAGGGCCCGTTCCCGGCCAGGATGAAGAGGGGCCGCCCGTCGTCATCCACGCCGACCACCCCGGAGGGATTGTAGAGCACGGACCGGAACCCTGATCGCCCGCAAAGCCGCAAGCCGCGCAAGGTCCGGGCCCATTGCGGCCCGGAAGTCCGCCCAGCACCCCTCGAATTCGCGGCTGAACTCCTGCATCCGGTCTTTTGCGGCGATCTCCTGCCGGAGGATGGGGTTTTTCGGGCGTGCCGGTACAACCCGTTTTTCTGGCGCCCGCTCCCCGTTGAGGTGGAGTCGGTACGCCAGGTGCTCCCGCTTGACCGCGACGACCCCGGCCTGGCTCTGGATCAGGCGCTCGACCGGGATGGGTGCGAGAGCGATCCCCTCTTTGAGCGCCTCCCGGACCAGCGGTGATCGCACCAGCACAAGGCTCGTCCCCCGGCTGTCCTCTACGTACTCCGGGAGCCAGGCATCCATGCAGGTTGCATCCGCGCACTCGGCAAAGACGTCGTCGCAGTAGTTGCAGGCCTTGGGCGTGAACCACCGGTTCCCCCAGGCCTCGCCAATCCCCTCTCTCCAGAAGATCTTATGCTCTTCACCGTCTCTGGTCGCAAAAGAGAAGTAGAAGTTGCTCGCCGGCTGGTCCGGGCTCTTTCCCCGGTAGCGGACCCCCACCACCTCCCCCCGCACCCCGGCGAGAGCGGCGGCGTACTCCGTAAACCGCCTGCTCTTTAACTGCCCGCAGACGAGGCCGAGCGTGACGGCGACCCGCTCCCGGAGTTTCTTGTTCTGCTGCTGGGCTAGCCTTATCGCCTTGATAAAGCACGGGAGACCGGTGACGGCATACCGCCCCGGGACCGCGAGGACCTCCCGGATGACCCCCGAGAGCTCCACCGGGTAGTAGGCCGATCCGGCCCCGGTGCGGACCTCTTCGGGGCTCTCAAAGATCCGGAAAGCAAAGATCCTCTCCGGATCTCCGGTGGGGGCGACGCAGATGACGCGGTCGACGATCCCCTCTGAAAGCAGTCTCTCGAGGATCCAGGTCGCAACACCGCCCGAGGCGCTCCTTTGCCGGTGCTCCTCCGAGTAGCCGACGTACGAGGCGAGGTAGTAGCCGGTCTCGGGACGGTGCCGGATCCCCGGGATCGCCCCGTACAGCCGCTCCCCGAGCGTATCCTCGTTCTCCCCGGACCCCGCGAACGGACAGACCTTTGCGCAGAGGCCGCACCCTGTGGTACAGGGGTCCGCCTCCGCGGGGCTGTACTCGCCGTAGCGGTTCCACGCCATGGAGAGGGCCCTCTCCGGGCAGAGGGCGGCGCAGAGACCGCAGCCGATACAGAGGTTTTTGCCGGTCGTGACGGGAGATCCCATGGATGCGCCCATTATGCGGGCCAGGGGTATTATGCCTTCTGCTCCCCGGAGCCTCTAACCCTATATACGCGGAGGTGGTATCAGGTGCGTGTGTCTCCGGAGTTCGCCCACCCCCCGGATTTCAAGAGAGAGTTCTCGCGAAACCTCACATCGAACTTCGCGCTCTTTGCGGTGAACCTCCTCGTGGGGCTGCTCGTCGTACCGTTCTACATCGATACCCTGGGGTTAGCGGCATACGGGGTCATCCCCCTCGCAACATCCTTTACCAGCTACGTGATGCTGATCCTCGACTCCCTGAACGTGGCGATATCAAGGTATCTCACCATCAATATCCAGCGATCAGATCTCTCCGGCGCCACTCGGACGTTCAACACCGCGCTCGTCACGGTCGGGGCATTCGCCCTCCTCTTTGCCCCGGTCGCCGTCGGGATCGCGACCCTCACACCGGACTTCTTCCGGATCACGGATATCGAGCGGACCAGCGTATTCTTCCTCTTTGCGCCGGTCTTCCTCGGGGCCCTCATCACGGCGCTCCGAAGCCCCTTCTCCGCCGTGATGTATGCACACAACAAGATCCACTACAACAACTACATCTCCATCACCTACACGCTTGCGGCGATCGGGATCATCGTGGCGCTCTTTGCCATCGAGACCCCCTCCCTCTCCTATGTCGGGCTCGCCTATCTCATCGCCGCCCTCCTCTCGCTCATCCTCACCATCATCCTCTCGCGGGCCGTCTACAACCGGATCCCCATATCCGCCTCGCACTTCTCGAAAGATGAGTTCTTTCGGATCACCGATCTCGCCCGGTGGATCCTCATTGACCAGATCGGAACCCTCCTTCTCCTCCATCTCTCCCTCATCATCGTCAACCGCGCTTTCGGGACCGCGGCGGGCGGGGAGTACGCCATGGTGATGATCCTCTTCAACCTTCTCTGGTCGATCACGGGCCTGATCACCTCGGTCTTAAGCCCGGTCTACTACACCTACTACGCCCGGCGCTCGTTTGCCACAATCCACGACCTCTCGGTCGTCTCGGTCAAGTGCGTCGGTCTAGCGATGGCTCTTCCCATCGGGCTCATGTCGCTCTTCTCCCCCCAGATCCTCACCATCTGGGTGGGCGAAGAGTTCGCGCACCTCTCGCTCTTGATCTGGACGCTGCTTCTCCCATTGACAGCGATCGTCGCCGTCCGGCCGCTCATCATCAGTTATGCGGCCTACAACCGGGTCCGGGTCCCCGCACTCGTCACGATCGCCGCCGGGCTCCTCAACCTCGTCCTCGCCCTCGTTCTGCCGCGGATCTATGGCCTCGGCATGTACGGTGTGGCGATCGCCTTCATCCTCGCGCTCTGGCTGCGCAACGCCGTCTTCGTTCCCTGGTATGCGGCAAAGGTCCAGGGGGTCCCGGCGGCTGCGTTTTATATGCCGACTATCCCTGGGTTCCTCGGATACGCGGCGCTGGTCGCCGCTGGGTATCCCCTCATATCCATCCTCTCGGTCCCGGCCTCGATCGCCGATATCGCGCTCGTCTCCGCCGCGATATCGATCGTCTACCTCGCGGTAGTCGCCCGGGTCGTCCTCACCGGGCCGGAACGCGACCTCATTCGCTCGGTCCTCCCGTCCCCCATCTCACGGAGGGTCCCGTCCTGGCTCCTCTGACGGGGCGATGGGTGAGGCTTAATTACTCCCGCGATATACCAACCGACCGCTCCATGCGATCGTTTGAGGAGGGAAGGGTCAGCGTCCTTACCCCCTGCTACAACGGCGAAGCGTACCTCGACCGGTACTTCACCTCGCTCTCCCGGCAGACCTACGACGACCTGGAGATCATCGTCGTCAACGACGGCAGCACCGACGATACCGAGGCGGTCTGCCTCTCCTGGAAGGATGAACTCGAGGCGCGGGGGTATGCGTTCCGCTACATCCCGCTCGCGGCCAACCGGGGTGCGGCGGGGGCGATCAATGCGGGGCTCCCGTATGTCACCGGGGAGTACCTCATCTGGCCGGACTGCGACGATGCCCTGATGCCGACCTCCGTAGCAAAGCGGGTCGAGTTCCTGGAGAGCCACCCTGATTACGCGATGGTCCGCTCCGATTACGCGGCGGTCCGCGAGGAGAACCCCGGTGTGGTCGTACGCTATGGGTCTGAGGGGGCTGTTGTTCATAACGAGGATATCTTTGAGGACCTCCTCTTTGAGCGGACCTACTGCACGTCGGGGTGCTACATGGTCCGCTCTGCGGTCCTCTTTGAGCGGATCCCCGCATGCGGGATCTACTGGCAGAACCGGGCCGGGCAGAACTGGCAGCTGCTGATTCCTTGCGCCTACAGGAACAAAACAGGGTACATCGATGAACCGCTCTACATCTACTACATCCGCCCCGAGAGCCACTCGCACCGGATCGAGGGGGAGGAGTACTCCGGCCTGAGAGAGAGGACGTTCCTCCACCAGGAGCTCCAGCGCGAGGTCATCTCCGCCTTCTACCTTCTTGCCGAGGACGAGAAGGCCTGGTACCTCGCCCGGATCGATCGCAGGTACAGTATGAAGAGGCTCAAGTTCGCGCTCCGGTATAACCGGTTTGAGGATGCGACCGCGGAACTTCGGGCACTCAGGCGCCTGGGCGCCGACCCCGGCGCCGTATGGAGGGTGCTCTACCGGCTATGCCGCTTCGGTGCATCTGGAGCGGTCCTTCGGGGCCACTCGCTCCTCTATAGCCTCGCGGACCGTCTCCGCCAGCGGTCCCGGGGAGGAATCCTTTGCCCTGACGACCGGTAGCCCCACCCCAACGCTGATGCCTCCGGGGAATGCACGGTATAAGGTGGAGAGCACCGTCGTCATCATCGGAGGAGGGCCCGCCGGGCTCTTCTGCGGCCTGCAGGCGGCAGGAGTGGGCCGGAAGGTGATTGTTTTAGAAAAAAAGCCGCGACCAGGACGAAAACTCCTGATCACGGGCTCGGGCCAGTGCAACATCACCCACGACGGCGAGATCGCCGACTTCCTCTCCCGTTACGGTGACAACGGGAGGTTCCTCCGGCCCGCGCTGATGAACTTCACGAACCGCGATCTCATCAACTTCTTTGCCGGGCAGGGGCTCGGGATGGAGACCGAGCCCGGAGGAAAGGTCTTCCCGGAGACCCGGAGGGCTGCCGACGTCCTCTCGGTCCTCCTTGCCGGGTGCGCCTCCCGGGGTGTCGAGATCCGGTCCGGCGAACCCGTTCTCTCCGTCGAGCGCGAGGCCGACGTGTTCACCGTCACGACAGCGGCGGGCTCCATCCGGGCAGACATCCTGGTCATCGCGACCGGCGGGGCCTCCTACCCCGCGACCGGCTCGACCGGGGACGGCTACACCTTCGCCTGCTCCCTCGGCCAGCCGACAACGGAGATCGCCCCGGCGCTCGCCCCGGTCTACCCCGAAAACCACCCGTTCGCCGATCTCGCCGGGATATCGTTTGAGAACCTCACGTTCACGGTCTACCGCGACGGCAGGCGGGTCTCCCAGAGGGTCGGCGACCTCCTCTTTACCCATACCGGGCTCTCGGGCCCGGGGGTGCTCGATCTCTCGCGCTCCATCCGGCCCGGAGACGTCGTCCGGGTGACCTTCCTCCCGAACTCGACCGCAGAGGCGGCACGGGAGCGGGTCGTCGCGGCGCTCGCCGCCGGCGGGGCCCGGCAGGTCAAGACCGTTCTATCCGCCCTCCCCCTTCCCGAGCGGTTCGTCAGGCGGCTCCTCGACCTTGCCGGGATCCCGCCGCCGGAGACCTGCGCCCACCTCAAAAAGGATCTCCGAAAGACCGTCGCCGCCTCGATAGCGGAGTTCCCGTTCACCGTCGCCCGGCTCGGGGGATTTAACGAGGCGATGGCGACACGCGGGGGCGTTGCGCTCACCGGGGTCAACCCAAAGACCATGGAGTCAAAGACGATAAAGAACCTCTTCTTCATCGGTGAAGTCCTCGATATCGACGGCGATACCGGGGGCTACAACCTCCAGGCGGCTTTCTCCACCGCGGCCCTCGCGGCCCGGCATATCGCGACCAGGTAATCTCGCGTTGTGCGCTCCATCCCCCCACTTCCTGATGAGGTCGGTTTGAATATTATATCCAGCCTCTACATTTTTTGATTCAAATAGAAATTCTATTATATTGCACACATCATTCAAATTTATTGAGATAATAACGTGGTTTGGAGCACGATTTGCACGATCCTTCTCCTCTCCGTCATCGCATCCGAGGGAGACCTCATCTACGGTGGCGGATGGTCCGGCGACGCCGGCGCGACCGACTTTGAGGCTCCGGTCGACCGGATCGCCGCGTTTGCACAACCCCCCGAGACCCCCTCCGATGAGGACTTCGTCGATCGGGTGAACAGGATGACGGTCTCAAGCGTCGACGGCGCCCCCCGCTTCTTCCCGGTCGGGCTCGACGCCACCCTGGCCTACGGGGTGGGCGACTGCACCGACCTTGCGCTCCTCCGGACCGAGATCCTCCGTCGAAACGGCATCGCCGCCCGTCCGGTCCACGGGATCATGATCTGGGATACGAAGACGTTTCGGACCAACGCCCTCCACGTCACGATCTTCGGCAAGGGCATCGCCGTCCACGACTGGGTCGAGCTCGAGGACGGCCGGACGATGGGGGCCTACGAGGGTGTTCCCGGGATCCGATGCATCAAGACCGGAAACGGGGTCTGCCTCCAGCCGGTCTTTAAGGTGATGGGCTACCTCTGATCGGGGCTGCGGGAAGGTTCAATATCGGGTGCGTCAAACGACCAGTATGAGCTTGCTTGCGGGGCTTCTTGTCCTGATCCTGGTGATCGTCGTCGCGTACCTCCTCTACAAGGTCGTCAAGAGCGTCTCCACCCTCATCATCAACGCCGTCGTGGGGGTGATCCTGCTCTGGCTCATCAACCTCCTCAATCTGATGAGCCTCTTCGGCAGGCCGGATGTCCCGATCAACAACCTCACCGTTCTGATCTGCGCCATCGGCGGATTATTCGGGGTCGTCCTGACTGTGGTGCTCCACCTCCTCGGGATACCGCTGACGATCTAGGCCCATTGTGCGATTGTCCGGGTGAGATCCTCGACCGCCGGGCTGAATCGCATCCCCTATTCTTTCGGGAACCCGTCGGGCAACCGTTATGGCACTTCATCCCCACGAGCGCTGAGAGGAACGTTCATATCCCCGGCAAAAAAACCTCTGGTCATGCATGAGTACGGCCCCGGCATCGTCGGCGAGGTCCGGTTCGCCCGCCTGGAGGGGGGTTACTATGTCCAGCTCTACGACCGGGAAGGCAACCCCGTCGGAAAGACCGGGCTCTGGAGGACCGAGGCGAAGGCCCGCGAGGCGGCCCGGAAACTCGCGGAGAAACTGACCAGGAAGTGACTCACCGTTCCCGGGGGTGCCTTTCTGCGTAGCGGACGAACCCGGCGATGCACCGGTTGTACGGCGTCGCGATCCCGTGGCGCTCCCCGAGCCGGGCGATATACCCGTTGAGGAGATCGATCTCCGTCCGGCGGCCCCGCTCAAGGTCGTAGTACATCGAGGGGTAGACCGCGGCGAAGTCCGGCACCTGCACGGAGAAGAGGTACTCGAGGTAGTCGTCGGCGGTCGCCCAGGGGAGCCTGACCCCCTCTGCCGCGGCGACGGCGTAGGTCTCGCGGACGAGCCCGATCACGGTCTTCCGGATATCCGCATCGGCCGCCACCCCGACCGGGGCGTGAAGGAGGGCAGAGATCGGGTTTACGGCGATGTTTAAGAGGGCTTTCGCCCACTTGCCCGAGCGGATCTCGGGATCGGGCTCGACCGTGATCCCGGCGGTTCGGACGATCCCGATCAGGCGGTCGAGGGCGGCGCCGTCGCCGGACCAGATCCCAAAGCGCATCGGGGCGCTCTCGCTTAAGACCCGGACGTGTCCGGGGGCGACGACCGAGAAGTTCGTCGTCACGGTCCCGCCGATGACGGTCCCGGTGTACTCCGCGATGATCTCCTCGTTTCCTATCCCGTTCTGGAGGCTTGCCACCGGCAGGCCCCGGATCACGCGAGCGTACTCCTCGCAGATCGACCGGGTATCGGTGCCCTTTGCAGTGACGATGACGAGATCGACCTCGGTCGTGATCTCATCCGGTCCCGTGACGGGGATGATCCCCTCGACGGCCCCGTTCCCCCAGATCCCCTCCATCAGAAGACCCCGGTCCCGGATCGCATTGGCATGCACCGGCCGGCAGGCCGCATAGACCGTCGCGACGCGGGCAAGCCTCCCGGCGAGCGCAAGGCCGACCGCCCCCGCGCCGAGGACCAGGATGGTCGGGCGTTGTAACGATTCCATCTGCTCGTTGTCCATATTGGGTGTTTGGACTGATAATGGTGCGGCAGATGACAACTTGCGAACGCTTTTTGTCCCGGGAACCGAGATCCCCTACCGGATGAAGTACGTCACGAAGGCCGACGGCAGCCGGCAGCCCTTCGACCGGAAGAGAGTGCGGCGGACGCTTGAGAACTTCGGACTCGATCCGGAGGACGCCGACCGGATCGCCGATGATATCGAGGAGGCGGTCCCGGACGGCATCCGGACCGCGGCGGTCCTTCGGATGATCCGGACCCGTGCCCGGGCCGTCCGCCCCGCCGTCGCGCATCGGACAAACCTCCGGAGAGCCCTCGCCCTTCTCCGCCCAAAACCTGATTTTGAGGAGTTTGTGCGGATCCTCCTCCGGGAGCACGGCTACCGGGTCAAGGCCGGGTGCGTCCTTGCCGGGCGGTGCGGGGAGCACGAGGTGGATGCCATCGCGCAGAAAGACGGCACCACCCTCTTTGTCGAGGTAAAACACCACGTGAGTTACCACCGGATGACCGGGCTTGACGAAGGACGGATCGCCCGGGCGATCGTCGAGGACCTCCAGGAGGGGTTCCGCTCCGGCCGGTGCATCGTCTCGATCGACGGCGCCCTGATCGTCTGCAACACCAAGCTCTCCGAGCACGCAAAACGCTACGCGACCTGCCGGGGGATCGAGCATATCGGGTGGGACTACCCGGTGGAGAGGAACCTCCGGACGATGATCGAGGAGACGCAGTCCTACCCGGTGACGATCGTCTCCGGGGTGACCCGGTCAGTCACCGCGAAGCTCGCCGCCGCCGGGATCCTCACGGCCAAAGCGGTCGCCTACGGCGATGCGGCGACGATTGCCCACGATAGCGGGATCCCGCTCCAGGAGGTCCTCCTGATCGCCGAAAGGGCGAGAAAGATCCTTGAGCCGGAACTACGCCGCCCGCCCGGCTAGCCAGATCACCAGAAGGCTTGCCACAGAGAGGCAGAAGTAGATGGAAAAGAGCGCCTGCAGACTTGTGAGGAGCAGAGGGACGGTCTCTTCGGTGATCGCCATCCCGCCAAAGTTGAGGGCGAAGGCGACGATGGCGACTGCCATGCTCGCGGTCATCCCAAGAAGGCGCATCGTCTCGACGAGCCCCGACGCCACCCCGTACATCGCCCGTTCGGCCGCCCCGATGACGAGTGTGTAGACCGGGGGCTGGAAGAACGCGATCCCCACTACAATGAGCACCAGTGCCAGGACCGGGACGGCTACGGGCGTTGCCGGACCGATGAAGGAGAGGGCGGCAAAGCCGGCAATCGTCATAGCAGCACCGGCCATCGCGACCAGGTGCGGACTTATCCGATCCGAGAGCCGGCCGGTATACCCGACCAGGGATGCCGTGACCAGGCTTGTGACGAGGAAGATGCTCCCGGCCAGCCGGGCATCGAACTCCCGGACGTACTGGAAGTACAGGCTGAAGAGGTAGACGTATGCGGATCCCGCCGTGCTATAGACCAGGACGGCGGCGTTTGCAAGAGCGAGCGGCCGGTTGCGAAGGAGGGTGCGGATATCAAGGAGCGGATCGGCTGTCTTGGTCTCGTGGACGATGAAGGTGCCGAGCGATGCGAGGCCGGCGGCAAGAGCCGCGGCGCCCTGCACCGCTGGCAGGAGGGAGAGCCCGACCATGAGAAGGAGGATCGTCGTCGTGGAAAGAGCGATGCCGAAGAGATCCGGGCGCGTCCCGCGTGATAGAGCGCACTCGCCCCTCAGGTGGCGCCGGATGATCCCGGCGGAGAGCAGGGCGACGGGCGGCGGCACGAGAAAGAGCGCCCGCCAGGTGCTGTAGTAGGCAAGGAGACCGCCCGCAAGGAACCCCAGCGCGAACCCGCCGAAGCTCGCGGCGATGTTGATCCCGAGAGCCGCCCCCCGCTCGTCTTCCGGGAGGATAAGCCCAAGCAGGGCAAACGACGTTGCAAAGACCATCGCAGCCCCGACTCCGGCAAGAAATCTGGCGCCGATGAGGATGGGTGCCGTTGGAGCGAGGGCGGCGGCGAGGGCGGCGATGAAGTATACGGCAAGGCCTAGGGAGAAGATCCGTTTCCCCCCGTAGATATCGGCGATCCTCCCGAACGGGATGAGAAACATTGCTGCGGCAAGGAAGAAGGCGGTCGGGATCCAGCCCAGGATCACCGGGTCTGCCGCAAACTCCTCCCCGACGGCCGGGATTGCCACGAAGAGCCCGGCGACCATGAACGGTGCAAGCGAGGACCCGAGCGCGACTGCGAAGGTGGTATACCGCCGCTCAACGGGAGACAGCATCCCCGGAGAATAGGCGGAAGGGGTAATTAACCTGCGGGAGCGGACCCGCCGATAGCCCGGAGCTGCTCTTCTGTCGGGTTGATGAGGACGATCTCGGGCTGGCAGTTGAACCGGAGGTCCACTCCGGCAAGGTTTGAGCTGCAGATCCCGCGGGAGATATACGTCGGTGTCCTCCCGTCGGCGTCAAACATTCCGGCAAGCTCGACGACGCCGAGGTCGTTTAACTGCGCAATGACCGGGAAGAGGAACTGGCCGCCGTGAGTGTGCCCGGCGAGGATGAGGTCGGCGTCCCAGTCGGCCCGGCAGGAGGGCTCGTGGATGAGGTAGAGGGTGAAGGCGTCCGTCTCCGGCACCTCCGGCGGGTCAGCCATCCCGGCCCAGCCGTCGTCGACCCCGACGATGACGATCTCCTCATCCCCGACCGGGACTAGGACGAACTCGTTCCTGAGAACGTGGACCCCGTTCTCCTCAAGAGCTGCGGCGAGTCCGTCGGCAAACGCGGTATCGGCGGAGCCGTCGCTCAAGCCCGAGACGTCGTAGCCGGCGGTGGTGACGTTCGCCGATGTAGAGACGGCAAGCATCCTCTCAACACCGCCTGTGCCGTCGATCCCCACCCGGTAGTCATGGTTCCCGAGGACGGCGTAGGCCGGTGCGTCGAGCGACCGCCAGACCTCCTGGGCGGCGAAGTCCTCCTCCTCGCCGGTGACGAAGTCCCCGCCGATCAGGACGAGCGAGGGGTTCAAGCGGTTGATCTCGGCGATGACGCTGCGGACGTGGTCGATGTTCGATGGCTGGACATGGGGGTCGGTGATATAGACGATGCCTTCGGGAGCCCCCTCGATATTGAGGACGGTCACCTCGACGGCCCGCGCCTCCCAGGCCATGTAGCCGGTCATGGACGGGAGAAGAACGAGCATGAATACTGCAAGATATCGTACGTCTGGAGCCTTCAGATTCACTGCCTTTTATTCATCACTCATGAATAATATATGATCCGCCTCTCAGGGATTGGGGCGGATCACCGACTTCGGGCCAGTTCGGCCGGTTCGGGCGAGATATCGGCCGGCTCGAGTTTGGAGGACGGGTCGGCGAAGAGCCGGATAAACTGGTGCCTCTCTTCCTTTGCGAGGGTGATCGCGGCGACCCCGGCGGCGATCACGGCCCCGACGAGGTCCATGACAAGGTCCATCATGGTGTCCGTGTTCCCGTGCTGAAGATCGGTGCCAAAGATCTGGTCGGCTGCAAATTCGTAGATCTCCCATATCGCTCCTGCAGCGAGGGTTGAGACCAGGATGAAGACGATGATCGCCGTTCTATTCAGCCGGATGTCCCCCCGGTATTCGGCAAGGATCGCGAGGAAGAAGGCGATGAGCCCGACGGTGGCCGAGGAGACGAGATGGGTCAGTTTGTCGTAGTAGGGCGCGAGGGTGACGTAGTACTCGCCGACATGCCCCATGACGTGGAGGTAGAGGGAGAGGGCGATAAGGAGGTTGACCTCCCAGGGGAAGCAGAGGCGCAGGTTCCGGGTCACCAGGGTGGGCGCCATCGTGAGAAGGAAGGCGATCCCCGAGGCGAACCCGAGGAAGTACTCCCCCGCCATGATGCTGGAAGCTACGGCAAGGAGGATGAGCCCCTGGATGAAGTAGGTCAGGTATACCCCGCGCGACGGGGACGGGCAGGAGGTCATGGGTGTGCTGAGTTACTGGTCGGGCAGATACATAATCGTCCCGGTGGCCGTCTCGCGTGACTGGTGCATCGCTCCCCGGCCGGTCGGGGTGGCTGCCCCATGGACCTCTGCCGGGCAGGGCAACGGCTCAACCGGCGCGGGTCTGCCGGCTGTTGAGGTTGCCCGTTCGTTTCCAGGAGAATAGTTGATAAGCTAGCAGGTCTATAAATTGGACACACAAGTGACCAAACATTCTGGACCACGGGGTTGATGAACTGACAGAATCTACAAAGCGTAAACCCGATTCCAATGGAGGAGGAGCGGGGGAAGAAGTAATCCGCGTCCGCCTGCCCAACAAGAGGAATCGGGAGATGTTTGGGAGCGCCGAACTGATGCTGGGCGCGAACCATATCAGGATCCGCTGTATCGATGGTGTGACGCGCACCGGGCGGATCAAGGGTAAGATAAAGAAGAAAGTCTGGATCCGGGAAGGCGATGTCCTGATCGTCGTCCCCTGGAACTTCCAGGATGAAAAGTGCGATATCATCTACCGCTACACGAAACCCCAGGTGGAGTGGCTCCGGAAGAACCGGTACCTCTGATATCCTCTTTTTTCTCTCTTTGCGCCTGTTCCCCTCCCTCTACGGCCGGGGACGTACGAAGTCCCCGCGGGTCGCAATACCAAGCCTTGGTACCCGAGGCGGGGAGATCCACCGGGGTCAGATCCCGAGGATCTGGATGGTATACTCTTTTATGACGAGTTTATCCACCCCCGAGAGGGTATAGGTATCGCCGCCAGCGTTCTGCATCCCGACGTTCGAGGTGAGGTAGTTCCTCCAGGCGGTCGAGTGATCCCTTGATGGGTCGTTGTTGTACGTAACCAGGACGGTGGTGTCAGGACTCGATACGGGGATGACGGTTGTATTCGCTAGGTTCATCCTCACCGTCGCCATCCCGGACCTGGCCATCGGTTTGTCGGTAACAATCTTCATGATATAGGCGACGAACGTTCCCGTGGAGTTATCGTAGAACCACCGCGGCTCCGCAAGCATCGCCGAGCCTGCCGTCCCCTCCTGGCGTGTCACCACCGCCCCGTTCTCGAGGGTGATCACCTCGCTGCCGCGGTCGGAGTGAAAGATCATGGCGCCGAGGAAGTACTCTCCAACGGGGACCCCGTTCGCCAATATCTCGATGGATACCGGGTAGTCGCTTGCATTGATCACCTCAAGCGTTCCCCCGGTCACCTGGAGCGACGACTCCTTGTAGGGGACGTTCTTGAAACAGAGACTCTTTTGGTCGTTCTGGAGGACGATCATCGCCCGCTCCATGTTCTTTATGTCGGTGCTGCTCTGTTCTTTAATGAGCACCGGGTAGCCGTAGAGCGTGACGAGCCCGATGCCGCTGATGACGATCCCGAGGATCAGGATGAACCCGACCGCCTCTGAGACCGCCTCCTCATTCACCTTCATGGTTCTCTTCCTCCCCTAAAATCCTCTGGAGTCGTACCGGATCATGTTCCACCCCGCGCCGGTGGTGTTGCCGGCAACACCCTTCGTCGCCCCGACCCCGGCGATTGCAACCCTGCTCTTGATGCTCCCGCCCTGGACCTCGATCGCCTGGCTTGCGCCCTCCATCGCGACGTTCACGAAGTAGTCGCGCCCCGCAACCTCGTCGGGGATGTCGAACCTCGTCTCGATCGTCCCGTTTCCGGGCGCGATGACGTAGAGGTCCACAACCCGGGTGCTGACCCCGTTCCCGATATCCACGAAGGCGTGGTAGCGGAGCCTGTCGGCCGGCCCCTCCATCAGGACGGCGTTGACGACGAAGATCATCACGATCATCAGGACGAGCAGCACCCCGGTGATGATGATGTACTCCATCAGCCGGGTGACGCCTTCCTCGTTCATCGGTTCAGTAATACACCCTCTCATCGTACTTCGTCACCCCGTTGTTGTAGTGAATGGTCACCGGGTAGAGCAGGCGGCCGGAGATGTTCTGTGGGCTCTCCACGTCAAAGTCGACCACGGCATTCTTCCGTTCGAGGGAGATCGCGATGATGTCCTGGCGAACCGCCTGACTGCTGCGATTGTTAGCATTGCCAAAACGGTCGACGTAGTCAACGTAGTCGAAGACCGCCGCCCGCAGGTCTCTGATATCGTTCTTCGGGAACTCAAGCACCCCCTCCGCGGTCGTCTGCCCTACAAGCGCCGACTGGTTGATGATCAGCGCAAGGAAGAAGATCCCGACCGCGACGAGGAGGCCCATCAGGACGATCCACTGCCCCTCCTCATTCATGCACGCCATAGAAGCACCTCCACGAGGACGGCTTTCGGGCGGTCGTTTGGCATATCTGTGGGCATGCCGGCGGGCCTCGTTGTTGGCAGCTGCACCCACCGGGTCACCCGGACGGCGTTCTCGCGCCCGGTCCAGGTATTGTCGTCGGGCGCAACAAACTGGTGTTCTCGGATCTCGCCCCCTGAGCGGTAGACGACGACGGCGCTCATATGCAGGTTATCGAGGTCACCGCTCGTCGTTGCGTTGCAGTAACTCAGGAACATCTTCTTGAATTCGTCGCCGTTGTTCGTATTGACGAAGTTCTCCAGATCGCTCTTTGAGTCTCCTGCAGTGTCCGGCGTATCCATCATCGCGAGGACGTCGCTCCCGAGCTGCTCAAGTTGCATATCCGGGATGTGCGTGTCGCCGGTCGTGTAGATCCCCGTCGTGCTGACGGCGATGTATGCCGCAAGGAGCATGATGATCCCGGCCGCGACCCCCTCCATCGTGTAGAGCTGCCCCTCCTCGCTCACCATATCGCCACCTCCAGGACGGCCGGCTGAAGGGCCGGGAGGGCGACGTTCGTTGTGTTGTAATCGTAGTGGTGGATGCCCGTGATGTTGGTGTGCGGGGTCTCATCCTCGAACGTAAACCGGATATCCAGGATGCTGTTCTGGTCCAGGGTGAACTGCGAGGTCGCGGCCGGTTTCAGCACCAGGGATATGCTGGACTTGACCGGTGCGCCCGGTGCGAGGCTGCGTGGGACTCCGTCGGTGTGCAGGGTGTAGAGGTCCGCGTTCTCCTCGTCGTACGAGAACGGGATCCGGGTGAACCGGGCGTTCGGCCTCGTCGGGTCTTTCTTCCAGAACGTCACGTTCTGGAGGGTCGCACCGGAGGAATCGGTGCAGTATTGGGCAAAATCAATATTCACCCTCACCGGCTCGGTCCTCGGGTCGATCCGGTAGGCCGGGTCCCGCTCCGGGTCCAGTAATTTGCTGAAATTGAGCTGGACGGTGAAGTTCCTCACCGTGGAGTTCCATTCCGGAGCCCCCGGGTTGGGTATGGCGTACTGCGACGCGAAACGGTCATCGATATTCGCCACCCCCGGCTCCTTGATCTTCACCACCCGGCGGATGTAGCCGTAGCCGTGGCCGGGAGGGAGTGGCTCGCCGGTGCTATTCTGGTAGGCCCCGTCAAGGCTCCGGATCGAGATGTTGTAAGAATAGGGGTAATCGCCGAAGATCGCCTTGCTGCGGTAGTCCCCGGCGGTGAAACCTGAGTCGAAGAACCTCTCGATCTTCGTCGAGAGGAGGACGTTCGGGGTCTCTCTTGAGACAGAAAACCCCATCCGCTCGATCTCGTCCGGGTCGGCGTTCATCTCCCAGGGCGGGTAGACCGGCCAGCCGGGGTCCTCGACGAGGATCACCCCCGTCCGGTAGGCGACCGCGTCGTAGTCGATGCTGCTGCTCCCAAGCCCCGCAAGCAGCCCCGGGACCATGCTCACCACCATGATCAGCGCGAGCAAAAAGATCGTGAACCCGGCGAGGAAGTCAAGCGACATCACCCCGTCGTCCGCCCTCATCCGATCGCCTCCCCGGTATCGGCCCGGAACGAGAACCTCTCCATCCCGGTATCCGAGCGGACCGTGACGGTGTAGACCTCGCGGGCAAGCGCGATATCGACCGTATCGGCACCGGCCCGCTCCAGTGCTGGGGCGAGCACGCCGCCTCTCTCCGCGAGGAGATCCTCGGGGAGAAGGATCTCGTCGAAGAGGATCTCATCCTCCGGCAGGGGGGCCGCGAGCTTGACCTCCTTCCAGCCTGATATGCCGAAGGTCAGCCAGCGCACCTCCTCCCCGTCCCGGAGCCCGAGGATCCAGGCGGAGGCCCGACCGTCGAGGTCCACCCCGGTCCCGATCACCTGGTGCAGCGTCGTGTTGGTGAGGTTCAGCCTGCCCTCGGCAAGGAGAAGATCGAGGTCCGCAAGAGCCCCGGTGAGGGTCCTGGGCCCCTGCGGTTCGGCCTCATTTACGGGCGTGATCCCTTCACCGCCGTCATCGGGCGGCGGAGACGGACCTAGACAACCGCACGCGGTGCAGAAGATACAGATCGCGGCAAACAGGGCCAGGAAGCCCCAGGGGACTCTCATGTAAAGCAGTCATTATACACGATGGTGTATAAATAACCACCCCTCAGGCGTCTTCAAAGATTTGCTCTTTTCGCCGGATACTGGAAACGTGCAGATACCCGGCGGCAAAAATATTTCGCTCATGGTGCGGGTTCGCAGACCGGAGTGTTCTGGCCCTTATAGGCACGGGCGACCGGCCCGCGGCCCCCGGCACCCTATCGTAATATTTATTTGCACATTTGTAACAATACCTCATAAGGTAAACATATGTGTGATACCATACCCGGAAGATCGGGAGACAACCACGACCGGTTCGCCGAGGCAGCCGCATTCCACGGCCACATCTGCCCCGGCCTTGCAACGGGCTACCGGGCGGCGGAGGTCGCCCTTGAGCGCCTCCGGTCCGGCCGCTCAGAGGACGAAGAGCTCGTCGTCATCACCGAGACCGATGCCTGCGGCGTCGACGCCATCCAGGTGATCACCGGCTGCACCGTCGGCAAAGGAAACCTCTTCTTCAAAGACCACGGCAAACATGCCTTCACGTTCATCAACCGAAAGACCGGCGAGGCCGTTCGGGTGGCGGCAAACCCCTCGTTCGATATCGACGCGCTCGATCCCGATCTCGCACCGCTCAGGGCCCGGGTGATGCAGGGCCAGGCAACCGAGGCGGAGCGCGCCGAGTTCCACGAACGAATCCGCCGGGTCGTCGACGCAATCCTTGAGACACCTGCAGAGACCCTCTTTACGATCCGAAACGTCGATGTCGAGATCCCCGAGCGGGCACGGATATTTCGGTCGATCCCGTGCGCAAAGTGCGGCGAGATGACTGCTGAGTCCCGAATCCGGGTCGAGGACGGAGAGCTCGTCTGCTACGCCTGCTCGCGGGAGTACACCCGCCGCTGGTGAGGCGAAAACCTCTCACCGCACAATTTTTGCGAAAGGGATCTTGGGGATATCCTCAAGCCCCCGCGGCCTTGAGCTGCGGATGAGCGCGTTCACGAGCCCTTTCCGGACACCGATCGTGGGCTTCCTCATCGGCGATGATCGGGCAAAAAAGAGGGTTAAAAAGTGATCCGGATTTATTCGTCGATGGTGTGGATGACCAGCCCTGAGAGGAGTTTCGGCTCGAACCAGGTGGACTTCGGGGGCATGACCCCGTCCGCATCGGCGATTGCAAGCACCGTCTCGACGCGGACCGGCTGCATCGCTATCGCGAGGGCGTACTCGCCGGAATCCACGAGCCGCTCGAGGGAGGAGAGGGGTTTCGCCCCGCCCATGTAGTGGAGACGGGGGTCTCCCCGGGGGTCGGCGATCCCGAGCATCCCCTCAAGGATCTCCTTCTGCAGCACCGAGACGTCAAGCGACCCGATCAGGTCGTCCGGGTCGGCGACGGGCTTTGAGACCTCATACCAGGTTCCTTTGATGTAGAAGTGCATCACATGCATCGGTGCATCATTGGCGGCGAGCGGCGGGATCTGGTAACCGGAGGCGTCGACCTTCCCGTAGGGCCGGACGTCCCAGCCTGCATTCAAGAGTGCGTCGACAAGACCGGGGAAGGTGTAGTTGCCGAGATCGGTGACGAGCCGGCTGTAGCCGTGGATGCGGACCCGGTCGTGGGCGAAGAGGACCACCATGAACTTCCCGGCCTCTTCGGTGAACCGGCCGGAGTCCCGGCGGCGTTCGGCCACGTTGACCGCCGACTTGGCCCGGTGGTGGCCGTCTGCAATATAGAGCGCGGGGACGGCCGAAAAGAGGTCTTCAAGGCGGGAGAGCGTCTCATCGTCGGTGACCCGGTAGATCTCGTGGAGTACACCTGATGCGGTCGTGGTGCTCCCGTCGGGCTCTGCAGCCTCCGTGATGGAATGGACGCAAGACGCGATCTCCCCCGGGTCGCGGTAGAGCAGGAAGACGAGCCCGGTGTTCGCACCGACGACATCGATATGCCGGGTCCGATCCTCTTCCTTATCGTACCGGGTGAGTTCGTGCCGCCGGATCGTCCGGTTCTCGTAGTCCTCCGTTGCCACGCAGCAGACCAGCCCGACGAACTCCTCGCCGTCCTGGACGGCCCGGTAGACGTACATCCCGGGCTCTGCGTCCCGCTGGAACTTGCCGTCTGAAAGCATCTCATCAAAGATCTCCCGGGCCCGCTGGTAGACCCGGTCGTCGTTCGGGGGGAGGTCGGGGAGCTCGGCATCGGGCCGGCTGACCCGGAGGAAACTGAGGGGGTTCTTCTCGATACACTCCCGCGCCTCGGCCGCCGTCACCACGTCGTAGGGGACGGAGGGGATATCCTGGGAGTATTGCCGCTCAGGGCGGACAGCTGCGAAACGATATATCTGGACCATGAATACCGCCACTCGTATGTGCCTACTATTTTGGTGCCTGACACTATATTAGGTAGGGCGCTCCACATGAGAACGCCCGTTGTTCACTATGATGTCGCTGCAGGTCAATATTCGGCGAGCACAACCCACTGATATTCCAGAGATCTGCGCACTCGAGAGGGTATCGTTCGTCGATCCCTGGGATGAGAGGACGTTCCGGGAGGCGCTTGCAGCCTACCCCGAGACGTTCTTTGTGGCGAGGAATAATGGAGACCTCGCTGGGTTTGTCTCCGGGGGTATCGAGGATACCGGAGAAGAGGTTTACGGACATGTTATGAACCTCGCGGTCGCCCCGGAATACCGCCGCAAGGGGATCGGGTGGCAACTCATCCGCCGCCTGGAGCGGGAGTACGTCATCCTCGGTGCGAGCGGGGTGCAGCTCGAGGTCAGGATCTCCAATACCGGGGCGCAGGAGTTCTACCGTCGCCTCGGCTACCGGGAGGTCTTCCAGATCGCCGCCTACTATGCAAACGATGAGGATGCCCTGGTGATGATGAAGTGGTTCAGGTTCTAGGGCTCGGCGGTTCGTAGAACCGGAGCATGGGAGCCGGAACGGCGTGAAGGTGAGTGATCAGAGGGCAGGAGCGGGAGTTCTCGCTCCAGGCTCTCTCTACTCCCGGATCTGGCTATTTGGTCTTGCGGCCCTCTTATAGAGGCTGCGTTTTCGTCCCCTTAAATGGTATCGTGGGCCCGGTCCCGTCACCCCCGCCCGTGCTCCTGGTGGGCCCGTGCGAGGTGTTGGGCCGCGAGGGCGCCGAGGAGGGAGAGTTCTCCGGCGAGGACCCCGGCGGCGACGATCTCGGCAAACGCCTTTGCGTTGGTCCCCGGCGGATCCCCGCCCCCGGCGACCCCGAGCATCGCGAGGCACTCCTGCTGGGTATCGACCCCGGTGCCGCCGCCGACCGTCCCGACGGGGAGGGAGGGGAGGGTGACCGAGACGTAGACCCCGCCGTCCACCCGGTCGACGGTGGTGATCGCGGTGCTCCCCTCGACGACGTGGGCGGGGTCCTGCCCGCAGGCGATGAACGTGGCGGCGACGACGTTCGCCGCATGGGCGTTGAACCCGAACGAGCCCGCCCGGGCCGAGCCGACGAGGTTCTTCCTGTAGTTCGCCTCAATGAGCGTCTCCGTATCGGTCTTTAAGAGGTCGGCGACCATCGCGTCGGTGAGCCGCACCCCCGCGACCACGGTCTTGCCCCGGCCGCGGATCAGGTTGATCGCGGCCGGTTTTTTGTCGGTGCACATATTCCCGGACGTGGCGATGAGCCGTGCGCCCGTCTCCCGCTCGATCAGTTCGCCGACCTTCTGGCCTGCGATCGTTGCCATGTTCATCCCCATGGCGTCCTTGGTGTCGAACTCGAGCCGGACGAAGACGCTTGTCCCGGCAACGTAAGTGACGACCTCGGAGAGTTTCCCGTGCTTTGTGGTGCTCTCCGCAGCCTCGCGGATCTCTTCGGTGTGGCTCTCCACCCAGGCCATCACCTCGCGGGCGTGGACGACGTCGCGGGCGGCAAAGACCGGCGCCCGGGTCATCCCGTCTCGCACGATCCGCACGTCCGCACCCCCGGCCCGGGTGATGAGCGAGCAGCCGCGGTTCACCGAGGCGACGAGCGCCCCCTCAGTCGTCGCGAGGGGGAGGTAGTAGGACCCGTCGGCGTACTCCCCCTTCACCCGGAGCGGCCCCGCGACCCCGAGCGGCACCTGGACCGTCCCGATCATGTTCTCGATGTTGCGCTTCACGACCCGGTCGATCCCGATGGAGAACGACCCGACCTTGGCGAGGGAGGTGCCGGTCTCGGCCTCGATGAACGCCCGCCGCACCCGGACCGCCTCCTCCGGCGGGAGCTCTTTTTCGAGTGCATAGAGTTTGAGGGAGCCCTCTCTCAGTCTCCCGATGTAATCATCCATGAATAGTATGAGATTCCATATCTATAGATGGCTGGTGGTCAGCGTGCGAGGGAGACAGTGGTGCCTTGCGGTACCGAAACGAGAGGCTGAAGCGACACGGCGCCGCCTGCTTGAGGAGGGGATCCTCGACCGGCGCTACAAGCCGCGCCCGGAGGGAGACGCCATCCTGCTCCCGGTGGCGGAGGAGATCCCCGGGGCCGTCCTCTGCGAGGTCGAGGCCGTGCCGGAACGCCTCGACCTCCCGCGTCACGAGCTCGTCGGCGGGATCGCTATTTTGCAGGAGAACGATCCCGAGGGCGCCGAGCGGCTGCTCTCCTCCCGGCCCTCGGTCACGACGGTCCTCTTCCCCGAGACGCCCGTCGAGGGGGAGTACCGCACCCGCCGGTTCTCGGTTCTCGCCGGGACCCCGACCACCCGGACCCGGGTGACGGAGTATGGGCTCCGTTTTGACGTGGACCTCGCCCACGCCTACTTCTCGGCCCGGCTCTCGACCGAGCGGCAGCGGGTCCTCGGGATGATGGAGGAAGGGGAGTGGGTGCTCGATATGTTCGCCGGCGTCGGGCCGTTTGCGATCACCCTCGCCCAGAAGGCCGCCCTCGTCGTCGCCGCGGACCTCAACCCCGCCGCCGTCCACCTCATGGTCGAAAATATCGCGCTCAACCGCGCAAAGAACGTCATCCCGATGCTCGCCGATGCCGCCCACCTCCCCCGACTTGGATTCAAACCCTTCGACCGGATCATCATGAACCTCCCCTTCGCCGCGGCGGAGTTCCTCCCGGCGGCCGTCGCCCTCTGCCGGGACGGCGGGACGATCCACCTCTACGCGCTCGAGGAGCGCGAGGGCGAGTTCCTCCCCCGGATCCGGGAGGTCACCGGCGGCGAGGTCGTCGAGCGGCAGGTTCGGACCTACTCCCCGGGGAAGTGGCACGCGGTGTATGATGTTGTGGTGGAGAAGTAAGAGGGCTGGGTGGGGGGTTTGGCCTACAATAGGGACCGGGGGACTGGTTACGTCCACAGGTTCCGTGGGGATTGTGCACCATTGGAGCGCTCGAACGTCAATTGCTCCAATCTTTGAATGCTGTGCTCGAGTTTCTGCTCTTCTTGGTCTGCTTTCCTTGTGACTACACTTGGCATGGATTCCCACTGGGCATCGCATTGCAGGGGGAGGGGACAGGGGCCCCACCCCCCAAGTGCGATACCCCCACGGTCCAGTGTACCGGATTTTTCCATCATGAGGATTGTTTTCCGTCTGCAATTTGGTGGGTCCGGGTCGGTCCGGGGAGTAGTATGTTTGAAGAACAGCCCTCTGGAGCCCTTCTTTCCCGATACCTCCCCACAGATCTTCACATCACGAAAAATAGGGGGTATAGAGCGTGATCGGACCTCCGGCGCTCGGCGCCGGAGACCCAGTCAACTCACACGGGGGTTGTGTTTGGAGTTACAATGGGGGGTTAGGGTTTGGAGTTACAAAGGGGGTTTTTGTTTGGAGTTACTCCACCGGCACGAACTTCGTGCCGTAGTGGATGACGCCGCTCTCGCCGTCGGCCGTCACCCGGCGGAAGACGCTTTTTACGCGCATCCCGATCTTTACTTCCTCGGGGTTGCAGGCGATCTGGGTCGTGAGCCGCGGGCCCTCGTCGAGCTCGACGATCGCGAGGACGTAGGGGGTCGTGTGCTCGAACTGGTCGCTTGCCGACCGGATCACCGTGTAGGTGACGACCGTTCCTTCGCCCTTGAACTTGTGGTCGACGATCTTGCCGCTCCGCCGGCAGTCGGGGCAGAGTGACCGCGGCGGGAAGAAATACCGCCCGCAGGTCGTACACTGCGTCCCGACCAGGTTATACCGCTGCGGAATCTTTCTCCAGAACCGTGATACCGACATTCTTACGCCCCCAGGATGTGCACGACGACCGTCGCGCCGGTGCCGCCGACGTTGTGAGCCATGCCGATCTCCGCATCCACCTGCCGTGCGCCGGCCTCACCGCGCAGCTGCGTGACGACCTCGCAGATCTGCTTGATCCCCGTCGCACCGACCGGGTGGCCGCAGGCCTTCAGGCCGCCGCTCGTGTTTACCGGAATCTCCCCGCCGAGGGCCGTTGCCCCTTCCTCGGTGAGCCTCCCCGCCTCGCCCTTCTTGCAGAAGCCGAGGTCCTCGATCGCGCAGATCTCGGCGATCGTGAAGCAGTCGTGGACCTCGAGCATATCGATATCCTTCGGGGTGAGCTTTGCCTGGGCAAACGCCCGCTTGCCTGCCGCCACGGTGGCGTCCAGGGTCGAGATGTCCCGCCGGTCGTGGAGCGCGATGGTGTCGCTCGCCTGGGCGCTCGCAAGCACCTTGACCGGCGAATCGGTGAACTCGTGGGCACGCTCAAGCGGCACCACGACGACCGCCGCCGCACCGTCGGTGATCGGCGAGCAGTCGAAGAGCCTCAAGGGGTCGGCCACGAGCGAGGAGGAGAGGACCGTGTCGACCGTGATCCGGTTCTTGAACTGGGCGATCGGGTTCCTTGCGCCGTTCTCGTGGTTCTTCACCGCAACCATGGCAAGCTGCTCGCGAGTGAGGGGATAGCGGTGCATGTAGTCGTTTGCGATCATTGCATACAGGCCGGGGAAGGTCGCTCCCACGAACCCCTCCCACTCGCGGTCCGCGGCGCTCGCGAGCATATCCACGCTCGCCCCGGTCCCGACATCGGTCATCTTCTCGACGCCTGCCGCGACCACGACATCCTCCATACCGCTTGCGACCGCGATCACCGCCTGCCGGAAGGCAAGCCCGCCGGAGGCGCAGGCCGCCTCAACCCTGGTCGAGGGGATGTTCTTCGTTGCGAGGCCCGCATAGTCCGCGATCAGGGCCCCGATGTGCTCCTGCTCCACGAACCGCCCGGCGCTCATATTCCCTACATAGAGTGCGTCGATCTCTTCGCCGGAGATCCCGGCGTCCTCAAGTGCCAGCGTCCCGGCCTTCACAAAGAGGTCGCGGAACGAGGTGCTCCAGTGCTCCCCGAACTCCGTGCACCCAATGCCGATTACTGCTACGTCTCTCATCTCTGCATCACGATCTTTCCTTTGTGTTTGGCATACAGTGCATAGTCCAGGTAGGTCGGGTTGGCGAGCAGCTGCTCGACGGTCGGCGCCGCCGCGCGGTTGAACGCCTCCGACTCGATCACGTCGGTGACGGTGATATCGAATGCGTCGCTCCCGGCCCCGGACCCGAACGAGGTCACGAAGATCCGGTCACCCGGTTTTGCCACATCCAGCGTCGCCGCAAGCCCGATCATCGATGCCCCCGAGTAGGTGTTCCCGAGCCTCGGGACAACGAGGCCCGGCTTGATCTGCTCGTCCGTGAACCCGAGCAGCTTTGCCACCCGCTGCGGGAACTTGGCGTTCGGCTGGTGGAAGACGGCGTAGTCGTAGTCCTTCGGGCTTGTCCCCGCCCGCTCGAACATCAGCCGGGCGGCGCCCTGGACGTGCTTGAAGTAGCCGGGATCACCCGTGAACCGTCCGCCGTGGCGGGGGTAGCTCTGCCCCTCCCGGCGCCAGAAGTCGGGCGTGTCGGTGGTGAACGAGCAGGTCTGGTTGATCTCGGCGATGGTCTCCCCCTCGCCGATGACGAACGCAGCCCCGCCGGCCGCCGCCGTGTACTCGAGCGCGTCCCCGGGAGCACCCTGGGCCACGTCCGCACCTATCGCGATCCCGAACGGGATCATGCCGCTCTTCACAAGCCCCATACAGGTCTGGATACCGGCGGTTCCTGCCTTGCACGCGAACTCGTAGTCGGCGGCGGTCATGTTCGGGGTCGCCCCGATCGCCTCGCCGACTGTACAGGCCGTCGGCTTGACCGCGTAGGGGTGAGACTCGCTGCCCACGTAGATGGCGCCGACTGCCTCCGTGTCGATGGTTCTCCTCCGGAGCGCGGCACGGGCCGCCTCGACGGCGATGGTCGCGGTATCTTCATCGAGATCGGGGACGGACTTCTCAAAGACGCCAAGACCCCGCATGATATCGTCTGCGTTGGCGCCCCAGATCCGCGCGATCTCCTGGACTTTAATCCGGTAGCGCGGGATGTAGACGCCGTATGAGTAAATGCCTACCATAACTTTCCTCGTAGTGAACTGATGATCGTCTCAACATCCATCGTGGTACAGAGCACCGTGATCCGGTCCCGCTCCGCAAGACCGGGTATCAGCGGGTGCACCTCTTCCGGGGTGATGCCCTGCAGCACCACGCAACGGGGCTTGAAGGGGGTGACCCGGATCGCCACCATGGGAGACTTCCCGGTCGAGACCTCGGTGAAGATGAGAGCACGCTCCGTGCTCCAGCCGTAGATGCGGTTGAACTCGCTTGAAGAGAGTTGAAGGATCGCATTGAGGCTGTTTATCACCGTATACCCGTAGATGGTCTGGTCCATCGGGCCGCAGAGTGTGACGGCGCCGATAACTTCGGCAAACTCCGGGAGGCCTATCGGAGAGGCGTACTCGTGGATGTCGTAGATGACATCTTCGTCGAAATCGGTGTACAGGATTTTTGCAAATTTGTTGATGTATCGGCCACCGTTGTCCTCGTCGATCGAGAGGATCGCATCGACAATCTTGCCGACGATGGCTGTTCCCGGACTCTTTCGCCGTCCGCTCTCGTAGTCACTGATAACTGAGGGCGAGACCTCGAGACGCTCGGCGAGCACCCCCGGAGGGATGTTGAAACTCTGCCGCCACTTCTTCAAGGCCTGACCCGGTGAGTCCGAAAGTGTGATCTCCCCTGCCATTTTCTCGGCAAGTTGATGCCGCACTCCGGATTTCATGCAGGTACTGTTATCACTCCGGCTTAAAAAATTAGCGTATTGGATTTCGACATTTCACGAAAATCGTCGGACAGCGATCGCTGCATAATCCATATATAGTATGCATCTCAATTCTGATATGATGGTTGAAGCGGAAGACCTGCAGTCCCTAAAGACGATCGCCCTCCTCGGGGGGTGCCGGGGCCCGATCTGGCTCTCGTCGCAGTCGCTTGGAAATGAACTGGGCATCAGCCCCCAGACCGCCTCGCGGCGGCTGATCGCGCTTGAGCGGCAGCAGTTTGTCATCCGGTCCATGAAGCCAGACGGCCAGTACGTCGCCATCACCCGTGAGGGCGAGCAGGTGCTGAGGCGTGAGTATGCTGATTACGTGAGGATCTTCAATCCCGAGCAGAGACAGTACGTCCTCGCCGGGACGGTGATCAGCGGCCTTGGCGAAGGCCGCTACTACATGAGTCTCCCTCACTACAAGGAGCACTTCGGCAAGTATCTGGGGTTCGAACCCTTCCCCGGGACCCTGAATATCAAACTCGATGCGACGAGCACCGAAGTCCGCAAGCACCTTGACCATGTCGGGTGGATCGTGGTCCCCGGGTTTACGGCCGATGAACGGACCTTCGGCGGTGCCCGGCTCCTCCCCTGCCGGATCCGCGGTCACAAATGCGCGATCGTCGAACCCTCCCGCACTCACTACCCAAGTGACATCATCGAGGTGATTGCCGCGTGCCAGCTCCGCAAAGCCCTGAACCTGAACGATAACGATACGATCGAGGTGGAGATAACCCATGATTGATGCAGCCATACAGGCCCTCGCAAGGGGCGAGTTCATCCTGCTCTACGACTTTGACAACCGCGAACGCGAGACCGACTTCGCGATCCGGTCCGATGCGGTCACACCTGCCCATATCCGGCAGATGCGCAAAGACGGCGGCGGGTTGATCTGCACCGCGATCCACCCTGAGGCCGCAAAGCGGCTCGGCCTGCCGTTCGCCTACGACGTCCTGCGGTCCTGCAGCCTCGTCGAGAAGGACGGCGAGGTCCCCTATGATCCCAAGAACCACTCGTCGTTCTCGCTCTGGGTGAACCACCGGGATACCTACACCGGGATCACCGATCGGGACCGCGCCCTGACGGTCACGGCCATCGCAGAGGAGGTGAGGAAGTCGCTCAACGGCGGCGGGCACAACTTTGCCGCACACTTCCGGACGCCTGGGCATATGGCGCTTCTCCGGGCCGCCGATCGGCTGCTTGATGAGCGGCACGGCCAGACCGAACTCTCGATCGCGCTTGCGTGCATGGCGGGGATCACCCCGGCGGTCACGATCTGCGAGATGCTGGACGACGAGACGGGGTTTGCCCTCTCCAAGGAGGGTGCAAAGGCCTACGCCGAGAAGCATGGGCTCGTCTTCGTCGAGGGCCAGGAGGTCCTCGACCGGTGGGAGTCGTGGAAGTCGGGGAAATGAACACTTCTTTCGATCTCCGATACCCGCATACATAATCTGTCGCGCCGACCATTTTTACACATCGGCGGCAGGTAGCAAAAATCCACACAAACTCTTTTGCTCTGCCGGGAAATAGCATTCCTTGCACTTTTTCAAAAACAATATATACGATTATACGGCACCATAAACGGATGAAAAAAGATGCCGTGGCATACTTGAATACGAAAAAAAAGGGAGATCTGGCAGCGCAGACGGCGGAGGTTGAGAGTTATTGTAAATACCGCTTTCGGATCGTCCGTCTCTTCCACGATCACCGGGCAAATGCAACGCCCCCTGAGAAACGGAAGGGATTTACGGAGATGCTGGAGTTCTGCGCCGCCAATAACTGCTCCCATATTATCATCTACGATCTTGCAAGCCTTGCCCGGGACATGGACACGGGGCTGGCAACCCTCAGGGCGTTGAACGACCAGTACACCGTCTACTGCGTGAATAACGACTTTATTGGGTTCCGGGACGAGCCAGAACTCCGCCGGGAGGCCATCGGCAACTTCATCGAGTATATGGACCAGTACCGGGAGAACGCTAAAAAAGCCGCTCCTCCTGCCTCGAAGAAGACGAAGGCTGCCGGTAAGCGGCCGATAGGGAGGCCGAGAGCCCTCAATGATGGTCAGGTCGAGGCGCTCCTCGCGCTGCGGCAGGCCGGGACGAGCATCAGCCAGATCTGCCGGATGTTCGATGTCAGCAGGAGCACGGTCAGCAAGATCCTCGCCGACTTCCCTGAACTGAAAGGGGAGTGGAAAGGGGGACAGCGGAAGTCGGAAGAGTAACTCCCTTCTTTTTTGTTAGGTCGTATTGTACTCCGGGAGCGGCGGCCCTCCCCGGGCATACCCCGTCGAGTCGAGGACCGCGAGCCAGTCGAACTCGACGAGACTCTGCGGGGTGAGCGGGAAGTAGCCTGGATTCTTCCTGCTGCCCGAACGGGTGGGGAGAGTCGCGACTGCCCCGGCGGGCAGTCCCTCGCCCCGGTGTGTCGGGATGAACCGTCCCGGCCCCGGGGCGGCGGTGAGAAGGTCCTCAAGTGTGCCGGGCTCGGGCCGGCCGATGCCGTTTGCGTCCGAGACCCCCACACCCGACCCGATGAGGGCGTAGCGCGGCCCGAGGATCGCATCGAGGTGCGCTCCCGCCGGGGACCACCTCCAGAGGTTGGCGCCCCATCGCCACTCCGCCTTCCCTCGCCGGAGGTGCTCGTTATGCGCGAAGGCGAGCACCTTTCCTTCCCGGCCGCGTTCGCGGGAGAGGATGTAGGCGAGGTTCTCCGCCATCATCGCGTCGCGCATCCCTAGAAGCCTTGAGACCCGGTCGTCCGACGTATCGGCGAGCCCGGCGTGGTAGGAAAGCAGCCACCGTGCGGACGCCGCATAGTGCATCACCTCCCGGAAGCGGTCGCTTCCGGCGAGCGCCACGAGATCGGGGCGGCGTCTCTGGAGGTCCGCGATGAGGTCTTCGGTTGCGACCCGGAGCTCCTTCGCCGCCAAAGATCGGCCGATCGACTTTGTCGGGTCAAAGACCGTCGCGGGGTCTTCCCAGTCGGCATCCCGGCCGATGAGAGGCTCGATCCGATCGCGGAATGCTCTGCCTGCGGCGCTATCGACCGAGGTCAGGTAATCGAGGACGAACTCCAGGAGCTGGCGCGGGCTATCGCTGCCGCCGAACTCGGTCGGCGTATCAAAGCCGTAGAACCGGAGTTTCGTACGGTGGGCTGGATCGGCGTTGTAGGCCCGCATCCACTCGACGAGGTCCCGGTTCGCGTCGAGCCGGCCGAAGCCGTGGCTGAACCCCTCTTCCATTACATCCTCATAGGATGCCGGGCCGCGGCCGGCCACGTAGTCGTCCACCAGCCGCCCCCGGGGGAAGCTGCTCTCGACGGCGATGGCGGTATACCCGTGCGCCTCCACGAGCCGCATAAAGAGCCGGTTGCGGAGGACGAGGAGGTCCTCGCCGCCGTGGAGCGCTTCCCCGAAGCCGAGGAGGTCCACCGGATTGCCGAGCGCGGCCATCATCCTATCGACGGCGGCATTGAAGGAGTCTGACGGATCAAGGGAGAACGGGGCCGCTTCGCGGGCGATCCAGTCGGTGAGGGTTGCGTGGGTCGGGTACGGCATGGGGGTGCTCCTCCGGTGGGGTTTCGTGTTGCTATGAGCGTGGGTGGTGGGGGTATTTTTAGGTTGGTGGGTGGGGATGGTGCTTTGGGCCGGGGCCGTGTCGTTGGTGATCGGCACCTTTCGTTCTTGGGTTCTCCTCCCGGGAGAGGTGTTCAGGGGCGACCTTCTGTTCACAATAACGCTGTTAACACTGTAAACCGAGATGAGACCCATGCACGGATTCCCACTGGGCATCGCGTCTGGGGGGGAGGGGGCAAGCCCCCTCGCACCTACCGGTGCTCGAGCTCCGGTCCTGCGGAACGTCGCAACTCGCACCTACCGGTGCTCGAACTCAGGGCGTTCCGCCCTTCGTTCCTCGAAACTCTTCGAGTTTCTCAAGCTCCTGACCTCCGGTCAGTCGCACTCCCCGTCAGCCCCACCCCCCTAACTCGATATCCCCATGGAATCCGTGCCAGGTGTATCCACAGGGTACCAGCACGTTTCAAGATGTTCTGAAAGGACGGACCGTTTGAGGCGCGAGTGAAAGCGAACGCGAGCACTACCCTACGCGAGATGCGGAAAACTTCACAGAACGCGGACCTAGGCTCCCGTATTCCTCCTTTGCCTTCCGGGAGTCCTCGGTCGTTCCGAAGGAGGCGTCGAGCCGGAGTCTCGCGGTCCACAACCGCGATCGACTCCACGCGGACTGAAACCAGGCAGGCCCCGTCCGGGGACACAGTACGGGAACCTGATCTTTAGCGAGGACGGGCAGGGCACTGTAGACTTCCTCTGTTACGAAAACCTGCCTTTCTTCGCGTACGAGCGGGTGCCGTGGTATGCGACCAGGCCGTTCACCGACGGGGTGATGAATGTTGGCCTTGCGATTCTCCTGACGGCTCTCGTCTGGCCGCTCATGGCCGTATTCCGGGGAGTCTACGGTGTTGCCCGGGATGAACGCGATACTGGCCTCCCCGTGTATGCCCGCCTGGTTGCCGGAGCGGCCGCCCTGCTCTTCGTCGTCTTCGTGCTCGTCCTCCTCCCCGGGGTGATGGCCGATGCGGCGCTTATCGATTCGTACATGCATGACCGGACGGTTCCTCTGGCCCTGAGTGCAGTCATGACCTTCCCGGTCATTGCTGTGATCTTATCGGCTGTGGCCGCCGCCCTTGCCGTCCCGGTCTGGAGACGGCGCTACTGGTCCGTATGGCACCGGGTGCACTACAGCCTTGTCGTCATCGGGCTTATCATGCTGACGTGGTGGGTCAACTTCTGGAACCTCTTCGTCTTCAGGCTGTAAGCGAAGAGAGTCCATCTTTTTTGGATACCGGGAACAGATGCGGGCGGTCCCGCAAAAAAAGGATTGTTCGGAGGTAGAGCGTGCCTCTACAGTTGAACCTGTGTGAGGGCGTCGTAGACGATCTTTCTATAGTGATCCGGCTGGGTCCCGTATTCTTCCTGGGCTTTCCGGGAGTCCTCGGTCGTTCCGAAGGCATCAAGCCGGTCCAGGGTCTCGCGGGCGGTATCCAGGACCCAGAGGTCGCGGGTCTCGCGGTCCACGACCGCGATCGACTCCACACGGACCGAGACCAGGCAGGCCCCGTCCGGGGTCGTGTAGAGGTTCGGTTTTCCGACGACGGCAACGAACGCGGGCGGCTCGATCCGGGCGAGCTGCTGCATCGCCTCGGGCTGGTAGGACCCGGCCATGATGAAGAAGGTGCCTGTCGGGTCGACCACCCGCCCGCGGTAGTAGATGTTCTGGTCTCCCTGCCGCTGCTTCTCCGTGAGGGTTCCGACGATGAAGATCCGGTTGCTCCGGATGCCGGTCGGGAGGATGACGTAGGTTGGGCTCTTCTCGTCGTCCCCGTCCTTGAACTGGTAGCGGGTCTCGCGGAGCTCGGATGCAAAGACCCTGCGGGCCGGTTCGCGCTCGAATGCGCTCTGGGGCTTCATGCTGCCTCACCCCCGGCGCGGTTCAAAAGTGCAGCCAGTTCCGCGGGCTCGAACCGCATCGGGGTGCAGGAGTTCACAAGCAGCCTGCCGCCGAACTCGTTCCCCGTGCAGGTGTAATAGCGTCCAAGAACCGCATTTCTGATCCGGTAAAAGATCTCGTCCATGCCGAGCGGGTTCGTCTCGGCGATCCTGATGGCTTCTTCAAGGGTGATCCCCGTGAGGGCCTCGACGATCTCGCGCTGCATCAGGACGTTTCGAGCGCGGATACCGTCGTCCAGGACTCCCTTCAGGCGGAGGTCGTAGCGGAATTCGGGCTGGATCTCGTGGACCGGACAGTAGTTCTGCCGGGAGAGGGTCCGGTTGCACCCCTCGACCGGGCAGCGCTTGATTAAGCCCGAGCCGGGAGCGATATGGACGAGGGCCCCCAGGATCTCGGTCTCGTTTCGTCCGACCTCGATATCGCCTTCGTCGGTGATGTACATCGCGGTGTTTAAGGTGAGGGAGAGCCTGCCGTTGTACTCGTCGACGGTGGCGTAGAAGATGTTGTAGACGGCATCGAGATCAAGTTTCTCTTTGCCTTCTTCCTTCCAGACGACGAACTTGATGGTCCCGGTCTCATCGCCAAGAAGCCCCGTCTGGAGCATCCGGTCGTGGGTGACTTCCCAGTCCTGGACGACCTTGGCCCGCACGCTCCCGACGCCGGGCTTCAGCTCGGCGATGGGTGTGATTGAGGGGAGGAGCGGAGCATCCTTCTCCATCCGGGTGATCGTGGTGCCCGAGTGGATCTTCAGGTTCGGGGCACCTTTGTACTCATCGACGACCGCGGATTCGATCCGGTACCAGTGACCGTACTCCATCGCGGGTGCGTTCGCTCGAGACCAGGTGATGAAACGAATGGCGCCGCTCGAGTCGGCAATGATCCCCGTCTGGGCGATCGAGGGGGATAGCGGCGGGGTCAGGGCAACGATCTTCCCCTCGAGTGTCACCCACTCACCGGGGACGATCTCGTTTATCGGGCGGAGCTCTGAAGAGTTGCTCCCGATACCGGTGACGTTGTGTTCACGGGCGAGATCGGCCGTCACCGTCCGTTCGGCCTCGGCGATGTTGACGCCGAACTCCTCGACGAGGCGGCGGAGGCGTGACTCGATCTTTTGTCGATCGGGGTGTGCGCCTTTTGCTTCAAGTTTCTGGGAGATTCTCTCTGTAACTTCGGAAAGATTCATTCCTTACATCTCCAGTCTGTACTTTCGCCTCCCGGGTGTATTAAGTATCGGTGCGTGGTGTGAAAATGAACGTCACCCCGGTACCATCGCCCTGGAGGTGCCCGCGAGCGGGCGAAAGCGCAAGGTGTGGCGGTCAATCTGAAATACTGCATCATGCGTGCAGCCGGTCTACGGGAAACCCGGGTTGTTATCGAACGATTGGGTTATCCGGGGCACAGGTGGATTGCTATTCCCGGCCAGGGTCTTTAAGCGTGTCACTCAACAGCACGCGGGCGAATTGATGGATCTTTTCGCCCGCTCTTTAACGTATAAATAGGGGCAGGGACAACATCAGCTGCATGGCATTGAATGCGGACAGTACAATCGCGGACCTCCTTCGGGAGAAGCCCGATGCAGCACAGGTTCTCTTCCGGTTCGGAATGGGTTGCCTTGGCTGTGCCATCGCAAACAACGAGACGATCCGGGAGGCTGCCCAGGCGCACGGTGTCCCTCTCGAAGAGATGCTCTCCGCTCTCGGCATCGCCGAGTCGTAAAATTATATTTTTTCCCGGAGGCGCTTGAGTTCAGCGAGAGTGGCCTCGGGATTTCTTCTCACATAGTCTGCGATCTCGGGCTGGTGCAGGAGCGTGCATCGTGTGCACGCCCAGACGTTACCGCCGCTCAAACTCTCGACCCATTCCCCGAGTTCTTCGTCCCTGCAGGGGTAGCACGGACAGTAGCAGTAGTCGCACCGCTGGCCCGCAAAATGACAGGGATAGTAGGGACAGTCCTCTTTTTTCCACTCCACCCAGTGCTCCCCGCCGTAGCGGCTGTAGATGAAGAACGACGGCCCGCTCCGCCGGACCTTCCCCTGCTGCCGCGCGAGAGCCTCGGGAAGACCGTAGAGGACGGCCGCATGGACCCGCCGGCCGACCTCGGTCAGGGTCCCGGCATAGGTATGGGTGATTGCGGCATCGCGCTCGCAGGCGACGACGACCGCATCCGTCGTGGTCCCCGGGAAGTCATGGCCCAGGTTGTGGAGCGCCTGGGCCTTCGCCCCGGTCGCGGTGATGATCGATTCAAGGAGCGTCGCATCCCGCATCCCCTCCTGACTGTAGACGATGATATTGATGGTGTGGGGGGTTTTCGGGTCATCGTTCAGCGTCGGGTTCGTTATCCCGGCGGTGATGAAGACCGTGATGAAGTCGTACTGGAGCACACAGAGGTGGCGCATATCGACGGCGGTCAGGAGACCGAAGAAGTCATTAAAGATACCGTGCCGGGCGGCGAGGAGTTCGAGGTGACGCGACGGATCACCCTCGAAGTTGTGCGGCACAGTGTGGTTTACGATCGTCGTGACGTCGGCCAGCCCCCCGTTGACCCCGGTGCTCGCTGCCCGGAACCGGCCGCGGATAAAAAGAGTATTGTTCTCGAGAAAGTATCTCATGCGACGGTGTAGCGGACGCGGTCTTTTAATTCCTGCTGTTTGCCCGCGTTCCAGCCCGCAACGTCCTGGAGATATCCGGTGACTCTGCTGATCTGGACGACGTCGTGGCTCCCGCACTCCGGGCAGACGGCATGGCCGCAGAGCGGGCAGTAATCAATGCTCTCGACGATCGAGTGGTGGCAGTCACAGTGGTCGAGCGGGCACATGATCTCAAGTGCCGTCTCGCCGCAGTGGGGACATGGCGTCTCGTCCACGACGAAGTGGCATGTGTGGCACTTGTATCGCCGCTCCTTCTCCGGGATTTCTGCGAGGCTATGGTATTTTTCAACTAATTTGAGTTGCTCAGGGCTCCAGTCCATGAGATCAGTATCTGCAGGAGAATATATAGCCCTTTAGATGCGGGGCGGCCCGCATCCGCCTCAGGCCACTCATAGGGTTCGTCATCTCCCCAAAGGGATCAGAACGGAGAGCTCATCACCGGCGGATGCGGGAGAGACGCTCGGCTTCGGCCGCCGGGTCCTCTGCCGCGTAGATGCTCCTCCCCACGATGATCCCGTCGACCAGCCGGGCCACCGCGTCGGGGTCGCCGCCCTGGGCCCCCACGCCAGGGGAGTAGATTGTCTTTTTGCCGATGATCTCGCGGAGCCGGACGATCCGCTCGGGGCGGGTTGCGGGAGCGATGATCCCGTCGGCCCGGACGGCGACGGCAAGTTCCGCGATCCGCTCGGCCACCCCGCCGTGGAAGAACTCGGTCGCCCCGGGGTGACTCATCTCCGCGACGATATAGGCGGCCCCGCCGTGGCTGTGCGCCACCTCGACACAGGTCCGTGCCGCATCGGGCCCCACGAACCCGTGGGCGATCACGGCGTCGAACCCGGCCGAAAAGACCGCTTCGCAGATGAGGCGGTTGGTGTTCGGAATATCCGCGACCTTGAAGTCGGCGATGAGCGGGAGGCCGAGGTCGGCGAGATCCCGAACGATCGAGAGTCCGGTCGCGAGGACGAGGGGGTAGCCGACCTTGATCGCGTCGATATAGGGTGCACAGGACTTCGCGATCGCGCACGCCTCGGTTTTGTCGAGGACGTCGAGGGAGAGGATGAGTTCGGTCATCCTTCCAGCCTCTCGAGGGTTGCGGCCACGAGGAGCGGCAGGGTGATTGTCGCATCCCCATAAACCGTGACCGCGGTCGCCTCTCTGGTGAGTTTGCCCCAGGACCGTGCTTCATCGAGCGTTGCGCCCGAGAGGCCGCCGAGGTCCGGCCGGTCGCCGGTGAGCTGGACCGCGTAGTCAAATCCGCTCTCGGTCATCAGTTTGCTCTGCAGGATGTAGTTCTTCGGGACCCCGCCGCCGACGAGGATTGCGCCTGCCCGCTTGGCCTCAAAGCACCGGTCAAGCAGTCCCGGCATATCGGCGAACGCACTGACAGTGACCTTGTGCGTCTGGGAAAAGAGCCAGTACTGCAGCCCGATCATCGAGTCCTGGATCGCCGGGCAGTAGACCGGCACTCCGGCCTTTGCCGCCTCGGCAAGGATCCCGGTCTTGAGCCGGCTCCCGATCAGTCTAAGGAGGTCGGTGATGGAGATCGTTGAGCCCTCCGGGATGGAAGAGTAGGTCTCCTGCAGAAACTCCTCAAACCTGATGAATGCCTCGTTCGGGAGGAATATATCATAGATCCGGTTGACTCCCTCCTCGCAGAGCTCGGTGTCGGAGACGTCGGCGGTCCCGTGGTAGTGGTGGCAGCCGATCGCCTCGATGACGTCGTGGGTGAGGTTTGCTCCCGTCGAGACCAGGATATCGATATGCCCCCGTCTGATGAGGTCGGCGACGATCCCGCCCATCCCCCCGGGCACCATCGCGCCCGAGAGACCGAAGAACTTCAGTGCTTCGTCGTCGCGAAGCATCCGCTCGTAGATGTTGACCGCCTGCCACAGGGATCCCCCGTTGTAGGCTCCGGCTTTCCCGAGTTCGTTGACAAGTTCCCCGACTGTCATGCCGGGGCGGACCCGCGCCTGTTGTACTGCATCCCCATACTTGAAGGTCATGATACTGTTACACCAGTCTTATGAGATTGTTGGCGGTCATGCACGATAATAGATCGTCTTTCGGAGTCCGGTCCTGGTTCGCGGGGGGAGTTAAAAATAGATAGTTTACGGGAACCCGTGGCACCGGGTTTTCACCGCCAGACAGGGGATGACTGGTTGTTCGACACGGGATGATCCCATTCGTCCTACCGTGTCAGGGTCCGGTCTTCCCGGGCCCTCTAGAGCGGACTTTCGGGCCGGAAACGAAATGAGCATCCAGGGGGCTACTTTCGTCTTCGTTCCGTGCGTACTTGGCTACGAACCCGTACAGCCTGTTTCTGGATCCTGCCTGCCATGGGTGGCACCGTGATCGGCGGACAGGCCAGAGGACGTACATATTCGCCGCAAATAGTCGGCACGGGATCACCAGAGATTAGTTAATTCACAAACGTTATAAATCTTTTTTTGTAAAGTTTGTTTAGTTGACTAACCCCCTCTACCGGTCACCTGCACTCCTGGCCGGCCTGAAGATAGGCCTCCTCCCATGCGGGGATTCCACGCACCAGCGGCCGGGCAAGGTGCCGGCGTGCAGTGGGCGGGACCTCATACCACCCCGGCCGGAGGCTTCGCTCAAGGTGCTCGACCTCGGGCTCCCTGCTCCGGGCCCCACAGATGCGGCACTTGTAACCCTTCCCGGTACCTGCGCTCGTCATTCGTTTTTCACAGGCCGGACAGACCGGCGGGTGGATCCTGACCGCCTCGGCGAGACAGGCGATCCCGAGTTTCTCAAGGTTGATGCTTCCGCCCTTGTAACTCCCGGCCACGGCCACTACATCTCCGGGAACGAGCTGCCGCACAACGTTCCGGAACCCCTTGGTCGGCTCGTAGGCCATGCAGCGGACCTCGCCGCTACTATCGGCAAGGAGGAAGGAGACATGGCCGCCGGGACCGGTCGTCGGATTCCCGGCGACCGTCCCCCGTACCAGGTAGGACCGCCCCTCCCGGAGGGCCCCGATCACCTCCGGGATCAGGTGGGCGTCCGTCCCCTGGTTGGTGGCATAGACCTGCTCGCAGGCCGTCTCCTCCGACCGGATGAACGATCGGGCTTCCCTGACCCATGCCGGGCTCTCCCCGCGGATCCCGAAGAGGACCGGGTCGGGGGTGTGGGGCACGCCGACCACCACGGCATTCTCCCGGTCCACCGTGTCCCAGGTATGGGGGTACGTCCGCTCCTCGGCGTAGAAGAGGCTTTGGCGGTCGACCTTTCGGGGCGTCCCCCACGCCTCCCGTCTCCGATACGCGAGGAGTTCGTAGGTGAGATCGGAAAGATCGCTTGCAATCGCGGCCGTTGCACCGATGAGTCCGCGCCGGTTCTTGTAGCCTCGGTAACGGGCTCCGACCGACTCGAGGACCTCGATCGCCTCCTCAACGGTGCAGTAGTCCCGGAGCGCCGCGTAGTAGAAGTCCGGCGGCGGCCGGACGCGAGAGACCACCACCCCGGGATTGGTCCTTGGGTCGTCGAACTCCGCAAGCGCTTCAACGCAAGCGCAGGTGAGGGCGAAGGCCTCCTCCGGGTCACCATCGACCTCGATGGCGATCGCCGCGTTCCCGCGGGTCTTGTGGATGACGTTCGGATTTAACCGGATCAGCCGGGTGTTGCGGACGCGCATCCCTCTCTCTTTGAGCCGCCGCACGAGAACCGCCCCGATGTAGGTGGTGCACATTCCGGCGGGAGAATCCGTATCGTCGATCCCGATCCACATAACCCTACAATTTATATCATTCTCCGGCTATATCGATTCTTAAGGGTTATGTCGCAGGATCGCCTCCCTCAGATGGTCATCAGCATCATGCTCCTTGCGGGCTTCGACGTCTCGGAGCGATGCAACATTCGTCCACGGAGCTTTGACCTTATCGCGAAGAAAGGCGACACCCTCGTCATCATCAAAGTGGCCCCTCACATCGACAGCGTCACCGCCGATATCGCCTGGGATCTGGACGTGATCGCCACGCACCTCGGGGCGACCCCGCTCATCGTCGGGGAGCGGGCGCGTGATTCCGAACTTGAGCGGGGCGTCATCTACATCCGTTACGGCCTCTATGCCATCAGCCCCGCGACGCTCTACGACTACTTCACGGAAGGTATCGCCCCGATGGTCTATGCCTCCCCCGGCGGCCTCTACGTGAAGATCAATGGCGACCTCCTGCGCGAGGTGCGGGAGCGCTCCCAGATGTCGCTTGGAGACCTCGCCTCCCACCTCGGCGTCTCCCGTCGGACCATCAGCAAGTATGAGAGCGGTATGGGGACGACGCTCGATGTCGCAATACGGCTTGAGGAACTCTTCAGCGCCCCGCTCGTCGAGGCGATCGATCTTGTCGGTTACCGGTCCGCGGAACCCGAGAAACGACAGGAATCCCCGACCGGCGCCGTTCTTTCCGACCTTGAACGCATGGGCATGGAGATCCACGCGATGCGGCAGGCTCCTTTCCAGGCGCTGGCGATATTTGAACGGCACAAGATCCTGACGGCATACGGCACCTCGCAGAAAGTCGTCAAGCGCGCTTCTCTTATCGGGAATATCTCCCAGATCACGGAGACATTTGCGATGTGCGTCGTCACTGATTACAAAAAGCAGAAAAAAATCGGCAGAACTCTCCTTATCGGGGAAGAGCATCTCCGCACCCTCGAAGACGGCTCAGAACTCATAGATATGATTGGTATGCAATAAAATATATATAGAACTACAAACCTACCTTTCTATCGCTTAACAACGGTGATACCTATGTCAAGTCTTGGAGGACAACCAATCCTTATTCTGAAAGAGGGTAGCCAGCGTACCCGCGGCCGTGACGCACAGTCCGGCAACATCGCTGCCGCAAAGGCTGTTGCAAGCGCTGTACGGACGACTCTCGGTCCCAAGGGTATGGACAAGATGCTCGTCGACACCATCGGTGATGTCGTCATCACAAACGACGGTGTGACCATCTTAAAGGAGATGGATATCGAGCACCCCGCCGCGAAGATGATGGTCGAGATCGCCAAGACCCAGGACGACGAGGTCGGCGATGGGACCACGTCTGCCGTGGTGATCGCTGGTGAGCTCCTGAAGCGGGCCGAGGACCTCCTTGACCAGGACGTGCACCCCACGGTCATCGCTCACGGTTACCGGATCGCAGCCGACAAGGCGCAGGATATCCTTAACGAGATCGCCATCGACATCAAGCCCGACGATATTGAGATGCTCAAGAAGCTCGCCGAGACCGCCATGACCGGCAAGGGCGCCGAGGCTGCAAAGGAGAAGCTCACCGAGCTCGTCGTCAAGGCGGTCACGATGGTCGCCGACGCCGACGGCACTGTTGACACCGAGTATGTGAAGGTCGAGAAGAGGGTCGGCGGGTCCATCGAGGACTCCGAGATCGTCGAGGGCATGATCATCGACAAGGAGCGTGTCCACCCCGCGATGCCCCGCATCGTCAAGGACGCAAAGATCCTGCTCCTGAACGCCGCCGTCGAGTTCAAGAAGACCGAGGTCGACGCCGAGATCAGCATCACGAGCCCCGACCAGCTCCAGATGTTCCTCGACGAAGAGGAGCGCATGATCCGGGGTATCGTCGACAAGATCGTTGCCTCCGGTGCAAACGTCCTCTTCTGCCAGAAGGGCATCGACGACATCGCCCAGCACTACCTCGCCAAGGCTGGCATCCTCGCCGTCCGGCGCGTCAAGAAGAGCGACATGGAGAAGCTCGCCCGTGCCACCGGTGCGGCAATCGTCAGCTCCATCGACGCCATCGCCCCCGAGGAACTCGGTAAGGCCGGCACCGTCGAGGAGAAGAAGGTATCCGGCGAAGAGATGATCTTCGTCACCGAGTGCGAGAACCCGAAGGCCGTCTCGATCATCATCCGCGGCGGCACCGAGCACGTCGTCGACGAGCTTGACCGTGCCATTGAGGATGCCCTCCGGGTCGTCAGTGTTGCCGTTGAAGACAAGAAGTTCGTCGCCGGCGGCGGTGCACCCGAGATCGAGCTCTCGCTGCGGCTCCGCGAGTACGCCGCGACCGTCGGCGGCCGTGCCCAGCTCGCCATCGAGGCATTTGCAAACGCGCTCGAGATCATCCCGAGGACGCTTGCCGAGAACGCGGGTCTCGACCCGATCGACATGCTTGTCGCACTCCGCGCATCCCACGAGAAGGGCGGCGCGAACGCGAAGTACATGGGACTTGACGTCTTCAACGCCGCCTCTGGCGACATGCTCAAGGCCGGCGTCGTCGAACCCCTGCGGGTGAAGACTCAGGCAGTCTCGAGCGCTGCCGAGGCCGCCATTATGATCCTCCGGATCGACGACGTCATCGCCGCATCCAAGTCCTCTGCACCCGCTCCGGGAGCGGAGGATATGGGTGACATGGGTGGCATGGGCGGCATGCCCCCGATGTAACCTACCCTACCATCCCGCACGATATCGCCCCGGCCGGGATCCGGCCCCGGGGTCCTCTCTTTTTTGCCCGGTTTGTTCATTCTTTCTCGACGCCATTCCGCCTGATATCCTAGTATCTCACCTAAGAGAGATTCTATGGCGAAATAAGTCCATAAAAAATGCCCATTTGTAGAAAAAATCGGTTATGCTAAATACCTGAAGGTGTACTTCTCTGTTCTGACAATTCTGGTTCAGGCGATCGGACAATGAGGAGCGGAGGGAGGATCTGATGGCGAGAGAGGGGGTGAAGTGGCCAGCACTCCCGCTCAGCGTCTATCTGCTGCTCGCCATCCTTCTCGTGACGGCTCCCGTCGTCTGCCTGATCTCGGTCGTCGATTATGTGGGGACCGCCCGGGAACTTGAAGAGAACGCGGACGAGTTCCAGGACCAGACCGAGACGGGGATCGTCCTCTCGATGACCCTGGTGGATACGGGCCTGAACCTCTTCGATAACACCCTCGACCGCCGGATGGAGGGGGGTTCGGCCCGGTCCTTGCGGAGTATGAGCGGGCCAAAAGAGATCCCGGGAAGATGGACCTCTCCCGGGTCAGGGAGGAACTCGGCGGGGAGATGGAGATCTACATCATCAACGCATCAGGCGTCATCGAGGAGACCACCTACCCGCCCGATCTCGGTCTGGATTTCCGGGGGATTCCGTACTTCTACGACCGGATAACGGAGATCCGGCTCGGCGACGCCTTCGTGGCGGACCGGGTCGTCGCGGAGATCTCCACCGGAAAACTCCGCAAGTACGCCTACATGCCCTCCCCCGACCACCGCTACGTCTTCGAGCTCGGGCTTGCGGAGCCCGGGTTCCGGGAGGACCGCACGGCGCTACGGTACGGGGATGCGGTCCGGGAATTGGTGAACCTGGACCCGGCGATCCGGGAGATCCGGATCTTCGACTGCCTGGGCACCCTGATCTCCGGCGAGGCGCGTCCCGACGACGACCGCCGGCTGGAGATGGTCCGGCAGGCCTACCGGGAGAAGACGACGCTTGAGGTGGAGAACGCTACCGCAGACGAACTCGTCCGGTACATCTTCGTCGATATGGCGGACAGCAGTTACCCCTCGGATATGAGCCTGGTCGTCGAGTTGACCTACAGCACAACGGTTGCGGAAACGAAACTTGCCGGGATGCTCGGCCAGCACATGAACGTCCTCCTTATCGCGATCCTCTGCATCGGTTCCCTCTCGGTTCTCGCCGCGCGCTCCCTGACGCGGCCGATACGCACCCTCGTCGAGGACGTCGATGCCGTCGCCCGCGGTGACCTCGACCACCGGATCCGGGTATCCCCCGGGACCGAGCTGACCCGCCTCTCGGAGAGCATCGGGACCATGGTCGCCTCCCTCAAAGAGAACATCCAGCGTCTCCGTGCCTCGGAGGCGACGTCGCGGCAGTACGGCACCCACCTTGAGGACCAGGTTCGGGCACGCACGGCGGAGCTGGAGGCGTCCAACCAGACTGCGGCCCTCTATCTGGATATCATGGTTCACGACATCAACAACGCAAACACCATCGCCATAGGCTACACGCAGTTCCTTGCCGATGCGCTCGATGGAGAGCAGCAAAGAATGGCCCAGAAGATGCTTTCGCAGCTTCGGCGGAGTTCGGCTCTCATCGCGAGCGTCGCAACCCTCCGGAGAGCCCCGGAGAGCCTGGCGGAACTGGCGGAGGTGGACCTCGATCAGGTGATCCGTGCGCAGGTGGCCGAACACTCCGTGATCCCGATCCGGTATGAAGGCCGGCCGGTCCGCGTCCTCGCAAACGACCTCCTCTCTGCCGTCTTTGAAAACCTTATCGGCAATGCGGAGAAGTTCGCCGGCCTCAAAGGAGAGATCACCATCCGGGTCGAGGATCACGGTGATGAGGTTTTGGTCTCGGTCGAAGATACCGGTCCTGGGATCCCGGACGACATCAAGCCGCACCTCTTTGCCCGGTTCAGCGGCGGAAATGGGGAGAAGAGCGGCAGGGGTCTTGGCCTCTACATCTGCCGGATGCTCGTAGAGCGGTATGGTGGGAGGATCTGGGTGGACGACCGGGTGCCCGGCCGGCCGGAGTGCGGCTCGGCCCTCCGGTTCACGCTCAGGAAGGCGCCGGGAGAGTAGCCGCCGGCCTCATCCGGGCGCCTTTTAGGTGGGGCGAGGTCCACAAAGGGCCGCCTGCTTTTGGTGACGACAAGCCGGGTGTCAGGAGCCAACCTACCCGATGATCTCCTGCACCCGCCCGACCTGGCCGTCGCGGAGCCGGACCTTGATCCCGTGGGGGTGGAAGGACGAGTTTGTCAGGATCTCGGCAACGACGCCCCGGGTGCGCTTGCCGGTCTTCTGGTCGCGTTTGAGCACGATATCCACCGTCATCCCGGGACGGATGGCGGCTCTCTGCTGTCCGTTCATGGCAAAAAAGTGGGGGTCATTCCTCGCCGCTCTTCTCTTCCGGCTCCGACCCGTTCGAGTTTTGGGCGACGGTCTTCATCTGCGGGAAGAGGAGGACCTCCTTGATCGAGTCCTTGCCGGTGATAAGCATCACCAGCCGGTCGATCCCGATACCGACACCGCCTGTCGGGGGCATCCCGTAGCCGAGCGCGTTGATGAAGTCGTAGTCGATCATCTGCGCCTCAAGATCGCCCCTCCGGCGTTTTGCGTCCTGCAGTTCGAGCCGGCCCTTCTGGTCGAGGGGATCGTTTAACTCCGAGAAGCCGTTTGCCATCTCCATCCCGGCGATGAAGAGTTCGAACCGCTCCGTAAAGCCCTCCTTTGAGCGGTGCTTCTTTGCAAGAGGCGAGTTCTCGATGGGGAAGTCGTAGACGAACGTAGGCTGGATGAGTTCCTTCTCGCAGAAGTGCTCGAAGAAGAGGACCAGATACTCGCCCCGGGTCGTGGCGCTCTCGCAGCCCTCGACGCAGTGCTCAAGGCCGAACGCACGCAGTTCCTCAAGGCTCATGGTCATGACGTCGATCCCGGCGTACTCCCGGACGGCCTCCTCCATCGTGAGGCGGCGCCAAGGACGGGTGAAGTCTAGGTCGTATCCTGCAAACGAGCATGTGGTCTTGCCGTGGACCTCCGTCACAAGGTACGTGATGAGTTCCTCTGTCAGGTTCATCATGTCGTTGTAGTCCCGGTAGGCCTCGTAGATCTCCACCATCGAGAACTCGGGGTTGTGGTTGGTATCGATGTCCTCGTTCCTGAAGTTCTTTGCGATCTCAAAGACCTTCTCGAACCCGCCGACGACCAGGCGCTTGAGGTAGAGTTCCGGCGCGATCCGGAGGTAGAGTTTCTGGTTGAGGGCGTGGTGGTGGGTGGTGAACGGCCGGGCGTTTGCGCCGCCGTAGATCGGCTGCAGGGTCGGGGTCTCGAACTCCAGGTAGTCCCGTGTAAAGAGGTACTGCCGGAGGAGCGATATGATCCTGCTCCGGGTCCGGAAGGTCTCGCGGCTCTCGTCGTTCATGATCAGGTCGAGGTAGCGCTGCCGGTAGCGGGTCTCGACGTTCTTGAGCCCGTGGAACTTCTCGGGAAGCGGGCAGATCGACTTCGTGAGGAACTCGAACCGGTCGACCCAGATCGTGATCTCACCCATCTTCGTCCGGAAGACGTGGCCGACAACGCCGATGATATCCCCGGCATCGACGTACTGGCGGAAGAGGTTGAACTGCTCCTCGCCGAGATCGTTCTTGCGCAGGTAGAGCTGTATCCTGCCTTCGGAGTCCCCGAGATCCGCGAAGATCGTCTTTCCGTGCTCGCGGACGACGTAGATGCGCCCGGCGGTCTTGACCTCTTCTTCGCTCTTTTCGTGTCCGATCTCTCTAAACCGCTCCTTGATCTCCGAGATGGTCTCTTTCCGCTCAAACGTATAGGGATATACCGTCACGCCGCGCTCGCGCAGTTCCTGCAGTTTATTGATCTTTGTCGTATCAAAACAGAGTTGATCTATATCGCTCATGGTGTAAACCGCTCCATTCATCCTGCGGCCGTATACCCGGTTCGCCGCTCTACCGGGGCGATCGGGCCGCATGCTCACAGATAAATCCTATATATGGTTTCCCTCCGGTGGTCTTAATCTTTGAGGGAGGTCCAGTCCGAACCATCAGATCCTCAGGATACCGTGGGGGCGCCCGGCCGCTCCAAAAACTCCCGCCGGCGGCAAAACGCAATGCATAAGAAGGTTATACGAGTTATCGTCAATACTGAGGGCATGGTGCAGGTGACGGAGAGAGAGGTGGCGATAGAAAGACTTGCCACCGTCATCAACGAATGCCGAAAATGCCCGCTCTGGGAGAATACACATCATGCGGTTCCGGGGGACGGATCGTCCCGGGCCGACCTCATGCTCATCGGCGAAGCGCCGGGCAAGCAGGAAGACCTCACCGGGAAGCCTTTCGTCGGCCGGGCGGGGAAACTCCTCGAAGGTCTCCTTTCGGGGATCGGTCTATCCCGCACGGATGTCTTCATTGCAAACATCGTGAAGCACCGGCCGCCCGGGAACCGTGATCCCCGGGACGAGGAGATCCGGGCCTGCACCCCCTACCTTGAGGAGCAGATCCGGATCATCGCGCCGAAGGTGATCGTGATGCTGGGCCGGCATTCGAGCAGGTACATCCTCTCCCTCCTCTCGGTAGAGTTCGACCGGATCACGGATATCCGGGGAAAGGTCTATGAGGGTACCCTCTTCGGCCATCCGGTCCGCCTCATCCCCACCCTCCACCCTGCCGCCGCGCTCTACAACCCGGGATACCGGGAGGCCCTGGAAGAGGATTTCCAGGCCGTGGGCCGCGAACTTGCGCGGGTTTTGGGATCTGCAAGAGAGGAATGAAGAAAGAATGGCAAAAGAACGATCATACGGGGCGGTTGTCTTCCGGCGGGATACGGATATTCAGTATCTCCTCCTGCAGTACGGGGCGGGGCACTGGGACCTGGTGAAGGGGCACGGCGAGCGCGGCGAGACCGAAGAGGAGACTGTGCTCCGGGAGTTAAAGGAAGAGACCGGGATCACGAGGGCCAGGTTCATCCCCGGGTTCCGTGAAGAGATCCACTACTTCTTCCAGCGCCGGGGGCAAACAGTCTATAAAGAGGTCGTCTACTACCTCATCGAGACTCCTGAGGAGGAGGTGAGGCTCTCGGACGAGCATATCGCCTATCAGTGGCTCCCATACGGTGAGGCGCTGCGGGTGATCACCTTCGGGAACTCGAAACGGGTTGTCGGTGAGGCGCACGAATTTTTGACGGTGCATAAGAGCGAGAGAGAGCGGTGAGTCGGTCACATCTTCCGGTCTTCCGGGAGATCCTGGACCTCTTTTCCAAGGAAGTAACTCACGACGGTCCTGATGGTGACAAGCCCTCCGAGCATGATCAGGTCCTGGAAGGTCGGCTCGAGGATCGTCTTTAGGACATCGGCGGCGACGAAGAACTCAAGGCCGATCAGGATGCGGGTGGTGAACGTCCACCGGATATCGCGGTAACTCTTCTTGCGAAGGCGCGTCTCCCGCGCCAGGAGTTCGATGATCGCGATCACCGCCCCGTAGACGATGAAGAGCGCACCGAATCCCCCGAGGATCGTCTCGGCGATCTCGATGAACTGCTCAAGCACCATACCCGGTGCGCATATGGGCGATGGTGGACTTATACGTTATCGGGGTTCTCTGGCGCCAGGGGGACGACAATACGATACCCGTTGTAGCGCTCGACCGCAACCGAGACGCCGTAGACCGCCTTGATGCTCTCCGGGGTCACGACCTCGGGCCCGCCGGCGGCGTGGATAATCCCGTCTTTTAAGAGGATGAACCGGTCGGCGTAGCGGAGCGCCATGTTTAAGTCGTGCATCGTCATCACCGCGGCGACATTGTGGTCCGCCGCGACGCGCCGGACGATCCCGAGGATCTCGAGCTGGTTTCGAAGATCCAGGCTGCTTGTGGGTTCGTCGAGGAGAAGGACCCGCGGCTCCTGCACGAGGGCCCGTGCAATGCTCACCTTCTGGAGTTCCCCGCCGCTCATCTCGTCGATGTAGCGAAGCGAAAGGTCCTCAAGACGGAGCCTCCGGATCGCCGCCTCGACGATCCGGATGTCTCTCTCCGTTACGCTCCACCCGATATGCGGCCGGCGACCGAGGAGGACGGCGTCAAAGACGGTCATCCGGCCCGCCTCGCACCGTTGCGGAACGTAGCCGACCTTCCGTGCAATCTCCATCCGGTCGGCCGCAAGAAGGTCGGTCCCCTCGACAAGGACCGACCCGGCATTCGGGCGCAGGATGGTGTTCATGCACTTCAAGAGGGTCGTCTTTCCAACACCGTTCGGGCCAAGGATCGCGAGGACCTGGTGGGATTGCAGGCTGAACGTGACATCGCGGATGACCGGAATGCTCCGGTAGGTGAACGCCACCCCGTCGACGTCGAGGATCATCGCCGATACCCCCGAAGCAGCAGGTAGATGAAGACCGGTGCGCCCAGGAACGCCGTCAGCACGGCAACCGGGAGGACGTAGGGCGCCACGATGATACGTGCGACGGTATCGGAGGCGAGGAGGAGGATCCCGCCCGTGACGCAGGAGCCGGGGATGAGGTAGCGCTGGTCGTCGCCGATGAGCCTCCTTACCATGTGGGGGCAGACGAGCCCGACAAACCCGATCACTCCGAGGAACGAGACGATGACGGCGGTGACAAGCGCCGCAACGACCATGCCTGCGTCCCGGACCCGTTCGACGCTGACACCGAGACCTTTCGCGGTCTCGTCGCCGGCATCGATCGCGTTGTAGTTCCAGCGGTTCGCGATGAAGTAGAGCGAGGCCGCGAGCACTACGACGGTCATGATCCCGAGCTCCTCCCAGCTCGCCCGCCCGACATCGCCAAACGTCCAGAAGACGACGGCGGCGAGCTGGGTGTCGCTTGCGAAGTACTGCAGAAACATCGTCCCGGCGGTAAAGAGCGAGGAGAGGGCGACCCCGGCAAGCACCATCACCTCCGGGGAGGCTCCGCGCAGACGGGAGATGAGGAGGATGATCATCGTGGCAAGGAGACAGAAGAGGAACGCCACGACCGTCGTGAGATAGGGGTTGTGTATGGTGACGGCGTCGGCGACCGTGGAGTGCATCTCTCCCGCGCCGAGGAGGATGACCGAGACGGCAGCCCCGAACGCGCCGGCGTTCGAGATGCCGAGCGTGAACGGCGAGCCGATCGGGTTACGGAGGATCGACTGCATGGCAACCCCGGCTACCGAGAGCCCGACACCGGCGACGATTGCGGCGAGCGCCTGGGGGAGCCGGATGTTCCAGACGATCCGGTCGGTGCTTGTGATCTCAAAGGTGCTCTCCGGGTGGAGGAGGGCGGCGATCCGGTCGGCGATGCCGTTCACGATCGAGGAAAAGACCTCGGAGGGCGGGATGTCGACCGCACCGACCGATATGGAGACGACCAGGAGGATACCGAGGAGGACGGCCCCCCCGAGTATCCAGAGGCTCTTTCGCCGCACATACCCGAGATAGTCCTCGGGGATAACCCCGTCTGCAAAGTGCATCTCGCTCGATCCTCCAGTTCTGGGGCTTACAGCGGGATCTTTCCAAACCCGAGGTCTCGGTACTGGCTGTTGTGCTCGCTAAAGACCGGCTTTCCGATGAAGAAGGTATAGATCTCGTCCGCCTTCTCCTTTGGGTCGATATCCTCGAACCGGTCGGGGTAGAGGGTCTTTCCGATGAAGTAGGCGTTGGCAAGCACGGTCTCGTAGTTTGTGCTGTAGAAGTTATACGGGAGGACGCCGTAGACCCGGCCTTCCTTTGCGGCGGTGAGGCCCTGCAGCGCGGGATCGTTCTTCAGTTCTCCGATTGCGCCGTCGCTCTCCGTCTGGATCGTGCCGACGTCGATGAAGAGATACTCGGGGTCCCAGTCGACGAGGGCCTCTTTTGCAACGTCGGCATGTGCCGTGCCGAGGCCGGCCGCGACGTTCTCTGCGTTCACCCAGAGAAACGGCGGGTAGGCGGGCTCTGTCGAGATGATCCCGTGGGCGCCGGCATAGGAGACGCCGCCGACGTAGACCGTCTTTCGTTCATCCTCGGGGATGTCGCCGGTCCGGTTCTCGAGGTCGGCGATCGTCGCTTCGATGTAGGCGATCACCTCTTCCGCCCGCTCTTCCTTCCCGATGACCCTGCCCATCACCCGGAGCCCTTCGTACATCTCTGCCTTCTCGGCGTCGTTTCGGAGCGAGCCGTATGCGAACGCCACGACCGGGATCCCGGTCCTCTCTTGGAGTTTGTCGGCCTCGGCGGCACTTGTGGCGTATGCCGTCCCGGAAGACCCGGTCTTGAAGATGACCTCCGGCCCGATCCCCAGGATCTTTTCGGGGTCGTCCTTGCCCCGGAACTCGCCGATCAGGGGAAGACCCTTGAACTGTGCGCCGTAAGCGAGGGCGTAGGGGCGGCCTTCGATGGCCTGATCTTTCTTCTCGATATCATCGACGCCGACGACGAGGTCCTGGCCCTGCAGGTAGACGAGGTAGCGCAGGCACCCGGAGCCAGAGCAGACGACGCTCTCTGGTGGCGACGGGACGGCGACGGTCCGGCCGAAGCCATCGGTGACCGTGTTCGTCTCCCCGACGCCGCTTTGTGCGGCCTCGGTGCCGGTGCACCCGGCGGTGAAGGTCGCAAGAACGAGGGCCGCGAGCACCGCGGCCGCGAGAGATCCAGCGTAATGGGATTTTGACATACAGAGATCAATAGTTGTAACACAGTTTATTATAGTTATCGTATTGTTACCTATCCGGTGTGACTTAATTCAGAATCGTAATACTCGCGGCCGGCCGGTCCGGAACCGGGGCCTGATCCTCGAAAAGTCGCCCCTGCCGCGCCGTCCGGCGAGGGCCGGAGAACTATTATGAGCGGGCTCGCCAATCCGAAAACAGAAGAGCCGGCCGTGCAACCCCCGGTCGGCAGATAGTGAGGAATCCTGATGCCAGGGAGGATGCTAACCGAATCTGAGGGCTACCGTCTGCTGGACTCGTGCGGGATACCCGTGCCCCCCCACCACCTCTCCGCCAGCGCTGCCGATGCCCGGGCAGCCGCGGATCGGATCGGCTACCCCGTCGTCATGAAGGTCATATCGCCCGAGATCATCCACAAAAGCGACGTCGGCGGGGTGATCACCGGAATTCGAGGGCCCGACGAGGCCGAGGAGGCGTATCGGACCATCATGGCAAACAGCGCGGCCCGGGCCCCCGGTGCCGCGATAACCGGGATCATCGTCGAGAAGGAGATGCCGCCTGGGCTTGAGGTCCTCGTCGGCGGGAAGACCGATCCCGCGTTTGGCAAGATCATCACGTTCGGGCTTGGCGGGAAACTCGTGGAGCTCCTGGAGGATGTCGCTATCCGGGTGCTGCCCGTGGATGATGACGAGATCCGGTCCATGATCCGCGAGATCGAGGGTTACCGGCTCATCCGGGGATATCGCGGGGAGGCGCCGAAGGACGAGAAAGCGCTCGTCCGGATCATCGCGAAGATGGCCCGCCTCTTTGCCGAGAGCCCGGATATCCGGGAGTTCGACCTAAACCCGGTCATCCTCTACGAGGAGGGGGCGAGCGTCGTCGATGCACGGATCATCGTCGGGGATACCGTCGGGGCCGGGAGCGCCCGCCTCAGCATCCGTGCTCCCCCGGACCTCTTCTACCCGAAGTCCATCGCGGTGATCGGGGCGTCGGCGACCCCGACGAAGGTGGGCTACTCGGTCCTCCGAAACCTTCTTTCGTTTCCCGGCGACCTCTACCCGGTCAACCCGGGGAGATCGGAACTCTTCGGGCGGAAGGCATACCCCTCCGTTCTCGAGATCCCCGGCCCGGTGGACTGGGCGGTCGTCGCGGTGCCCGCCCATCTCGTCCCCGGGGTGATGGAGGAGTGCGGGAAGAAGGGGGTGAGGCTTGCCATCATCGTCACCGCGGGGTTCCGGGAGACCGGGGAGGATGGCGCCGCTCTTGAGGAGGCGGTTGTTGCGATCGCGAGAAGGCACGGGATCCGGGTCGTCGGCCCGAACTGCCTTGGGGTGATGATGCCCCATATGGGGATCAACGCCACGTTCGACCCGGTCTCGCCGAGGCCCGGGGACGTCGCCTTCATCTCCCAGAGCGGGGCGATCATCACCACAGTCGTCGACTGGAGCCTCCCTGCGGAGTTCGGGTTCTCGAGCGTCATCAGCGTCGGCAACCAGGCGGATCTCGGGTTCGAGCACTACCTCCGGTTCGCCGAGCAGGACGAGATGACCCGGTCTATCACCCTCTACGTCGAGGAAATCCAGGACGGACGGGGGTTTATGCAGATCGTCGGCGACGTCGCGAGGAATAAGCCGGTCGTCGCGGTCAAGTCCGGGTCGTCGCAAAAAGGCCGGGCTGCGGCATCGTCCCACACGGGATCGCTTGCCGGAAGCTACGACGTCTACGTTGCGGCCTTCCGCCAGGCCGGGGTGATCCCGGTCCGGAGCCTGCGGGACGCCTTCAACCTTGCAGAACTCCTGGCCTCCGAGGGCTACCCGCAGGGGAAGAGGGCGATCGCCGTCACCAGCGCGGGGGGGTTTGCCGTCCTCGCCTCGGATTACGCCGAGGCCTACGGCGTCGATATGGTCGACCTGCCCGACGATGTGCTGCGTGAGTTAAACGAGTTCCTCCCGCCGATCTGGAACCATGCAAACCCCATGGATATCATCGGGGACGCCGACGCCGCCAGGTTTGCTGCTCTCTTTGACGTCCTGATCCGGCACCAGGACTTCTGGGATATCGCGTTCGTGATTGCCGTGCCGACGACGCTCGTCGACCCGGCGCATGTTGCAAACGAGATCGTCCGGTTCTCCCGGAACACCGAGAAGATGGTGGTGGGCTGCATGCTCGGCGGCGATAGCATGCGCAGCGGTCTAAGAATTTTACGCGGCTGCCGGATCCCGAATTTTGAGGAATTAGAGGACGCATTCAAAGCGGTGGGAAGCGTTCTATCCGTCCCGAAGGCGCGGGGAGCGGGGCAGCGGCGCCCGCCCCGCGACGATCGGTGTCCGGGGGGCGAGGGGTGATGCCTTCCCGGATTCCCGGAAACCTTTTATATCCCTCTTCCACATCTCGGTCTGTCGGAACGGAGACAAACCCGTTCTCCGGGGAGATGGATGGGGATGCTGTTTGAGAAGATAAGATCCGAGATCCTTGCCCACAACTCGTATGTGGTTGGGGCGGAGGGGGAGGCGGTGGTCATCGATCCGAGGCGGGACTGCCAGATCTACGCGGAGATCGCCGAGAGCAACGACTTTAAGATCACAACGATCTTTGAGACGCACAAGAACGAGGACTACGTCATCGGGTCCCGCGACCTTGCCCGCATAACAGGGGCCGAGATCCTGCACGGGGCGCGGGAGAACTTCAGGTTCGGGACCAGCGTCCACGAGGGGGATACCTTCAGGCTCGGCCCCCTCGAGCTTGAGGTCATCGAGACCCCCGGACATACGGTCGAGAGCATATCGATACTGCTGCGCGACCGATCCGTCTCCGCCGACCCGCTGATGATCTTTACCGGTGATGCGCTCTTTGCAGGCGACGTCGGGAGGACCGATCTTGCCGGGGAGAGCAAGCGCCGGGAGATGTCCGAGATGCTCTATGCAAGCCTGCACGAGAAGATCCTCCCGCTCCCGGACGGCGTGATCGTCTGCCCCGCTCACGGCGCGGGCTCCGTCTGCGGCGGCAACATCAGCGACCGGGAGTATACGACGATTGGGTTTGAGAAGGCGGCAAATCCCATCCTCTCGATGAGCAAGGAGGAGTTCGTCGAGTACAAGATGAACGAGAAGATCTACGAGCCGCCGTACTTCGAGATGATGCGAAGACTCAACCGGGAGGGCCCGCCCCTTCTCTACAGCCTGCCGCACCTCTCGGCCTATTCCGCCCGGGAACTTCGCTCTCTCCTCGACGGAAAGGCCCAGATCATAGATATCCGGTCCCCGACGAGTTTCGCCGGAGGGCATATCCCGGGGACGCTCAATATCTGGCGGGACGGTCTTCCGATCTACATGGGCTACTACCTGAACTACGACGACCCGATCGTCCTCGTCGACGACTTCAACCTGGACCTGGACCGCGTGGTCCGCTACTGTGTGAGGCTTGGCTACGACAACATCGCGGGATACCTCGCCGACGGGTTTGCGGCCTGGTTCAAGCAGGGCGAAGAGATCGAGCGGACCGGGACCTGGTCCCCGTCCGATCTCGCGGAGCACCTGGACGACCCTTCGGTCTATATCCTCGATGTCCGCAAGATCGGCCAGCGGGAGGAGAAGGGCTACATCCAGGGCTCCCACCACATCTACGTCGGGCACCTCGAGGAGCACCTTTCGGAGATCCCGGAGGATAAGCGGATCGTCGTCCACTGCGATGTCGGGTACAAGGGAAGCATCGCAGCAAGCATCCTCCAGAAGCACGGGTTCTCAAACGTCATAAACCTCCTTGGAGGCACGATCGGGTGGGAGGCGGCGAACTACCCGATGATCAAAGAAGAGGAGGAACTTTACGCCGCGCCGGCGGCGTAGGGGTGGGGGCCCGGGATGACTCCCTATTCTTCATTTTTGTGCAAAAGCCCGGGGAATACGTGTGGTTCAGGACCCCTGCGATCAAGCGTCCCCGTCATCAAGCATCTGCCGGACTGCAACCTGTAGTTCCGGGATCTTGTTCTTGATAGCGTCCCACAGGATCTCGTTATGAATGCCGAAGTATGCGTGAATGAGGATATCCCGCATCCCTGCAATCTTTCTCCAGGGGATATTGGGGTATTGGCATTTCAACGGTTCGGGGATGAGTATCACGGCCTCGCCGATGACCATGAGGTTCCGGATCACTCCGTCCTGCACCAGGTCGTTTGCCAAAAAATCTTCGTAGTCCATTCCCGGGTATACCGCTCAATTCTCTCGATGGCCTCGAGGATATCCCGGAGGTAGAGGTTATAATCCCGGGACATACCGGACGCTCCTGAGTATATACGGCTCGAGAGCCGGTTTTATGGTGTCGCGGTCGACGAGGTCGACCCTTCTCCCGAAGAGATCTTCGAGGAAGAACTTGAGGTCCATGTACGTGTCGAAGGAGCGCCTCCCTTCCTCGAACTCGATGAGGATATCGATATCGCTCTCTTCACGCTCCTCGCCCCGGACAAACGACCCAAAGACCCCGATCCGCCGGACCCCCAGGCTCCTGATCCGTTCCCGGTGTTTTGCGAGCGCATCGAGGATGCCATCGGCTGTAAGCATATCATACTCCTGTTACCCGCCCGTCAGGATAACGCTTTTCTTCCTGCTACGATGATCGTAACCACAATTTCTGGAGTGCGCAGGAATTGACGCAAATAGCCTTGGTGTAAGATAATCCCGTTGACAATCAGTCGTTCTCCATCCCTGCAGCCGGACGTAAACGACTAAGTTTATCCATCTTCTATCGAATTGTTAGATCGGTGGTCTGCCCCATGTACTACGCCCATTCCACAAACAATTCCGATAAACAGAATTGGCAGTTGCTCAGAGTTCACCTCAAGAACGTTGCCGATATTGCGTCGCAGTTTGCTGGGGATTTTAATGCCGGTAAACTTGCTTACGCCGGAGGGTTGCTGCATGACATCGGGAAGTATTCGGCAGAGTTCCAGAGGCGCCTTGAGGGAGCAAACATTCGGGTCGACCACTCGACCGCCGGGGCACTGGAGGCAAGGGCACTGTACCCAAAACAGTTCAGCCGTATCCTTGAGTACATCATCACCGGGCACCATGGAGGTCTATTGAACTATGGCAGCGAGGCGAGCGGGCTTGAAGAGCGCTTGGGAAACAGGTTTTTACCGGATTACTCGGCGTACCGGGACGAGATCCAGGCCCCTGATCTTAAGGGGTTCCGCCCGGTTCTGCAGCCGGTCCGAAACGGGATCGGATTTACGGTGGCCTTCTATACGCGCATGCTCTACTCGTGCCTCGTCGATGCGGATTCTCTCGATACTGAAGCGTTCGCAGATCCCGGGGCATACTCCGTCCGGGGGCGATACGACTCGTTTGAGACCCTCTCCCGGAGGTTCGATGAGTATATGGCCGTCCTCCTCTCGGGTGCCGACGAAACTCTGATCAACAAGCAGAGAAGGGAGATCTACGAACAGTGCCGGGAGGCGGCATCCCTCCCACCGCAGGTCTTTACCCTGACTGTCCCGACCGGCGGGGGGAAGACACTCTCATCGATGGCATTTGCGCTTGAGCACCTAAAACGCCACAATCTAAAGAGGATATTTTATGTCATCCCCTATACAAGCATCATCGAGCAGAACGCCGCAATATTCAGGAAGATCTTCGGGAACCGGAACGTGCTGGAGCACCATAGCAACTTCGACCCGATGACGGTACCCGACGACGATGCTGACCCCGTGAGGTATCTCCTTGAACTCTCGGCCGAAAACTGGGATATGCCAATCATCGTGACGACAAATGTCCAGTTCTTCGAATCGCTCTTCTCAAACAAACGGTCGCGATGCAGAAAGATCCACAACCTTGCCCGGAGTGTGATCATACTCGATGAGGCCCAGATGCTGCCGACGGACTTCCTGCGGCCCTGCCTCCAGGCTCTCTCTGAACTTGTCCGAAACTACGGTTCCACAGTCGTCATCTGCACGGCGACCCAGCCCAGACTCAGTGATCTACTTGATGAAAGCATCAGGCCCGCCGAGATCATGCGTTCGCCTGCAGAACTTTATGAGGTGTTCCGGCGGGTCAACGTGCACGATCTCGGGCCAATGAGCGACGAGGAACTCACCGCCAGGCTGCAGAAGCACCACCAAGTTCTCTGTATCGTCAATACCAGAGCCCACGCCCAGCACCTGCACGCCTCACTCTCGGAACACGGCCGGTGCTTCCACCTGAGCGCCAGAATGTGCCCCATCCACCGGAGGAAGCAACTGAAGGAGATCAAGGATCTGATTAAAGCGGGTGCAGAGTGCCGTGTCGTCTCGACCCAGCTGATCGAGGCCGGCGTGGATATCGACTTCCCTATTGTCTACCGGGGAGCAACCGGCATCGATTCCGTTGCCCAGGCTGCCGGACGGTGCAACCGTGAGGGAAAGGCAGAGCGGGGAGAGGTCTACGTCTTCCGGTCGACCGAGAGGTATGGTCAGGCTACGAGCTGGCAGCGGCTCACAGCGGAGGTCGGCAGGATGGTCATGGATATATATGGCGATCCACTCTCACTTCGGGCTGTCGAGGCCTACTTCCAGAGACTCTACTCGTATAAGGGTGACAAGGGGCTTGACCGGGAGGGGATACTGGAGTCGTTCGAGAAGAGGGCTCGTGAGCTTGCATTCCCGTTTGAGGATGTCGGGTGGAAGTTCTGCATCATTGAGCAGGGCACAAAGGACCTCATCGTCCCCTATGGCGACGAAGGGAGAGCACTCCTCGACGAACTCCGGGCCAGTGAATCACCGTGGAAGTATGCACGGCATCTGCAAGGGTATACGATCAATATCTACCCTAACGAATTTCGGGAACTCGAACGCGCAGGAAAAATCGACCTCTTCGGCGACAGGTTCTGGATACTGAATGATATGAGCCAATACTCCGAGGAAATTGGACTGATAAATCGAAAAGGTAATGGAGGGGAGGGATCACTACTGATCGTTTAGGGAGGCGATGGCGATAGGCTATGGAGTACGGCTGAAAGTATGGGGAGATTATGCCTGTTTTACCCGACCGGAGATGAAGACGGAGCGGGTGAGTTACGATGTGATGACCCCCTCGGCTGCACGGGGCATCCTTGAGGCAATCTACTGGAAACCTGCCATCCGCTGGAAGGTTGACAAGATCCACGTCTTAAACCCTATAAAGTTTGACAACGTCCGCCGAAACGAGAGGGCGGGTAAGATCCCGGCGACGAAGGTGATGAGCGCACTCCGCGGGAAGGATGTTGCTCTTTTTCAAGACTCTGCCCAGGGAGCCGTCCAGCGAGCATCATTGCTCTTGCGTGATGTCTGTTATGGTATCGAAGCGCACTTCGAGTTGACCGACCAGGCGGGCCCCGATGATACCGCCGAGAAACACTACAACATCGCGCTCCGCAGAATGCGGAAGGGGCAGTGCTTCTACCAGCCTTATTTCGGCTGCCGTGAGTTCCCGGTCCGGTTCGAACTCGTGGAGGGAGAGATGCCGAAGTCCTGCTACACGGGAGAGAAGGATCTCGGATTCATGCTCTACGACATCGATTTTGACGATGGCATGAAGGCCATCTTTTACCGGGCGGTCATGGTGGACGGCGTCATCGATGTACAGCGGTGCTTAGAGTTCGGGGGCGTCTCATGATCATCCAGTCTCTCTGCCGGTATTATGACATCCTCGCGGAGGATGAGAGAGCAAAAATAGCTCGATTTGGATACGGTCCCGTTGACGTTTCCTTTGCCCTTGTTATTTCGGATGATGGTGAGATATCATACATTGTTGATCTCAGGAGTGACAATAAGAAACCAAGACCGAGAACTGAGGTTGTGCCACTGCACATGGGTCGCTCAGGGACGCAACCCCCGGCGTATTTCTTATGTGATAAGGCCAAGTATTTCTTTGGCGTGGAGAAGAAGAAAAAGGGTGCTATTTCTGCCGCAGACGACAATCAAGAAGTCATCATTCTAGAAAAAGGAGAAAAAGAGGATCTCTTGATTACAAAACATTCCCGAGATTGTTTTGAAGATTTCAAACGCCTTCATCGTAAGATCCTGGAGGATGTAGACGATCCATGTGTAAAGAGATTCTTGAAATTCCTTGATCGATGGAAGCCTGAATCGTTCCTTGACAACACGAAACTTCTAGAGTATAAAGATGAGATCCTCAACGACAGCAATTTAGTGATTGATTGTGGAGGAATATATCTTCACGAGAACGATGCTGTCAGAGCTGCTTGGGAAAAGCACTTATCGCAGGGTATAGAAAAGAAGCAAACAAGTGCCCAATGCCTTGTAAGTGGACGGTCGGCTTCTGTAGCGCGGTTACATAATAAGGTTGTTGGAGTCGCTGGCACGCATTCCTCAGGTGCTCCGCTCGTCGCGTTCAATGATGATTCTTTCTGCTCCTATGGTAAAAAGCAGGGCCTCAACGCCCCGGTCAGCGAGTTGGCGATGTTTAAGTATACCACCGCTCTGAACTATCTCCTTGCACGCCCGGAGTATCACATGCGCATTGCCGATACAACGGTCGTCTTCTGGGCGGAGACAAGCGGGACGGCCTGCGAGGATCTTGCGCTTCTCTTCTTCGATCCTCGTGAAGAGGCCGATGAGGACAGTGAAGCAGAATCCTCTGGTCCGGCGAGGATTCAGGACTGGAAGAGAATCGAACTGATCTCCGATATCCTCGATAAGGTTCGGAGGGGCCAGAAGGTCCATACCGAGGATATCGGGGCAGACCCTGAGGCGAACTTCTACATACTTGGCCTCTCTCCCAACAACGCGAGACTTGCGGTCCGGTTCTGGCACGTTGATACCTTTGGCAACTTTATCGCAAGAGCCGCACGGCATCACCTGGACATGGAGATCGTCAGGGGCGATTACGATCCGCGGTATGTCTCGATGTATCGTTTGTTGAGAGAGACGGTTGCGCCGAGTTCGGATAGCAAGGCCGCTTCCCCGCTCCTTGGCGGCCTTGTTATGCGGTCGATCCTGAACGGTGGACCATACCCTGTTCAGATGTACAGCGCGATCCTCAATCGGGCGAAGGTGGATCAGCCAATCAACTCGATCCGGGCGGGCTTCATCAAAGCCTACCTGCTCCGCCTTGCGAGAGCCGGTCTGACTAATTTAAGGGAGGATATGATTAGCGTGAGTCTAAACGAGGAGAATCAGAACGTGCCGTACCGCCTTGGGAGGCTCTTTGCAGTCCTCGAGAAGGTACAGGCCGATACGAACAGAGAGATGAAGAGCACGATCACCAGCAAGTACTTCAGCAGTGCGTCGACGACGCCGGCGGTGGTCTTCCCGGTTCTGCTGAAACTTGCACAGCACCATATCGCAAAGTCCGATTGGGGATTCAAGACGGTGCAGGCGATCGAAGAGACGCTGGAAGGTGTTGATGAGTTCCCGGCATACTTGAGCCTGGAGGAGCAGGGGATGTTCATGCTCGGCTACTACCACCAGCGTAAGGCGCTTTACACGAAGAAAGAGGGAAAAGAGGATTTGCAGGTGAGGGATCATGAGTGAGCCTATTAAAAACCGGTATGAGTTTGTCCTGTTGTTTGATGTCGAGAATGGAAATCCGAATGGTGACCCGGATATGGGGAATATGCCACGGATCGATCCGCAGACGGGACATGGTATCGTAACAGATGTTTGCCTCAAGAGAAAAGTCAGAGATTATATCGACCTTGTTAAATCGGATGATTCTGGCCGCAATGTACCAGGATATAACATATATGTCAAGTCGGGTGTGGTTTTAAATGATTTACATGCAATGGCGTATAAAAGCATAAACCGCCCCCCTAAAGGCAAGAAAGAACTGGCAGATCCCGCTGCTACCCAATTTATGTGCGAGAATTTTTATGATATCAGAACTTTTGGTGCTGTAATGTCAACGGGTGTTAATTGCGGACAGGTCAGAGGACCGGTGCAGCTCAACTTTTCCCGTAGCATTGACCCGATCTTCCAGCAGGAGGTCACCATCACCCGTCTGGCAGTCACAACCGAGGGGGACCGTGAGAAAGGCCGGATGATGGGGAAGAAGCAGATCGTCCCCTACGCGCTCTATCGCACCGAAGGCTACGTCTCCGCCCATCTCGCTCAGAAGACGGGGTTCTCCGATGACGATCTGGAACTCTTCTGGGAAAGCCTTGTCAATATGTTCGAGCACGACCACTCGGCCTCGAGGGGCAAGTTGTCTGCCCGGAAACTGATCGTCTTCAAGCACGACACGGCCCTGGGATGCTGCCAGTCACACCTCCTCTTCGACAAGGTCAGGGTTGAACGCATCTCCGGGGATCTGCCTCCGCGATCGTTTGGGGACTATCGTGTCACCGTCGATCGGGACGTGCCTGCCGGGGTCGAGATCATCGAGAAGTTGTGAGTACGGTGCGGTATACTGACGAAGAGCTGCTCGCGTTGTCGGGCATCCAGCACTTCTGTTTTTGCCGGCGTCAGTGGGCCCTCATCCACGTCGAGCGCCAGTGGGAGGAGAACCTCCAGACGGTGGAAGGCCACCTGGTCCATCAGAGGGTGGACGACCCGTTCTTCATGGAGAGCCGCGGCGATGTCATCATATCGCGGGCTGTCCCGATTGTCTCATACACCCTTGGCCTCTATGGCGTGGCCGACGTGGTCGAGTACATCCGCTCGGAAGATGGTATTTCCCTTCCGGGCCACGAAGGCCTCTGGACGGTAAGACCGGTGGAGTACAAGCGGGGGAGACCCAAGATTGACGAGCGCGATGAGGTCCAGCTATGCGCCCAGGCGATCTGTCTGGAAGAGGTGTTTAATTCCCGTATCAGCCGGGGCGACTTCTATTACAACGAGATCCGGCGAAGAGTGCCGCTGCTCCTCTCTGATGGGTTACGAGAGCGGGTTTATCGGTTGTCGGAGGAGATGCATGAACTCTTCGCCAGAGGTGTCACACCCCCTGCTGAAGTCTCGCGGAAGTGCGGCCTCTGTTCCCTCCAGAATGTCTGTATGCCGAAACTGACGAAAAAGCCCCAGTCTGTTCGCAAATATATACGCAAACACATCAAAGAGGCCTGTGTGGAGGATGTCTGAATACATGAGGTGGGTGGCAGCATGTTGGACCTGTTTGCCCGGGGGCACTGTGGATGAGGAAACTCCTGAACACACTCTACGTAACCACGCCGGAGTCCCACCTGGCCCGCGACGGTGAGAACGTCGTTGTCAGGGTCGAGAACGAGGAGAAGTTCCGTATTCCTATCCATAATCTTGAGGCCATTGTCTGTTTCGGCTACATGGGGGCCAGTCCTCAACTGATGCAGCTCTGCACCGAGAATAATGTCAGCCTCTCATTTTTATCGCCGTCTGGAAGGTTTCTGGGACGGGTCAGCGGCCGGGTGCGCGGCAATGTTTTGCTGCGGCGGACTCAGTACCTGCGAGCGGACAATCGCGAGGAGTCTCTGGAAATAGCAAAGGCTTTCATCATTGGTAAACTCGTGAACTGCCGAACAGTCCTCGGGAGAGGTATTCGCGATCACGGGGCGGTCATCGATTGCGATAAGGTTCGAGCGGCGGATGCTCTGCTGATCGAGAACCTCTTAAAGATCGAGGATTGCACCTCTGCAGATATGCTCCGGGGGATCGAGGGGAACTGCGCTAAATTCTACTTCGTCACTCTTGATGAGTTGATCCTCAAGCAGAAGGATGATTTTTACCTGGTTGAACGAAACCGGAGGCCGCCGCTGGACAATATGAATGCGCTGCTCTCTTTTCTGTATACGCTCCTTGCCCACGATCTTGAGTCCGCCCTGGAGACTGTGGGGCTCGATCCTTACGTTGGGTTCTTCCACACCGACAGGCCCGGGCGGCCGAGCCTGGCGCTCGATATGATGGAGGAGCTTCGCCCGTTCATGGCTGACCGTCTGGCGCTGAACCTTGTGAATATGAAGCAGATCAGCGGCAGGGATTTCATGAAGAAAGAGAATGGTGGGGTCATTCTGACCGACGATGGGCGTAAGGCGGTGATTGCTGCCTGGCAAAAGCGCAAACGGGAGATGATCACGCACCCGTATCTGAACGAGAAGATACCCATCGGACTGCTACCGTACGTGCAGGCGATGCTGATGGCCCGTTTCCTGCGGGGTGATATTGACGGCTATCCGCCGTTCTTCATGAACTGAGGTGTTTCGCAATGATGGTTCTGATCACGTACGATGTCAATACTGAGACTGAAGAGGGAAAAAAGCGCCTTCGCAAGGTGGCAAAGGAGTGTGTGAACTATGGTCAACGGGTTCAGAACTCAGTCTTTGAGTGTCTGGTCGATCCTGCCCAGTTTGCGAAACTTAAACATACCCTCTGTGAAATAATTGACGAAGAGAAAGACAGCCTCCGGTTCTACTACCTGGGTAAGAACTGGAAGAACCGGGTGGAGCACTACGGTGCAAAAGCGGGGTACGATCCAGAAGGTTTATTAATTACGTAACCCTGCGAACCTCAAGCGAACAGTATATCCCTGGAGGGTTCGCGGAGAAAATTCTCTGATATTATATTATTTTTGTGGTGCGGCTGCTCGGGTCTGTGTGTTGTGTGTTCGCCCTGTCGGAGGGATTGTTTTGAAGTAAATATATGATATAAATTATATTTTTAGTTTCATTATGGTTGGATCGTCAAATTTGTTAAAAGGAACATTTATCTACCCGCGGATTGAATACCAACTAAACCCCGATCGTCCTCTCTCATGAATGGGTGGGGTGGATGATCCGGGTTGTCTTTGCAGTCGCACCCTTCACGGGTGCGTGGATTGAAATCAGAGCGCCCCCTCCGGGTCGTCAAGCCATTCGCCCGTCGCACCCTTCACGGGTGCGTGGATTGAAATCGGCAGGCGATCCAGCGCCTCTTCGGTCGGGGAGGTCGCACCCTTCACGGGTGCGTGGATTGAAATCTCGCCTCGCAAGAGTGGTACAACAACCTCGTCTGTCGCACCCTTCACGGGTGCGTGGATTGAAATGTGCGGTAGAAAAATCACCCAGACCGAGGGGTCGGGGTCGCACCCTTCACGGGTGCGTGGATTGAAATTCGATGCTCGCGATGGACATCGGTGAACGGTGGGGTCGCACCCTTCACGGGTGCGTGGATTGAAATCGGCAGGCGATCCAGCG
>Ga0134094_1000253_pt1 | contig 72325 bp, 60 predicted proteins | sample 5_1taG_FD_94458 | JGI IMG/M metagenome (GOLD analysis project Ga0134094, IMG submission 94458) | Switchgrass degrading microbial communities from high solid loading bioreactors in New Hampshire, USA - 5_19_20_110_A1 metaG | ecosystem: Engineered > Bioreactor > Semi-continuous > Anaerobic >... | reverse complement strand
TATACTGGAAGTAAAAATAAATGAGGTGGAGCCTAACAGGGACCAGCCGAGAAAAGATTTTGACGAGGAAAAACTTAAAACTTTGGCTGATTCCATAAAAGAACATGGAATTGTCCAGCCGATCATTGTCCGCAAGGAAGGCTCAGGTTATATAATCGTTGCAGGGGAACGGAGATGGAGAGCCGCAAAAATAGCGGGACTTAAGAAGATACCCGTGATAGTCAAGGAACTAACTCCGCGGGAAGTTATGGAAATTGCGCTTATTGAGAATCTTCAGAGAGAGGATTTAAACCCTATTGAAGAAGCTGAAGCTTATCAGAAACTGTTGAAAGAATACGGAATGACCCAGGAGGATGTGGCAAGGATTGTAGGTAAAAGCCGGGCAGCCATAGCTAATTCTGTCAGGCTTCTTTCTCTGGCCGAAGAAATCAAGGAAATGTTAAAGGAAGGCAAACTTTCAAGCGGTCATGCAAGAACTTTGATTACCATAGAAGACAGGGAAAGGCAAAAAGAACTTGCCGAAATAATAATAAGGAACAATCTGAGTGTAAGGGAAACAGAAAAGCTTGTTTCAAGGGAAACAAAAGAAAAAAAGGTTCAACCGAAAGATCAGGAGAAAAAAGACATTGAAATGTCAGCCTTGGAAGAAAAACTGAAATCATTTTACGGAACCAAGGTAAATCTGAGTAAAAACGCGAATAAAGGCAAAATTATAATAGAATATTACTCCAGGGATGAATTTGACAGGATTATTGACTTATTATTAAAATAAGTAAATAATTTAATGGTACGATTTTCCGATATAATGTTTAAAGTATAAATCCTTTGGAGGAATTATGGATAACAATCTGATATATGTAGTATGTTCATTGCTGGGATTATGTCTGTTGCTCACAGTAATCAATAATATAAGACTTAACGGAATGATAAAAAAATACAGAAGTTTAATCAGGGGTCTTGGCAATGGGAATGTGGAAGAACTGATGGTATCATATTCCAAAGAACTGTACTCTGTGAAAGAACAGATAAACAATGATATTGACGCCCGATTATCCATTCTGGAAGATAAAATGGACAATTGTATAAAAAATGTTGGGATAGTGAGCTATGATGCTTTCAAGAACATAAGCAACAATATGAGTTTTTCCATAGCCGCCCTGAATGACAAGAAAGACGGGCTGGTGTTTACAGGTATTTATACAAGGGAAAACTCTTACGTATATGCAAAAGAAATTAAGAACGGAAAGGGTCTTAAAAAACTTTCCGATGAAGAGCAGGAAGCTTTGGAGAAAGCACTGTTGCAAATAAAATAATTGTACTTGAATGAGGGGAGATTCTTTATGCTGGACATTCAACGAATTAGAAGCAATCCTGAAGAGGTAAAAAATGCCCTTAAAAAAAGAATGTTTGATGTAGATTTTACAGAACTTCTGTCCTGGGATAAGGAAAGAAGATCTATAATAGCTGAATCAGAAGAATTGAAAGCAAAAAGGAATAAAATATCTTCCGAAATACCTGTACTTAAGAAGCAGGGTAAAGATGTCAGCGACCTGCTGGCAGATATGAAAAATATTTCTGACACCATCAAAAAGATGGATGACCAGTTAAGGGAAGTCGAAGAAAAAATAAATAACTTCCTTTCAGCACTTCCGAATATTCCTGCAGATGACGTAGTTGCAGGCGGAAAAGAGAATAACCAGGTAGTGCGTGTTTATGGAGAGAAACCGGAATTTTCTTTCAAAATAAAAAATCATGTGGATCTTGTAACAGATTTGGGACTTGTAGATTATGAAAGAGGAGTCAAAATAGGAGGAAGCGGCTTCTGGGTATATACCAACGACGGTGCTCTTCTGGAATGGGCCCTTCTCAATTATTTTATTGAAGAACATCTTAAAGACGGTTATGAATTCCTGCTGCCGCCCCATATACTGACATACAAATGCGGATATACGGCAGGACAGTTTCCTAAATTCGTTGAAGACGTATTCAAGGTTGAAGCAAGTGAAGTCAGCGATAAAATGCAGTTTATACTTCCCACTGCTGAAACCGCTATTATAAATTATCACAGGGATGAGATTTTGAAGGAAGAAGAACTTCCCAGGAAATATTTTGCCTATACTCCCTGCTATAGAAAAGAAGCCGGAAGCTATAGGGCCGAAGAGAGAGGCATGATAAGAGGACATCAGTTCAACAAGGTGGAAATGTTCCAGTTTACTTTGCCCGAACAGTCCGAAGAAGCCCTGGAAGAACTTATCAATAAGGCAGAAAGTCTTGTGCAGGGATTGGGCCTTCATCATAGGGTAACTAAGCTCGCAGCCCAGGACTGCAGTGCCAGCATGGGAAAAACATACGATATAGAAGTATGGATCCCAAGCATGAACGATTACAAGGAAGTCAGCTCCTGCTCAAATGCCTATGATTATCAGGCAAGAAGGGGCAATATAAGGTTCAAGAGAAAGAATGCAAAAAAGACAGAGTTTGTGCATACTCTCAACGGATCAGGTCTGGCGACAAGCAGGCTTCTTCCTGCAATTGTTGAGCAGTATCAGCAGGAAGACGGAAGCGTAATTGTTCCCGAAGTTCTGCGTAAATGGGTAGGGAAGGACATTCTGAAACCGGTTAAAAAGTGAAAATATTGTACAAATACAGGTGAATGCAGATATAAGACAAGGACGTTTCCTTGTCTTTTCTTTTTAATATGTGGGCGCAAGTTTTTCCTTTCGAACAGCCGAATATACCATGATGTTCAGATTTTGAGCCTTCTGCAGGAACAGATAAAGTTGTATGCGAAAAGTGCAGCCCGAACGAGGGAAAATCGCAGTACCCGATTTTAGCTGGCGCACGCCAGGACGGCGTGATCGCCCAGCGACCTCGCGAGAGCAAACTTGAGCATTTTCAGCTTTCTGCGAAGAGGACAGCAGGAAGATCTGAACATCATGGTATCATTATCAATTCAGTAAGGATTTGCGACCGTAAAGTTACCCATTCCAAACAGTCTCAAAGCACCCAGGTTAACCTGACCAATTACCTAAAAAAGAGGACATGGCTCCTTCCTGCATTGATACAGCAGAAAGACTCAACATTAACAAACATAGGACAAGTCCTATGTTAATCAGCATAAGGAAGAGATATAATATTTTTGTACATATTAGCGATCCGGATTATTGTTCAGGAATATTGCGTTTTTTGAGCCTTGAAAAGTTTCCTTCTGCATCGACCAGTACTATTTGTTCAAGAGCGTTTATCAAGCCTTGTTTAAAGGCATTTATATATTTTTCCCTCAAACATTGTTGTTCAATTTTTTCTTCATCGGTAAGGCCTTCTGTTTTTGCTTTTCTTGCAAGTTCATTAATGCGGTCAATCAAGTTTTTTTTCATTTTAATAAAACCTCTCAATAAAGTATTTTTGAGCATCATACTAAATCATTATATAAAAAAAAAGCCACTAAATAAAGAAGACTATTTTTCCATTTAAAAAAACCCTTCAGAACCTTATAAGGTTGAAAGGTTTTTTAATGATTTATCCGATAAGGCACAAAACTGTATTTAAATTATCATCAATTAAGAATTGCTGTGTTCAAATTCTTTTACCCGCTTCATCATCTGCTTGTTGAAGTTAATGATTTTCCTGTTATAAGTACTGTCCATGAAAGGTGATGAGATTAAAAAGTCAGCAGTAGCCCTGTTGTTGGCGATAGGAATATCATAAACAGCAGCAATTCTCAGCAGTGCCTTCACATCAGGATCATGGGGCTGGGCTTCAAGGGGATCCCAGAAGAAAATTACAATATCTATATTGCCTTCTACTATCCGGGAACCGATTTGCTGGTCACCGCCGAGAGGGCCACTGTTGTAGGCCTTTACGGGAAGTTCAGTCTTCTCCGAGATAATACGCGCGGTTGTGCCTGTACCGCACAGAAAATGCTTCCTGAGTATGGGTATATTCTCTTTGACCCATTCCAGGAGTTCGTCCTTTTTGTTGTCGTGAGCAATGAGGGCAATCCTTTTTTGTTTGGGTATGGGAATATTTATATAATCATCATTTATCAAACTTTTCACCTCCATAAACAAGATAATACCATATCTGAAGGAAGAAGAGACTAATAAATTTCATAAATATCATCAAATCTTCCGTCAGGTATTATAAGGGCAAACCATTTTTCCTCAGGATTTCTGATGATACCTTTGACATTTATAACGAAAGGTCTTCCTTCAGTTTTTGGTACCTTAAATCTATAATCTTCAAGTTCAAGGTTATATGTTCTGATTTCAATGTCAACCGGCTTCAAGGCATCTGCTTTTATCGAAATGACTATATTCTCTCCAGAAATCGTCCTGTTGCATGTAAAGCTGCAGAAACTGTCAAGATCCAATAAGAAGTCCTCATTGGGAAGGATGGTTATTGTTTTGGAAATTCCCTTATATTCAACTCTGTATCTTCCCTGTGGTAAATAAGAACAGAAATCCAGGCCTTCTTCAACAGGCTTTAGCAAAATTTTTTTCTGCGTAATTTCATTGGTAAGCAGAACAAAATCGTCAAAATTTTTAAACTTTACTTTAATACAGCTTTCTCCGGAAATATCGGACATCAGCCAGAGCCATCTTGCCGAAGGCTGGACCCATACTTCTTTATAGTTATAACAGTTATTTACAGGCCAGTAGGGGATGTCCTTCTCCCTTGAAGTCTGGATTCCAACAGGCAGTGATCCCGCGATGTTTCCGGACATGGCCGTATACTGAGGTGCATAATCATAGCCTTCGCCGTACATTAAACTCTGGCAGAACGGGTTTCTGCCCAAAACCCATTCAACCTGATGCTGACTTATTTTCATAAGTTCCGGCCTTCTTCTCAGTCTTGCAATTGAAGCCAGAGCTTTTGCATCTGAAAGGATAAGTGAATTATTTCCCCGGAATGCGAACCAGACTGGGAAACGTCTTAAGTAGTATTTGTCAGACAGCCTGATTCCGTTTCTGACCTGGTCCTCAAATGTCGGCTGGTCGGATTCATCCGTCCTGTATATGGATGCCGGGAACATGTAATAAGGCTCTGTGTAATCAATAATAGTTTCAAGATACTCGGAAAACAGCAATATTGTGGAGTACCAATCCATCCAGTCACTGTGATCCCTGAATTCATTAATTAGCTCGACCAGGGCCACAATGGGAGCCTGCGAATGGGAGACATGGAAAAAGTGCAGAATATCTTTTTTCTCGGAGCTGTTAAAGAAAAATCCTCTCAATGGTATGTCCCAGTCAGTATAAGTTTTCTGCTGGCAGTCTGTGATTATTCTTGCGAATTCAAAAGCCTTGCGGGCATATTCTTCTTTTCCCGTAATTCTGTAAAGTTCAATGGCAGAAAGTATACCATAGGAACACAATATAACTTCGGGAAAAGATCTGTATTGGCTTTGAAGATTTTTATTTTTCAAGGCGTCCAGGGCGAACCTGAAGTCTTCCTCTGCGGCTATCCTGCACCATTCAGCCAGATTGGGATCCCGGTCTTTAAGGACCCTTGCTGCGATGGCTTCTGTGGCCGCTGTGTCAAAGTTGGCCATAGGCACATTTTTTGCCTTGAAAACTATGTCATCGAATGTTCCAATTATGCCGTCGGTCCAGAAATCCATTGTAGCCCAGACAGACCTGTATCCGTCTCCAAATCTTGTCTTGAGCACCCAGTCAAGACCCCATCTGGCTTCTTCAACAAGGCCCTCGCAAAGTTCAGGATCCTTTACTTTGATAGTCTCGGCGAGGTGGAACATTGCATAGACTGCCTCAGCAGTATTCCATACACCCTGGGAAAGGTCGCCGGCATCGTGCCAGCCCCCGTTGATTATTATTGTTTGTCCGTTATGTTCGCACTGCCAGTCACAGTGACATATGCCGTGGATTCCGGACACCTCAAATCCACATCTTTCAGCAAAGAAAAAGTTGAGGGTTTTCCACACAGTGCCTCTCCAGACATTCCTGTCAATCCTGAAGACTGGGGTTTCTATATGTCCGCATCTGATATAATAGTTTCCTTCCTCGTCCAGCTCGGTGAAGTCCATTATCTGAAATTTTCCAAGATGGCTTTCGATAATTTTTATGGGTTTTGAAAGAGCAACCTGACCATTGTCGGCGTTTATGACCGAAAATTCGTCTGCATTAATATTAGATCCTATTGCTGTCTTTTCAGTTCCGGTCTGGTAGCCTGTGTGACTGAAAGCTATCCTGTCAGGCGCGACCTTCCAGCCTTCAAAATAATCGGCCTCGACTTTCTGGAGTTCAAGTTTGTCTATATAAAAACAGACCGTATCTGTGGCGCCGGGTTCATTGCCCTGCATCCTGTAAATGATATCAACAGCGGTCACCTTGTCTCTGGGAAGGCTTGCAATTTCCCAGACTACATTGTTCCATCTGTCAGGCTCGAGGAGGAAATAGTGAAGTCCTTCCCTTTGATAGGAATCAGGTATTTTTATATTACCGTCGTTATGCAATACAACACACATGGAAATAACGTTAAAGCCGGGAAGATGGGGATAAACCCAGAACGAAAGGCGGTTATATTCTGACCAGTCTTCATTGTTGATAATTCTTCGGCAGACAGCTTCCCCGAACGGGCGTCCATAACGGTCCAAATCCCTGGGAGTTATGTTGGTTTTCATTTTTGTTTTCGATGTAAGGCGCAAGGATCTGGAGCCGGAAAAATATTTCTCATCGGTGATAACCATTTCACCAACGCCAATGTGCTGCCAGTGGGTCAAATCCTCCATGTCATCGATAAGTACGGATTCCATTACAGGTTTTCCAAGCCACCTGTAATTTGCCGAACGTTTTTCATCAATTCTTTCAGGAACGTTGTTTATCCTGCGCATAAGACATCCTCCCGATAAATTAGTGTCCTTATTTTAGTTACCATCTTTAAGTTTTGTTAAACACAAACCGGGCAGATATTAATTACTGGAAATTATTACAGGTTATGTATTGTGACAAGGTCACTTTATAAATATTCTCACTTCCTGTAAAATGGACAATAACCGGTAGCATGGGACAGTATGACAAAATGGAGGGTATATGCAGTATATTATATTATTTCTGGAAGGTATTATAACTTTTGTTTCGCCATGTATGCTTCCGATGCTTCCTGTTTACATCTCCTATTTTGCCGGAGGCACAGGAAGCAGGAAACGCGCCTTAATTAATTCATTGTTCTTTGTACTTGGCTTTACGGTTGTATTTGTTTTGCTTGGTGCCTTTGCCGGAACCTTGGGCAGGTTTCTGATAAAATACGGCAGATGGGTGAATATAGCGGCAGGCGCTGTGATTGCGCTTTTTGGGTTTAATTACCTTGAAGTTATCGATATCCCTTTTTTAAGAAGTACAAGACAGTTTAATTACCGGTCTGAAGATCCCGGAATAATATCGTCTTTTGTTTTCGGTATTATTTTTTCAATAGGATGGACACCATGTGTCGGTGCATTTCTGGGTTCGGCGCTGATGATGGCAGCATCTTCCCAGCATAGCCTCAAGGGAATTTTCATGCTTCTGGTATATTCTCTCGGGCTGGGTATTCCTTTTGCCGTATCGGCAATTATTGTGGAAAGGGTCAAAACCGTATTTGATTTTATTAAGAGAAATTATAAAATTGTCAATCTGATTTCCGGATTATTCCTTGTGGCTGTCGGGGTTGCCATGATGACCGGCATGCTCGGGCGGCTTATATCCATCCTGTCATTCTGAGTAAGAGGGGGAATAAGATGTCGAACAAGATAAAAACCATATTGTCCATAGTAATTTTCATAGCTTTGATTACAGGTGCGGTGTCTGTATACAATCATCTTTCAGAGAGGTATGCCCCTGAAAATCCTGCCCTGGACAATAAGGGGAATGTTCATGAAGACCAGAATACTGACGGAAATACCGGTACTGCAGAACCTGAAAATAATTCCGATGCAGGAACCGGCATGAATGAAGGAAAAGCAGATGATGAAAATGAAGAAAGGTTTAAGGCACTGGATTTTACAGCCTACGATTATGACGGAAATAAAGTGGCACTGTATGATTATATAGGCACACCCATAGTTCTTAATTTCTGGGCTTCATGGTGCGGTCCGTGCAGAAATGAAATGCCGCACTTCAACAAGGTGTCAGAGGAATATTCCGATGACGAGGTAATCTTTCTCATGGTGGATCTTGTGGACGGTCAGAGAGAAACTGTGGAAAAGGGAAAGCAATTTGTTGAGGAAAATGGATTTACATTCACGGTTTTATTCGATTCTGACCAGGATGCCGCATATACTTACATGATCAGGTCCATACCCACCACGCTTTTTATCAACAGCGAGGGATATATAGAAGCAGGAGTGGAAGGAATGATTGACGAGACAACATTACGGCGGGGGATAAGCCTTATATTGGATAAATAAAAGGAATACGCAGGCTCTGTACGGTATTCCGGAAAGTCAGGACCGGCTGATATGATTAATTATGTCAGTTTCCGTCCGGATCATCCAGGCCAAGATCGTTTTTAATGGCTGAAGCTATGGAGACCGCATTTTTTCCGAACTTTTCCCTGATCTTATCAATGGCTGTCTCCAGTTTCTCCCTTTTCTCCCTTGCATTTTCCTTATTAAGGTCAAAAAACGTAATCTGCTCTCCGATGGGAGCGTCATCGGGAATAAGATTTAATCCGGTAATTGTGAGCATGCGTATGGGAGCCCTTAAATCCCAGCAGGAAAGAATGATTTCCAGGGAAGCCTGGGCTATTTCTTTTGCAAGATGGGTGGGAACCAAAAGGGGTTTTTGCCTGGTTATAACCCTGAATTCAGGATCCTTTACCGTGACCTGGACGGTCGAACATTTTACACCGTATTTGCGCATCCTGTAGGCCACCTGGTCGGCCAGGGCATTGACACCGACTTTTATGTCCGATATACCCGTCAGATCCCTCCTGAAAGTCATGCCGTTTCCTACAGATTTAATTTCTCTTTGATCGTTGACAGATTTGACCGGCTCATCATCTATACCGTTGGCGTAGTCGTGTATGGTCTCACCGAGTTTTCCAAGATATCCGGCCAGAAGATTCCTGTCGCTTCCGGCAAGATCCCCGATGGTATGGATATGGAGTTTTTCCAGGACTTTCTGGGCTGATTTCCCTACATACAGCATCCTGGAGACAGGAAGGGGGTACAAAATGGTTTTAAAGTTGTCCCTGGTAATGACCGTGGTGGCATCTGGCTTTTTATAGTCACTTCCCAGTTTGGCAAAGACTTTGTTGAAAGATACGCCCACCGAGATTGTAAGGCCTATCTCTTCACGTATTCTCTTTCTCAGTGTATTGGCTATCTTTTCCCCGGAACCGAAAAGGCGGTAACTGTCAGTGACATCCAGCCATGACTCATCAATCCCAAAAGGTTCCACTTTGTCTGTATACTGCTGATATATTTCATTGACCAGCCTTGAATATTTCTCATATTCATCATGATGGGGAGGAACAAGGACGAGACCGGGGCATTTCTTCTTCGCCTGCCATATGGTCTCTGCCGTCTGGATATTGTACTTTTTTGCAAGCTCATTTTTTGCAAGGATAATGCCATGCCTGTTTTCCGGGTTGCCGCAAACCGCCATGGGCACATTTTTAAGCTCCGGGTTGAGCAGACATTCGACAGACGCGTAAAAACCGTTGCAGTCACAATGTAAAATTGTCCTGTCTCTATTCATGTCCATAATGTTATTATATCCTTCTGAAGGCCCGGTCATCAATCCTAACGGGTTAGCACTGCAGAACTGCCTTACTGCATGCGGCTTACGATTTCCCTGTTGAGTTCATCATAGGATTCAAGCATGTGATTTTTATAAAAAGTATTGTATGTCCTTGAAAATATAAAGGTTAAGAAGCTTAAAATCTGCTGGCTGGTAAAGGATGTTATGTCCTTGATCCCCTGGTCATCAAGGTTCACTATCTGGTGGGCAACGATGTTTCTTACGCTTGCTTCAACTTTTCTGAGGTTAAGAGCGTAATTCTTTACCATGTCATCGTCAGACTTTATTATTATGAGAGGTACTATATTGGCCGCACAAAGGGGCCGGTCCTCGAAAACCGGCGCTTCAAATTCTTTAATGAAGGCCTCATATAAACCTTTGGATATAAGTCTCTCCCTGGACATTATATAAATGCCTTTGCTGTTTTTATAGCACAGATCTTTCTTAAGTGACAGGTCTGTCCTGTTGTTGATATACTGCTCAAAAAGATCGGTCAGCACAGGGGATATGGCTCTTATAAAATCAGCATATTCCCTTCTTAAAACCTTTAACCTCAGAGAGAGAATGTACTCAAAAATAGTCTTTGCAGGTTCGTTCTTTACAGGGAACATATCAAAGCCTGCCCTGGAAGCAAGTTTTTCTGCCTGGGGCAGATTTAAAGACATTCTGTGAAATGCCGCTTCTATAAGATTAACGGCGTCATCTCCGATAAGTTCCCGTATATTCCTTGCAATTGTCAGGGCGCTGTTGTAGTCATAGGCCAATAAACTGCCTTTTATTATCTCCCTTGAAAACAGAAGGCTGACATTGTCCAATTCGACCATATTTATTCGTTTTTCAGGATTCAGGTCCTTTTCGTTGTCTATAAGATTTGCCCACTCCCGCTCTATATCATAATCCTCTCCGACCGGATCTGATTTATTGCCTCTGCCTGCAGGCGAGACCACCTGTACAGGATAAAGCTTATATGTGGATGTGGCGCATATAAGATGAAGGGCCTCCTTCATCTGCGGCGTGCTGGAACTCAGGTTGATCAGTATTTTCAGCCCGGGATTCTCATTTTTTATTTTTCTGATTATATCTTCAAAAAGAAAATAAAAGTTTCCGAACAAGTGAGGATCAGTAAGGTCCGGATTTTTAATCTTAATGAATTCGCAGTCAAAACCTTCGTGGCTGCAGACCCTTTGCCCCATAATCTCGTACCTGTTGTCCAGTTCGTCATAATGGCATATTTCACTGGTCATGAACAAATAGGCTTTTTTTGGCTGCAAATGACGGAGTATATGCAAAAAGGCCCCGTCAAAATTACCCCTGGTAGGATCGGATAATCCCAGTGGTGAAAACAGGACATAATCAGACATTTATACTCTCCCTTATTCGAATATATATTGAAATCAGTTTCCAATATATAAATAATACATCAAGCATCGCAATACCGCAATTTCAGACATGAAAAAAGTGGTACTGCGCCTTTTTCTGCGGGTATAATTAAATTATTGGCTAATTCAGCCGGAAATCAAAAATATCACGAGCACAGGGACAATATGACAAAAGCAAAGGGAAGACTGATATTCAACTTAATACCTGACGGCTATCGCGACAACCAGAAAGTGATATTCATGGGAATAGACTTTTCGGGGATCCAAAGTTTTATTTTCAGGCAAGATGCGCCTGATGACATTGCCGAGATCACCAAAAGGTCTGAATATATAACCCGTCTGGCTTTAAGAATAGATGAAGATCTCAAGACTTTGCTGAAGGAATACGGTTACTTTACCATTACAAATACAGGCGGAAAGGTCCATTCTGTGATCAGGTACTCGGTAAAAGCGGCCCAGATACTTGAAAATTATTTGTCCCGCCTGCAGAGAATCATTTTTACCGTAAATGAGGCAAAGTTCCAGCTCTTTTATGGAATGGTCAGAACAAGGATTGTCCGCATCTCGGAAAGTTCCGGCAGGAAAAGCGCATATCCGGACCTCATGCAGGCCATAGGCAAAAATAAGTCCCAGTGTTCCAACTTATATGGCTTTGATACCGGTAAATACAATGACAGGACCTATTCACCGGAATACCTGGCCGGGAATGTTGTAATCCATGCCAAACCGGATCCGGACTATAGACTGGCAGCGTTGAAATTCGACTTTGACAACCTGGGGAATTTTTTTGCCGCCGTCAAAGCGGTGGATACAATAGCGCAGATAAGCGAAAACCTGTCAGTGGCAATCAATGAAATTATAAGTTCAATTCCGGACGTAAAGGTTATTCTGTCAGGCGGGGATGATATTTTCCTTTTATGCCCGAAAGATATTTTAAGCCAGGTGGCGGTGCGTCTTTATGAAGGCCTTATCATCAGCATGGAAAACAATGAGGTTTTAAAAGAATACAGGGAAAGTTTCGGGCTTTCCTGCGGGATTTTCACATTCAACAAGAATGTGGCCCTTGCCGTGTATGCGGTAAATGCTGAAAAGCAGCTTATTCTGTCAAAAATCAGGGGTAAAGACAAAGTCACGGTTGAGGACATCTCCTTTACCTGGGATGAATTCAAATATGCAAACAGTATCATAGAAAAGTTTATCGAAGGTTCAGCCCCTGAAATCAGAAAAGAACTTTCGGCCTACAGCTTCATAAACAAGTTAAGATATATATGCGGAAATACTGGGGACAGGGAAGAAAAGACATCACTTAGAAAACTGCTGGCAAAAGCTGAATGAAAAGACAGCCAGACAGGGTAATTGTCAGATTTCATGGCGGAAGGGCCAAAAAAGGATTTAACGCTGTCAACAAGAACATCGGGGGTCAGAATTTTGGAATACAGAATTAAAATATCGCCTGATGACAAAATCATTGAAATACCGGATTCACAGAGAATTTATGAATTTATGCTGACAAAAATCAGCGAAACGGGCTTTGATGTCAAAAACATAATTGAAGGAAGAAATTTTCTTCAGGTGTCGTGCGCAATGCCTGAAAACACCGTACTGATGCCTCTTATGCCCATGGAATTCACAAGGAAAATCGAAAAAGAGGACTATCCCTTTTTGAAGATGCTCAAAAGTATAAGGTTCATAAGCGAGGACATACTTTCACGGACTGAAACAAAATCTTTTTTTCAGACAGCCCTGGACAACCTTCTTGAAAGTAAGTGGGAGATTAAGGATGACATTCTGATAAGACGGTACCAGGACATATCGTTTGATATGGAAGAATCACTGGAACCGATCAGGTTGAAAACAGGGGACGGGTATGTCACCAGAATAGTTCCTGTTTTCAGTGGAAAAGATACTGTTTTCCAGTTCTTTGCAAGAACGGATATTGAGGCTGCGGAAAATCTCCTGAGGCCGGGAAGTATCATGGATTTTGGTTTTTACAGCAGCTTCAGGATAAAGGAAATATCTTATTTTGAAAGAAAGAGAAGCAATACCGGAATACTTCTTTCAAAATATTGTCCTGTAAGCCTGGAAAATGAAATCCACGTTGAAAAGTCATATTTCAGGACCTCAATGACAAACGGGGTCCAATATATAAAAGAGGGATCTTTATTAAGAATTAAAAGGAATTTTAATGGGCAAGTGTTCGTAAAAGACGGCTCCTTATTCAACGGACAGGGTTATCTGTATTATGTCTGAAATAAACGATACCAAGGGGGGTAAATATGACAGGCGCACAATCTGTCAGCAGCAGGCATTCTTCTCTGGAGCTTGGGATCAAAGACCAGGAACGCTACATAGACATGTCAGGATTGTTCCGGATCCCGTTATATTTTGCAACCCACACGGATAAGTACCACATAGTCAGGGAAGAGCTTTCGCTTTCCCCATATGTATGGATTGGCGAACCTCTTCCTGCAAGGGATTCAGGGATTGGCCTTGGCAGGTTTTACATCTATACCAACAGCTATAAAATAGAACTTTCGCTTAACTGCTTCAATGACGGGTCCTACTATTTCCTGGTGGGCGGGATATATCCCAAAAAGCAGAGAGACACAATGTATATAATTAAGAATTCCATCCAGGCAAAGCACAATTTCAGCCTGTTCCTGAAAGGCGAATCTTCCCATACCCTTCCATGGTCTGCAAGAAAGCTCTTCGAGCAGGTTATTGAAATATACAAGAAACTGGGAATCAAATCTGAATTTTCGGAGGAAGAAGAGGTTGAAGAGCAGGATAATGAGATCCTGGATTTCTGCAATATCCATATCGAACTCATTAATTTTGAGGAAGAGTATGACAGGAACAAGGGATATGATTTTAAGTACAATAAAATAAAAGCATCGGAAAGAAGTGAAAACATAAAAGGCGTAGCCTATGCGTTTTACCTGGACACAATAACCGAGAATCTCGACAGGGAAAGCCTTCAGGGTGCCGAGATCATTGTCAAGAAAACAGGGGACGATGATGGATTTAAAGGATATATAGCTGATGTGGACACAGAAAACAATATCCTGCATATTAAATTCCCCAAATCGGTGAATTTTTATGAACTTCCGGGTGAAGGGCTCATCAAAAAGAGCGACAGGAACGTCAGCTTTCCCATTCAGAGAAGCGCTTTCCAGAGTCTCCTGGAAGGCAGGGCCGTCAATGAAAATATCCTTGATATCCTTATTTCAAACAAGTATAAGCCCATAGAAGAGAAAGAGTATGTAAGAAGCGACAAACTGACCAAATCCCAGCAGAAGGCAATCAACAAGGCTTTATCGGTGGAGGATTTCCTCCTGGTACAGGGTCCTCCCGGAACGGGCAAAACAGAAATAATCGTGGAGATGATACAAAGGTTTTCCGAACAGGGAAAAAGGGTTCTGATAAGCTCAAAGAACAACCTTGCAGTGGACAATGTTCTTGAAAAATGCATTGACAGGGGCATTAAATGCATAAGGCTGGGAAGGCCTGAATCCGTAAAGATCGATAAAGTAAAATCTGTTCTGGTGGATGTATTTTCCCTGAACATCCAGAAAGAAATCGACGTGCTTGCAAGGCGTTTCCAGGATACTGTCAGGGAAGAAAGGGAGATTAACAGGGAAAAGCTCAATCATGCATATAAACTTAAGGATGCGGTTTCTGACCATGAGAAAGTGTCCAGGAAGCTTTTATGGAGCAAAATAATTCTCTTCTTCCTTAAAATACTTGCATTTTTAAGAATAGTCCGCAAAGATTCAGGAAAGTACCTTAAGAGGCTGTCGGACGTATCGGAATATACCAGGCAGAAGGAAAACCTCAGGATTTTCATAGACCAGGAGACAAACTACCTTGGCCTTGACGGCAAAAGGATATGGAAAAAACCGGAGAGGCATGGTTATATCGAAAACAATATCCAGTTTCTGATAAAGAGAATAGAGGATGCGCCAAAAAAAATAGAGATTACCGATAAATGGCTTGATGACCTGTCCCTGAGGCAGGATGTGCTTACCGAGGTTACTGCAGGGGATATAAGAGTTATCGGGGCAACATGTATTGGTGTCAATACCAACAAAATGTTCAACAATATGGAATATGACGTGGCAATTATTGATGAAGCAGGCCAGATCACCCTTCATGACGTGATTGTGCCCATATCAAAGGCCAAAAAGGTTATTGTCATAGGCGACCACATGCAGCTTCCCCCTGTTACCGATGATGATTTTATTAATAAGGCCAGGGAGAAGTTTGGCGATATGGAAGTGGACTTTTATGAGACATATAAACAGAGCCTTTTCGAGAAACTTTTTTATGAAGCCGATGAAAGCCATAAGATAATGCTGGATACCCAGTTCAGGATGCATGAGGATATTGCGGAGCCTATCTCTCAGCTCTTCTATGGCGGAAACTACAGGACGGGCTGCAAAAAGGAACACAGACTCATTGAAATAGCCGGTTTTAAGGATCCCATGGTATTCCTGGATACCATCAATCTTCCGGATAAATATGAAACGGTGACCGTTATTGATGAGGAGACTAAGCAGGTTGCGTACACAAATCCCACAGAAGCCAGGATCATTGCTTCCGTGATGGAAAGGATCTATTTGCCCCTTCAGGATGGTCTGACTGTCCTTGATTATAAAGGGGAGAAGAAAATTGGTCTTGAAGATTTGGGAATTATCACTCCTTACAAGGCTCAGATAAAATGTATCAAAGATGCCATCTACGAAAGGTTTTTAAGCCGGGGCAACCTGAACAGGGCTCAGATAGAGAATATTCTTGGCAAAATTGAGATTGATACCGTGGATTCATTCCAGGGCAGGGACAAGGAAATAATCCTGTATTCCTTTGTAAGGAGCAATAAAGAATGCAGGATAGGATTCCTGGATGAGCTAAGGAGGCTCAATGTGACCATAACAAGGGCCAAACGCCTGATCATAATGGTGGGAGATTCATATACCCTGAGCAATACAGGATCAAGCACCCGTACATTGCTTAACAAACCGCCCCAGTATTATTTTAACTATCTGATGGATTATATGCGCAGCAAAGGATATTATCACGTGTTAAGCCGGGGGGATGAGGTATGAAGGCATTCTACACAAACAAGAACAGGGTGCTGAACAAAACAGGGGACAGGGACAGAATCATAAGGTTCATAACTGTGGATTATCCTGTGCTGGCAGAACCCTTCAACGTGACAGAAAGGTTCTATGACGAGGATTTTCATATAATAGAATACTATATGGACAAGCTGGTCTGCGAGACAACTGTTGAAAACAAGGACGAACTTCTGTCGCTGCTTGGACTGGGTTCAAACAGAAATGCATCGGAAGTGTTCTACAATAACCTGATCATATCAGGACACATCAGGGAAACCGAGTTTGGCCTTAAACCCACCGAACTTGCAAAAAAATCAGTTGAGCTGGGCAAGAAGGTTACCATACAGGCCACAAAGCGGAAATTTTATTTTGACGCCATCAATTTGATGCCTCTTCCGGCTGATTTTTATAAAAACCCGTACCGTATAAGGAATGCGGAAAATGCAAGGCAGATGGGCTATTCCTATATTCTTTCAACCTGGAAAAATCCCGACCAGTTTTTGCTGAAAAACAACATAAAGAGGATGGGAGGGGAAGAAAGGCTCAAGTACAACATACCCCAGGAACTTATAGATCTGGACTTTGATTATGAGGAATTTGAAAATTCTGAAGACAATATAAAGTTCACGCCTTTTTATCTCGCGGTATTTAACGATGGCAGCTTCAGGACCTATGACGCAGTGACTGAAAAGGAGGAATCTTTTTTCAGGGATATCCTCCTTAGTAACCCGTCCATTCTGAAGGAACTTTATACAGCCATGGGCCTTGAAAGCGACAAAAGAAGCATGAACCCGGATAATATGGCCTTAACCGTGCTGAATACAAGGATACCGCTTCCTGATCCCAATTTGCGGATGATAAGCAATGGCTGCTTTGTTTATAATGTCACGCCGGAATATGTGGCTGAAAAGATAAGAGAGGCCCGGGAGACAGGAAGAACCTCGCTGCTGTGGACCCTTTATACCTGTGACAGGGTTTGTTCGGGGGATGATTTCCTGGGCAGCATAGTCTATCTTGATATCAGGGAGACTGATCTGGATCAGATTGAGGCATTCCTTGTGGAATTTGAAATCAAAAAGTCTGACAGCAAAAATGAAGAGCTGTTAAAGATCAGGGAAGACATAATAAAATCTAAACGAAGGAGAACATAGACCAGGGCAGGGAACGGTTATTCCTTTTATTTGTTCTGCGCTTTTCACATACAACTTCAACTGCTCCTGCGGATTGCATTCAGATCTGAACATCATGTTCCCCAGTCCAAAGCAGGTGGCGACATATGCGTCCGCACATCCTCGACATCCTGCTTACCTGTGGTATAATTTGTATTAACAAAAATTTTCAGCATGGAAAGGGTATTGTATGTCAGAAATATTTGAAGTATTCATGGTAGTATTGTTCGGTATATCCTGGCCGACCTCCATAATAAAGTCCTGGAAAGCCAGGACGGCGAAGGGCAAAAGCATTCTGTTCCTCTATTTCATTGCAACGGGATATGTCTGTGGCATACTCAGCAAAGTCCTTTCAGGGAACATTACATACGTGGTTATATTCTATATCCTGAACTTCCTGATGGTTTCAGCCGACATAGTGCTGTATTACAGGAACAAAAGGATGGATAGGCTAAGTCCTTTAAAGGAATGAAAAACTTATGCATCATTTATACATACAGGAGGTTTTGCCATGTACAGGCTTCATTTTTCAGGACCGGCATTTTCAGAAGAGCTGCTCGAAGGAATAAAACAATTTACCGGTCATTTCAGTTTTTCTGTCTGCGATGACGGATTCCCTGTCGAGATTGTCCATACCGGCAAAGGTCTCAGCGTGAGCAAAAACGGGAACCGGGCGGTAATAGGTTATGGCAGGAAAATTGAATTTTTCAGGGCTTTGGGGTATCTTTTCCAGCACATGGACAAACCTTTTTTCAGTATTCAGGAAGAAAGCCGGGCAGATCTTCTTGGGGTGATGATTGACAATTCCCGCAACGGGGTTCTGAATATAAAAACCATAAAAAAGATTCTGAGATACATGGCCTTAATGGGGCTCAACACCCTTATGCTTTATACCGAGGACACTTACGAACTTGAAGATTATCCTTACTTCGGGTACATGAGGGGAAGGTTTACCGAAGAGGAATTAAAGGAATGCGAAGGTTATGCGGAGCTGTTTGGAATAGAGATGGTTCCGTGCATACAGACCCTTGCACACCTGAACGGGGTTTTGAGATGGCCTGTTTTTTGGGAATACAGGGATATCAATGACATTTTGCTCGCAGGGGAAGACAAAACCTATGAACTTATAGACGCCATGCTCAGGTTTATGAGCAAAAGCCTTAAAAGCAGGAAAATCAACATAGGAATGGACGAGGCTGAAATGATAGGACTGGGAAGGTATCTGGAAAAGCACGGATACCAGAACAGGACCGACATCATGCTCAACCATCTGAAGAGAGTTACGGAGCTGTGCAAAAAATATGGGTACAGGCCAATGATGTGGAGCGATATGTTCTTCAAGCTTGCAGCCTCGGGTTCCTATTACGACGGCGCCGGACTTCCCAGTGAGGTAACCGAACGCATACCGGAAGAAATAACGTTGGTGTACTGGGATTATTACAATACCGATCCCGGTGTGGTATCAAATAACCTGGACAAACATATTTTGTCAGGAAGGCCTGTCATTTTCGCTGGAGGGGCATGGCGCTGGAAGGGATATGCGCCAATGATAGGCTTTTCGCTTTTAAGCAGCCGGGTGATACTCGAACAGTGCAACAACAAGGGTGTACACAATGTATTTGTCACAGCCTGGGGAGATGACGGTACGGAGTGTTCAGTTTTCACAATACTGCCGGTTATGCAGCTTTATGCCGAGAACAGTTATGCGAAGGACATGAGTGACAGCCATCTTAAGGAGAGATTTAAGGTTTGCGCAGGCGCGTCCCTTGATGATTTTCTGCTCCTTGACCTTCCAAACCAGCCTGAAGGGAATGAAAGACCGGGCAGGAGCGGCATAAATCCATCCAAGTACCTGTTATATCAGGATATTCTGCTGGGCCTTTTTGACAGGCATGTGGCCGAAGATGTCTACAGCAACCAGTACGCAGATTTCAGCAGGTTGCTTAAAGAAGCCGCCTGCAGAAATCCGGAGTTCAGAAACCTGTTTATGATCCAGGCACACCTCTGCGATATACTTGAATTAAAATGCGATATGGGAGTTAAGTTAAAGAAAGCCTACGACAACAAGGACCATGCCGGTCTTAAAGCGCTTGCCGACAGGATGGATGACCTTTTGGTCAGGGTCGGGGCATTTTACGAAAATGTACGCAGCCAGTGGATGGAAGAAAACAAGGCCTTTGGCTTTGAAGTCATAAGTATCCGGCTTGGAGGCCTGAAACAGAGGATTTTGGAGGCCGGAAGAAGGGTCCGGGAATACCTGGAAGGAAGCATTGGGAAGATAGAGGAGCTTGAACCTGAAAGGCTTTATTATGACGGAAGAAAAGATGCAGGCATAAACCTGCACCTTGATATACACCAGTGGGAAAAGATTGTATCGCCCAATAATGTAATTTTTTAATTCAGCCTTCCAGGATTAAATCCCAATCCACTTCGGATAATTTTTGTGCTGCATAATCAGCGCCAAGGGTGTTGAAATAGGGACCGACCCCGAGGGACTTCATGCCTCCCGCCCTGGCAGCCTGTATACCCGCTGCGGCGTCTTCCACAACCAGGCATTCACTGGGATCAAGATTTAGTTTTTTTGCCGCAACCAGGAAGACTTCGGGATCCGGCTTTGACCTGGTGATGTCAAGGCCGCAGCTTATTTCGTCTATTAAAGGCATTAATCCGGTTTTTTCAATTATGAGCGGCGCATTTTTGCTGGCAGAACCTACCGCAGTTTTATAGCCTTTTTCACGGAGCATCTTAAGAGTCTCCAGGGCCCCATCCAGTAATGCCGAGGAATCCAACTGCTGAAGCATTTCAACATAATAGCTGTTTTTCCTGTCGGCAAGGGCCACTTTTTCTTCCTGGGAATATTCCCTGTTGCCTTTTCTCAGGACTACTTCCAATGATTCCATGCGACTTACGCCGCGCTGTTTTTCGTTGTCTTCCCTGGTGAAATTGTGAATCCCGATTTCTTCCGCGAGACGTTTCCATGCCCTGTAGTGCAGTTCATCGGTCGAAACAAGCACTCCGTCCAAGTCGAAAATAACTCCTTTTATCATTTGCATTCTCCTTTAAAAGCAGTAGTTTTTAATGTAGTTATTAATACTGTGAATACAGAATTACTAATATGTTAATACAATATGGCTTTCAATTCAAATATTTATTGTTATCAATTTTGCCTGCGGGTTTAACAGTATTTTGTACACATTTTGTCATTTTTAGCCTTGCATATTGAACCCTCAGGTGGGGGGGTCCAATAATGCAATCCTTGTCAATTTATTTCAGAAAGGCTTATTGGCTGGAGGGTTCAATATGCAGGCTGTGGACGATTGTTTTCTGGCCGCACAATCCGGTATTTATTTGCTGTAAATCTCGAATTCTGCAACCTGTCCACCGGTTGCCCCTGAGTTTTCAATAAATTCAAGCTGGACAAACTGGGTTTCCACGATATCAAATTCGATGACTACTTCATTGTTTCTGTCAGGGTCAAAGGTGTACTGCTTCATAGGTATCAACTCTTTGAAATTTTCGCCGTCATCACTGATTTTTACGGCGAAGGTCTGTGTTCTTTTCGCCCAGATCGAAGCGGGGTTAAGGCATATCCGAATGGCGTGGATGGGAGCTCTTTTCTGAAGATCGACAGTGAGCGTATTGGGATAACTGTTCGGAGCCCCTTCCCAATAGGAAACGCCTGCTACAACACCGTCTATAGCCCTTCTGGCATGGTATACCTGGGTAAAGCTGCTGGCCGTGGCTTTGCCTTCAAGAGCAATATTTTTACCTTCAGGAATGACCGGAACATATTCTTCTTTTATAAAATCAGGATGTTCCATGGCTTCTGTCTGGTCAGGGGCCTGTACAACAACAAGATTTTCGGGATTCATCTCTATTGGTGCGTCCTTAATACCGAAATACCCGTACACATGAATGGAAATCAGAACAAGAACCAGTATAATCAATATAATCCTCAATGCCGTTTTCATTTATGCGCACCCCTTTCTTTACTCTATAGTGATATTCTTTGTTGTTTTATCATCAATTTCAAATTTGCCTGATTCAAAGTCTGTAATTTTTTCTCCCAATATCTCAAGGTTCCGGATGTTTACATTCTCAATCGTGTGTTCAGCATCAAAGCCTTTTATGCGTGAAGGACTGAACTTTCCGGAAAGAACCCGGATATTTTCTATGGTCACATTCCGGATTTGACCCCTTTCACGGGTTGAAGACCAGTTACCGCTCTGGGTTATCCAAAGATCAATAAGATACGGCATTTCAGCGCCGTCGCCGCTTCCCATCTGGGCATTTTCAACAACGATGTTCCTGAATACCACATCAGAAACCGTTGCATCGTCGGCGTTATGAATTGAAATAACGGGTTTATGGAAGTTATTGAGAACCGTTATGTCCTCAAAGGTAATATTTGTGATGCTGGCGTCCGGTTTTTTGCCCTTGTTTGTTTCGTAACCTATTTCCATTGACTGGGCAAGGTCAGTCCAGATCTGTATATTCTTGAAGCTTATATTCTTTGAATTCTTGTCATAGTTTTTGACAACCAGAGAGTCATCCCAGCTTCTTACAAAACAGTTTTTGACCACGTAGTTTTCACAGGACTGCAGGGTTATGCCGTCACCGTTGGGCCTGGAAGAAATGATTTTGACCCCGTCTATTACGCCGTTGGTCGAATTGAAGGCCTGGCATACCCATGCATTTGAATTAAGGACAATTACATCACGTATGGTAACATTGTCACAGTTGTCAAATTTCAGGGGAATATAGGCCATTTTTCCCTGCCAGCTCTTCAAATGGGATCCGTCAATTATTCCACGGCCTCTGACCGTTATATTTTTGCCGAAATTTGAATTTACAATGCCGTGAATTACAGCTCCGCCGGATACATACAGGGTTTGGCCGTCTTCCAGCATGATGGCCTCAATGTTCCATTCACCCGGACCAATGTAAATAACATTTTCATCATCGGGTGAAGGCACGTCGGTCTCAATGGGATTTGCAAAAATGTGCAATGCTCGTTCTGGGGAATCATTGAAGGTCACTGTATAGGCATCGGGCTTTGTAATTGTAAATTTTACTGAATGATTTTCCTTATCTATTTCAGGAGTTATCCCGTAGCTCAAAGGACTTATTTTTACGCTGTCCAATTCGCGTCCCGGCACAATTACTTCAATTACTGCTGCTCCCTCAAAGTCAAAATATGTAATCGGAGTTCTTGAAAGCGGGGGAGCGTAGGTATTGACCCACTGCCTTGTGTGATTTACGTTTGTGTCGTAGACAAAGCAGTCATAGCCATTGACCTTTACTATTGTGTCGGTACAGCGCATAAGCGCAATGTCCCTCTGGTTTTCCGAGGTGGATTTCAAGTCTTCTTCCGTAGCGTCTTTCAATGATTTCGGCCCTTCATAAAGAACAAGTTTGGAATTGGCCAGGATGTTGGCCGAAGCGGCGACTGCCTTTTTGTTGATCACATAGAACATGGAAAGCGTTATGGCAGCCAGTAAAAGAATAATAACCACAATTTCCGGAATGACCGATTTTTTGCTCTCGCTCATGTTTTCATCCCCTTTTTCCAAGATTGATGCCTGAAAATCCTTGATTTTTCAGGCGTTTTTATATAATTTTTTAAATTTGTATTACGTTTTTAATTATCCTTTTCAGGACAAAATTAATCAAAGTAAGGTGTTATCACATTTTGCCGTTATTGCGGCATTTATCGGACAATATTGCTGAATTTAAAAGTTTATTTGTATCTTAGCCACATTAATGTTAAACTAAATATGAAGGTTTAACATTAAACTAAGGAAAGGACGTTGTCTATGGCAACCATAAAGGATATCGCAAAATTAACCGGTGTCAGTTGTACCACCGTTTCCAATGTCATACATGGCAGGACCGGGAGGGTTTCTGCCGAAACCATAGAAAGAATCAACAAGGCCATCAAGGAGCTGAACTATGTGCCAAATATGTCGGCCAGGTCATTGGTGTCGAACTCTTCAAAGGTTATCGGCATGATAAACCATATTATCCCCAAAAACCAGGCAAGTTTTATGGATGACCCCTTCCAGTCGTCATTCACCGGCGCCATTGAACGTGCCCTGCGGGAAAATGGCTACTACCTTATGCTGCGTACTGTCGAAACATCCGATGAACTTATGGCCTTCATGCGTAACTGGAACGTGGACGGGCTGTTTTTCACCGGTATTTTCAAGGATCGTTTCTTTGATGTCCTGTCCACATTAAATATTCCCATTGTCTTCATTGACAGCTATGTACATCATCCCAATTTCTGCAATGTGGGTCTTGAAGATTTCAAAGGAAGCTATACGGCAACCAAGTATCTGATCGATCACGGTCACAGGCGTATAGGTTTTGTATCGCCTACCATCAGGGACGGCGGAGTTCTTCAGGAACGTTTTTACGGCTATAAGGCTGCGCTTACCGAATCTTCCATTCCATTTGACAAACAGCTTGTTTTTGAAAGCGAAATGGACCTGGAGTCCTGCTTCGCAGTCAGCAAGGAAATCGCAAAGCAGCCTGACATCACGGCCCTGGTGGCCACTGCCGACGTGTTGGCGGCTGGCATTATGGCCGGGCTTCGCAAATTAGGGAAAAAAGTTCCTGATGATATTTCCATAGTCGGTTTTGACGATATTCCCCTTTGTTCCATGGTAACGCCCACACTTACCACCATCCATCAGGATATTTATCTGAAAGGTGAATATGCTGTCCGGTTCATGCTGCAAAAGCTTGAAGGCAAGAAACCCGAAACTACCGAGGTTATACTTCCCACCTATCTCGTGGAAAGGGAAAGCGTAAGAACCATAAAGGCCGATTAATATACCGGTTATGCTTTTCTTTCGATAGAAACTCCGCCTTCTGAATCTGCTTCTACCTGGTACAGCTTCCCCTGATAACAGACACTGAACCTTAATTTCTTCCAGTTGGGGGGAAGCTGGGGTTTCGCCTTTAATTCACCGTTCTCAACATATATCCCGCCAAATCCATTGACTGCTGTCATGTATGCTCCTCCGGCCGCGGCCGGGTGAGTTCCTCCGATATAAATCAGACCTGCCCATTCCTTGCCTGTTCCGTCCAGGTCAGCCCTGGCCGATTTCATGAAGAAAGGGACAGCTTTTTCAGGCATACCGCAGCGGCATGCCAGCAGACCATACATACAGGCGCTAAGGGATGAACCGTGCTCTGTCCTGGGCTCATAATATTTCCAGTTGGCCAGGAGGATTTCACGGGGAAAATCGCCGGGAAACATGGCCAGCCAGGTAACCACATCGGCCTGTTTGATGATCTTTGTACGTGAAGCAACCCCGTTCGCGCCGCCCCAATATTCCTTCGGGTCAAGAAGTCTTGATCTTACCTCTTCGATAGTCACATCCTCCAGTTTCATGTAACCGTCGAACTGCTCGATTATCCCGTTTTCATCCGGACCCGGGATATAAATATGTTTTGAAGCATCAGCAAAGTCTTTTAAAAGTTGTGATATTTTATATTTACCCTTTATCTTTCTTACAGTTTCAGGGGAAAGGTTTTTCAGGGAGCTCAGCACCTTTACGGCAATGTCAAATGTATATTTGGCCATACGGTTTGTATATCCGTTGTTGTTAACCCTTTCGTGATATTCGTCAGGGCCGACCACATCATGGAGTTCATAAACATTCCGGTTCAATTTTTTAATCAACAAGGAATAATAGAATTTTGCACATTCTATGATTGTTTCGGCTCCGCCTTCATCAAGGATTGTTCTGTCACCTGTCATCTCTATATAGCGCATGATTCCCCGGACAACAGCCGAAGAAATATGTATCTGCTTGTCTTTGAAATAAGTCCTTAAAGGTCTTTTTGTGAAGACATCGACAACATTGAAATCCGAGCAGGCATCGTCTCCGGTCTCCTGGCTTTCCCAGGCATAAAAAGCGCCGTCATATCCGTAGGATTTTGCTTTTCTTTTTGCGCCCTCAAGGGTGTCAATGCGGTATTTGACGAGAGTCCTTGCCACCTGGGGATCTGTATAGAGGAAGAAATCCAGCATAAACATTTCGGTATCCCAGAAAACAGCACCCTTGTAGACTTGTCCGGAAAGACCCCTTGCAGGTATGGAAAGGCTTTTGCTGTGCCTGGGGGCGACGGAAATCAGATGGTAGATTGAATAATTCAGGGCTTCCATGGCTTCCTCGTCGCCTTCTATGAAAACTTCAGAAACTTTCCACCTTTCTTCCCATTTCCGGATATGTGCATCCTTTGTTAAATCGTAGCCGTTCATCATGTGTTCCTTAATTAATGACGCGGCTTTCTGCTCATAGTCCTCTGTGTCATTGCTTGTATATACCGAAATCCATTTTTCAAGGACACAGTCATGTTCCGGTTTTAAAATGAAGCAGAAATGCCTGAGTATCTGTTTGTCCTTTATGGAAAGTTTCTTTTCTGATGGAAGATTGATACTGCAACTTTCCATAACACAAATTTTATGCTCTTTTTCAGAGGTAGTGCCTACAGCTTTTATAAAGCCGTTTTCTTCAGACAGTTCAATGTTTTTGTAATGAGGGCCGTTAATATCCCAGACATCCGCATCTATGCCCGTAATAAGCTCGATATCCGCATGGAAATTTGATGAAATCCTGTATCTCATCAGGGCAAGATGGGGCTGTGCAAGACTTACGAAACGTTCTGATTCAACTGTGAGACTTCCTCTTGGTGTTCTCCAGGTGGTCTTTCTCGAAAAGACAGCATTTCTGTAGTCAAGAGATATACAATTCTCGGCAGGTTCACGTTCAGGCAGCCTGCATATCTCTTCATCAACTATTAAATAAGTAAAAAAACCATTAGGGGCATTGACTGACTCTCGCCAGCCAGTGCCCGCCTGATCGTATAAACCTGCCAGATTCACTGCCACAAGCTGTTCCTTTCCGTATTCTTCAAGGGTTCCCCTTACGCCCATATAACCATTGGCGATGAGAAATTTATTGCCGTTGAAGGCTATTTTGTCATGGTTAAAACCATATTCGGCTATTTTCCAGTCAATCATCCCTATCCTCTCCATTGAAGCGGTATCTCAAATTTTTTGGGTTCGCTGCCAATTTCAATGATTTCATCATAAACTTTTATCCTGATGGACTTTCCATTGACTGCCCTGAAGGATACGGTATTTTTTTCCACCTCTACATGTATTACCGTGCCAAAATAGGTTACCCGGAAAGAATATCCGTCCCAGTTTTTCGGGATGGACGGGGCAAAACTAAGAATACTTCCATCCGAGCGCATTCCGCCAAATCCGTATACTATATTCATCCATGCAGCGGCAATGGATGTGGTGTGCAGTCCCTCATTGGTGTTTCTGTTGTAATTGTCCAGATCCATCCTGGTAGCGAACTTGAAGAACTCATACGCCTCATCATGCTTTTTGAGCTGGGCTGCCAGAATGGAATGCACCGACGGTGAAAGGGAGCTTTCATGTATGCACCGCGGCTCGTAAAATTCATAATTGGTTTTTATGACATCCTCAGGAAAGCTCTGATTGAACATGAGCATCAGCATCAGTACATCGGGCTGCTTGATCATGTCGTTGCGGTAAATCCTGTCATATGACCAGTTATGATACAGCGGGAAATCCTCCACAGGGATGGAATGGATATCAATGTGAGGAAGTTTGAAATATCCGTCATGCTGTTCATAAAGGCCGGTTTTTTCATCATATGGGATATACATCCTGTCTGCCATCTCGGCCCATTCATTGAGCTCTTCCCGGGAAAGATTCATTTTGCCGACGAAGTTTTCGTACTGGGCCGCATCATGTTTCTTCAGCATTTCGAGTACTTCCAGGGTGTACTTGAACGTAAAACGTGCCATATAATTAGTATAGCAATTGTGGTTGACCATCATCTGGAACTCGTCAGGACCCATCACACAATAATACCCGTATTTGGTCCTGTTTTCGGTCCATGCGCCCCTGGTAGCTAGCATTCGGCATATTTCAGTCAGCATTTCAAGTCCGTATTCAAAAAGGAAGGCTGTGTCGTTGGACATTTTCACATAGAACCATATTCCGTAGGCAACCCCGGTGGAAGCCTGGAGCTGGAGACTTGCATGCTGCCAGAGATTGCAGCACTCCCGTCCGCTGATGGTGGCAACAGGGTAAAATGCGCCTTCGCAGTCGAGGTCAGCGGCTCTTTTTTTAGCCTCCGGAAGAGTGTAGAAGCGGAACAGCAGAAGGTTCCTGGCAGCTTCCATGTTGTTGAAAATGAAAAATGGCAGACAATAAACCTCGGTATCCCAGAATGCATTTCCGTTATAGGCTTCGCCTGTAAGCCCTTTCGCTCCTATATTGGTACCTTTTCTGGCACCGTGGTAGGTCTGAAACATCTGGAAGATACAGTATCTGATACCCTGCTGGTTAAGTTCGTCCCCTTCGATTACTATGTCTGAGCTTGCCCAGACCTTGTCCCACCAAAGGAAATTCTCCAGTTTCAGGTCTGAGTAATCCAAACTCATCAGTTCAGTTTTTGAATTGTTGCATTGGGTCGCAAACAGGCCAAAGGCCTTCTCATCGTCGGCACTGTTGCAGATATGATTAATTACAATGCGGATAAGGGAAGATTCCCTGCCCTCTGTAAGCTCAAGCTCGAACTCTTTTGCAACAATTTTATCATGGTCCGCAATATCCTTTTGCTTTGAAAAATCTCCTGTTATGTAGCAGCTTGAGAATACCTGCTGTTTTGTGCCTTTAACCTGGCCCAGGATGCTCATGTAATTTTCTTCAAATATTTTGTCCCTGCATTCCCAGAAGTTTTCGTTGTATGAATAATGTCTGACTGAAAAATCAAGTCCAAGTATAACTTTTATATTTCCATTGAAATTTATGGGTTCAGCGGTTATTTTTTGCGCGCCTATATGTACCTTTTTCATTGACAGGAAGCGTTCAAATGTAAGTTTGATTTTTTTGCCGCTCCTGGTGTTCCAGACAAAGGACCGGCTCAGAACGCCGTTTTTCAGATTGAGTTTTCTTGTAAAATCAGTAAAGTTACAAACGTTCAGATCCAGGATTTCATCATCAGCAATAATTCTTGTGTACAGCCAGTTAACCGAATTCACCATAAATTCGATGGCGTCAGTTATACCTTTATAGGCCGAAGAAGGCAGTTTCTTTCTTTCGTAGATTCCGTTGAAATAGCTTCCTATAAGGGTATCCCCCGAATAACCCTCTTCAAAAAAGCCTCTTACGCCCATGTATTCATTTCCCAATGAAAAGACAGATTCAGCCACCCGTCCGTATTGCGGGTTGAAGCCTTCTTCAATGATATTCCATGGATCGGTTTTGAAATATTTATCTGCTACCTTTACCATATCTCTACTCCTTTAATGCTCCTGCTGCAGCACCGTCGGTGATTTGTTTCTGGAAGATTAAAAACAGTATTGTAGGAGGTATTATTGAAAACAGGATTGCACGCAGAACTTCCACGTCAGTAGCATTGGATGTCCTGAACGAGAATATTGCTATCATGACTGTTTCTTTGCCTGTCCCATTCAGGATGAGAAAAGGGAACAGGAAGTCAGACCATGCTGCTGTAACCGTAAAGATGGTTGCTACTGAAATAATTGGTGTTGACAACGGGAGCAGAATTTTCATAAACACCTGCAAGACATTACAGCCGTCAAGTTTTGCCGCTTCAAACAGATCTGACGGCATTCTTTCGAAGAACTGTTTGTATAACACAACTATGAAGGCATTTGCGCCGTAGGAAAGCCATATCGGAATAAAGGATCTTGAAAGACCGAGCCTGTTTACATTGACAAACAGAGCAACTACGCTTGTAGTGGATGGTATGAGCAGGCTCCACATGACCAGGCCTGTTATTATTTTGTGTCCCTTGGGTTTCAATAACGCCAGGGAATATGCAATAAGTCCGTTGAATACAACAGAGCATATAACGCACCCTATTACCATTATCAATGAATTGACATAATATTTTACGAATTTTAAATCATTCCAGGTTTTCACGAAAACTGAGAAATCAAATTTTGAAGGAAAAATGGTAACTTCCCTTCTGAATTCACGTATGTCCTTAAAACTGGCCAGAAAAACCCAGACAGTCGGAAACAGGCATATGACAACAATCGCTGTACACAATAAAAGTATGCATATAATCAGGAGCTTTACGTGAAAGGAGTGCAGATCAAAGCTGCGTATGGCACCGTCTTTTTTTTCCGAATAACTTCTGTAAAACATACCGTGTTCCCCCCCCCTTACTCCCTGTCTTTGGTAAGCTTTGTGTAAAGACCGCTGAGGATGATCAGGATTACACAAATTACCACAGACGTAGCAGCTCCCATGGGATAGTTGAAATCCCTGAAGGCATAGTTGTAAGTCAGCATCATCAGTGAAATGCTTGCGTTGTTCGGTCCGCCGTTGGTCATGACCAGTGGTTCATAGAGTATCTGAAATACCGAAATGATCTGAAGGATTAACAGGGTTTTGGCCAGTGAAAAAATGCTTGGCACGATAATGTGCCGCACCCGCTGCCATATACCGGCCCCGTCAATGGTGGCAGCTTCGTATAAATCACTGCTTATCCGGCTTATACCGGCCATATATATCAATGATGTCGATCCGGCATTCTTCCAGGTCAATGTGGCTATAATCAGGGGGATGGTCCACTTGGGATTATTGAGCCAGACCTGGGGTGCAACACCGATTTTGGAAAGAAGGATATTCAGGACGCCGGTGTTTCCTGGTCTGAAAAAGAAACCCCACATCATGATGGTTGCCATGCCGGGGACAATGGTCGGAAAATATACCCCTATCCGGAAAAAGCTTTTTAAACGGACCGTTTCGCTTATCAGTACAGCCATGACTATAGGTACCATGAATCCGATTATTAGCGAATAAAATATGTACAAAAACGTATTTTTGAACGCAGCCAGGAAATCCGGGTGCTTGAAAAGCCTGATATAATTGTCAAATCCCACGAATTCCTGGAGTCTGATACCTTTGGCCGTATAGAGGGAAAGGCGTATACTTTCCAGAAGCGGCTCCCAGACGAAGAAAGCAAACAAAATCAATGTCGGGAGCATTACGAGCCAGCCGGCCAAATCCTGCCTTCTAAATTTAGTTTTGTTCTGCTGTTTCTGTTTCGACGTTTTGGTTCTTATCACTTTGCCACTTCCTTAAGTTAAGCCTTATTAAAGCGAATGGGGCTTTAAGAAAACCCCATCGCTTTAAAATAAATTTACCCTGATTTAATAAGGATTAATTATTTTTTGAATGTCTGATCAAGCAGAGCCTGGTAATTTGCGTTGGCCTGGTTGAGCAATGCTTCCACATCGGCATTGGGGTCGATTATAACAGCCTGAAGAACCTTAGTGATTTCTGCATACATGTCCTGGGTAAGACCCGGCTCTTCTCTTCTGAGGTTGCCGTCCATCTTGGTTGCATTGAAATAGCTTTCATACATCTTGGTGTCAACATTGCCGAATTCTTCGATTATCTTGTTTTCAGCATCGAGTATGTCCTGGTTGATCCAGCATGGGAAACGAGGAATAACCGGAACGCCATTGGCAACTTTGTTCTGAGCATCGGCTCTCATACCTTCTATAGCCGCTTCAGAAGCAACGGGCGCTTTACCCATGATTTCAAGGTAATTCAGAGCTGCCTCAATTTCATCATATGTAGCATTCTTTGCAAATACGTACGGAGTACCGCCAAAGAGTGAGTATTGTCCGCCAGGTCCTTCCGGAATAGCGCACATGGCAAGTTTTTCAAGAGGGAGACCATTGACCTGGGTAGGCTGATTTACAGCATCGTTGGCTGCCATGTACATTGCGGCGGTTCCGGTACCAATAGCGGTAAATCCTGTACCCCAGTCCTCATTCAGGGGATCGGCAGTGAGCACGTCATATTTCCATTTGAGATCCTTTACGAAATTCATGGCAGCAATGGCTTCAGGGCTATTGAGGTTGGCGGTGAAGGTTCCGTCGCCGTTATCGATGGTCAACGTAGCGCCGAAGCACCATGCGATATTTGACCAGTGCCATCCGCCTGCATTATCCTTTGCAAGGAGACAGAAGCCTGCCTGTCCTGTAGCGTCCTTGATTTTCTTGGCTGTCTCGGCAAGTTCCTGCCATGTCTTTGGATACAGGGGATATCCGTTCCCGTCAACAAGGCCGGCTTCCTCGAAAAGCTCAACATTCATCATGATTCCGAGGGCATAACCGTCGCGGGGTATACCGTAAATTCTGCCGTCCTTTGAGAGCAAGTCCCTGATTGACGGGTTCATTGCCTGATCCCAGCCACGGGCTTTCAGGTTGTCGGTTATGTCTGCAATGAATTCACCGGCAATCAGTTTCTGCGGTTCTGTGAACCATGTCTCAAAGATTGTGGGCAGGTTGCCTGCCTCAGCCATAGGAACGAAGGTATCTGTCGCATACTTGTAGTGAGCAGGTACAACTTCCACATTGGGATAAAGCTCGTTGAATTTCTTCACGTACTGTTCATGAAGGGCGATGTCGTCTGTGAGTGTGGGTTCAGGCCAAATACCGAGCTTCAATACTACTTTTTCGGACTCGGGAGTTGAGGTTGAGGGTTCCTGTGAAGGTGGTGTGCTTGTTGCATCTCCAGGTGTCTCTTTTTTGCCGCAGCCAGCGGCGAGCGACAAGATCATGACGAAGCAAAGGAGCAAACACAACAGTCTTTTCATTTTCTTCATTCCTTCCTTCCTTCTAATTTTAATTTAACGATAAACCAGCCCAGCCTTACGGCCATAATTTGAGTTATGCAAAGTTGTTGACTTTGCATAACTTTAACGTTTAACTTATTATAACATTTTGTTGAATTTATTGTCAATGCATTTCAAAAAAATTTTCAGATATTTCTAACAATAGAAGGTTTAGCGTACAACCTAAAAATGAAGAATTTCAACGCTTTCAATCAGAAAATATCATGTTTTTATTTTTGTCATGGAGGTTTGGCATAAAAAATACAGTAACGTGGCTGCAAATTATGGACAGGATAAGGAAATAAATACCGGAAAACTATTTTTTTCGGGGTGCCGTAATATTGAGCTCCATCAGCAATGCGTTTATTTCAACACCTATAAGGATTATCGTGGAAGTGAGGGAAAGCCAGAGCAGCAATACCACTACTGCACCGAGGGTGCCATAAAATTTCGAATAATTGGTGAAGTTGCTGACATAATACTGAAAAGCCATGGTAAAAACAATCCAGGCTGAAGTTGTGAAGACAGTGCCGGTAATGGCACAGCGAAAGCAAACCTTCTTTGCGGGAACAAACATGTGGAAGGAAAGAAAAAGAAGGAAAATAAATACTTCCGGTATGATTATCCTGAAAACATGAAGAAGCTTTCTGCTTGTTGACGGTGCAAAATATTTATAGAGAAGGTTTATAAGGAATTCTCCGAAGACAATGCCCATCAGCGCCAGGATAATTCCCAGGGCCAGCAGGATAACCCAGAAAACTGACAGGAGATACCGGACAAGGATATTTCGCTTCTCTTCAATTCTCATGGCCTTGTTTGCCGCATGTATAAAAGCCCTGAAACCACCTGAAGCTGCCAAAATTGCGAATATGATCGAAACTGACATCAAGCCGTCCTGCTCATAGTCAACAATTTCATCAACGATTTCCGAAACCAGGCTGTAGACTTCTTCGGGAAGGAAATTTTTCAGTGAAGTCAGTATAAGTGAAGAGTCAAGCTGTGAATAACCTATCAATGTAAAAAGGAATATCAGAAACGGGAAAAAGGACAACAGCAAAGCATATGTCAGATGATATGCATATTGGGTGATGTTGTCCTCATTGCAGCGCTTTATCAGCATCCTGACAAATTTGAAAATATTTATCCTGTTTTTCATGCCGCCCTTTCTCAAAGCTGATAATTTTTATATTATTATTCGCAATATGTTCATCTCATTATTATCCTGCCGAAAAACAATAATATCCTGGGAAATACCATTATTGAATTCAATGCAGATAAAACAGGGATCTTTCAAAGTACGGAAGCAGGTCAGAACATGAATCAAAGTGAAAAACAAAAGAGTGAAGAATTGATTCTTCACTCCTTTAAGTTATAATTCGACAATAAGTTTCAGGTTAAGGGTCAGGCAATCAAAAGATCAGTCAATTGAGAAAGCAATATTGTTTGCATGATCAGCAATCCTTTCAAGGGCTGCGACCATATTTGTAAACACCACACCCACCTGAGGATGGCAATACCTTTCCTGGAGCCTGTTGATATGGTTCTGGATGTAGATTTTTTTCATATAGTCAACTTCCCGTTCCATGCCTTCCACAATGTGAAGCATGCTTTTATCGCGTTTGAGGAAAACATCCAGGGCTGTCTGCAAAGTTGTGAGGGTTTTTTCAGACATTGCGCGAAGTTCGGTAAAGGCTTCAGGTGAAAGCTTCAGATCTTTGTCCGACATGGTCTGTGCATACTGGGCAATGTTTTCTGCCAGGTCCCCGACACGCTCAAGGTCTATGATGACATGATGAAGACTTCCCATAATCTTAAGATCATTTTCTGAAAGCTGAAGCCCCCTGAACTCGATAAGGTACTGGGAGATGCTGTTGCTTAAAAAGTCTATCAATTTCTCCACTTCGAAAACCTTGCCTATCTTCTCCTCGTTTTCCTCAAAAAAAGCTTCCAGGGAGAGCCTGAAATTCTCATACACAATTTCGCTCATACGGCCAAGCTCTTTAAGGGTCTGGCTCAAAGCTATGGCTGGGGTCTGGGCAATTCTTTCGTCAAGATAAATAAGCTTGTGTTCAACAGGTTCTTCTCCGGCTTTTTCTCTTATGATATGGCTTACCAGCTTAACCATTTGATTTGCAAAGGGAAAGAGCAAAATTGTGACAGTAACATTGAAAAAGGTGTGGAAATTTGCTATCTGGCGTGAAACGTCGGCAGGGGAAAGGGATTCTATAAAACCGGTTATTGCCGGGATGGAATTCAGAAGGGGGAGATATAAAATGGTGCCGATAACATTAAAAATCAGATGTATTCCGGCCGCCCTTTTCGCATTTGCGCTGGTACCTATTGACGCAAGGATTCCCGTTACACATGTTCCGATATTTTGTCCAAGTACCACAAATACCGCTGACCTTAAATCAATCAGCCCCATAGCTGCCAGTGTCTGCAGAATACCTACCGATGCCGAGGAACTTTGGATAATTGCGGTAAAGAGGGCGCCAACCAAAACACCAATAAACGGATTATTAAAATTGACCAGAAATCTTTGAAAACCTTCATACTGTCTTAACGGAACCATTGACTGGGACATCAAATCCAGTCCTACAAAGAGAATACCAAATCCCAAAACAATTTCACCCAATTTGCGGATACTCTTCTTTCTTACAAAGACAGTCATGAACATCCCTGCAAAAAGTATAAGGGGTGCGATATCCGAAAGTTTGAAAGCAATAAGCTGAGCCGTGATAGTGGTACCTATATTCGCCCCCATGATTACCCCTGTTGCCTGAAGCAATGTCATTAAGCCTGCATTGACGAATCCAATGACCATTACCGTGGTTGCTGAAGAACTTTGGACAACGGCGGTTACCCCGGCACCTACTACTACACCGGAGAGGCGGTTTGTTGTAAGCATTTCGAGGGTTCGCCGCATCCGGTCGCCGGCGACATTCTCCAGGCCGTCCGACATCATTTTCATGCCGTACAGAAACATGCCGAGACCGCCCAATAACAGAAAAATCATTGATATGCTCATTTTTGACCTCCAGTAAAAATATCCAACTGAATGATATGGGTTTGAGATTGAGCAACAAACGGATTTTTACGAGAATAATAAGGTATGTTGTCTTTTTATAAACGCTATTTTTTATTATAATTGAATTTCTGTTATGTTTGTGTAATCTTTATGTAAAACAATCCGAAAATTCAAGGTCTGTTTTTGGACAATACTCCAATAAAATCATTTTTCAACTGCAAATATCTGCCATCTTGATTATTTTGGTGCGGCAGAGCAAATTTCAGTTACAGTCATGGTGTTAAGCAGTCACTGACACTGATGGATTTTTGTTAATGCAATTTGTGATAAAATATGTATATCTGACAACTGTAACAAGAAAGATATACAGGGGGACATACAGAGGGATATATATGTACATTGGATTTTTTGATTCGGGTATAGGAGGACTGTCGGTCCTTAAAGAAGCTCTTAAAATTCTTCCGGATGAGAATTATATATATTACGGCGATACGGACAATGCACCTTATGGCACCAAAACGAAAGATGAAGTGAAGGCTTTGACTTTCAGGGCAGTGGGATTTTTGAACAAGCACAATATCAAGGCTCTCGTTGTTGCATGTAACACGGCTACCAGCGCGGCAGTAAGGGATTTAAGGGAAAAGTACGGCTTTCCCATTATCGGCATGGAGCCTGCAATAAAACCGGCGGTAGAAAAAAACCATCATAAAGGCAAAAGGGTCCTGACACTGGCAACACCGCTGACCCTCAGGGAAGAGAAATTTCAGAGCCTGGTCTCAAGGTTTGATACCGAGCATATTGTGGATATACTGCCAGCCCCCAGACTGGTTGAATTCGCTGAGAATTTCATATTTTCAGGACCTTGCGTGGAGGGCTATTTAAAGGAGATAATGCCTGCAAATATAAACGAGTATGCGGCAGTGGTTCTGGGCTGCACCCATTTTCCCCTGTTCAGGGAAGTGTTGTCCCGGTTGCTGCCTGAGGATGTTGATATCATCGACGGAAACAGGGGCACGGTCAATCATCTGTATGATATATTGAAGAGTAGGAACCTTCTTAACACATCTTCCGAAAAAGGACAAATAATTTTCTACAGGTCCGGAAGACCGGTTGAGGATAAGGTATTGTTGGAGAAGTACAGGAAAATTATTTATGATTGACCAGGTTCTCTATATATGCCTTAAACATATTCCCCCTTATTTCGAAATTGTCAAACTGGTCCCATGAAGCGCAGGCAGGACTCAGCAAAACAACATCTCCGGGAAATGCAGATTCATAGGCCGTTTTTGTTGCTTCTTCCAGATTGCCGACCACCCTGCACGGGATTTTGCACCGGCCGGCAAATTCTTCTATTCTGTGTTTCGTTTCACCGTATGCGACAATGAGCTTTACATAGGTAAGATAAGGCCTCAGCTCTTCAAAGCTGTGTCCCCTGTCAAGGCCACCAAGCAGAAGGATGGTAGGTTTATTGAAGGATGAAAGGGCAATCTGGGTGGAAGTTATATTTGTTGATTTGGAATCGTTGTAAAAGTCTATATTGTCTACAGTTCTGACATATTCAAGCCTGTGTTCAACCCCGCCGAAAGTTTTCAGCACGTTTACTATTGATTCGTCGCCGACACCGAATTCCTTGACTGCCATTATTGCGGCCATTGCGTTTTCATAATTATGCCTTCCTTTGATTTTAATATCTTCCAGTGCAATTATCTTTTCATTGTTGTACCGGATCCAGCCGTCTGTAACTGAACATCCGCTGTCCAAAGGTTTAAGCGACGAAAAATATTTCCTGGTGGATTTTATGTCCCTGGTCAGATCCATTACTTCGCTGTTATCCAGATTTAGTATCGCGATATCGTTTTCAGTATGGTGATTGAATATTCTCTTTTTCACCTGTTTATACTTCTCATACGACCCATGAAAATCAACATGGGCTTCAAACAGGTTGGTCATGACCGATACGTCTGTCCTGAACTCGAATACATTGCAGAGCTGATGATCCGACACTTCCATCACGGCAATGTCGCCGTCCTTCAAAACAGGTATAAAAGAACAGACAGGATATCCGATATTCCCCATCAGATAGGCGCTTTTTCCGGCTTCTTTCAGGAACTTGTATATTAATGTGGAAACAGTGGTTTTGCCGTTGGTTCCTGTAACACCTATTATTTTCAGGCCTTTGGGGAAGTACCGGTATGCCAGTTCCAGTTCGTTGATAACAGGTATATTGAACTCTGCGGCCTTTTGGACATAGATATGATTATTCGGTATTCCGGGGTTTTTTACCAGAATGTCGAAGGATTTGTCAAACAGTTCTTCAGGATGGATGCCAAGAACAACCTTAACGCCCAGATATTGGAGTTCATTGACATGTTCAGGATTTTGCGCTGTTTTTGCGTCATTTATGACAACTTCGTAATCCTTGCCTATAAGGAATTTCGCTGCTTCATATCCGCTTCTCGCCATTCCCAGGACAAAGGCCTTCTTTTTTATGCTCATTTGCAAACCCCTTTCCCGTAATAAGTCTATTATACACAGTTTATTCTTTCCATGAAATATTGACTCCATAAAAACAGTGGCAGAATTTCTGTTGACTTTTACAAAATCGTTATAATACAATTAAAAAATCGATGCAATTAGAAAAATCAGACAAAATCTGGACAACATTGGTGATTTTGTGGAAGATGGACTTTTTTTATTCTCCAATATACTCTCCGACAATTGATCCGATTTCAAAGCCCCCAAAAAAAGCATCTGATAAATGCATAGCCAAAGGGCTTATTATTTCTCCCAAAAAACTCACAGAACTCATAGCACCATTCACCGCAGACAACAGGTATATAAGCGCCGGAGTAATCAAACACGTCCGGACTGAAATAAACTGAGATTATCTGCTCATTCCAGGGCCAGATATATAAAAATAAACAGCAATATTTAAAAGGTTGATGGAGGTCGCTAAATATGGGAAATCAAAAGTTATGCTCAAAATGTAATGCTTCTTTGGGGAATGGTGCCAGATTCTGTACGGTGTGTGGAACTGAAGTGCAATCAGCGCCGGAAAAAGACATTGATACCTTTCATTGTGTCAAGTGCGGCGCAAAGTTATCCTCCGAATCCAGTTCTTGCAGCCAATGTGGTGAACCATTGTCCGGAGCCGGAACAGAAACTGCTGAAGCCGGGAACAATGTTGCTCAGAAAAAAATGAGAAGAGATTGCCGCGCTTCAGGTGGAAGTATGTATGTACAGCAATTGCTGTGCTTCTAGTTGTTGTTATTTCTGTTTCCATTATAGGCAATATCGGAGGTTCAAGACTTGCAAATAACATGATATATGTGAAGGATGGGGAATTGCAGTACGCTTATCTGTCAAAAATGAAAACCTTTGAGTTGACCGACAGACTGAACAATCAGTCATATGACTGGGCTTCATCTGATTACATGTTTTTATACCGGTTTCTTCTGATGAGCGAAGACGGAAGATATGTTTTTTACCCTGATAAGGTGGAGTATCCCTCAGCCACTTATTACTGGCGTGACTTAAGGGCCAACCATGAGAAAGTTGATGCTGTCAAGATTGACAGTAATATTTATTTGTACAGTAACCCTGTATTGACCAAGGACGGCAACAGACTGTTCTATATAAAGGGTGAAGATAACCGGTTATACATATATAACAGAAAATCAGGAGAAAAAACGAAACTGGATGAAAATGTAAGCAGTTTCTATGTTAATGAGACCGGCGACTACCTTATATATGACACATATTCGGATGGTGAATACACCATATATTTCATTTTTGGCAACGAGGCCGGAAAAGTATATTACTTCAAGGATGTCAAAGACATGTCGGGAGATATGTACCTGGACGGGAAAGCAATTGTTTCCGACATTTATATCCCAAGCCTGTATATTTATGAAGATACGGACAAACTATTGTATTTTACCGATTATGACAAGGAAAATATGGCTGGCACTCTTTGCATGTTCGTGGACGGCAAGCAGACCAGGATAGCTGATGACGTATCAATCTATGTCCCCACATACAAAAACAATATAGCCTATCTGACTGATTACAGCTTAAACAAAAAAGAAGGAGATCTCATGATATATAACGGGCGTAAATCGGTTCCGGTAGATTCGGGTGTATCCACTCTGCTCTGGAATAAAAACATGATCTGGGACAAATTCCCCTCCTATTCTTTATTAAGCGGACAGCTTAACTGACTGAAAAGGCGGGACACATGAATGCCATGTGTCCCGCCTTATATTGAAACAACCTGTTTTCAGATACTGGAGGCAAGGGTGTAAATAAACTCCAGGTTTTCCCGCATAAATCTGGTTTAATTATTTTTTAAAGACAATGATACCTGCAATCATCAATGCAGCCCCTATCAATTTGCTCCATTCAAAACACATTTTTTCGGTGCCGAACAGACCGAAGCCTTCAATCAGACAGGAAGTCACAAGCTGCGCCAGGAGAATCAGCATTGTAGCATAAGCGGGCCCGAGGTCAGATATGCTTTTGATGACGGTGAAGGTGATCAATGCACCTATTATGCCGCCCAGCAGGTACAGTTTATTGCTCACGTTGAACACTGAAAGCAGATTTTCACGTTCAGCGAAAAACCATATACAAATGCTTGTGATGAAGGCGGTCAGATGCACCCAACTGTTTGTGGCCCACATACCCGATGAATCCATGACCCGGGTATTGAAAACACCCTGGACGCTCATCAGTAAACCTGCCAGCAATGCAAACAAGATACCCGAAAACAAGACTATCTCCTCCGGTTATTATTTGCTGGAGGTTTATTTTTGCCAATAAACTTCCGGTATATTCATAACGGGATTGCTGAAGGGCATTAAGTGCTCAGTTCAAGCCTTATAGGCCGGTGCTAATTCGCAGAAGATATCGTGATGACAGGAATGAAAAACTGATTTTTGTAATTCGGCCATCAACAGCAGTCCAAAAGCAGACAAATGCGGTTTGAAAATAAAAAATCCTGTAAGCTTTGCACCTACAGGAATTTGTTGTGGTTGCGGAGGAGGGATTCGAACCCTCGACCTCCGGGTTATGAGCCCGACGAGCTACCAGACTGCTCCACTCCGAGGCGTCATATTGAATTATTGTTCCAAGCGCTTAAATAGTATAACATGGATTTTATTGTTTTGCAAGTGTTTTTTTCGGTGGAATATTTTACAAAAAAATAAGCTTATACCTTCGTCCTTTTTATAGATTCTTCCGGGGTCTTATCAGTGAAATTGTATATTTCAAGCCAGTCGGGGCAAGTTTCGGGAACACGGAACGACTGGGCTTAAGTCAGGGAAAATATATAAATGAGTAATGGGAAATATTGCTGAGATGCAAATATTTGTCATATCTGAAGGACAAGATATATAAAAATTATAGTGAGGGGATAAGCCTCTTACCATTAAATAAAAAGCTGCGGCCATAAATTCAGGTTTCTTATTTTAACTCAGAAACCTTGATATAAAAGGCTTTGTATTTATTTATACCCCCTTGGTAATTTTATCCTAAGGTTGAAGTATTGGTCCGTGACTGGTATAATTAACTGAGCAATTGGAATGATTCGACATATAATTGTAATATATGAACAAATAACAGGCTAATTTCCTGCATGGAATACGGAGGAACCAGATTTTTTGGGGTGAATCCATGTTAATGGTAGGGTTACCTATTTGCCCGAACCCGTCAGCTAACTCCGGAGCCTTAAATAGGAGGAACGACATTGAAAACATCCAGATCGGCCAATATTTCGCTGCTGATATTAGCTTTGCTGTTTATACTATCTCAGGCGGCCTTTGCCTTATCCGCAAATCTGGCCTACTCAGCCGGCGTGGCTGAAGCGGATCAATCCGATGATTACAATGAATTAACACCTCTTTCGGACAATCAAAATTTATCTTCGGTTCTATTGTATGACGATATCTCCCTGAATGACATAGAAGAAATAATAACTGAGAAAAAAATGGTAAGACAAATTATAAAAGAAAAAGTTCAGCAGTTGACTGCCTCAGAAAGCGCTGGGCAGGATCAGATACAAACACTGGCATTAAATGCCGCAGCCATGGATGTAAATGAGGCAGCAGAGGCAACCCCCCAGCCCGAGGAAACACCTTCTCCTACTCCCACACCCGAACCCCAGATCAAAGGTGTTGTAAAATGGGTAAACGCCAATGAACTGAATGTAAGATCCAAACCCGACAAGAACAGTGAGCTTGTCCAGACCATTAAAAGAGGCGACAGGGTCACTTATTATGAAACAATAGGTGAATGGGCAAGAATTATAACCTGGCAGGACAGAAAGGGGTATGTTCTTGCAAAATATCTGGTGAACAGTGCCAATGAAGTAGACAAACCGGCCGGAACTTCCACCTCGCGCGGAACTTCTTCAGGTACCGCCAAATCTGCTGCTTCCTCTGATTCTTCCGGAGCTGCAAAGGCAAGCCCCCAGAGCGCAGAAGGCCAGAGCCTTGCCCAGCAGGTAGTGGCCTATGCCAAAACTCTTCTGGGCATCAAATATGTCTGGGGCGGTTATTCGACAAATGGCTTTGACTGTTCCGGCTTTACCAAATACGTATTCGCCCATTTCGGTATAAGTGTGCCCCGCTCATCATCTGAATACTGGAGTTTTGGCACAAAAATCGACCGTTCGGATATCAAAGCCGGAGACATTCTCCTGTTTGATACAGATGGCGGCACAGCCGATGTAAGTCACGTAGGAATTTATCTTGGAGACGGAACCTTCATTCATGCTTCTTCAAGCAAAGGCAAGGTGGTTATTCAAAACCTTGGCACCTACAGGGGAAAATACATGGGGGCCAGAAGAGTAATCAAATAAATAAAAAGTTAAGTCCCTTGGCAAGGCTGAGGGACTTTTAATTTTTCTTTAAATCCTTAACCCCGGGATTTTTGCTGTATTTTAAGAACGAGGCCTGAAATATTTTTTCCGGAATTGACTTCCATGAGCGGTACTAATATAATGAAACTGCTTTTTAAAATTTTACCGGACCGGAAACTGAAACAACAGTTTTACAAGTCCCTACAGGAGAGATAGGAATGGACAAACGAACTCCGTTATATGAGACCCAGAAAGCCATGGGTGCCAAATTCACTTCCTTCGGAGGCTGGGAACTACCGGTATCCTACACCGATATACTCAGGGAACACCACGCAGTCAGAACATCAGCAGGTCTTTTTGATGTATCCCACATGGGACAGATATTTGTATCGGGAAAGGACAGCCTGGAATTTGTAGACAGCCTTGTCACCAATGATATCATGTCCGCTCCCTGTCATAAAGCGGTATATTCCCCCATGTGCTATGACAACGGCACCGTTGTGGATGACGTCATCGTGTATAAGATATCTGAAACAAAGCTCATGATTGTTGTAAACGCAGGCAATACCGAAAAGGATTTTGACTGGATAAGTTCCCATGCCGGAGGGGACGTAACAGTAGAAAACCTGTCATCGGATTTTGTTCTTCTGGCGCTCCAGGGACCGAAATCCGAAAATATCATCAGAAAACTTGCTGATGACAGTGATTTTCCACGTTTTTTCAGGTTTAAGGAGACAAAAATATCAGGAATGAATGTTATTCTGTCCAGGACAGGATATACAGGAGAAGACGGTTTTGAGATATATCTCAACATCAGCGGGAAAGGTTCCGATCCTGTTGAGCTGTGGAATGACATTTTGGACGCAGGAAAGGAAGAAGGCATACTGCCTGCAGGTCTTGGTGCCAGGGATACCCTGAGACTTGAGGCCGCCCTGCCTCTGTACGGCCACGAGCTCTCAGAAGAAATTACGCCGCTGGAGGCAGGTCTGGACAGATTCGTCAAGTTCGGAAAAAAGAATTTCATTGGAAAAGAGGCTTTAATCGATCAGGCAGGAAAATTCAATAATCCCGAATGCCGGAAGCGAAAAATTTATGGTTTTGAAATGATTGACAGGGGTATACCCCGGAATGGATATGAAGTTTTGAAAAACGGGGAGAAAATCGGTTATGTCACAAGCGGAGGACCTCTGCCAAGCCTGAATACCAACGGCGGACTTGCCTTGCTTGAGGGAAACCTGGATATCGGAGACGAAACCGAAATTCTGATACGAAACCGTGCCTGCAGGGCAAAAATAGTCAAGATACCGTTTTATAAGAGAAGTCAAGAAATATGACGGAAGTGTATAAAAAATAATTATGACAGGATATATAAATAATGACATAAAAACTTGGGAGGGTTATTTATGGAGACAAGACTGGATCTTTATTATTCGGAGGAACATGAATGGGTTCGTGTGGAAGGAGACCTGGCATATATAGGAATAACGGATTATGCCCAGGAATCCTTGGGCAGCATAGTTTATGTTGAGCTTCCCAGTACAGGCTCCAGAATTGAAAAGGGAGAGGTCTTAGGCGTGGTTGAATCAGTAAAAGCTGCATCCGACGTTTTCTCCCCGGTATCAGGTGAAGTAGTGGAAGTAAATGAGGAACTCAATGATTCTCCCGAACTTATTAATGAGGATCCATATGAAAACTATATTGCTGTAATAAAAATGGAGGATACAAGTGAGCTTGACACTTTGATGAATCACACCGAGTATGAGGCCTTCGTTGAGGAAGAGGAGGCTTGATTCTGTTGAAATCACCATATATTCCTGCTACAAATCAACAGCGGGAAGAAATGTTGAAAACTTTAGGTCTGGATTCCATGGATCAACTGTTTTCAGCCATTCCCGATGAATTGAAACTTAAAGGTGATCTGAAGCTTCCCGGACCGCTGTCTGAGTATGAACTGAGTAAGGAATTCCACTCTCTTGCCCGGAAAAATGCAGATACAGTCTCAAATATATGTTTTCTGGGGGCGGGTATTTATGACCATTTCATACCTGCTGCCGTAAAACATATAACCGGCAGGCAGGAGTTCTATACCGCTTATACGCCTTACCAGCCCGAAATCAGCCAGGGTGTTCTGCAGGCTATTTTTGAGTATCAGACAATGATTGCCGAACTTACCGGAATGGATGCGTCCAATGCCTCTGTCTATGACGGGGCTTCGGCTTTATACGAGGCCGTTCTTCTGGCCGCAAGGTATAACAACCGCAGTGAAGTTGTTGTGGCAAGAAGTGTAAATCCTGAATACAGGAAGGTTCTCTCCTCGGTACTCAGGTATTCGGGCATAACAATCAGGGAAGTCGGGTTTAACATTGATAACGATTTTGGCGGCACCATTAATATGGATGAACTGGGTGAAGCAATATCTGAGAACACTGCTGCCGTAGTAGTTCAGTCCCCCAACTTTTTCGGCATTTTGGAGGACATGGCATCTGTGGCTAAAAAGGCAAAAGAAGTTAAAGCCCTTCTTATAGCAGTCTGCGATCCCATTTCCTTAGGAGTGTTCGAAGCCCCGGGTAATCTTGGAGCCGATATTGCGGTCGGTGAGGCACAGCCCCTGGGAATCCCCATGAGCTTCGGAGGCCCGCTCCTTGGCTATTTTGCGGTGAAAAAACCATATATCCGCCGTATGCCGGGAAGAGTCGCGGGCGAGACCACCGACACCGAAGGAAGACGTGGCTTTGTACTTACACTGCAGGCAAGGGAGCAGCATATCCGCCGTGAAAAGGCCACTTCCAATATCTGTACAAATCAGGCTCTTTGCGCCCTGGCAGCCACAATATATCTTTCATTGATGGGGAAAAAAGGCCTTTATGAGGTGGCAAGCCAGTGTCTGGACAAATCGGTCTATGCATACAACACACTGCTTGAGACAAAGCAGGTATCAGAAGTCTTCAAATCACCGTTTTTTAGGGAATTTGTCGTAAGGCCCAAAATGACGCCTGGCAAACTTAATAAGGAACTGTTGAAATACGGTATCATAGGCGGATATGATCTTTCAGGGGAGTATCCCGAGCTTGAAGGCTGCTGGCTCCTGGCAGTTACTGAAAAGCGCACAAAGGCTGAAATAGACTTGTTCAGCGAAAAAATAAAGGAAATATGCGGGGGAGGGATTTAATCATGAGGGACGAAAGGACAATATTTGAAAAATCGGTAGAAAACCGGGTTGGCTATTCCCTTCCCGCAAGCGACGTTCCTAAAACAGATATACAATCTGTTTTCAAAGGAAATCTTTTAAGAAAAGAATGTCCAAATCTCCCGGAAGTGGCCGAGACAGACGTCATACGCCATTATACGGCTCTTTCGCAGAGGAATTTCGGAGTGGATTCGGGCTTCTATCCGCTGGGCTCCTGCACTATGAAATATAATCCCAAGATTAATGAAGACATGGCTTCGCTGGATGGTTTTACCCAGATGCACCCCCTGCAGGACCCGGAAGGCGCCCAGGGCTGTCTTGAAATATTGTACAGGATGGATAAATGCTTATCTGAAATCCTCGGTATGGAAAGGGTCACACTCCAGCCTGCCGCCGGAGCCCAGGGTGAGCTTACGGGGCTGATGATTATAAAGGCCTATCATGAATCCAGAAACGATAAAAAGAGAGTAAAAATCATCGTCCCCGATTCCTCCCACGGCACAAATCCTGCATCGGCCGCACTGGCAGGGTTTGAGGTAGTGCAGGTCAAATCGGATGAAAGAGGCTGTGTTGACATTAAAGCCCTTGAAGAAGTCCTTGATGACACCGTGGCGGGCCTTATGCTGACAAATCCAAACACTCTGGGCTTGTTTGAGGAAAATATCCTGAAAATATCCGGGATGATCCATGATTGCGGGGGATTGCTATACTATGACGGAGCAAACATGAATGCCATCATGGGTATAGCAAGGCCGGGTGACATGGGCTTTGATATCGCGCATGTAAATCTGCATAAAACTTTTTCTACCCCTCACGGAGGCGGAGGCCCGGGGGCAGGGCCGGTAGGGGTATCCAAAGAACTGGTGCCTTTCCTTCCCGTGCCGGTTATAGAGAAAAAGGGAGACAGTTTCGTCCTGGATTATGACAGGCCGTTGTCAATAGGAAAGATAAAGTCTTTCTACGGCAACTTTTCTGTTGTTGTGAAAGCCCTGGCCTATATTTTGTCCATGGGACCCAAAGGTCTTAAGACCGTCTCCGAGACTGCGGTGCTCAACGCCAACTATGTCCGCAAAAACCTTGAGGACCTGTATGAAATTCCCTACAACAGGATCTGTATGCATGAATTTGTGCTTTCTGCATCCAGGCAGGCCGAAAAAGGAGTTACCGCGCTGGATCTTGCCAAAAACCTCATTGACAGGGGATATCATCCGCCGACAGTCTACTTCCCTCTTATCGTAAAAGAGGCCATGATGATTGAGCCTACAGAGACAGAAAGTCCGGAGACTTTGGACTCTTTCATAGAGGCAATGCGGGACCTGGCAAAGCTGGCCGAGAACAGTCCGGAAGCTTTGAAAAATGCTCCCAGAAATACTTATGTCACAAGGCTGGATGAGGTAAAAGCCGCGAGGAATCCGGTTCTCAGATGGAGCAGGTAAAGATATTGATATATATTTGAAAAATTTTTCAGGTAAATTTAATAAAACTGTGAACTTTTATATGGAAAGCTGCGTCTATTTTAAAGAAGCAGCTTTTTCCATATATTTCATACTGTCAGATTATAAAAAAGAATATATTACGGGCATATGATTGAAATTTTTGGATACCAATTGTATAATTATATTAATTTTCAGAAAATTTGTTATAGCATGAAACATTACAGGGATGAAGTATGGTCGAAACAGTAAAGGTTATCACTACAGACATTAAGAATCCATGGATCAATCTGGCACTGGAAGAATACTTTCTGATTAACCATCCTGCGGGCGGGGCAACACTGTTTTTGTGGCAGAACAAGGATACGGTTGTAATCGGGCGGAATCAAAATCCCTGGTCCGAATGCAACCTGGCATTGATGGAGGAGGACAATATAAGGCTTGCCAGGAGGATTACGGGCGGCGGAGCGGTTTTCCATGATGACGGGAACCTCAATTTCTCCTTTATTCTGAACCGGGCCAATTACAATGTGGAACGCCAGTGCGGGGTTATCATAAATGCCCTGAAAATCCTTGGCATAGATGCCGTCATGAGCAGCCGGAATGATATAACCGTGAACGGCAGCAAATTTTCCGGCAATGCCTTTTGTTTCAGGGGCAGAAACGCATTGCATCACGGAACCATTCTGATTAATGCGGACAAGGAAAGGATGGCCCGCTACCTTAATGTTTCGAGGGAGAAGATTGAGGCCAAGGGAGTTTCTTCAGTGAAAAGCCGCGTGATAAATTTATGCGAGATCAATAAGGACCTTACGGTGGATATTGTGAAAGAGGCCATTATCAAGGCTTTCGAAGACCAGTATGGAAAAGCGGCCCAATACACCCACATAAGTAACAATGACAAGGATATATGGCCCAAAGACCCCAAATTCAGGGAAATAATCACCAGGAACGGGTCATGGGAATGGAACTACGGTGAAACCCCTGATTTCAATATTGCGTTGAAAAAGAGGTTTAACTGGGGCGGAATGGAAATATATTTTAAAGTGGACAATTCAGTTGTCCAGAAAGCCGAAGTCTATTCTGACGCCCTCTGTGAAGAGATTATATTGAAACTTCCGGAGTTGCTTGCGGGAACCAGATTCAACGGGAAGGAACTGTCGGATAAACTTCTGACGGGAAAAGAAAACTTCATACTGGACAAGGACGTACAGGACAGGGAACAGGTTCTGGGCGACATCGCCGCATGGCTGGAAGACGAAATTAAATAGAGGGGAATTATATGTCTGCAATTATAACTTTGGATAATGTTTACAGAGGCTATAAAATGGGCTCGGAGACAATAATGGCCGTGAACGGGATAAGTCTGGAGATTTACCAGGGGGAAATCTGCTGTCTGCAGGGACCTTCCGGTTCAGGCAAGTCTACCCTGCTCCATCTGATGGCCGGGCTTGACAAACCAACCAAGGGCTCGATATACATAGGCAAAACCAGGATAGACAAACTCAATGAAAACCAGCTGGCGGTTTTCCGCCAGAAGTACATAGGCTTTATCTTTCAGAACTATTATCTTGTCCCCACATTGACAGCCCTTGAGAATGTAACTTTGCCCTTAAGTTTTTGCGGCATGCCGAGAAAAAGGAGAACCGAACGGGCCAAGGAGCTCCTGGAGGCTGTAGGCTTGAAAGACAGGATGAAACATAAGCCCTCGCAGCTTAGCGGCGGCCAGCAGCAAAGAGTGAGCATCGCAAGGGCTTTTGCCAACAACCCGAAAATTATCTTTGCCGATGAGCCCACCGGAAACCTTGACACCGCTAATACCTTTGAGATGATGAATCTCATGACTTCCATGGCGAAACAGTTCAACCAGACCCTGGTAATAGTCACCCACGATGCGGAAATAGCAGAATTTGCAACACGTATCATCAAGTTACGTGATGGAAAGATAGAAAAGATTGAGAATGGAAGGGATCAGGATTATGAGGAAAAACATGCTTAAAATTTCAGCAATCTGGACCGCATTGACAATATTTATCCTTACTGCTGTCCTGCCAGTACCGCTTCTCGCGCAGGACGAATTTGAAGACACTGCCAGGTACAAACCTGAATTTATGGTCACTGTTCATGAAGGTACGGAGCTTATCGCGGGAAAAACCGGAACGGTCAAAATCAACCTGAGGAATGTAAGTCAAAATCATTCGGCTTACAATCTGCTGGTAACGCCGGTCTACAATGATGTCTCGGTCTTCACATCAATAAATGTCCTGACCGAGGTACCGGTAAGATATCTCCAGTTTACCAAGGACATGGAGTTTGAACTGGCTGTCAGCGTGGATAAGTTTGTAAAAGACGGCGTTTATCCTCTGTCTTTCAATCTGTCATATACAAATGCATGGAATGATAAATTTGACCCCATTGAATTTACAGTGTACATAAAGGTCAGAAATCTTGAGACCAGCACCAACCTTAAATTAAACCTGAGAAACAATACCGGGGTACAGGCCGGATCGGAATTCGATCTGCCTCTGACACTGACCAATGAAGGAACGCTGTCTGCCAGGGAAGTCAAGGTTTCAATCACAGGATTGTCGCAGGATACATTTACACTGTCCTCAGGTACCGGTATTTATGATTTTAACAAGGTGGATGGCGGAGAAACCAGGTATTTGAATTATAAACTGAAATCATCAGGCGCACTCAAAACGGCAAGTTATCCAATATCTTTCATTATTGATTATAAAGACGAGAAAGGAAACCCCCAGAAGGTTGAACAGCAGGTCTGGATTCCGGTTACAGGCGCCAGTGAAAGTATTACCGCACTTGAGATAGTTGAAATCAATTCGACACAGACGACTGTAAAACCGGGAGAAATCTTTGATGTGAGTGTAAAGGTAAAAAACAGCGGAGAGTTTGATTCCGGTCAGATTAAGGTAATTGCTGAAGCTGGAAACAGCCTTCTTCCTGTGACACAGAACCTCCATATTCTGCCGACTGTAAGAAAAGGTGAGACAAAGGAAATCAAATTCAGTTTCCAGCCTGATCCCAATGCCCCAAGAGGCGGGGTGCCCATAACGCTAAAAGTTGAGAGTGTGGATGAAAAGGATAATATCTCTCTTGCGCAGGCAATATCAGTCTTTATAGATTCCTCCGGAACCGGGGAAATAGAAGCCGGAAAGGATATCCCCAAAATTATTGTAAGCAGATATTCATATGAGCCGGGGCTTGTACATGCCGGTGAAGAATTCACTTTATATCTACAGTTCCAGAACACTCACAGAAACAAGACTGTCAGGAATATTAAAGGAAACTTTATTGTAACCGAAGCATCCAGTGAGACGGGCAGCGTATTTTCACCCGTAGGAAGCAGCAATACATTCTATATAGATGAGATCAGTCCAAAGGGTGTATATGACTGGAATCTGAGATTGTTTACAATTCCGGATGCAAAATCAAAGACCTATACAGTGACAATTTCCTTTGAATACGAGGACGAAGCCGGCAATCCCTATAAAGCTGATGAAATCATAGGCATACCGGTGTATCAGCCATCCAGGTTTGAAGTTTCCGACATTACCCTGCCATATGACATTTATCCCGGAAATCCTGTTTATGTGTACTTTGAGATGTACAACATGGGGAAAACCGATCTGTACAATGTCAAATTCAGTGTTGAAGGGGACGAAGGAGCCTTTACCGCAGAACCCAAGAGCAGTTATTTTGGAAACTTTACCCCGGGATACAGGGAGTATTGTGAGATAAATATTATCCCCAACATGACAGGCCCGATAAACCTGCGTCTGGTCTTTCAGTACGAAACTGCCAGCGGTGAACAGCAGGAGTATGTAAAAGAGGTTACCATGAACGTAAATGAAATGAGCTGGCCAGTGGACAATTTCCCCATTGACAAGCCGCCGGTTGACATAGGAATTGAGGAGCCGGCGAAAAGCGGATTTATAGGCAGTGTATGGTTCTATGTCACCATTGGAGTTGCAGTGGCAGGTATAGCCGTAACGGTAATAATTCTGGTAAAACGCAGACGGAAAAAGAGTGAGGAGTTTGGATTTTAATGAAACTGATTGATTCTCTGCAGTTAAGTATAAAAAATCTGTTTCGCCATAAACTCCGCTCTCTGCTGACCATACTGGGTGTTATGATTGGAACCTGCGCCATTATTGTAATGCTGTCCTTAGGCCTGGCCATGAACAGGAACTTCCTGGAGCAGGTAAACCAGATGGGCAATATCATGCAGATACAGGTATTCAATTACAACCAGGGCGGGAAGACTCCTGACGGCAAAGACATACCGCCGCTTGACGATGACATGATTGCCTACTTTGAGCAGATGGATGGAGTAGAAGCGGCCATGCCCATATTCGAAATATCAGTAAAAATGATGGCCGGAAAATACGTTGGCTATGTCACAATAATGGGGATAGAGCCAAGAATGTTTGATATATTTGATATTCCGGTCACCAAAGGACGCGCTTTGATGGATGGGGATACAAACCAGATGGTGGTCGGAAGGGATGTTATTTTTAATTTCCGTGACCCCAAAGCCAAGAGATGGCAGCCCTTACCCGAAGACTTTGATATAATGCAGGAAAAACTCACAATAAGCTGGGATATGAATTACGGAGAGCCCGGAGCCCCAAAGCCCAAGGTTCCGGCAAGACCTGTCAGGGTTGAGGCGGTAGGAGTTATAGACCAGCTTGGATCCCAATACAGTTGGAGAATCCTCATGCCCATGGATGCGGTCAGAAAGTATCAGAAAGAAATAGAAAAATTTAACAGACAAAACAGTGGAGGTTCAGGCGGCGGAGGAGGAATTATAGGCGGTGGCGGAGTAATCGTCAAGCCAGTATTGCCAGGTATGCCCGGCGGAAACGAACAGGAAGGATACTATCAGGCCGTTGTCAAAGCAAAGAATATTGATGTGGTTGTTGATGTTATGGAACAGATTAAGGAACTTGGCTATGAGTGCTACAGCCCCATCGATACACTGGAGCACATGAAGGAACAGACCAGGGGACTAAGGCAGATCTTGCTTGGAATTGGAATAATGTCTTTGCTGATTGCAGCCATAGGAATTGCCAACACCATGTATATGTCTATTTATGAAAGGACGAAAGAGATAGGCATTTTCAAGGTGATAGGTGCAAAATCGAGATATATTTACAGGCTGTTCATGCTTGAAGCCTGGTGGATTGGCGTTTTTGGAGGAATTTTGGGTGTTGCTTTAAGTTTTGGCTTGTCTTATCTCCTGAACAAATTCAATGTAAGTCTCGGAGGTTCAGTTATCTGGACGCCTGACGGGGAGAAGACACTTCCGTCTTCTTACATTCCTTTCTGGCTTCCCATAGCAGCCATTGCCTTTGCTCCCATAGCCAGCCTTGCAGCAGGCCTGCTTCCCTCCAGGAGAGCCATGAAATTGAGTGTTATGAAGGCCCTCAGGCAGGAATAATCTTAATGGATTATTTTTCAGGAAATTTTGTGTTGATTTTTAACCGGATTTGTATTAATATAAGTTATGCGCCTTATTTGATATAAGGTGCTTATTATGCGCCTATAGCTCAACTGGATAGAGCGTCTGGCTACGGACCAGAAGGTTGTGGGTTCGATTCCTGCTGGGCGCACCAAACCCCTGATATATGCATCAGGGGTTTTTTATCTTATTGTTTTTATTTATTTGAAAACAAATGATTATTGATAATCCGGAGTATATCCTCAAACCTTTTTTCCCATGTATGGGCTTCGAGCCAGGGATATACGGCGTTTTCATCAAAAACAATGTCTTTGTTCAGAATAAGTCCGATCTTTTCAATAAAATCCTCATGATTTTGGGCGGTGTAAACACAGGGAATATTTTGTGCCTCCGGTATGTCGGTTGATACCACAGGACATCCTGCAGCCAGGTATTCATACATTTTAATGGGGTTGGTGGCCACAGTTATCGGGTTGATCAGAAAAGGTATAATGCATACCGTGCTGTTCTGCAGGTATTGGGGAAGCTCGTCATAGGCTTTGTATCCCAGATACCTGAGATTTGGAATGTGTCTTGGCACTCTTGTGCCGAACTCGGCGCCAATAATGGCCACAAGCGCGTTATTGTATGTCAGGGCTATTTTTTCAACCAATTTTACGTCAATCCAGTGGGCCCAGGCACCTGAATAGGTTATGACGGGACCTGTATGTCCTGAAAACTCGGCAGGTGCCTTTAATTTGCCATCCGGCTTGAAGTGTTTCAGGTCGCAGCCATTGGGAACCATAAAGCTCGGCTTTTGAGGATAATCCCTTTTCATCCTGTTCATCAGGGTTTCTGATGTCGTGATTACAATGTCGGACTTTTTTACCATGGGGTCAAAGTAAGGTTCCCATGCCGCAAAATCATCCAGATAGTCGTATATTATAAAATCAGGTCTGTATTGGTCCAGAAAAAGGTGGAGCTTGGACCATGATACCCAGAGTATGATCTTTGTTCCCTGCTCTTTAAGCCGGGGTATGATTTCCTTTATAAATCCGGCATTATTATGGACAATTTTCAGGTTGGGGTTGATTGGGGTATACAGCAGGGATTTTGACTGGGTCTTGTTGCAGTAAAACACCCCGAACCCGTTCAGCGAAAATTGCTCCATAATATGCTGCGGGCGCTGTTTCATATAGCTCCAGTCAATGGTCGGAGGATATATGACCACCACGGGATATTCTGTATTCAAATCAGAGTATGAAGCAGGATATTTTATTTCAAACAATGGCTTTATATCCCTGTATTCATTTTCCATAACGCTCTCCTTTCTACAGTGGTATCAAAGGAGTCCGGGACAGCTCTTTCATGGTCTTAGTTATCTCGGTCAGGCGCGGTTTGTGATTCCTGGAAAGAATATTCTCAATATACGAAGATGTAATGTTATAGTCCACAAAGAACTCCGTCAGTCCCAGTTCTGCCATCAGGAATCTGACTTTTGGCGTACTTTTCAGCATAACGGCAGGAATTCCGTGACTGATGGCCAGCAAACCTGCATGGAGCCTGCTTGAAATTACCAGATCCATGGAAGCAAGCAAGGATGCCTTTTTATGCAGGGAGACCGATTCAGGCAGTATAACCCGCCTGTCAGGGGTACTGAGGATATTGTAGTAAAAATCCTTTGATGTATCCTGCATGGAAATCGTGAAATCAGTATGCGGGATTTTCATGTTTGAAAGGGCGTTTTTTATCTGGGGAGCGAATTTTGCCCCATAGGCATTGATGCTGGCCAGTATCTTTTTGCCGCCGTAAGGAAGTGCAGCAGGTTTGGCCTCATAATTCCATATGGCCTCCGGCACAACTTTGCAGTCAATACCCAGATGTTTAAGACACAGTTCCCTGTCAAAACTTGTCCGTACCGTTACGTCATAAGCCCTGCCGAGGATTTCCTTCAATTGGCCCGTGACCTGCGGGGAGACCACACGGTCGTCAATTCCCACACGGCTGAATATATAGGGAACTTTTATACCTTCCTGGAGAAAATCAAAATAATTGGCGCCCAGGAAGACAAGTCCTCCGCCTCCGACTATCACAAGGTCAAAGGTATTTAATGTTTTCCTGTATTCAGAAAGCGTCATCCTGTCGGCCAGCACAAGATTATACTCAACATCGTAATAAAGGTATGCCAAGCCCCCACTGAATATGGTAATGTCAGCCAGGGGGTACTGTTTCCGGATTAGCTTCAGCATTTCAAAAAGGTTCAGTTCATCGCCCAGATTGTTATGTCCATAATATCCTATAATCGCTATTTTCATTTTCCATCACGCCCTTAATGCATTCAATATTTCAGATACACGGCCCTCGTAGCTGTGGTATTTGTAGACAAACTGCTGCCCTGCAGAAGCAATTTTCTCCCTGGCAGCATCGTTGCTGAGGTAATAATTCATAAGCTCCACTGTCTCCTCGTAGCTTTTGGACCACACAAGATGAACATGGTTTTTGAACATGTACTCTATTGCCCTGGTGTGCTGTGTCAGGAAAAAACCGCCGCAGGCAAGTATTTCAAAAGTCCTCATCGACTGCATGGTCCGGGAATTTGTAATGGAATGGACCCCCAGTGAGATTTTGGCTGAAGAATAGGCTATCACGCTTTTTTCATGGGATATGTATCCCTTGTAATATTCCGGTGTAAGCCTGAAGCTGTGACGGGGATTATCCCAGTCAAATCCATACACTTCGATTTTTTTCTTATGGTCAATAAAAGGACGGATAATATATTCATAAGCTTTCCTTCGTTCGGGGAAAACGTTGTAGTTGTTCCCAATATGTACTGCATCCAGGGACGAAAAATGTTCATCCCTCGGATATTTGTAATAATAGTCCGGATCAGCTGCAAAGGGTATGCAAATGGCTTTATGGCCATTCGCCCTGTAGCTTTCCAGCATCTCAATGTCAGGTGTGAGCACAAGCACTGACTTTCTCGCCCATTCAAGGGCAAGGGTTTTATGGGCAACGGGATCTTCCACGGCCCAGTATATATGCGGAACTGAATATCTCTCCAATACGGGAAAAATAAATTTTTTGGTATCTACCCCACCCTCAGTGAATATATAATCGGGTTTGAATTCCTCGATTTTTTTTATAAGACCTTCGACACTCTGCTGGGGAACTTCCAGCCGGTCAGTTTCCCAGCCATGTTTTTCAAAACCTTTCTGCATTCCATATTTGATCATGGGCGAAGGGTTTGTGAAAAGAATTTTCATTTTGCGTCACCCTCCTCTCTTTTTATAAATTATATGTGGATAAGGCTTCTGCTGTGATGATTTGTCCTTATGCGGATTTGTCGCATTGTAAGTTAATAAAAGCGGAGCCGGCAGGCGGATTTCCTGCCGGCCCCTTTCCTGTCAGACAATGCCCACCCCTGCACTTGCAACTCCGGCGACTGCTGTGGCTATACCAAGGCCTCCGGTAACCTGGACATAGAACACCATCAATAAACGTGTCTCTGCTGTAACAGGTATATTGAGGCCTGAGACGATCCCATGGGATACTGTCCCGATGTTAATCAAACCAGACAGCGACGGTGAAAGCGCAACTACCGCTCCAGGGATGGGGGTAAAGATATTATCCGGAGTGGTAGACTGGTAAAGCTGGGCAAAAATGGTTACCGTTGAATCGAGTAAAGTCAATGCCGCAGTAGTGCTGAAATAAGCAGCTATTTCAGTTATAATGCCGTCCCTCGGCATGGAGAAAGCCACATTGAGCAGACCTGTGGTATCTATGGTGTTTCCTACCAGCACAGCTGCCTCAACATCTCCAAAACCGACCAAAGCGTGTGTACCTGCCAGTCCACCAATAATAGTTGTTAATGTTGCCGCCGTTCCGGAAGAGAACGGGATTATTGTGGTTGAACCAGGCGGGCCTGTAGGACCTATAGGGCCAGGAGGACCTTCGGGACCAGTAGGGCCGGTAGGACCTGTTGCACCTGTAAGACCCTGAGGACCAGTAGGGCCTGTGGGGCCAGTAGGACCAGTAGGGCCGGTAGGACCTGGGGAACCTTCAGGACCAGTGGGACCAGGAGGACCGGGCGGGCCGCCTGCGGGACCGGTGGGACCTGTAGGACCAGTTGGTCCGCGAAAACCTCTTGGCCCCTGTGGGCCAGGTGGACCTGGCGGGCCTACAATACAGCGTATTTTTCCGCAGGGTATGGAATCTTTGCTCTCGCAATATTGAGCTTTATCCTTGAATTTGTCTTCCATATTTTCCATAATAAACACCGTCAAAATATAATCCTGATATATGATATGAAGTGTAAAATCATATGTTACCCTCAGTTATCCTGTCGATTTTTGCATATTTCTGATGATTTCATAATTCTCCTTCAGACGCTGAATATGAGGGGCCAATTTATATGCCGTTTCTGCAAATTCCAGGGATTCTTCATATTTTCCAAGTTCAAAGGCGCTGAGGGCGCCAAGATCATAAAGTGTATAGTCCCAGGCATAACCTTCATTGATGTAAGTCGCTGATTTTTCCTTGATTTTCAGTGCTTCGTGCACCATATGATAAACTCCCGGCCAGTTTTTTTCTTTATATAATATTTTGGCAAGTTCAACATAGGGTTCCCTTAAATGGGGTGCCTCACCGATTGCTCTGTAAAGCCATTTTACCGCCTCGTCAGGCATATTTTTGGCTGAGTAGGCCTGGGCGATATATCTCATGGATGCGCATCTTTCTTCCTTCCAGGTGGAGGAAGGCATATTAAGGTGTTCTGTCAGTGTTCTGATACAGTCCTCCCATTTGCCGTGAAAGAGATATTCCCGTCCAAGATAATGTCGCATGCGGTCACTCTCCGGCATTTCTTTCACTGCCTGTTCCAGTAAAGCCAAATAGCTGTTTCTGGAATCTTTAGGAACGGGAAAATGATTAAGCTTAATGTTTTCCTCATATACCACGACTTCTCTTCTGTTTTCCTGGAACTGAAGCACTTCGTGAATGGGATAGATCCACCTGTAACCTTTTCGGGCATGGATTTTGTTCTTCCAGAATGTCGTCCCCCGGGAGCCATCCTCGTTGAAGCTGAAAGTGAACATAAAGTACAGACAGTCTGTTCCCGGCCTCCAGGCCTTTTCAAGCCAATTTCTCCAGCCGGGTTCCATTATCTCGTCCAGGTCGGTGCAGACGCAGATATCGGTATCGGCTGGAACAAGGGCTAACGATGTGTTCCTTGCCACATCAAAACGCCAGGGTTCAACAGTTATTTCATAAACTGTTACATCTCTTTTTTTGAGCTTTTTTACCGTATCGTCGGTTGAACCTGTATCGCAGACAATAATACTGTCCGCTTCGGACATGGAAGCAACCCACCTGTCCACAAGAGCCGATTCATTTCTGCAAATGGCATAGACACAGGTTTTGTATTTGTGCATATTATTCACCTTTTATAATTAATGGTATTATAATATACTCTTTGTCCTGCCAGACGGTGTGTCCTGTATTTACGGTATTGAGGACTGACAGTTATTCCTGAATATTTTGCAGGGCTTGTAACACCACTGCTTGTTCTGCATAGCATGTATTAGATTTTCAGATTAAAGGGGACATGTATAATGAGCGATATAGAAAACAAATGTGATGAAATCATTATTGACCTTGAAAAGGTGGATGTATTTGCAAAACAGGTTTTGGCAAGGACGGTCCTGAAAAATACGCAGATACTCTTTCAGGAAGCTTATGACGAAAATTCCATGGCCACAGGAGAAAAACTTCCGCTCAGGCTTTTAATAGTAAATCATAATTCACTGCCTTCCTCTGTTCCTGAAGCCGGGGCCGCTGTAAGATGCATAAAGATTTATAAGAGACCTATAGCCGAAGGATATCCTGAGAACATCATTGTATGCACGAGCAAGTCCAGAGTAACCATCAGGTATCAGCTTATTCTGGTTGTGGAGTATGAGGACGGGTATGTCGATATACTTACATTGCCGAACAATCTGTCCAATCCGTTCCAGTATGATCCATCGACAACAAAAGCTTTCGTGGATTCTACGGTCATTGATGAATCGGGAATCCCGGCAGTTCAGCGACAGAACATAATACAGCCCCATGAGACACTCAGAATAGTATACAATGGAGTAAATAACTATCCCTGGTTTGATTACAGCGTCAATATCCCGTTTAATATGTTTGACAGACAACTGAAACCTTGTGTGCTTGACAAGCAGGAATTGGAATCCTTTGTATTGCTTAGGTGTCTGAGAAGTGAGATTGATGTAAGGGAGCCGGAATTGGTATCCCTGAACGCAGAAGGTTCCCTGCTGGTGTGGGCTACTGAGGTGGCCATAAGCCTGTTTGAAGATATCATCGATAAGCTGGGCAGGGACAGCGATATCGTCATTTGCGGTTCTTTGGAAAAACACGACTGCAAAAAGTATTAATGACTTTCCCAGACTGACTTGAATCTTTCGCAGTTGAAATATTAAGTTTATGTTCGATACGGTATTAGCAAGCTTTCGGATTGATGCATAGTATAAAGTGATAAAATTTATATGGGGAGACTTTGTGATGGATAAGAACTGCAAGCCTGTAAATATTCTGATAAACAAGACCAAAGCCAGGTTTAAGGAAAAGAATCTCCAGATATTCTTCCAGGAGAAAAGGGATCCTGTAACAGGCCAGAGGCTGGGAATAAAAGAACCGGTAACACTCTTCATTGACAATGCCGGTCCCCTCAATGAATTTCCGCTGGAATGCATAGAATGTGTCGAAGTGCAGCTTGGGGAACCCTCATGGAGCTATTGCGCAAACAGAATCAGGATAAGAATACCGTTCAGGATCTTTCTTGTTGTCAAGTTCATGGATCAGGGCTCTTATGAAATGATAGTCCTTCCCGATGACATTGGGGTGAGAGTAACCACATTATATGACCTTTCCGAGCCGCAGGTATCGCGAAGCCTGTATCAGACAATGCAGAGAGTTGGAGATGTGTTCATCTGCACCATTGTTATCCCGGTTGACAGGTTCACGGGCTTTGTCCCTGTTAACGATGATTTCACAGTCATTACAAGACTTACCGATCTGACCTGGAATGCAGATATCGGCGAAGTCAGTTTCAGCGGAACAGGCTCGCCGCCAGCTCCGGCAACAAGAGTGGACCTGTCGATTTTCTATGATCTCCTGGTATTGATAGCAGTTGAGGAAGAACTTACTGTTCTGGGAGAAACAGAATAATGCGAGACTTCCGTATACTTGTTGCAAGCCCTGTAAGACAGAGCCCTGAAATATTAAGAGAATATGCCCAGTCTCTCATTAACCTGAAAACAGATGATTTTCAGGTTGATTTTTTGTTTATAGATGACAATATATCTGAAGAATCCCGTTCTGTTCTGAAAAGATTAACCGGAATTTTGGGCGGGACCGTTTTGGATGGCTATAAAAAAGAAAAAAGACAGGAACAATACATACCTCATCAATGGGATGGCAGTTCCATCGCAAGGGTGACGGATTACAGGAACCAAATACTTGAATTGGCAAAAGATGAAGGATATGACTGGCTCTTTTTCGTAGATACGGATCTGCTCCTTCATCCGGTTACTTTGAAGCATCTGGTAGGTCATGAAAAGGATATTGTATCTGAAATTTACTGGACCGACTGGACGTATTCGGGGGTCCTCCGGCCGCAGGTATGGCTTTACGATAACTATACCCAGTATGAGATAAACAGGCAATTTCCTCTGAATTCAGAACAGATCAGGCAGAAAACAAAAGAGTTTTATGAAATGCTCAGAAAACCGGGCCTATACAAAGTAGGGGGCCTTGGGGGATGCACCCTGATCAGCAAAAAAGTGATTGAAAGCGGAGTTTCTTTTTCACCAATATACAATCTGAGCTTTCCGGGGGAGGACAGACATTTTTGCGTCAGGGCGGCAGTCCATGGTTTTGAAATGTATGCAGATACATATTATCCTGCTTACCATATCTACCGCAAAACAGATTTGAAGGGTTGTGAGGATTATAAAAGGAAGTGTTCATACCGGGAGGTCAGGATTTAAAATAATCGGATATAAGATACTTTGCCTTGTGTTTCATATAATGTATAAGACATTAATTTTCGGGGGACTGAAGATGGATGATTTCAATATAAGTCCGATTTACAGCACAGGCTGGAGGCGGCTTAGGAGGGAAGATACCGACAGTGAAGTGAAAAAATCTGTTAACCCGGATAATGACGCCGAAACACTGGGGCTCAACAGTCAGATTTACAGCAACAAGGTTTCAGAAAGCAGGAAAAGACAGAGTTTTATACCGGAGTATGCAAGACTTTTCGAAGAAAACCAGAAAGAGATAATGAACAGGATAACCAGGCTGCAGGATGAAATCACATCCATAAAAGAATTGCTCAACAATATACAGGCCAATACGGAAATCATCAGGAATATTCCTCAGAAAAACATACTGGGAGGCAAATTAACAAAGTTTTTTAAGTAGCAGTTATGCCATCAAGTACATAATATGAAGCAGGAAGCAATCAATAAAACGGGAGTTGTTTATATGTCAGAAGAAGCTTTGAAAGATCGGCAATATATTGATATATTTGCGAAGCAGATATTGGGTAAAAAGGTTCTTGCCAACACTCAGACCCTTTGGCAGGAAGAATACTCGGCGGGAGTACCTACAGGAAATAAAAGAGCCTTAAGGATTTACATCATTAACGACGGAAGTACCCCGGATGAGCAGCCGGTTTTAGGTTCTCCGGTTGTATGCGTCAGACTTTGCAAGAGGATTATTGAACCGGACTATCCAAGAAATACTTTAATCTGTGGAAGCAAGTCGAGAATTGCTCACAGATATGAGCTTGTACTTCTCGTCGAATACGAAAACGGCAACTTCGATGTAATTACACTGCCCAGGAATCTTTCCAGCAGATTCCAATATGATCCCGCTATTACAAAAGCATTCGTTGAAGCAACAGTAATCGATCCGGCAGGTAATCCGGTACTTCAGCGCCAGAATCAGGTACAACCCTATGAAACACTTATTATTGTTTCTGAGGGCGTGAATAACTATACCAGCTTTGAATACACAGTTTCCATACCGTTTGCAGACTTTGAGCCGAAACTGAAACACTGCTACATTGATGATCCCAGCCTTCAGTCTTACATCCTGCTCAAATGCTTCCGCTATGACGCAGATATCCTGGACACATTCCAGGTATTTACTTCGGAAACAACTTCAGTTTGGACAACAATAGTTGAACTCTATGTTACCGAAGATATTATTGACAAGTTGGGAATCGACCAGGATGTCATCGTGCAGGGCAAAGTTGAAGAATACCGCTGCGATTATTAAAGATAAAGAATCATTTAATATATTTTATTATGATTTAATCTCGGGCAGAGAAAATCCTTCTGATGAAGGATTTTTTCTATTGCCTATATATTTTAACAGGCCGTCAATTATGTAATCCCTCTCGTTAAGCTCTTTTTTAAGTTGCGTTACCAGCTTTTCCAGTTCCTCAGACTTCTGATTATTGTTTGAGGACTGCGGAAGAGTATTTTTTACAGGGGATACCGATGCGCTGCAGGATGATTTTTCCGGGAGCCGGGCCGGCCTGAAAGGTTTTTCAGAGCAAATTCCTTTTACGAGGGTAAGCAGGCTCTCAAAGAGTATTATCGTATCATGAATATTGATGTTTCTCAGGATATTCTTCCAGTCATAGTTTTCATGCCTTGAAGGGGGGCGTAAATTCACTTCATTGCATACCCAGAAATTATGATGATATTGTGTGAGGATAATTCCTTCTATGCTGGCCGTGACCGACAACACCTCCTCGCCGCTGTCCAGGGTATAGGTACTGAAAAGGGTATTATTCAGATTATGTATGAAATATTTTCTGGCTTTTGTATCGGGAGCCAGTTTTTTTAGCTGCTTTTTGTAAATCAGAAGTTTTTTCTGGCAGGGAATTTTTTTATAACCGGTTTTCATGTCTTGGGTTTTAGGGCACAGGAAATCAAAAAGTATGCCAATGTTAAAAAAGAGTGTCAGCTCAATTGTGTCGGCTGTTTCCTTACTCGCCCAGTCAACATCGCTTAAGTAACATTCCCTTACTTTCGTGATTTTTGTGTCGGCATCCGAGATTTCAGCCAGATTGGTCTCAAACATCAGTTCATTGTTGAAACAATAGGTTCCTGCCAAAATATTCGTTTCCACTTTGCCACCACCTCTATAAGAGTTTATTCAAAGACTGAGGGGAATTTGACCATCTTTCCAAAATACCTGTTGTAAGCAGGTCTGTGATATAAGTCCGAACACGATATCAACCGTATACAGGTCTTTAGCTTGATAAGGAATTTTCTGAATGATATATTTAAAATGACACCCCATGATTTTAGGCAGCAGACAGCAGACAGGCTTCATGTGCCCTAAGTTTAATAACACGTTGTTGTTGGGAGAAGTATGATTATTAAAAAAACCTATTCCTTCAGGAAAAGACTGCTGGTCATCCTGCTGATCAGTTCATTAATACCGCTGGTTTTGATTGGATATACATCCTATATCACAATATTTTCGCTTCTTAATAACAATATAGAGGATGGGATCCGGAACAATCTCAAGCAAATAAGGATAAGTGTTTCATACGCCTTTGACAATCTTGAGAGTTCATCCTTGCAGCTTTCGGTGGATAATGTCAGAATCGCCAATAAAATCAACGAGTATTTAAACTAAGAAAATATTATTGATAAATACCTTCTGCAGCAGGAGATAGTTGACAGTATAGCTATCCTGAATACCGTGAGACCCGATTTGGGAACAATCTTTTTTTATCATTCAGGATTGGAAGAGGTCATCTTTGAAAACCAGGGCGTCGATTCCAATTTCAATCCGGACAGTTTGCCCGTTATAGCCGAGGGAGTAAATTATAAGCTGTTCGGGCCCCACAGATCCGCAAAATCAAGGTCAAATCAGTCAGTTTTTTCAATTCTGCGGAAAGTATATGTTTTGGATAATATAGATTTATATGTTTATGTGGAATCTAATTTTAAACAATTTGAAGATCTGTTCAATTCACAGGAATATGATTTGAATGTAAGCCATATTTTGCTCAACAATGAAGGACGGATTTTATACAGTCAGTTGCCTACTGATTACAGGATGCAAATGCGATAGGAGGAAAACCGGGTTAGTATTAAAAATGTTTATTGAAGGTAGGGAAATTGTTCAGAAAATGGCCGAAACACAAACAATTTCCCTACCTTTTTATGATTTCATTCTCTCCCCTGATATCAGCTTTCCGGCTTACAATTTAGATGTGAAAACAAAATCCGAAGGAGGAGGAATCTTCATGAAAAGAACCATCAAAGTTTTATTGTCTGTGGTGATGATCCTATCGCTCCTAATCACTGCAGGATGTGGCGGAAAAACTTCAGTGACAAGCGATCCAGATACAACTTCATCACCTGGTGCGAATAATGCGACAGCAGAGCCTTCAGAAGAAAAGCCGGATCCATTTTCAAAGATGCCGGAGTTGGTGGAGTTTACCACAGGAATAGCACTGCCTGCAGACGGAGGCAATATGCCTGAAGGTGAAGACTACATGAACAATGACATTGCCAAATTGTTTGAAGAAAACTTAAATGTAAAAGCCAAAATGATCTGGTCTACCAGTGATCAGAACTATGCTTTTGAACAGAAAATCAACTTACTGATTGCTGCCAATGATATCCCCGATGTGCTGCAAATGTACGTTGAACCCTACGGAATAAGTATCCTCAGCAAGCTTGTAAAAAATGACATGATTGAAGATTTGACGGAAGTGTATGAAAAATATGCATCTCCTACAATAAAAGAGTTTATGGAGAAAGCAAACAACGAACCGTTAAAGGCTGTAACTTTTGACGGCAAGCTCATGGCCATTCCCGGCATAGCCGATACAGAAACAGCAATTCCTGTAATTTGGACGCGTCAGGATTGGCTGGACGAATGTGGTTTGTCACAACCCAGAACCCTTGACGATGTCGCCAACATAATAAGGACTTTCAAGCAAAAATACAATGCTGCGCCTCTGCCGGCATGTCAGATTTTATATAAAGACGATTCCAACACTTTCGACTTTGTATTTAATGCCTTTAAAGCATACCCTGGTGACTGGATACGGAATAGTGAGGGAAAGATAGTTTACGGTTCAGTCCAGCCTGAGGTAAAAGAAGCTTTGGCATTACTCAGAGAGTGGTATAAAGAAGGGTTAATAGACAGGGAATTCCCGCTCAAGGATAAAGATAAGGCATTTGAACCCATAAAGAACAATAAAGGCGGGATATTCATGGGTGCCTGGTGGTCCCATTGGTGGCCGCTGCAGGACAGCTATACAAACGATCCTTCAGTTGAGTGGTCAGCATCGGTTCTTGTATCTGACGACGGAGTGGCCTATCCGAGAAGTTATCCGATAATCAGAACATTGGTGGTAGTCAAAAAGGGTTTAAATATCCCGAAGCTATCATGAAATGCATCAACCATTTCGAAGAGTGCAGCTTAAAGAGATATGACTGGTACAATGCGTTGAGGTTTGGCGACGGAAAATATAATAATGTTACACATCCTCTGGCTCCTATCGAATTTGGCGTATCCAAGTACGCTGACGAAATATCCAGGCGTTACCGCGCGGTCATGGATGTTGTGGACGGGAAGACACCTATTGACAGCGTAGATTCTGAAACAAAGTCAATTGCTGAAGGCATTATCAGTTTCAAACAATTGGCTGATCCTTTGGCCGATTACGGTAAGTTCGCAAATGCCAACCAGTGGCTGGTGGGAGCTGCCGCCTTTACAAAGGTGCAGATCCAGCAAAAATTCCCTGCCTTCTTTGGCACAACAGACCTTTTGCAGCAAAAGCGGGCCACTTTGGAAGACCTGGAGAAAATCACATTCTTTAATATTATAACAGGCGAAAAGGATCTGGATGAGTTCGACAAGTTCGTAGAGCAATGGTACAAACTGGGCGGCGAAGAGATAACCAAAGAAATCAATGACATGGGAATCTGATACTTAACTGATTTTGCAATGGTAGAGCAAGTGCATTTTCCGTATCACAGCACTTGCTCTACTAATAAAAGACGGCAAGGACGGCGTAGATATGAAACTGATCAAAACACAAAACAAAGATAATATTCACTACAATCTGATGCTCCTTCCAACAATGGTATTATTGGCTATATTCAATATTTATCCGTTGCTTGGTTCGGTACTGGCGTTCAAAAATTTCGTGCCGGCTAAAGGCATCTGGGGCTCTCCATGGGCAGGATTGGCACACTTCAGGATGTTATTCATGATACCTGAATTCAAATCAATAACTTTTAATACTGTTTTTATCTCGGTAGTTAAAATAATAATGAACGTATCGATATCGCTCATTTTTGCATTGATACTGAACGAAGTCAGTTGCAGGTGGTTTAAAAAGACAGTACAGACCATTGTCTATCTTCCTTATTTTCTGTCCTGGGTCATAATGGCAGGTATTTTTAAAGATATGTTCTCGGCTGACGGTATGGTCAACGGACTTATAAGTATATTTTCAGATGGCGAACCTGTCATGTTCTTAACTGGATATAGCTGGCGCTTATATTGATGACCCCATCTCACTTATACGATCTTTTGAGTTCAGAAAGATTGATCCCGTGAGATTGACGTTAAAGGACACTTTTCATTTTTCAGGCAATCCCGAAAAAGTAACCGAACGTTTTATATCTTTTTACGAACCTGAGCTGATCACCTCCGGAAAAGCAGTAATCCGGGGCGGAAAAGGAAGCCTGACAATGATATTTGATCCCGATGTATTTGAGTTTTCATTCAGTAAGACGACCCTGTGCAACCACAAAAAAGAACTTGTTGATGTCTGGTGCATGGACCTTGATGTAAAAAGGCTCAGTAAGGAGTTTACTGTGCAAGTGATTTTTGAAAGAAATATCTTTGGAAAAGGAGAGTTGGAATGAGTAAATTCGGATTTTTCTCAGATAACGGCTCAGAATTCATATTCCATACCCCACAAACCCCAAGACCCATGATGAATTATATGTGGAACGCACGTATTCTCTCGGGCATAAACCAGTTTGGAGGAGGGGACGGAGCCTACGGGGGAAGAGCAGCGAGTTATATCGACCCTGAAGGCAAAGGCAGGGCAATATTAATTCGCAATGGCAACCGGTATTTTTATATAAGGGACATGGAGACGGGAGAGTTTTGGAACCCCGGCTGGTATCCGGTCAAAAAAGCACTGGATGAATACAGGTGCATACATGGTCTTGGATATACAATCATAGAAGGTTCAAGCAACGGTATCAAGGCAAGACTGAGAGTGTTTGTCAACAAAGAGGATCCGGTAGAGATATGGACGATTAGAATAATAAATGATTCGGACCGGAAGAGAAAGCTAAAAGTTTATTCCTTTGTGGAATTTTCATTGGAAGGGTATGAAAAATACAGCGAATATAATGGTTATGTAAGCTGTGAATATGATGAGGCACACAGGATGATTGTAGCCCATAACACAGCACAGGAAAGGCCTCACGGCTGGTATGACGGCTTTATATCGACAGACCGTGAAATCAGCGGTTTTGATTCCAGCAAGCGGGCATTTCTTGGAGTATATGGTCATATTACTGCTCCTGAGGCTGTGGTAAAGGGCATGTGTTCCAACAGTCTTGCAGCTTGTGAAGATATGGTGGGGGCTCTTGAACACGGTTTAAGCCTGGAAGCCGGAGAAGAAATAGCGTTTAATGTACTGATAGGTTCCACCAATGGCACGGAAGAAGCAAAAAGACTTTCTGAAAAACTCTTCATGCCGGGGAAAATTGAGGAAGATTTCATTACACTGAAAAGTGAAAAAGAAAAGGTAATTAACAATATAGTTGTTGAAACACCTGTGAAGAAAGTGAATTACATCATAAACAAGTGGGTGAAGCAACAAATCCAGCTCTGCGCCGAGGTCGGCAGGGCCACCGGAAAGGGTTTCAGGGACCAGCTTCAGGATTCATGGGCTATTGCCGCATTCAATCCCGGGCTTGCCAGAAATAAAATCATTGAAACTCTCAGGCATCAATACAGGGACGGACGATGCGTCAGAGGATGGCTTCCCTTGGATCCGCATATTTACTCTGACGGGCCCACATGGATAGCGCCGACAATAAACGCGTATATCAAGGAAACCGGGGATTTGGGTTTTCTGGATACAATGGTTCCATACCTTGACGAAGGGGAAGGAAGTGTCTGGGATCATATTCTGACAGCTATCAGATACTCTTCTGAAGATACCGGTGAAAGAGGTCTGGTACTCGCCCACGACGGCGACTGGAACGATTCCTTGAATGGCATTGGCATAAAAGGCAAAGGTGAAAGCGTATGGACTTCCATCGCCCTGTATTATGCCTGTCAGGATGCCGCAGAAATAGCCTCGTGCATATTAGGGGACAAGGATCTGGAACAGGAAATACTCGGGAGAGCTCAAAAAATCAAGAAAGCAATAAATGAAAACGGCTGGGACGGAGAATGGTATCTTGCAGCCATAAATGATGAAGGCCGGAAGGTTGGCAGCCATGTTGAGAAAGAAGGCAGAATCTACTTGAACAGCCAGACTTGGGCCGTTATGTCCGGAGTTGCTGAAGGAGAAAGGATAGAGAAGTGCTTTAAGGCAATCGATGAAATACTTGACTCCCCATATGGTCCTCTTACATTGTATCCGCCATACACATCATACGATCCTACCATTGGCCGTCTGACCGGTTTTGTTCCGGGTATCTGGGAAAACGGCACACCTTATTGCCACGGTGGGGCATTTAAGGTTGTTGCCGATTGCTGCGCAGGCAGAGGGAACAAGGCCATTGAGACATTCATGAAAATAATGCCTGACAGTAAAGAAAACCCCTCAGACCATTCGGGATGTGAGCCATATGTGTTTACCAACATGTATTTTGGCCCGGCCAATCCGAGGGCAGGGGAAACAGCCTTTGCCTGGGTGACAGGTACAGCAGGCTGGATGTTCAGGGCGGTTACCCAATACATGATGGGCTTCCATCCAGGGTATGACAGTGTAACAATAAAACCCTGTATCCCTGACTGGTGGGGGGAATGCTCAATGAAGAGAGTTTTCAGAGGGGATACATATATGTTGAAAATAATTAACAGGAACAAGAGCCAGAATAAAGTAAGAAGAATAATGGTTGACGGCAAAGAAATAAAAGGTAATACATTTAAAATATTCGGCGACGGAAAAGAACACAGTATAGTAGTCAAAATGGAGTAATCCGGGACAAGGGGACAGGTTCCTCGTCCCAAAACAGCCTCAGAGCACCCGGGTCAATCTGATCATTGCCTTGCGTTTGCTTTGGGCCATGATGTCCAGATCCTGAGCCTTCCGCAGGAAGATCTGAACATCATGGTATTGTTTTCAATTTCAGGGATGGCGAAGGCAAGATTCCCAGACCAAAACAATCTCAAAGAGCCAAGGTTGACGTGATCAATTGACTGAAATAAGGGACATGGCATCAATATACCAAGCCATGTCCCTGACTTTAACGCAGGTTTTCCTCCGGTGCCGGCGGACGGAGAAGCAATTCTTCCATGATGGCAGCCAATTTTTCTCTTTCCATTTTCTCAACAATATATCCCATATTATTATTTACAGGGTCAAACTTCCATTCAAATGAACAGTCATCCTTAATATCAATATAGCCACCGGTAATTTCATCCCAGTAATCCCTGGCACCGCGGACTGCATAAAGTACCGCACAGGGATCAGCAGTGTGGTGATCCCAATGTCCAAGATTAAATCTTTCCCTGTGCAATTGATATGCTCTTCTTACCGGATTGGTCAGGGGGGTGGATTTGAGTTTGTCACCAATGAATATGTTATGCCCTATTTCTCTTCCCACGAACATTATTTTGCCTGGCCAGTTGCGAATGGCATAGACACAGGCTTCAGCATCCCTGTAAAAGTTGACATTGTCCCTGGCATCGTCTACAGGGAAATTCCCGCCCATGCAAACCCATATCTTTACCTTTCTTTTGACAAGCTCCATGCCTGTCAGCGGAGAAACATCATCGGGCCCGCTTTTTAACAGTTTTGCAAGGTTACTCATATAACCAATGGTCAGGATTGTAACGCTGTTGTCCTGTTCCTCTGACAATATCTTTCTGTAAAGATATACGGCATCAGGGGCATCATCATTGGATTTAAGACGGTGGGGAAACTCGGCGGCCACTTTATCCAGAAAGCATGAATCATCCCTGTATGCGCCGCTCCCGTTTTTGGGAACGCCCAAAGGCAAGTCCGGCCGTCCGTAATATGTATTGATGGCATCTACGACAGGACCCGACATGGGATACCTTGAAGACACCATTGTACCAAGTATATCGACTTCGCCATCGTCGGCCAGCTTATGAAGTATAGCCATAGCAGCGGCATCATCGCAATCGGTGAGCATATCGGTATCTAAAATAAGTCTTACTTTTTCAGGATTATTCTGGTTTGCGGGATTTTTCGGCACAAAATCACACTCCTTTATGAAACGTTTCACAAATTATATGACAATTAATCCTGGTGAACAATGGAGAAAATTCACCATTTAATCTAAAGATGAAATAAAAGTACAAAATATCAGAATATTTTTATATAAATATTTTCTGCTGATAAAATAAAATTTTTTATGATGAGATTACTGCCATCTAATCTGGCTGAAGGATAAAATATACGCTAAAACTTTTTAGCAATGAACTTAGGTTTAATTTGGGAGGGACTTAAATGCAGCCTAAAGATATTTTATTTAAAGTTTTGCGCCATGAAAAAACAGATGTCGTGCCCTGGGTTCCTTTTGCCGGGGTTCATGCCGGTAAACTGAAAGGCTACAATGCCACAGAGGTCCTGAATGATGAGGACAAGCTGGTAGAATCGCTCCTTGAGGTAAATCGTCTGTATAAACCCCACGGACAGCCGGTATTATTCGATTTGCAGGTAGAGGCCGAATGCCTTGGATGTGAACTCGTATGGGCAGAATCAGGTCCGCCTTCCGTAAAAACCCATCCACTTGAAGAGAGTATGGAAATTCCATGTGACTGTACAATCCCAACACCCGAAAGCGGACGTTTCCCAATGATCCTCAATGCCATGAGAAGAATGAAGAAGGAAGTCGGGGATACTACGGCCCTGTATGGTCTTATATGCGGTCCTTTTACGCTTGCTTCCCATCTCAGGGGAAACAACATATTCATGGATATGTACGATGATGAGGATTATGTGAAAAATCTCCTTAAATATTGCACAAATGTGGCCAAAAAAGTAGCGGAGTATTATATTGATGCCGGAATGGATGTAATAGCGCTGGTCGACCCTCTTATCTCACAGATTTCCTCCGCTCACTTTACACAGTTTATGTCAGAACCATATACTGAAATCTTTGATTTTATCAGGAGCAAAAAGGTATTCAGTTCCTTCTTCGTCTGCGGGGACGCGACCAGGAATATTGAGGTAATGTGCCAGACAAAACCAGATTCCATCTCCATAGACGAGAACGTGAACATTATTGCGGCAAAAGCCATCACCGACAAATACAACATCGCCATAGGGGGGAATATCCCTCTGACAACAGTAATGCTCCATGGAACACAGCAGGATAATATGAAGTATGTTGTCGATCTGCTGGACAGCATAGAGAACAAACAAAACCTGATTATAGCTCCCGGCTGTGACATGCCTTACGACGTGCCTGTTGAAAACGCTGTGGGAGTTGCCCAGGCAGTTCTTTATACCGATGATGTGCGTGAAATGCTGAAGAATTACAAGGCAGCGGAAGAGGATATAGATGTGGAACTTCCCGACTACAAGGCGCTTAAGAAACCTTTGATAGAAGTATTCACCCTTGATTCAGCCACCTGTGCGGCCTGCACATACATGATGAATGCGGCAAACATCGCCAAGGAAAAATACGGGGATGCTATCGATGTCGTAGAGTATAAGTTTACCAGCAAGGAGAATATCGCGCGCTGCAAGAAGATGGGGGTTCCAAATCTGCCATCCATGTATATAAACGGTCAACTCAAGTTCAGGTCAATCATCCCCAGCAAGGAAGAACTGGAAGCTGCAATAGAAGCTGCAAGAAGAGAGGTATCAGCATGATACCTCTTTATCTTGTAACAGGTTTCCTGGGCGCCGGAAAGACCACTTTCCTGAAAGAGTTCATAACATTGTTTGAAGACAAACGCCTTGCCCTGATAATAAATGAGTTCGGGAAAGAAAGCATAGACGGGATTTTCTTCAAAGACAAAGGAGCAGCCCTTTCGGAAATTTCAAACGGCTCAATTTTTTGCTCCTGCAAACTTGACCAGTTTGAACAGGTCCTGAAGAATATCGCCCAAAAAGGACCTGACGTGATAATAATCGAGGCTTCCGGGCTTTCAAATCCCCAGAATGTTCATAAAATTATGGATCAGCCCGACTTCAGCAACCTGGATTATAAAGGAAGTATCTGTCTTGTCGACGCATTGAATTTCCACAAGGTTTTTTATACGGCTTTGGCCTGCAAGCAGCAGTTAAGCGTAGCCGACATGGTTATCATCAACAAGACCGATCTCGTAACTCCGGAAAGCCTGGGCCAGACCAGGGCACTTATAGAGGAAATGCGTCCGGGGATACCTGTATTTGCGACGAGCTTTGGCAGAATAAAGAAGGAATGGCTTGCCGGTCTTAAAACCCGGAAAGAAGGCAACGCTCCCTTAAGGCAGGCTGCAGACATTACACTGCAGAAATTCGTGCTGGATGTCGCATCTGTAAGAAGCATGGAACTTCTGAGGGAATTTATCTCGTTGTTCGCAAAAGATACTTTCAGAGTTAAAGGGTTTGTAAATATGGAAGGGCAAAACTGGTTTGTTGACTGCGTGGGAGAGAATGTGAAAATTACGCCTTATGAAGGTACCACTGACAAATTGGACAGACTTGTGGTCCTCTCCGGAAGCGGCCTTCCGGCCTTGAAGAGTATTAACAGGGCCATTGAGTTGCTCAACTTGTCTGAAGATATAAGCATAAGATAAGATATGTCAAAAATCGGATGCAGGGATATAATGACATGATGTTCAGATCTTCCTGCGTCCTCGTCGCAGGAAGTTGTAAATGCTCAAGCTTGCTCTCGCGAGGTCGCTGGGCGATCACGCATCCGTGCGTGCGCCAGCTAAAATCACATCCTGTGATTTTCC
>Ga0134094_1000251_pt1 | contig 72805 bp, 65 predicted proteins | sample 5_1taG_FD_94458 | JGI IMG/M metagenome (GOLD analysis project Ga0134094, IMG submission 94458) | Switchgrass degrading microbial communities from high solid loading bioreactors in New Hampshire, USA - 5_19_20_110_A1 metaG | ecosystem: Engineered > Bioreactor > Semi-continuous > Anaerobic >... | reverse complement strand
CGGCTTCCTCCAGACCCCACTGTTGCCAGTGGCGCCCTTGCCTGCTGGTTACCTTCCCGCTGGTTGGGCGGTAGGGTTTCTCTCAACCCATCGGCTCGGTAGACATGCCGGGCACACGAAAAAAGGGCCCGCTAAAGGCCCTTTTTTTGCGCCCACCGCCGGTTTTTTCGAAGGGATTCCTTGAGAAGCCGCAGGACAGTCGTATCGCGCTTCGTCCAGATCGGTCCGTTTCCCGCGGCCAGGAGCGCTTCGTTCACAGCCAGGGCGTGCTGAACCGTTGTCCACTGCGGTACCAGACCAAGGTCCAGCTCGTAACCCTGCAGGCCTTGAGCACCAAGCTCAGCGCCGATGGAGCAGAAGTAATAGTAGGAGGTCATGCAGAAAACATCGAAGTCTGATTCTTTGGGGAAGGCATACTCCACAACTCGGCCAAAGGGCTTGTGCACTTCCACCAGTTCCGCGCCGCACTCTTCCTTGAGCTCCCTGGCCAAAGCCTCTCGATGGGTCTCCCCAGCGTCGACGCCCCCTCCAGGAAAACCGTAGTCGCCGTCTCGCTGTGAGTAGACCAGGAGAATCTCGCCGCCGCGCAGAATGATGGCCCGCACGGCTGTCCGGCGTACCGCCCTGCCGTCCCGCTTCACTCCCTGATGCCTGTCGATCTCTGCCAGCAGCCGCATCTTGTTTACCCCCAAGCTCGGCGTTGTCTCCTAATTTCGTTCTCCCCCAAAACCTTAATCCCTGTTGCCGGCGTATATGGTAAAATTGATAAAGGTGAAGCGCACGAAAATTCGATTTCCGGGTGATGCTGTATGAGAAATTCAAGAGTATTGAGCTTGGCGCAGACCGCTCTGTTCGCGGCACTCTGCTACGCCGCCTTTACCTTCATCCAGATCAAGATACCAGTGCCGGGCGGCGGTGCAACCTCTCTGCACATCGGCAACGCCTTCTGTGTACTGGCTGCTCTCTGCCTCGGCGGATGGCGCGGCGGGCTCGCAGGGGCCATCGGCATGTCCATCGCCGATCTGCTCGATCCAGTCTACGTCCTCTCGGCCCCCAAGACTTTCATCCTCAAGCTCTGCATCGGCCTCATCACCGGTCTTGTGGCCCATCGCTATGCCAAGATCAACGCCAGCAGCGATCGTTCCTACGTTATCAAATGGGTCCTCATTTCCTCAGCCTGCGGCCTGGGGTTCAATGTGATCTTCGACCCCATCGTAGGCTACTTCTACAAGCAGTACATCCTCGGGCAGCCGCAGGAACTGGCCGCGGTCTTGGCCAGGATCAGTGCCCTCACCACTTTTGTCAATGCCGTGGTCTCGGTTATCTTGGTAAGCGTGATCTACAACGTCCTGGCCCCAGCTCTCAAGCGGGCTGGTTTCTGGCCGCAGAACGTCTAGGCATTTCGGTCCCCCAAAAGATACTCAGTCAGCTGTTGGTGCCCGCTATCCAGAGCCTCCTGACGCAGGCCATAACGTTCGCTTCTGCCGGGCGAGAGGTACACCCAGACAAGACCTGCAGCCCTGAGGATAGCAAGATGGTGGTGAACGGTGCTCTTCGCCAGACTCATCTCCCCGGCAATTTCCGAAAAGGAACGGGGCCCCTGCGCGAGAAGCTTGAGGATCCTCAACCGGTTTTCATCAGCTAAGGCCTTGACCTGTCGCATCAGATCAGCAGGGACGTCTCCCTCCCAAAATGCGGCGGTACGGCAGGGGTAGCCCAGAATGAGCGTTTTCTCGCCGATCTCGTAAAGGTTGAACGGCCGGCCGTGGAACTGCGGAAACAAGATCACACGCTGCAGGTCCGGAAGCGTCTCCAAGCGGATGCCGTTGGAAAGCAGCTCTACCAGTTCATGCGGGGGCAGGTCTCTGTCCAGAGCAGCGAGATCCCTGATCAAATGAGCCTTGATCTCTCCTTCCACTGCACTGAAGTAGAGGTCATACCACCGGCGCAGCAGAGAGCAGATCCTTTCCTGCCACTCCATCAGTTCAGCTGGCTTTGTCAGGAAGCCGTCAGCCTTGAACCCTGCCAGCATCTCGTAGACATCGGACCAGGTCAGGCCTTCCAGCCACTGAATGAAATCCAAAGGCGCTTTGCTGGGAGAACTGACGGCCAGGATGAGGGGGAACCCCTTTGCGAGCTTCCGCAAAGCGTTCATCTCTGACCTAACCTCAGCGGACAGCCGGCTCCGTACAGTGCTGATCCAGTCTGGGCCCAGCTCCAGGATGGAGTGGTGCTTGGGTTCCATAAAGACTATGAGACTGATGACCAGTTCACACTGGGGATGGTATTCAATGTCTACCGAAAAACCCATAGTTTCAACTCCATAGAAACCGAATTTAGTTCTATGGTAATCGAACGTCTGCAGAGAGTCAAGAGAGAACAGGACTCCGCGAAACCGCCTGCCAGCCGCTGCAGCAGGCATGAAAAGACCCGCCAGCTGCCCTTGTACAGGCCTCGGCGGGTTTTCTCAGCTCAGGAAGTCTGCATCGCGACTGAAAAGCAGCCTGCCGCTGCTGAGCACTTCGTGCTGCAGCGGTAGTCCCGCCCCTGGGAGGAAGACAATATCTACCGCGTCCGTCCCGAAGAACCAGGTCAACAGGATCGACGTCACCCACACCCTTGGCACACCGTCGATTTCTGAAAACCGACCGAAAAATCTTTCCTACCATGGATCCCGCGGGCGGAAAAATGATTTTGATCAAGTCACCGGGGGTTACTGTACGGGGCTTGTGTTCTGTTATATAATTCCAATCAGAGGAAGCCCAGCTTGTGGTTCTGGTGGAAGGCGGGGTGACCAGAGTGGGTTCATTTCCCCAGGCGCATGGACGATGTTTGGTGTTTGCGGTAGGTAACGGTACAGATCACGCCTGACAACATCGGTTTTTGGAACGAGGTAATCCATCTGGACCTCATGGCAGAAGCGAAGGGAATAATGCTTAGCCCGGGCGACAGCGTGAAGGTTGTTGGGGTGGCCAACGGCATCCAAAGGGGACTGCCCATCTTCGGCCGAGACGATGCCATCCAGCGTATCGCAGTGTCTGAAAGCGTGGTTGTGGATAGCGGAAACAGCTAGCAAACTTAGAGAGGAGCTGACTGTTATGAAGGCTTGGCGGCGTTGTCTTCTGCTCTGTGCTCTGCTTGTCGGAGTCCTGCTCTTGACTGGATGTGGTGGAGGCGGCGGTAAGGCCTGGATCGAGGCGACTGTGAAGCTCAACGGCACGAAATACGAGTTCGACCACGGCCCGATGAAAGTGGTTGTTACCCAACTTGGGAGTACAGGCCCCATGCCCATCTGGGAAAACCCGTTCGTCATATATGATCTCGAAGCAACCCAAGCCACTGTGGAAGTAACGATTTACTTCCAAAATGGGTATTCCTATGGAAAGATAACGAGGACACTGCGTCCAGGCAAGAACGTTTTCACGTTCGACTTGGAGGGGTAACTGACTCAGATCGTCTATCTTAACCCACCTGTGTACCGATGGCTGAAAAGCAAAAAGTGAGCTCAACGCTGGGCTCACTTTTTTTGCCATGTTTTCTTAGATGTGCGCCCCTAGGGGCAGGATCAGGTCACGATCCCGTAGGCCTCCGTCACTGACTGTACCCAGATGATGCCGTTGCCGGGTTCATCGATCTTAAGGCCCTCGCGAACGGCAGCCACGATCCGGTCGGTCAGCTCCACCGGAGTAAGCATCAAGACGATCTCTTTCTCTGGCTCTATCTCCATATTGAGAAACACTGCTGTCTCATGGATGCCCGAGCCGCGGCCGTTGATGATGGTACCGCCACGGACGCCGGCTGCTCTGGCCATTTCCATAACGGTTTCGCCTTTGCCTTTGTCCACTACCACAAAAACTGCACGGTGCATGCTCGTCTCCCCTCCATTTTGCTCCTTGAACTCATAGTCATGGTGGCTAGCCCCGATGAACCCGCCCACGGGCATCGTGAAAGCGATGCCGTGCCTCGGGCGCGTGAACTTGACCACCCGATCGATCTCGGCCAGGGCAGCGCGGCCGAGCTCCTTTTCGCAGACCATGAGCACTATCTCTTTGCGAATATCCGTCAGCTCAAAGAACCTGAGCCAGCGGTTGTCTGCCGTGCCCCGGGCGAGCATGATGGTGCCGCCGGAAACCCCGATCTTCCTTGCCGCTTTGAGCGCTTTGCTGCCCAAACCGAAGTTCACAATCACGCAGATCAGCTCGTACTCTTGCTCCACCGAGTTAGCTTTCTGCACCAGTATCAACTCCTTGCTTCCGAGACCTGGCTTGGAATATGAAGCCGAGGATCTGCAGCGTGATGATGGGAGCCATAGCCACCAGAGCAATCATCCCAAAACCGTCGCGCAGAAGGTTGGCCCCCGGGAAAGCGCTGGCTGCTCCCTGAACAAAGGCCAAGATGAAGGTGGCTGTCATCGGCCCGGTGGCAACTCCTCCGGCGTCAAAGGCGATACCAACAAACAGATTTGGGGCCCAATACATCATCCCAATGGCTATGATGTAGCCGGGAAGCAAAACGTGCCACAACTGCATTGATGGGGTCAATATCCTGACTATCGCCATGGCTACAGCCCAGCCTACGCCGATGGACAGGGCAGCCCCCACGGCCTTACGCTTGACATAGCCGCTGGTAACATCCTCAATAGTGTGCGTCAAGACGAACACGGCTGGTTCGGCCAAGATGGTGAAAAAGCCCAGGGCAAAGCCAGTAACGACCAGCCACGCCTTGTTCTCCAGCATAGCTAGGCGCAGGCCGATCTCGCTGGCAATGGCCATGAACCCGCCGTTGACACCCGCGAGAAACACGATCAAGCCAAGGAAAGCGTAGACAAACCCTTTGACCATCCTGGCAAACTGCTTGCGCTCCAGGTGGAAAAGTGTCTTCTGCAGGACAAATAGGCACACGGTCAGGGGCAGCAGACTGATAAAGCTCTCTTCCACAGCATCAACAATATGGGCAAGAAATGGCAGGAAGATGGCGGTGTTCGTCACTTCGATGGGCTCGAGGCTTGCCACGGCGTACTCCTGGGTACCGATGATGATGTTCAGGATCAGTACGCTCATGATAGCGCCAGCTGAGGCTTCAGCCACGAGGCCAAAGCTATCTTCCTCAGACGCCTTGCTGTCCTTGCGCAGTCGGGAAATACCAACGGCCAGGGCAAGCAGAAAGGGTACGGCCAAAATCCCCGTTGTCGCACCCGAAGCATCAAAAGCGATAGCCAAGAATTCCGGTTGGGTGAAGAAGGCCAAGACGAATATAACCAGGTAGCAGAGGAGGAGAAAGAGCTTCAAGGACATGTGCACTACGACTCGCAGGAAGCCCAGAGATACCATGACTGCCAGGCCAATGGACACCACGACCAGCAGGTTCCAAGCAGATATTTCAGAAAGGGTAACAAAGTCTACTTGGAAAGCCAGCACCATCAGTCCGGGTTCGGCGATGGAAATCAGGAAGCCCAGGATGAGCCCTGCCACGAGGACTACGGACAGTCTGTTCGTCTTCACGAGGGATGTCCCGGTGAGGCTGCCCATGGGAGTGATCCCGATTTCGACGCCAAAAAGGAAAAGAGAAAGGCCGACGATGATAAGAACCGAACCAACCAGGAACCTGGCGATCAGTGAAAAACCCAGCGGCACCAGGGTAAAGTTGAGAACTAGGACCACCGCTGCGATGGGAATTACTGTCTTTACGTTGTCCTTGAAGAGGTTGACAAGAATGTTCAAACGACCACCCTGCCTTCCCAAGGCCATCCACCGGCTGCTTAAGTCGATGGCGTAATGGGCAACTCGCTTTATATACTTCGATGATCGGCGCCCCAGGCGCACACAGCGCTGGGGCGCTTAAGGCTGCATCTCAACGCCGCATCAGCAACGGGACAGTTTTCCAGCTGTCATTCGGTTAGTAGCATTGTTTCTCCAACACCCTACAAGTTCCTTCTTGCACAAAGGGATTTCAGGGCTGGATAACTCTGGTTCCTGGGCCGCAAGTCGAGAACCTTCCCTTGATTGAGCAGGTTACTCGTAGATCTCGTGGAGCACCCGCCCATCCATGTACTCGGGCACATCGAAACCCATGGAATACAGGATAGTGGGAACAACATCAACTGTGCGGATCACCCTCTCCCCTGCGATAACCACGTCCTTCTTGATACCAGGGCCTTTGATCAGGAGCGGAACTGATCTCTGATAGATGCTGGCATGGCCGCCCAGCTCCTGAGCCGCTAGACCATAGCCGTCAGCGAGGTTGATCCAGAGATCTCCCACCAAGGTATGCATCCCTTCAGCCAGCATCTTCTCCCGGTTCCAGACGGAATCGACTCCCTCTACGCCGAGAATCCTGTCTATGATCAGTTCCTCCTGCTCGGGGGATATGGGCTTTAGGTACACGACAGCGGCGCCCGTGACCATGTGAAACCAGACGATGTCCGTATCCGCCGCCGGCGATGTCCCGCTGCTCAGATACTCTACCTTTAGTCCAAGTACGTTCAGTGCCCTGGTAACCGCATCGCCTATGCGCTTTTCGATGTGCGTCATCCCGTGATCGGCGGTGACGATGATCAGGGAGCGGTCGTAGATCCCCAACTCCTTAAGGGTCTCAAGCAAGGTGCCGAAGGAGCGATCCGTGCGCTTCATGGCGTTGGCGGCCGCGGTGCTCTTCCCTCCCCGCTGGTGCCCAACGGAATCGGGGTTCTGATCGATGAACACCAGCAGCGTTGGAAGGTCGCTTTCCAGACGGCTGATCGCGGTGTTCCAGCCTCCCGTGACATGCACGTCCGCACCCCGCCCTTCCATCATGAAGTGGTTCACAGAGATAGTGGAAAGCCCCTGCTCTTGGAACAGCTCGCCGATATTGGGCACAGAAACTTCCCGCGGGCTTTCCCGCCGCACGTTGAGAGCGGGGTCATAGAAGACGTTGTTGGGTACGCCATGGGTCAGCGGGTAACAGCCGGTGATCAGGGAAGTCACGGCAGCCGTGGTTGCGGCCGGCATAATGGTCTGCGCTTCCTTGATCCAGACGCCTTCCCGGGCGAAGGCCTCCAGGTTCGGCAGGCCGAAGGAGAAGTACTCTGGATCGAATCCATCCACAATGATAAAGACCACATGATCGGGCCGCAGATCGGCGGAAGCATTGGGCTCTAGAAACACAGGCAGTGGTTCGAATCCCAAGAGAGCTCCTACCTTTCTTCCGATATCGGTGAGATGCTGGGTTCCGGAGAAGACCTCGGCTCCGGGTCCATACGCGTAGACCACAACCATGGACCCCGTGTGGTCAGCACTCAGCCATCCGTACTGTACCCGTTCACCGCCGGGGGAGCCGCCCGTGGGGGCAATTCCGCCGATCTCATGGTCGGCCACCACAATTACCAGGGTATCCCTGTGAAACCGAGCATACTCCAAGGCCTTTCCCACCGCCTGATCAAAGGCGATCACCTCGCCCAATGCCTCTTCAGTCATGTGGTAGTGGCTGGCCTTGTCGATTTTCGACCCTTCCACCACGAGGAAAAAGCCCTCATGGTACAGTGCAAGAAAATCGATCGCCCTGCTCGTCATCTCTGCCAGAGACGGCTCGAAGGCGAAGCGTTCGTGGTCGTAGCTGAGATGGCCGGTGGAAAACAAGCCGAGCAGCTTCCTGCCCGGCTCCGCGGGCAGAGAAAGCAGCTGCTCCCGATCGTTGAGATACTCGTACCCAAGCTCCACAGCCTGACTGATCAGACTGCCTGCCTTGGGCTGCCTGGTGAAGGGATGGGCCCCGAAGAGTTCGGAACCGCCCCCCAGGAGGATATCTACTCCAGAGGCGATGATCTGCTCTGCAATTTCCCGTTCAAACAAGCGGCTGGCCGAGTGGGCAAGGAAACTTGCGGGCGTGGCGTCAGTGAGCTTGCTGGTGGAGACGACCCCCGTCCCCTTCCCTCGTTCCTCTGCCATCTCCAGGAGGGTCTTCAGCGGCCGGTTATCGGGCGTGGTGGCGATCCGGCCGTTGTCCGTGCGCAGTCCTGTGGCCAGTGCGGTGGCCGCGGCTGCCGAATCCGTAACCAGGCTGGATGTGGAGTGGGTTTTGACCAAGCCCGTTATGGGCATGGTGTCCAGGTTAAGCAGGGAATCCGGCGAGCCAGCGTTGATCCGGGCGGCGGTGATGTGCCCGATCCCCATCCCGTCACCGATCAGCAGGATAACATTCCTGACCTGCGCTCCTTGTGCCAAGACAGGCGAACAGCTGAGAAGTACAAGCAGCGCCGAAAGCAGCCATGCCCCCAGCGCTGAGCGATGTCGAGACTGCCTCACTCAAGATCACTCCTTTGCCTTAAGGCTACTCTTTCATACCCGTCATGGTAATACCTTCGGTGAAGTACCGCTGGTTGAAAACGAACAGAACGATAACCGGCAGTACCGCCATGGTTGAAGCTGCGTAGACGAGGTTGGGGAAAGAAGCGTACTGCCCGTTGAACAAAGGAATCGCCAGCGACAGAGTACGCAGGCGGTCACTGTTGATCACAAGAAGGGGCCACATGTAGGCTTTCCAGTTCCCTGTAAAGGTGAAGATGGTCAGGGTAGCCAGGGCCGGCTTGGTCAACGGAAGTATGATCCTGAAGAAGATGCCAAACTCGGTGCTGCCGTCAATCCTGGCCGCGTCGAGCAGATCATCGGGGAGCGAGAGGCAGAACTGCCGCATCATAAAGATGCCAAAGGCGCTTGACAGGTTGACGGCAATGATGCCGGTATAGGAGTTCACTAGTCCAACACGGTAAGCCATAATGTACAGAGGCACGATGGTCACTGGATAGGGGACCATCATGGTCGCCAGAATCAGCCAGAACAAGAAAGAGCCGAGAGCGAAGCGGTACTTGCTGAAACCAAAGCCGGCCATGGCCGCGGTAAACACAGTGATCACCGTGGGGATCACTGAGGTTATGACGGTGTTGAGGTAATAGCGGGCAAAGGGCAGCCGGGAGAACACTTCTCTGTAGTTGTCGAGAGTGGGGTTCTCAGGCAGAAATGTGGGCGGGAACTGCATGGCCTCCCGCACAGTCTTGAAAGACCCCAGGATCATCCACAGGAAAGGTATCAGCATGATCACGGCAATGGCGATAAGCGTCAAGTACGTCAGGATTTTGATCACTCTGGAGCGCCAAAGGTAGTAGCGGGATGGCTGATGGAAGACTGCACCTTCAGTCCGCATCGTAGCTGACCCCCTTCCCCAGGAACTTCCAGTTGATGAAGGTTAACACCAAAGTGATCAGGAAGAGCACAATTGACATGGCCGCGGCGTAACCCATGCGCAGATCCGTAAAGGCCGTCTGGAAGATGTAGAAGACGATGGTTGTGGTGCTGCGCAGCGGTCCGCCCTGGGTCATGATGTTCATCTGGGCAAAAGCCCGCAGGGCGCCCATGGTTGTCGTGATCACAACAAAGAGGGTGGTAGGCCTGAGCAGCGGAAGGGTGATGTAACGGATCTTCTGCCAGTAGCCGGCACCATCAATTTCAGCAGCCTCGTAGTAGCTTTGAGAGATGCCCTTCAGGGCAGCCAGGTAGATCACCACATTGCCGCCAACCGCAAGCCAGATGCCCATCACCGCGATCGCTCCCAAAGCGGTGCGGGGTTCATTGAGCCAGTTGCGGGGCGGAAGGCCCACCAGGCCTGTGAGGTAGTTCAGAACCCCAGCGCGGCGGTCGTAGATCCACATCCAGATCACCGAGGCCACGGCAATGGGGGTCACCATCGGCAGGTAGTAGATAGTCCGGAAGACGACCATGCCTTTCACTTTGGCGTTCAGAAGTATTGCCAGCAAAAAGGAAAGGATGACCACGCCGGGTATCAGCCAGAGGGCATAGCGGAAGGTGTTTTTCAGAGAGGTGATGAACACCTGGTCTCCCAGCAGCCGCTCGTAGTTGCGCAGGCCAAGCCATCGGAAGTTGGGTGTTATGATGGACCAGTTCGTAAAGCTCAAGGCAATACCGATCACAGCGGGAATGAAGGTCACCATAAGATAGAACACGACGCCCGGCAGGACAAAGACATAGGGAGCTATCCTCCGCTGCAGCTTAAACCACACGCTCTCCTCTCCTTTGCGCTCAAGTGCGATGAGGGAAGGGGGCCTCCCCCCTTCCCCCCGGTTACAGGTTTACAGCTCTCCTAAGACTACTTCTTCATAGATCCTTTCGGCTTCGGCCACCAGCCAGTCAAAAGCTGCTTCCACCGTTTCTCCGCCGATAGTCACCATCTGGAGTGCGTTGCGCACAGCAGTGTCCATCTGGGCCAGAGCCTCAAACGGGTAAGGAATGGCGGATTCCAGCGAAGCTAGAGGCGCAGCCAGAAGCGGCTCGTACTCCAGGAGCTCCGGGTCTTCAAGCAGTTCCACCCTGCTCGGGAGTTCTCCTGTCTGGATCGTCCACTCGCGCTGTGCTTCGGTGGAAGTCAGGAACTCGATCCATTTTGCTGCCAGTTCGGCGTTTTCTGTACGCGCACTGGCCGCATAAGCCCAGTTCGTCATGACATTGGTCCGCGGTTCCCCCGCCTGCCTGGCGGGAACCTCGGCGATTCCGATGGGCAGATCAGGATGGGTGCTGCGGAAGCTGCCCAGCATGGCGGGGTGAGCGTAGACCATGCCCAGCTGGCCTTCGCGGAAGGCCGTCCAGCGAGAACCAAAGTCTGGATCTTCCACGCCATATTCGGTGATCCAGTCTGCAGCAAACTTAAAGCCTTCCAGGGCCTGGGGATTATTGAAGAGCATGTTCCCTTCCTCATCCTGGAATGCGGTGCCCGTCTGAGCCATCAATGTCCAGATCACAGGGCCGTAGTTGCCGTGAGCCAAGCCCATGCGCAGCATGACGCCATCTTCATCGTAATCCACGATCTCCAGGGCCGTCTCGATCAACTCACCCCAAGTCTCGGGAACCTTTTCGATGCCCAGCTCGGCGAAGATTTCGGTGTTGTAGAAGAGCACTATCGTCTGCACATCGGTGGGCAGTCCGTAGAACTTCCCGTCATACACGAGATAGCCGTAGGAACCGGGAACGAACTCTGCCAGGGCCTTTTCATGGTCGATCGCCAGCTCTTGGATGACTCCATATTCCTTGTAGCGCGGAACGTCGCCCGCCCGCAGCTGGAAGACATCGGGGCCGGAACCGGCAGCCAGAGCCGGCAGCAGCTTCGTGTAGTAATCAGCCAGCGGGATGCTCTCAAACTCGATCGTCACGCCGGGGTTCTGGGCCTCAAACTCCCGGGCAAGCTTTTCGACCATCTCATTTCGGGCTGGCGAGTGGTGCTGCCAGTGCACAATAGTCTGGGCGAATCCTGCCGCTCCGCAGGAAAGAACGATCAAAAGGGTAACAGCCAACACAACACTGTGCCTCTTCATTGCCTATGGACCTCCTTTTCTATATGCTTAAGGCTCAACCAACGACAGCTATCTTGAGAGTCTAGCCTCCTTTCTTCGTCAGTCTCAACACAGCGCGCACCGGCAGGTGATCGGACGCCCACACGGGTACAGTCTCAGCGAACACAGCCTCCAAACCCGAGGAAATGAACACATAGTCGATGCGCACATTTGCTTCTCCCGTAGGTGAATGGTATGGGAAGGTGGGATGCTCGCGGCCGCACTGGGCCGCTGCATCCGCAAACACCGCACTGATCTTCTGGTAAGCGGCACCACCGGGCTGCTCGTTCAGATCGCCGACCAAAATTATGGGCCCGTCCTTTTGGGTCAGGTAGTCCACGATGATCGCAGCATGCTCCAGGCGTTCTTCGCCGGACAGGCCAAGGTGGACAGAAACAAAGGTCAGGTGCTCATCATCGATCAGAACTTCTGCGACAGCTGCCGAACGGTCTTCGGCCGTGCCTTTCCTCGGAAGATGGATTACGTCCGTCTTGAGCACTGGGTACCGGGAAAGGACGGTATTGCCGAAAGGTGCGGGCTCGGTCCTGGCCGGTGCGAAGTGGTGCTGCATACTAAGGCTCGAGGCCAAGTAGGCGCTCTGGTCCACATTGTGCGAACGCCACGGGTTGCAGCAGTCCACTTCCTGCAGGCCGATCAACTGGGCATCGGCCTGTTCAAGAACCAGCCTGGTCCGATCGATATCCTGAACATCATCGCGCCCTCGGCCGTGCCTGATGTTGTAGGTGACCACCACCAACTCTTTGAACGGGCTGTCCATTGCGTTCTCCTTTTCCAGCAGCCGGGGGACTTATTTCGTCCATAGGACAAAGTAACTTTACACTTTACAAAAACCCAGCTTTTGGTTCTTATTTTAACATGCCTCACCAACAGAGGCAAGGGGTTATTGGAACACGAATACATCCCCGAAGTACGCAGAAAGCCGTTGACAGCGCCGGGGCCAGGTGCTAGAGTTAAGTTAGGTTTTAAGGTTTTATTTTATCCCCACTTAATACGGGGGACAAATAAACATCTAGATCGGAGGTTGCAAGATGATCAAAGTGGGCTTGATTGGTGCCGGCACCATGGGCCGAGTGCACGGGTCCGCCCTCAGAAGGCTGCAAAACGCCCAGCTGAAGGCGGTCTGCGATCTGCGCTTGGAAAAGGCCCAGCAGGTGGCTGGCCCCGAAGTTCAGGCAGTCACAGACTATCAAGCAATCCTAGACGACCCGGAGATCGATGTCGTCGATGTCTGCCTCCCCACTCACCTTCACAAAGAAGTGGTGGCAGCAGCTGCACGGGCCGGTAAACATGTCTTCTGTGAAAAGCCCATCGCCCTCAACCTTAAGGATGCCCAGGAGATGATCGATGCCTGCAAAAAGGCCGGCGTAAAGCTGGGCATCGGCCATGTAGTCCGCTTCTTCCCCGACTACTACCGGGTCAAGGACGTACTGGCCAGCGGGCGCATCGGCGAACCGAAGGCTGTGCGTACGTTCCGCGGCGGATCCTTCCCCAGCTGGTCGGACGACAACTGGTACGCGGATTACTCCAAGAGCGGCGGGCCGATCGTCGATCTGATCATCCACGACTTCGATTTCCTGCTCTGGCTGTTCGGGCCGGTGAGCCGGGTCTTTGCCAAGAGTGTCAAAGGCCAGAAGAACCTCGACCACGCACTGGTAACTCTGAGGTTTGCCAGCGGCCTGATCGCCCATGTGGAAGGGACCTGGGCTCAGCCCAAAGGCACTCCGTTCTCTTCATCCTATGAAATTGCTGGCACGAAGGGCCTCTACGAATACTCAAAAGATCGCTCTGTGGCTGTGCTGCTCAGAACGGCACAGGGCGACAACCAGGCACAGTTCTACCCGGAAAGCCCACTGGCCCTCGAACCTTACACCGCCCAGCTTAAGGCCTTTTTCGATGCGGTTGCCGCAGATGAGGAGGTACCGGTTTCGGCAGAAGATGCTGTCCGCGCCCTTGAGGTGGCTCTTGCCGCCTACCGGTCGGCGCAGAGCGGAGAAGTAGTATGGTTGGGAGGCGAGCAGAATGGTTAAGATCGGTCTGATCAGCTTGGCCCACATGCACGGCTTAAGCTACGGCAGAGCCCTGCAGGCGAGCAGCCAAGCCCAGTTCGTCGGCATCTACGACCGCGATGAGCAGCGCGGCAGCAGATACGCCAAGGAATTCGGGGTGGAATACTTCCCCGACCTGTCCATGCTTCTTAAATCCGTCGATGCGGTGATCATCTGTTCCGAGAACGCCCTTCATGCCGAGTACACTCTAGCGGCGGCGCGGGCCGGAAAGCATGTTATGTGTGAAAAACCCCTGGCCACGAACCTAGACGATGCCTACGCTATGATCCGCGCATGCGAGGAAAACGGGGTAATCCTGCAGACCGCCTTCCCCATGCGCTACTCTACACCTGTGGTGCGGGGTAAAGAGATTGTGGCAAGCGGTGCTCTCGGGAAGATCGTCGCCTTCAGCGGCACCAACCGCGGCAAGATGCCGCCCGGCTGGTTTTTGGATCCTGAACTTGCAGGCGGAGGTGCGGTCTTCGATCACACAGTACACGTTACTGACCTGATGCGCTGGTACCTTGGCTGTGAGGTCAAGGAAGTCTATGCCGAAGTGGACACGGCTCTGCATGAAGGCATCGCCGTTGATGACCTGGGCCTGCTCACCATGGAATTCACCGATGGTACAGTTGCCACCCTCGATCCGAGCTGGTCTCGTCCGAAGACCTTCCCCACATGGGGTGACGTCACCCTGAGGGTGATCGGCACCGCCGGTACCCTGGCGGTCGACGCTTTTGCCCAGATCGGCCAGGTCTTCTCCGATGAACTCGGCCAATACCAGTACCACTTCTGGGGTGACAATGCGGATCAGGCCATGGTGGAAGATTTCGTGGCCTGCATAAAAGGGGGAAAAGAACCCCGGGCCAGCGGCATGGACGGGCTGAGGGCCACCGAGGTGGCACTGGCCGCTTACGAGGCGTCCCGCCGCAAGAAACCCGTTCGTCTGCGCTAAAACTGAAAGCACCGAGAGCGTACCCGGCAGGGAGCGCTCTTGCGCCTTCTTTGAGGCTAATCCCGGTTGCGGAAATCGTTGATGCGGTCCCGGTCAGCGGGCTCAGTCCAAAGCTCGGCGTAGTCGAGGAACTCTGAGAAGATCAGGGTACTAGCGCCAACGATCTTGACCTTGTCACGCAGTTCGCTGCGGATGATGGCGTATTCCCGCTGGCGGTGCAGGGGCAGAGCCCGCTGCTTAACCGTCTGGCGGACCCGCTGAAGGGCCATGGGATGCAGTGCTTCCATGGTCGAGCCGCCCAAGATGATGGCGCCTGGGTCAAACATGTTGATCAAATTGGCTATTCCGACCGCCAGATAGTCCATGCATTCATTTATGATAGAAAGGGCTGGCTCATCCCCTGCACGAGCTGCTTGGGCAATTGTCTCCAGAGTGACCTGTGAGGACTGTCCGGGCAGGTAATCGCGCATCTTCGTCTCAACCCCGATAGTCAGCATGTGCAGTGCGCGGCTGAGCAGTGCCGGTTCGCCTGCCATGACACCAAGGCAGCCTCGATTTCCGCAGCGGCAGGGCGGCCCCGCCGGTTCGATCGTTGTATGGCCGAACTCTCCAGCACTTCCCGTGACACCGCGGTAGATGCGGTTGTCGATGATTATTCCTGCGCCGATACCAGATTCCACAGAGATGTAGATCAGGCTTGCCGTGTTCTTTCCAGCGCCCATAAGCTTCTCGCCCAAGGCCGCCGCGTTCATGTCGTTGTCGACGCGGATCGGCAGAAGAAAGCGCTCCGCCAGGGCGGCCTGTAAAGGTACATCAGTCAGATCGAGGCTGGAGGAATAGAGGATGCTCTGTTGGTCAGGATCCACCAGGCCTGGTGTGGCCACTCCAATGCCGAGGATGTTTTGCGCCTGGCTTTTGCTGGCCTGCAGGATCCGGTCAGTGTGGTGGACAATATCCCTGAGGAAAGACTCCTTGCTGGTCAGATCGGGAGTGTAACTTGTGGAAAGAAGGGCGTTGCCATCTAGGTCGAGCAGAGCCACGGTTGTGCGGCGCACCCCGATATCAATGCCAACCGCCAAACGGGCCGCAGGCTGGAATTCCAAAAGGATGGGCCTTCTGCCGCCGCTGGATTCGCCGGTGCCCACTTCCCTGACCAGTCCCGCCTGCAGCAGTTCCTCAACCAGCACAGAAACGGTTGTGGGACTGAGCTGAGAAGTTTTCACCAACTCCGCGCGGGAGATGGGGCCGTGCGTCCTGATCTGCTTGAGCAGGGTGCCGATATTCATCTGTTTGATCAACTTGGTGTGTACATTCCTGCGCATGGCATCGCTTCCTCGACTTTGTTCTTATCACGTACAAAGTTCTTCTGCTCAGCCTTCAGAATTCCTGCTTTGGGGCTTCCGGTGACAGGCTGCCGCTGGCCCCGCTCGTCTTCATGATGAAGGAGGGTATCCCTTGATCAAACGTTTTGACCTGCACACTCATACTCACCACAGCGACGGCCAGGGATCGATCCGGGCCAGTGCCGAGCAGGCGGCAGCGGCAGGGTTGTCCCTCGTGGCCGTCACCGATCACTTCGCTGAACCGCTCCCCCACCGCATGGACGTCAGTAAGCTTACCGAGCTGCACGCAGAGGTAAGGGATGTGAGGCATATCCTGCCTGTCCTGCTGGGTGTGGAGACAGGGATCGAAGGAACGATTCCGCCAGATCTGCGAGGTCAAGTGGATCTGGTGATCCGCAGTGTTCATTATCTGCGCAGGCCCGTTCAGGCCAAGTCCGTCTACGACCCAGACTACTGGGAAGCTTACAAAGAAGAGGTTCTTGCTCTTCTCCGCAGTGGAGGCGATGTTCTCGGCCATCTGGAAGGATACCTTCCCCTTCCCCTGGGTGATCTCATCACCACTTTCGACGAACGCCGGTCCATGGAGCGGGAGATCGCCGCCCGCTTCTTCACAACCGACTGGCAGGAGGAGGTGGCCCGCCTGGCATGCAAAAACGGTGTTGCCGTTGAACTGCACTGCGCCACGCGAACACCCCGTCTGGACTTCATCAGGCTCTGCAAGGATGCCGGCTGCCTCTTTTCGGTGGGATCCGACGCCCACATCCCAGACAGCGTAGGCCGTGTTGACTGGGCCTTTGAGATCATCGATGAGCTGAAGATCCCCAAAGAGCGGCTGCTGCCCTACGCCCGAGGATGGTTGAAGTAGGCTCAGCTCAGGTCAACACTCTGGAGAGACTCCACCGCCAGAAGCTGCATGGCCCGCTCCACCCGTTCGGGCAGTTCCTGTTCCACTTTGGCAACCTGGTCCATGGAAAGGCCAAGGGAACGCACCATCTCAGGATCCAGTCCGTATTTGTGTGCGGATTTGAGGAGAGACTCGTAGTAGTTAAAGCTGATCACATCCGCAATGTGCATGAGCATGATCTCCTGCTTGTTCAACGCGGCCTTCCTAGGAGCATGGTGGTAGTGCACCACGTTACGGATATCTGCAGGCAGGTTCCAGTGTCTGCACACCCATTCTCCGATGGCTGAGTGGGTGAACTGCCCCAGGACCTTGACCTCCGCCTCGAGCACAGGTACCCGTTCTTCCGCGACCATTCTGAAAATCCTGCTCAAAGTGACGGGCAGGCAGCGTTCCAGGGCCAAAACCCCGATGTCGTGGACAAGCCCGCAGGTGGTCAGCTTGTAAGAGTCGTACGTTGCATCCAGCCCGCTCTCCAGGCAGAGCTGCCGCGCCGCGATCCCCGTGCCCAAGCAGTGGCGCAGAAAGCTGCCTCGATCGAAGCTCTCAACCACCTGACTTCTGGGAAAAAGTGCATGGATCACAATGCCCAAAATGATGTGGCGAGTAGCTTCCAGACCCACGAGCAAAATGGCATCGTCCAAACTGCGGGCTTTCCTGGAGTGCCGCAGGTAGCCCGAGTTGACGATGTGGAGCACAGCATCGCTCAGGTTACCGCACAGTTCGATCTTGCTGACTAGGGCTGCTCTATCGATCTGGGTGGGATCCTCCAGCTCCTCCATGATCCCCGCGACGCGCCGCGGCAGTTTCGGGAGATCCCGCTCCAACACCTGCAGAATAACTGTGGACACTTCCACACCCCCTTGGTACTGGAAACAGAGTAGACTGCTCATTTATTCACCGCAGAGGCATCGAGTTCCTGTTTCGTCTGTCGCTTCCGGAAGGGGAATGGACCTCCCTGGCGAAAAAGCACTCCAAGGAGGAAGGACCATGGCCGTAGTCGGAGTGGCAGTCGCTTTCGGATCCGTAATATACCTCGCCTCCAGGGGTCTTGCTCTCTGGCTGGCCATGCTTGTGGGAACGATCGTTGTGGGCCTTCTTCCGCCCATGGGTATGGAGTCCTTTGGCGCTGCTCTCCTCGAAGGAGCCTTCAGCTCCCTGACCTTACAGCTGGTCGTTGCTGTCGCATTTATCAGCGGGCTGGGAAAGGCGATGAAGGAGAACGGCGATCTTGAGCTGATGGTCGGCTCGTTTACGTCCCTGTTGCGCAGGCCGAAGGTGCTGGCCATGCTCCTGCCTTCCCTGATCGGCACGATAAACGTTCCTGGGGGAGCGATCATGTCAGCCCCCATGGTGGAAGAAAGCGGGAAAGCCCTCGCCGCTGACCGCACAACCCAAGCCGCGATCAACCTCTTTTTCCGCCACATTGGCTACCTGGTCTACCCCCTTCACACCTCGCTCATCCTGATCAGTGAACTCTTGGCCGTCCCGAAGCAGGCCATTATCCTCTACAACGCAGTACCGGCGCTGGTGGGCACCGCTGCCGCTTACCTGTGTTTCCTGAAGGGAAGGAATGGGGCACCGGCAGCCCGGAGCAAACAGGGCTTCCTTGACGATATCCAGCGCTTCCTTCTGGGTTTCTCTCCTGTTCTCACCATCCTGGGCCTGGCGCTCCTGCTCAACGTCCCTTTCTATCTGGCCGCGGCCGCGGGACTTCTGGTGGCTTTACTGCGGAACATCCAGGCCGATCCCTGGCTTTCCGGTCTCCGCCAGCGCCTCAAGCTGCTGGTTACAAGCTGGATCGATTACAAGCTGGCCCTGGCCATCCTCACCCTGATGCTGTTCAAATCCGTTGTGGAAGTCTCGGGAGTAACGGGCCTGCTTGCGGATGCGCTTCTCCGCTACGGCATACCCCTGCCGGTCTTGGTGGTTGTCTTGGGATTTCTTACGGCCTACATCCTGGGAACTCACCTGCCCGCCTCAGGGCTTCTGGCTCCCTTCTTTGCCCCGCTCTTCCCCCAGGCAGCACTGGTGCCCTATACTTCGCTGCTCCTCATCTCCATCATGCTCGGTTACCTGGTCTCGCCCCTCCACCTCTGCCTGGTTTTGACAAACCAATACTTTAAGGTACCTTACAACGGACCGCTGAAGAGACTTGCCGTGCCGATCTTTGCCATGCTCGGCACAGCCGTTGTTCAGGTGATGCTGTTCCTTTATCTGTGAGGCTTCCCAGGCCACATCGACCCTGTCCGATGTTTTCGACCAGATCGAAAATGAAAGGGGAAACTTTGATGCCGGAGTATGCAAGCAAAAAGGCTCTCATTGAGGAGATTGAAAAAACGGCGGCACTCTTCATCAAAGAATTCTCGGATGTAACCGAAGATGACAAGGACAAGCTGATCGATGGAGTGGACAGGACTCCGGCCCAGATGATCGCCTACCAACTGGGTTGGCTGGATCTCATCTTGGGATGGGACCGCGATGAAGCGGCAGGCAAACAAGTGGTCACGCCGCGGGAAGGTTTCAAGTGGAACAACCTGGGCGGACTGTACCAGAGCTTCTATGAAGAGTTCGCAGACAACTCCATGGCAGAGCTGCAGGAACTGTTCAAGAAAAAGGTCGCCGCTTTTGTGGAGTGGCTGGACGGTTTCTCAGAAGACGAAGTCTTCACGCCGGGAAGCCGGAAGTGGGCGGCCTCCACCCCATCCAACTGGCCGGTATGGAAGTGGGTGCATATCAACACGGTCGCACCGTTCAAGTCCTTCCGCAGCAAGATCAGAAAATGGAAGAAGCTGAATGCGGGTCAATAGAGCTCATACAACCTGAAGGCGCCGGGCGTGGCGCAGCATAACGGACACCGCTCCAGGAAGGGCGGTGTCTGCGTCTAGTTCAGCTCAATGCCGTTTTCTTCCGCCACACTTCAGCGCCTGCGCGATAAGGTCCTGCCCTACGTTGCCAAGCTCAGCCCGCAGTTCGTTGATGTCCATTTCTTACCGCATCCTACGCTCCGATTTCTCCATGTTTTGGTAACTCAGAGTGGCTGGTCGCCTGTCTTTCTCAAGATGTCTTTGGGAAGTACCGCTAGCCTTTGGGAACTGATGATAATTGCCTTTACAGAGCCGATATGCTATGCTATTCTTACGTGTTTTTTTGCACAAACGCTTCTGTCCGAAAGAAGGAAAGGCAGGCAGCAAGATGAAGACCGCAACGGCCGGTTTGTGGCCGCGCTTCAAAGCAAAGTTCATTGGCGACCGAGCCTTCTACCGCATGGTTTTGGCGTTGGTAGTGCCGGTCATAGTGCAGAACTCAGTTACCAACTTCGTCAACCTGTTGGATAACGTCATGGTGGGCCGTCTAGGTACGGCCCACCTGTCCGGAGTTGCCATCGCTAACCAACTGTTCTTCGTGTTTAACTTGACCATCTTCGGTGCGATGTCCGGAGGCGGCATCTACGGCGCGCAGTTCGCCGGAGCCAAGGATTGGGAGAGCTGGCGGCAGACCATGCGTCTCAGGCTTCTGGTGGCGGTGGGCGTCGTTATTGGTGCTGTAGTCATCTTCACAAGCTGGCCCGTGGAATTGCTGTCTTGGTACCTGAAAGGCGAAGGGGATCCTGCCGACAGCGCTGCCATGCTTCGCTACGGCATGGATTACCTAAAAATCATGCTCTGGGGGCTGCTGCCCTTTGCCATATCTCAGAGCTACAGCAGTGCCCTGAGGGACGCGGGCGAAACTGTGCTCCCGATGAGGGCAACAGTGATCGCAGTCTTCGTCAACCTTGTCTTCAACTACATCTTGATCTTTGGAAAGCTGGGCTTTCCTGCTCTCGGAGTTAAGGGCGCAGCTTTGGCGACCGTATTGAGCCGCTTGGCTGAGCTGGCTGTCGTGGCAGGAGGAGCCCACAAGAACTCTGACAGGTTCTTCTTCCTGAGAGGCGTCTACCGTTCGACGCGCATCTCTGGCAAACTGGCCAAAAACATCATCCTCAAGGGAATGCCCCTGATGGTCAACGAGTTCTTCTGGTCTTCCGGGATGGTAACTCTGACTCAAATGCTGTCAACCAGGGGGCTGATGGTGGTCGGAGCGCTGAACATCGCCTATACGTTCTCGAACCTGTTCGGCGTGTTCTTCTTCTCGGTGGGAACTGCCGTGGCGATCGTGATCGGCCAATCACTGGGGGCGGGCGACGAAGAGTTGGCCAAGGCTCAGGCATGGAAGTTGATGGCGTTTGCGGTGGCGATTTCGGTCGTTTTGGGGACGTTGTTTGCAGTCAGTGCCGGCTGGATCACCCAGATCTACAGAACTGAGGCCGAAGTACGCCGTCTGGCGGCTGAGTTCATGGTTGCGATCGCCTTCGTTATGCCCTTCCAAGCCATCGCCAACTGTTCCTACTTTGCCATGCGCTCTGGAGGCCGGACTCTGCTGACATCCGCTTTCGACAGCGTCTACGTCTGGGCATTCTGCGTGCCCTACACCTATGCTTTGGTCGCCTTTACCAACCTCAGCATCGAAGTAGTCTACCCCCTCCACCAGTTGACGCACGTGGTGAAAGCCGTGTTGGGGATTTTCATAATACGCTCAGGTATCTGGGCCAGGAACCTGGTGGGAACGAAGGTGAAGCCCTCAGAATCGGCTTAAAAGAAACGCAAAAAACTTCGAGCTCCGCAAGATGCGGGGCTCTTTTCTTTTAACCACTTTGGATACCTGAGGAAACTATTGACGACCTGATGACTATCCCCGCGCATGCGGGAAAGACAACGCGAAAAACGCTCAGAATCCATTCTACGCGGGATCACCCCCGCGCATGCGGGAAAGACCACTCTTCTTCGATCCATGCGGTGTTGCCGATAGGATCACCCCCGCGCATGCGGGAAAGACCCAAAAAAAGGAGGTTCGCCAAAGTGAGAAAAAGGATCACCCCCGCGCATGCGGGAAAGACTTAGGAAGTCAGCCTCTTTTTCATCTATGTTCAGGATCACCCCCGCGCATGCGGGAAAGACAATCAGGGTCTTTCTCAACGACTGGTAGAGGAGGGATCACCCCCGCGCATGCGGGAAAGACGCAGAGAAACCAGAAACATTAGTAGCAAGGGGAGGATCACCCCCGCGCATGCGGGAAAGACGTTTTTTTGATCCAGGATTTCACTTTCGCTCTGGGATCACCCCCGCGCATGCGGGAAAGACCCTGTGCGTGAACATCGTCAAAAACTTGATCCAGGATCACCCCCGCGCATGCGGGAAAGACGACACTCGCTGACGTACGATATGCCCGCCTTAGGGATCACCCCCGCGCATGCGGGAAAGACAACGGCTCTTCGGCCGTTTTTCTTTTAGGCTTAGGATCACCCCCGCGCATGCGGGAAAGACGTAGGGTGTCGTACAAAAAATCAACAACAAAAAGGATCACCCCCGCGCATGCGGGAAAGACCTGTTGTGGCGGAATATCCATCCCACAATCTGAGGATCACCCCCGCGCATGCGGGAAAGACTCCATTTCTTTCTTTAAGGTTGGGATAGCAGTAGGATCACCCCCGCGCATGCGGGAAAGACTGCCACGAAATCATTGGGCTTGTCCGGGCCGAGGGATCACCCCCGCGCATGCGGGAAAGACTTTCCACAAGCGGAAATCTCGTCCAGGAAGGAAGGATCACCCCCGCACATGCGGGAAAGACGTTTTTTTCACTTCTGTTGCTGATGGGGTAGGGGGATCACCCCCGCGCATGCGGGAAAGACCAGGAGGATGCTTTTCACACACGTTGAAGGATAGGATCACCCCCGCGCATGCGGGAAAGACATCACTAGGATTCTTCGCCTTTCTCCACACTCGGGATCACCCCCGCGCATGCGGGAAAGACTTCTAGAATAGGCACATCTTCCCGCCTGTAGTAGGATCACCCCCGCGCATGCGGGAAAGACGGTGGTGTGGGTGGTGATATGTATGTTGGGTTGGGATCACCCCCGCGCATGCGGGAAAGACACCACAGAAGCTTCTTCTATTGGTCCAGTAGCAGGATCACCCCCGCGCATGCGGGAAAGACACCGAGGATGGCCCACCACCACTTTTTCAGCAGGGATCACCCCCGCGCATGCGGGAAAGACTCCTTTTCCCTCTGCTTGATCTCGGCCACCTTGGGATCACCCCCGCGCATGCGGGAAAGACACCTCATGTGGGAAGAAGCCTTCAGCGACCTCGGGATCACCCCCGCGCATGCGGGAAAGACAATATGAGATATGGTCAGAGCGGACAGTCGAGAGGATCACCCCCGCGCATGCGGGAAAGACCAGATCGGGTCTCGGTGGTGTGCGAAGAGGGAGGGATCACCCCCGCGCATGCGGGAAAGACTGCGAGCTTACCTGCGCTTGTCTCACAATCTTGGGGATCACCCCCGCGCATGCGGGAAAGACATGATGGAGTACGGTTATGGTGCACTGGCACAGGGATCACCCCCGCGCATGCGGGAAAGACCTGTTGACCCTGATGTCCCTGTGGGCCATGAAAGGATCACCCCCGCGCATGCGGGAAAGACTGACGTGGTACCATGACAACTCCCCGTCTGGCAGGATCACCCCCGCGCATGCGGGAAAGACTCTTTGTGAGCGCTCACTGCAACGCCGCAGCGGGGATCACCCCCGCGCATGCGGGAAAGACTTACCGTTGTGGTCAATCGGCAGGATCGTGATAGGATCACCCCCGCGCATGCGGGAAAGACTCCCAGGGCTTGTACTTGATGGCCCCGGGATGCGGATCACCCCCGCGCATGCGGGAAAGACCCCCACCATACCGGCCTAGTAGTATGGAAAGCAGGATCACCCCCGCGCATGCGGGAAAGACATCATAGGGATAGGGAGCCAACTCTCCGGGATGGGATCACCCCCGCGCATGCGGGAAAGACTTATTTCACAAATCGGCAATCCGCCCAAAAGTGGGATCACCCCCGCGCATGCGGGAAAGACCTTCTCCCGGAGCGCTTCCAGTTCGGCCTGAAGGGGATCACCCCCGCGCATGCGGGAAAGACCGATTGTCCTTCTTAACGGCGCCGAGCGTAGGAGGATCACCCCCGCGCATGCGGGAAAGACAGATTATCATCATCAAGCGCCAGGTCCGGCCTGGGATCACCCCCGCGCATGCGGGAAAGACAGCGATTCGTAGAACCTATTCTATCCTTGCTCAGGAGCACCCCCGCGCATGCGGGAAAGACCTGCGTGACAAGATGGGACATCCGCCTCATCCAGGATCACCCCCGCGCATGCGGGAAAGACGCAGAATATCCCGCAGAAGTTATTGTCAAGAAGGGATCACCCCCGCGCATGCGGGAAAGACCTGGTCGAGGTTGCCGACGGGCAGCCGAAGGAGGGATCACCCCCGCGCATGCGGGAAAGACGCCCGGGACCACCTGGCGGCTTTTAGGGACTACAGGATCACCCCCGCGCATGCGGGAAAGACACGGTGCACATGGAGCCTACATTCCAGGCATGGGGATCACCCCCGCGCATGCGGGAAAGACCCAATGCCTGCGCAGCAGACATCTTTGTGAGCGGGATCACCCCCGCGCATGCGGGAAAGACCTTCCGGGAGTAGTCCCGCTGCCATTGGGTTCGAGGATCACCCCCGCGCATGCGGGAAAGACCTCCTGGAAGGCATTTCTGCTTGTGGAAAGGAAGGATCACCCCCGCGCATGCGGGAAAGACAATGGATTCCACATTTTCCACAAGTGCGATGAGGGATCACCCCCGCGCATGCGGGAAAGACCTTCCTCGATTAGGAGACTCTCTTCCAATCCAGGGATCACCCCCGCGCATGCGGGAAAGACCTTCTGGAGAGATTGTTTGGGCAGGAAAAGTTAGGATCACCCCCGCGCATGCGGGAAAGACCCCGGAGGGTCTCACGCATCGCACTCGTGACCAGGATCACCCCCGCGCATGCGGGAAAGACTCCATCAGCCGCCGCAGGCCATCACGCTCCAGAGGATCACCCCCGCGCATGCGGGAAAGACGAAAACTATTCCGACGAAGTTATCGTCAAAAAGGGATCACCCCCGCGCATGCGGGAAAGACTTTTGCCAGAAGACGAAATGTCCAAGTGGGCAGGGATCACCCCCGCGCATGCGGGAAAGACGTTACCAGGAAGGGTGAGTATATGGTGAAGGTAGGATCACCCCCGCGCATGCGGGAAAGACCTTCGCTTCGTAGGTTTCCAATAGCCCGTGACGGGATCACCCCCGCGCATGCGGGAAAGACCTGGCCGTGAATCCGGAAGGTGGCGAGACGGCAGGGATCACCCCCGCGCATGCGGGAAAGACGCTATGCTATTTGGTTGATTACATTGTACCACGGGGATCACCCCCGCGCATGCGGGAAAGACCAAGTTCTCCCGCAGCTATGAGCGAGGCAAGTAGGATCACCCCCGCGCATGCGGGAAAGACACGAGAGGCCCATCTTTTTCGCGTTCGCCAGGAGGATCACCCCCGCGCATGCGGGAAAGACACGTGTGAAAGAGGTTAGGTGCCCTCTGTGTGAGGATCACCCCCGCGCATGCGGGAAAGACATTCAGTTGAGGGCCAATCCGTTGGCCCTCTTGGGATCACCCCCGCGCATGCGGGAAAGACACTAAAAAGATCCCCATTTTATCGGGATCTGCGATCGAGCATCAACGCAAATCCATTCACTTTTGTCGACAAAGCATAGGTCAAGCGAGCATCCTCGAGTGCCCGATGCGGCACTTGTTCGTCGATGCCGTACGCTGCCAACGCATCCTTCAGCTTGAACGACTTCAGAAACATCTTCTCCTTCTTCACCAACGCCATCAGATCGATTCTGTTGTTCTTAAGGGTTCGTTGGTTGATGTCGCGAAGCTTTTCGTTGATGAACTCGACATCAAAAGAAACGTTGTAGCCCACGATCGGTAGATCACCAATGAAATCAACCAGGGAGAGAAGCGCCTCTGGAATATCGCGTCCTTCATCGGCCAACATCTCATCGGTTATCCCTGTAAGCTCAACGATCTTTGCAGGCAGAACATCCTCACTTCTGACCAGGCAGTGGAACTCCTCTTCAGCTTTGCCTGAGACAACCCGAATCGCTGCCATTTCGATCACATTGTCCTCGAGTGGGTCAAGACCGTCAGTTTCGATGTCCAGCACGATGTAAGTGCAGCTCGCGTTGGCATCGCCGGTTGGCACTTCCTTCCGTCTGCCTGCATGCTTCCTGGCACTTCGGAAGCTCGCCTGATGGCTGAAGCCGGTTCTCAGGCCTGCGGCCAGGGGGCTCCCTTCCCTTGGTGCCATCACCAAAGGGATACCGTCAAAAGAAACGTTGATCTGTTTGGTTCTGTGGGTCACAAACTGATAACCAAGCTCAGTATTCGTGGCATAACTGAGAGTGGCTTGCCCGCTACCAACACTCTGCGTGACCCTCTCCCACAGCTCCTCTCTAACACGAGAACTCAAGCTGCCGACATAGACTCCGGTAGCGATCTCCTGCATCCACTTTGTCAGGTCTCCCCTAAGAGATACCGGCACATTGGAAAGCGTTATCACCGTCATCCCCATAGGCTATCCCTGACCTCAGTCGAAATGGCTGTAGTTGATCCCATGTTGCACAAGGTGGCCCGTTTCATCCCACAGGAAAATGACGTCCGCATCGTCTTCTCCATCTGGATCAGTGTCTGATCCCAGCAAGAACTTGATGTCTCGGACTATACACTTGATCATCCTCCCATCAACAAAGGCATCCCTCATCCTTAGGCGAGACTTCTGCCCGACGTCTTCGTCCTTCCCTGCTTGGGAGACCACCTCAAAGGCGATCCGTATGCTTGTCGTTGCTTTGTACAAGTCCGCTATGTCGTACACAAACGCCAGCTCATGGCCAGTGTGGACGAACCCCAATCCAGGAGACATGCCCAAAGCAACAATTACGCTATACGCTAACCCGTAGAGCGCCACATTGGCGGCAGAGAGCGCCTGGTTGATCGGAGTCCCACTCTCAAAGTCATCTGGATCGTATTCCCTTCCCACCCATTCGACCCCGAACTTCTTGGAATAGGCTCGGTAGACCTGGCGGATTCTCGCGCCTTCGCGTCCGCGCAGCTGTTGCATGGTAAGACCAGAGACATCTTCGTCCGGGAACCTCAGCTGGTACATTTTCCTGGCAACCTCCAGTCGGCTGCGTCGGTTCGACACCAGCTCGGCCTGTTTGGTAAGAAGTTGACTCGATCTGGTCAGGGCGCGGCCATGGGCGTAGACTCGAACGCCCCTTTCACCAACCCAGACAACACTGGTTCCGGTATCGCCGATCAACTCCATAGCTCGGTGGGTGATATCGGTGCCGGGACCAAGCATCAGCACACTGATCATGGCTGCGGGAACTCTGGCTACGCCACGCCTATCGGTAACTGTGATCGCGCTGTCCTGGCGGTTTATCTTGGAATGCTCAACGTACAAGAAGGTGGCTCGATCACTAACTCGCGGCAGCTCAAGCAGTTCAGCCTTCTTCGCGCCGACCTGCGTCTTCATGTTTCGTTCCTCGGAATTACGGTGAGCAGGCCGCATCCAAATGCCTTTTTCTTACCTACTCCCGTCGTAAGAGCCAGTTTGAAAAGTTCCAGGTCTTCAATGGTCAGCAAACCACCGTAGGCCACTTGGCATATCTTCAAAGGCCGTTGGTTCTTTCGTCGTAAGACTGCAAAGTCTCGACCAGTGATCGTGACCTCGTCGTCTTTGACCGAAAACCCGTGCTTCTGTGCCCTCTCCTTTAGGTACTGCAGTTGTTGATCGGCAGTTACAAGGGGGATCACGCGCCCGCGCTTCCCTGATTGTTTTCCGCTGCTGAGCGCGACAACTGGGTTCAGGACTACCCTGAAGCGAAGTTTGTCTCCTTCCCTCAGGCGGTTGAGCAGCATAGTGTAATCCTTTGTTTCAGCGCTTCCCCTTACTCCATATTTCTCCAAGCGCTCCAAGTCCGGTTTTTCGTTACTGAGAACGAGCAGGTAAGAATCGTCGCCAATCTGATCTACCCGCCACAGCTTGCGAGTGCGGTAACCGGCTTGCACTTCATCGGGAAAACTACTTTCTACCCACCTGTGATACGCACCCAGATCATCCAGTTCCTTGATCTTCCGCCTGTTGTGGATGTCTATCTTTACTCGTGACAGGTACATGGCATCCCCTCCTAGACTGCGTTGAACGCATCGTGATCGGAGACAGAAGCCCCTCCGGTGGATAGGAACACAACGTCTTTTCTCCCCACTGCGCGATAACCGTGGCGGCGCTCCCGCTGTGAAAAGGTTACAACCGAGTCTCTCACCATCTGACGCGGAGAACCTCCCAGTAAATGAGCATCAGCATAGATCGGAAGGACAACCCTTCCCGTCTGCCGGGATCTGTACCAATCAGAGGCCTGCCATGGGAGCTCCTCAAGACACGTGATTACATCTTTTTTTTGGGTTCCCAGGAAGAAGTCGGCATTGAGGGGATTCGAACGCCTCCCTAGATAAGGCTGGAAATATGGGTGTCGCAACGCATTTTCGAGGTCATCCATCCATTCCTCGTCGGAGCCCCCCAACGCTACTACAAAGACAGCGTCCTGAAGGTAATACCTGTTGGTGACATAGGCTTGATCGAGTGTTCCATCGGGCTTAAGGCGCCGGGCTACATGGAAATCAGCGAGCAGTTCTCCTGGTTGATCCACTCTCACGGCAAAATCGAGTTGGCCCAATTTCTTTACACGTGAATCATCGCGAGAGAAACCGCAGCTTGCAGCTAATATCCCTGTTACTGCAGACTTGGAAGGATAGCGGTCTGTATGGCGAGTCTCAAAGCGTGAGCTTGTTCCCCAGGACTGCATGGGACCGGCGAGTTTGAGCAGGATTGTTTTCATGCACCGTCACCACGTCAGTTACCTTCGAGACAGGACGTCAGTTCGTGTTTGAGAAGCTCCACGAGCTCACTAATACTGCCTTGATCCCCAGGGAAGCCATCAATGCCGACACTCAACGCGCATATGGGCTCTTCCACCCATCGCTTGACAGACTCATACTCCTTCCTTAAACGCCTGATCGATTCGTCTACATAGCCATCAGCCGGGCGAACCGGACGTTCGAAGGCGCTGACCAAGCTCACCGGTCTGTCTCCGCGCAAACAGACCAACATCGCCTGTGGAAGTGTTTGGTTGGCGAAGGTGTTTGCCTTGCCCGTGGGCATGGATTTGGCGAAAGCCTCAACGAAGAGGGTAAGAGCGTTCATAACCAGATCCGTGTCGCCTATCTGCCTGTGGAACTCATGCACAGCGACATTTGCGTACCGGTATAAAGCAGCTGAGTTGAACTCGATCGTCCCGAGCATGCCCGCTCCTGCATCGTCAGTTGAAGAGAAATCATCAGTGGCAGTGAAGAAATCAAACTCTGTCTGGACCGCGTGAGTCGAGATGGCATGGGCAACCTGGCACGATGCATCGCAGTTCAGCTTCGGATCATCGGCGACCATGCGCCCGAAAAGGGCAATGTCAATCGCCGGATCTGAACTGAGTATTTCCTGCAGCTCTTTTTTGTTCTTGTTGCCCTCCAGCGCCGCCTGAGCCAGTTTCTCTGCCTGCTTCGAACTGATGAAGAACAAGGCCTTCGTCTTGAAATCGGCTGTTGTAGTAACACCCGCGTTGTTCAGGACTTGTTTGGCTAGGTCCATGGCTTCGTCGGTATCGATGTCTTTTTCGATACTCGCAATTTTGTCGGCTATGTAACGCACTACCTCGAGGCTGCGAATCCCAACATTCTGCAGACCGCCGTACTCCAAGAAATACTGCCTTATGGCCTTTTTCCAGGACTGCGAACTCACCCGCGCCCGCGTTACTCCCCCATATTGGGCCACTTTCGGGCTGCCGCTGTCATCGCGATTGATACATGACGGTGGAACCGTCTGGATAGCGTGGACATCTAAGAACAACCTTTTACTGCTTCTCATCACTTTCCTCCCCTTCTTGTTCTTTCAAAGGCCTGTAATAGGCTCGCGACCACTTCAGGCGGATACTGCCCTGCTGCCCCATCTGGAACCAATAAAGGTCCTCCGCCAACTGTGCATAGTCGACCTTGGCCTTGGTCCTAGATCTGAGAAGCTTTATAAGGTGCCGCAGGTGGGTAACCAGCTCTGAAAAGTTTGCTGCCGTTAACATGGCGTTGAACCTACGATCCACTGATTGGCTATCTCCCACTCGAAGTGCGCGAAGTGAGACCCCCACATTGTCCCACGCTCCCGCCCCTTCAGAAGCTCGTTCGGCATGGACACACTGCTCCTTCGCCTGCTGGTGTAGAGCGTAAAGTTGAAGGGCTGAGAGGATCGACCGTTCAGCGACCGTGAACTCACCCGTTTCGCCCAAAAACTCATCCGGGATGTTGGCGAACACAAAAGGGAAAACCCCAGCAGCCAAATTGGATTCACTGTTGATAGATTGGCGAAGATTGGCGAGAAGGGCTTTGGTAGAGCTGGACTGCACGTCGCCCGAAATGGTCCTAAGGATGCCTGCCATGGCTTCATAAACTGTTTTCGTCCTCATCGGCGGGTCATTCAACCCTCCTTTCTAGCTGTGAATAAAGCCCAACGTTCTGTTAAGCCAGTAATGAAAATCGTTATACGCCGTGGCAATGTTCTTGACAGGCTTGCCTGGCTCGAGGACACCCTTGTAGTCACGATAGCTGGCTGAACGCACCAGCGACTCCGCCTGTTTTTGCACGATCGCCCTCAGGGTAACGCGCCACTCCCGAATGCGCTCGTCTTTGTCTTGGTTAACCTCCAAGGAACTCAACCAGTTGCGAAATGGCAGGTCGATTTCGAAATACGCTCGCTGAATGACCTTGTTAGTAAAGCCATCGCCGCTAACGTTCCGGATATCCTGCACTTGATTCACAAACCTCCGCAAGACGGTGTCCACAACTTCCTTGACCTTTTCGACCTCCCCATCAATCCTGACGACCCATCCATCTTCCCGGACATCTGTTAAGACGAACTCGCTGATATCCAGGGTGTCGAAATACTCGTCCACAGGCACCCACGAAGTCGCGTTACCATCTGATTCCATGCCGTAACTCTCGATCACTGCATGCGTTCGATCGGTGACTTCAGCAACCCTGTAGAACCAATCGATGATCGCCGGCCTTTTGTCATTGGTCTCTTTGGTAAGAAAGATCGTGCCAAACGAACGCCAGAACGAAGCTCCAGTTTGATGTTTTTGCGGCGTTCTAGAATCCTTGTTTGGACCCTGGGTTCGATATCGCCAGAGGGTCATGAGTTCGAGGAAGTTGTCTCGATGTTCCAGTTCGGGCAGTTTCACGGTGTTGATGCAGAAGTCATCTCCCAGTTTGGCGTTGGGATCGATGTAAACAGCCCGGCTCCAGTTGGTGTACAGTTCGGCCAAGTTGTCCACGGGATAGCCGAGCAAGAGATCATTGATGATCTCATCACCGGTCCGCTCCCAGCAAGGCCTTTGAATGGTCGCCCGGTATTCTTCTTCTGGATGGACCAACGCCAGGTTGAGCAGCAGGGTTTCAAAGAGGTTTCTGCCTCGTAGAGCTATACCACCGAGGTCGTAGATCCAACCTTTGGAGTTGGTTCCGGCAAACTCCCCGTACACTGCTTTGTCGCCCGTGCCAACTACGCCTTGGTACAGAATCAGCCAGCGAGCCAACTCTGCTTCGGTTAATCTGTCTTTATTTGCGTCGGCTTCATATCTCGGCGAAAACAATGAGATCTTGTTCCCACTTTCTGATATGGTTCGGTTAAACGTCCGCGGCTTGATCTGCGTAGGATTGGTACCCCGGCCAGCTTTGATCGGTCGCCTCAACAGCTCTTCCTGTGTTACCTGGTAAAACGGGTGACGATCATCGAAGAGGTAAAAGCGATCTTTCCAGGAGCAAAGATAATCCACCACTATCTGAGGAAACGCCTTTGCGTTCCACAGGTTTTCCCAGGTATCCATTAAGTCGTCTTCATAGTCATCCAGGTCGTCCTCATCGAGCTCCTTTAGCTGCCTGTACCTCTCATCCAAAAGCAAGTAGGGGTAGGGCCTACCTTCTGCGTTGAACCTGGAGAACACGGTATGCAACACGGCCAGGAGCAAGCGCAGAACCGCGAAGTTCTGCATCTGTGTCTCCCCGGCGAGATGCCTGTAGCTCTGGACGTTCTGGAACAGTTGGATCATAGACACTTCTTCAACTGAACCTTGATCGTCGGTGATGACCAGAATCCAAGGCTCTTCCAACAGGTTAAAATGTCCCAATTACTCCTCACCTCCTCCATCGCTTGTTATCTTCTGGTAAGTCAACCCCAGCCGCGGACTGTACTTCAGACGGAACCCATTCAGGCAGAACTCATCGTTCTCATCGAAGATGACGCCCAGCATGCCCTTCAACCAGTCCGATTCCTGCCATGCCGCCAGGTGGCGCTTGTTATACTCCTCGAGCTCCTCAATTGTTTGGTCTATCCTGTACGGGGCGCTGAGCCTCAGGGGCAATCGAAGGGTCTGACGCGATATTTCCTTCTGAACAGCAGGGTCATGGATCTCGAGAGACAGGTCACGCGTGCCGCCAAACAGAGTGTAGCCGTCGCCGTGTCTTTTCAGTGCGACAACCTCAATCGTTTCTTGCGTATCGCGCACCTGGGCTGCAGCTCGCTCTTCCGAGGAGAAGGGCGCTTGGCTGTCCAACCAACCGATCAAGTTCTCATCAGGTGCAAGACTGGGACTGTCCAGCAAAAACCCTTTCGCTCTGCTCTCCTTTCGGGCGATTCGGCTCTCATGTTCAGCCTTCGCTTTGTTGTATCTCGACATAACGGCTTCTTCGACGAAATCTTCCTCTTCGCTGTAAACGGCCTGAACCAAAGGGGAGATGTCGTCGGGAAGCGTGATGCTGTCAGGCAGGAGGAGCTGCGTTCGCATCAGTAGGTAGTCACCGTAAATAGCGTTGAAACCCGGTTCAAAGTCAAACGTGTCGCTTGTGCCCAATACGAAGAGCATAGGCGTACTCACGGCTTTAGGGCGTCTCACTCCCACATGCCTGTGCAGGCGTCCAAGCCTCTGGAGCAGCAGGTCCATTGGGGCTAGATCAGAGAAAAGGACATCAAAGTCGATATCCAAGGACTGCTCCATTACCTGAGTTCCTACGATGACTTTCTTTCGCGGTCGCTCTGCGTTTTTGCCGATCGCCTGAACGAGTGAGGCCTCCTTTTGGACGCGGTCTGTAGCGATGAAGTTGGAATGCAGCAACTCAACCAAGTCTTCCCCAAAATGCAGGCTGCATAATTCGGCGATCTCTTGGGCTCTTCTGACAGTGTTCACAACTATGCCTGCAACCCCACCTTCCTCCAAGAGCTCGGATAGGGTGCCTATCAACTCTTCGTCTGGCAGGCGAACGACCGGCACCGCGAGCCGATTCTCTGTCTCGAAATCCGCAAACTGCTTGACCGCCATACCATCTGTCCACGTAACCAAAGGATAGGCCCTTGCTTCTTGCCAGCCTGGCGGACCATTCACCTCACGCCATTTAACGCCGCGCCCGCGCATGTAGTGTTTGATCAATTCGGTTCTGGTCTTGGCAGGAAGGGTTGCCGAAAGGATGATTACGGGGACGTTGTACGCTCCCATCCAGCGAAGCGCCCTGTACAAGTATTGACCCATGTAGGCATCGTAAGCATGCACTTCGTCGATGACGACGACCTTTCTGCTGAACCCCAAATGCCGAAGAGCCAGATGTTTCTGTTTTAGGGCTGTCATCAGGAATTGATCCACTGTTCCAACAACGAAATCGTCCAGTACGGCTGTCTTCCGTCCAGTAAACCAGGCATTTACAACAACTGTCCCATCCGCTTCATCGTAGATGTTGGAGCGAGGTAGAGATCCATAGCTGTCGTTTAGAGCGGCTTTCCCATGGACGAGCTGGAGCGATTTCTTCTCATCGCTCAACCTTTCCAGCCATGCGCTGATACGATCAAACATGCCATTTGAGGTTGCCTGCGTTGGCAGTCCGAAGAACATCCCGCTGGCCTTCGTCTTCCGTGACAGCTGCTCAACGCAGATTAGAGCGGCCTCTGTCTTCCCCAACCCCATGGGTGCCTCTACGATGACGATGCCCGGATGCCTCGTCTCCTCGATGGCTTCGAACAGCTTTACCTGCAGATCTCTTGGTTCAAAGCCAAACCGATCCTTGTAATCTGAAGCAACCCCTTTGTGTTCCACTTCGATTATCGGGGCCGTACGATACCACGTAAGCCAACCTGTTTCGATCCTTCTCTGAGGGTCAGCAACCAGATACTGGTCAACGGGAATCAAGGGGAAATACCTCTCGTTGCTTGCGATCCAGTCCGCCATTATCAACAGGCCATTTAGCAAGACCTGGCCAGGTTGAGATATTCGGGGAAGATCGGTTACAGAACCAAATCCGTTTGACGTCAAAGCCCACTCAAAGATCGCCCTCTGAGTGCCCTTCCACTGGCGATGGATGGGACTTCTCTGATCCTGTTCTTGGAAGAAGTTGTTCCCATATGACGACAATTGCGAAGTGATGCTTTCTTCACTATCGGGCGGCTTTCCGTGGTGCCCTCCCACGATTGAGCTTACATCCACGGAAACTCCATAACTCCTCAGCAGGACTTGTCCAGCAAAGCCGTGTGGAGTGGCGATCGGGTCCATAAGGCGACCGAAAAAGGTGGTTATCCCCGTAAAGCCAGCTCTCTCAAGCTTCTCCAACAGCTCGCCATCGAGATCCCGTGAGTTGGAGAAACTGGGCCTGCTCTGGAAAGCCGGCGTAGCTTTCCCGATGTCATGTACTGCGCCAAGAAACCCCACCAGTTTTTTGGCGTGTTCTTCATCGGGTTGGCTCAAGGAGTTGATTATCTGCCTCCTCTGCTGATCGCTCAGCCAATGCTCCCACAACAGACACATAACCTCGCAGACATCAACCAAGTGCTGCTTAAGCGGCAACCACCTGAAGACACCACCCTTATCGCTTTTTTTGGCCCATAAAACGTCTTCGTAAATCGGCGAATCATAGTTGACGATCGTGATCGCCCCTTGCCAGGTAAGTTTCAGAAAGAAAAGACAGGGATGCACTCGGCCAATCTTTTAACTCAATGACATTCAGAGGTCTCAATTCGCTATTTACAGTATTGCTATTCTATTTCGTCGCAGCCACTCCTTCTACATCTGAACAGTCTTACGATATTTGCGATTGACACCAAACCCCAGTGCTTGCTTCGACCAACCAGGGCTTCCTGTATCAGATTCTCAGACTCAAGGATCTCTCCTACGTGCATCGTCGCCCAGAGAAACGATCGGGTCCCTCCCCAAAGTGAGGAGAGACCCGATCTCCAAATGATCCAAATTGAACCCAGCGAAGTCCCACCGTGTGCGAGAAAGACTGGTTAGCTATCCAGTCCTCAACAGCTCGGACGGGATCACCCCCGCGTGTGCGGGAAAGACATGTCTGTGTTCTGATGATACGCCGCTTGCGCAGGATCACCCCCGCGTGTGCGGGAAAGACGTAATGAGCGACTTCTTCGCCGCTGGCCGTTTGGGATCACCCCCGCGTGTGCGGGAAAGACGACAGGGGGAGAACTTACAATCGATGGGAAATAGGATCACCCCCGCGTGTGCGGGAAAGACTTTCTCACTCTGGTAAACCTCCTTTTTTGCTAGGGATCACCCCCGCGTGTGCGGGAAAGACTTCCAGATCGTATCCTTCTGCTTCTCCAAAGAGGGATCACCCCCGCGTGTGCGGGAAAGACTCCAAAAACATTAGCGTTTCGTGGATCGTCTCGGGATCACCCCCGCGTGTGCGGGAAAGACTGAAGTATTTTCTATCTGGATGATCTTCCGTGAGGATCACCCCCGCGTGTGCGGGAAAGACGACCTACCTATGCAGGGAGCGTAAAGCATAGGCGGATCACCCCCGCGTGTGCGGGAAAGACGAGTTCCTCTCCTGTTATTTCCCTGTCGGCTAGGGATCACCCCCGCGTGTGCGGGAAAGACCCCGTCCTGCATGGCCGGGGTGACCGGGGTCGGGGATCACCCCCGCGTGTGCGGGAAAGACTATTTTTCTTCGATCCAAGAGTTATACTGTTCGAGGATCACCCCCGCGTGTGCGGGAAAGACCTACGAGCCAGAAGAGGGGGAATAACTGGGTTAGGATCACCCCCGCGTGTGCGGGAAAGACGCAGATGAAAGGGGGGGAAGAAAAGTGACCAGAGGATCACCCCCGCGTGTGCGGGAAAGACCCATCGTACCCATTCGTCGATCGTAACGTTCGAGGATCACCCCCGCGTGTGCGGGAAAGACGGATTCGTATTGCCGGATCCCCTCTCTCACCCAGGATCACCCCCGCGTGTGCGGGAAAGACGGGGAATCTAGATTCCCCAAAAATCGAAGGAGGGGATCACCCCCGCGTGTGCGGGAAAGACCTGGTACAGCGGGGCAAGTTGAGTGAGCACGTAGGATCACCCCCGCGTGTGCGGGAAAGACTCTACCTCGAAACCGAAACACTCTATACATCTAGGATCACCCCCGCGTGTGCGGGAAAGACTTACTTCGGAAACCTCGAAGACGAAAGCGACAGGGATCACCCCCGCGTGTGCGGGAAAGACATTGCGGCGTTTATTTCGTCAGTCGCTAGGTCGGGATCACCCCCGCGTGTGCGGGAAAGACGCACGCCACGATCTGCTATCAGCAAGGAGCGTGGGATCACCCCCGCGTGTGCGGGAAAGACGGAAGCGCCAGCGACAGTAAGATGATCCACATAGGATCACCCCCGCGTGTGCGGGAAAGACGCCGCCGTCCGAAAACTTTCCGCAGCGTCCGAAGGATCACCCCCGCGTGTGCGGGAAAGACGCAGCCACGATCTGCTTTTTGGCAGGGAGCGCGGGATCACCCCCGCGTGTGCGGGAAAGACCTAGGGCTCACTCAAGCTGCGATGGCAAGCCTAGGATCACCCCCGCGTGTGCGGGAAAGACCCCATGGAGAGGGAAAATCCCTCTCTACGTCTAGGATCACCCCCGCGTGTGCGGGAAAGACGACAGAAGCCATGAGAAGACTGGATGAGGATGAGGATCACCCCCGCGTGTGCGGGAAAGACTCTTCCACAGAAACATAGGTTGCCGTATAACAAGGATCACCCCCGCGTGTGCGGGAAAGACCATTTCGATACGTTTGTAGCGGTTGAGCAGTTGGGATCACCCCCGCGTGTGCGGGAAAGACGGTAGAAGCCTGTTCAGACACTCGTTGATGTCGGGATCACCCCCGCGTGTGCGGGAAAGACGCAGATCGTGGCGCGCTGGTACTCACGGCTATCGGATCACCCCCGCGTGTGCGGGAAAGACGGCTTTATATCGGCTGTCCGCGTTCTTTTTCGAGGATCACCCCCGCGTGTGCGGGAAAGACGGTGCCGAGCTTTGCGGACGCGGGAAGTTACTAGGATCACCCCCGCGTGTGCGGGAAAGACGCCACAGGTCAAGACGAGCACGCCTTCAGGCAAGGATCACCCCCGCGTGTGCGGGAAAGACAGATTGAAGATCTGTTTGAGTTTTTCTTCCATCGGATCACCCCCGCGTGTGCGGGAAAGACATGTAGCAATGAAGCGGTATCCCGAGAGTCCAGGGATCACCCCCGCGTGTGCGGGAAAGACACTTGATAGATTCCCTTGTAATCGGCATGAAGGATCTGAAAAGCGTTCCGTTTCATTTACTTCGGTGCGCAAAAGACGGCTGACCCCGCCCGAAAAATCACCCACTCCCATCTGCGTTATTTTTCATTATTCCGATATTTCTTTGCCAGTTCCTGCAACTCCTCCTCCGATCATCCCTTCTTATTCCCCAGTTCGCAATGTCGGCAGGCCAGAGCCCTAACACCACCATTCAGGCTTGCGGTTGGCTGATCGAATACGCCGAAAAACCGCTGCGGCCACACTTACTCTACCGCAGCGGTTGAACTCTTTACCATCCATATCACCCGAACACATCACCGACACTGCGTCGCTTGGCATCGCTTTCGCCAGCAGTTTCTCCTGCGACCCATCCGCGACTCCTCCCGATTTCAGCCACCGCTTACGATGCTGTTACTGTCAGCATTTCTCCAGGATCACCTATGAAGAGCACGTGCCACCCTTCTTCCACGTCCGCCTCGGGTTGGGGCGAGGTGATGCTGTCGTACACTACCTCCAACGAGTCATAGCATACAACAATTCTTCCCTGTTCGGTGAAGGCAGAACGTGCTCTGCCGTTGAACTCGAACGTGCCGCCTTCATTTTCGCCTGCCTGGCCGATCAGCAGGCTGGAACCAGGAGCGATGGCAGACATCGAAAACCGCCTAAGGCGAAGGGTACGGCAAAACGTGAGCTGCGGGTAAAGGGATTTGGAGGGATGTGAGGAAATACCTGGTATCTGCCAGACGCTTCCATATTACGAGAGGCCAGGTGATGATCAATGTGGTGGAAGAAATTGAGTTGCGGAGTGCTGGTCCTTTGGTTGGTCTCCTCGGTTTTCTGCCCAGTGTATGCTCAGACTGCGCTTCACTGGCAGAAATATGTGACCTGGGACGGATCCATATCCTTCGCCTATCCCAGAGGCTGGTTTGTGGAGGAACGGGAATCGGGGTTTCTTATCGAGGACGAGTACACTGGCGAACAGCTGTGGCTGGTGGTGCTTCCCTACGAAAGAAACTGGACAGCACGGCGGCATGCCCAATACTTCTTGGACATGATCCGCCAAGAAACGCCGGAGCTGCAGGCTTCGAACTGGGAAGTTGATGAAACGGGAGACATTGTCCTTTTTGCCCTTAAGTACGATGAATGGGCCGATGGGGCGGCAGGCTACGGTCTGGTGGTGAAGGATCCCGATTTCCAGCAGGTGGTTTGGTTTCACTACTTGGCTCCCGATTGGGTGTTCGACGGCGACAGGGCCCTGGACATCCTCGGCACCTTTGTGGAGTCTGTGAGCTCTGCCGAGTCAGCAACCGCTATCGCTGCCAGGATGGAACGCATCGAACGGAACGTGGATGCCTTTGTCTTCGTCCTGGAGTTTGCGCTTGGTGCTCCGCTCTCTATGGAAGAAGAAATCATCATTGCGGAAACCATGAAGAGCATCTTCGCCGAGCTTCCCGAATCACAGTTAGCCGCCTTTGACGACTATCCATATGTCATGCAGGTGATCATGGCAGTTGACGACCAAGTGCAGCTTGCCGACATCCAGAGAACCCTTTCGGAATCTGTTTGGGAATGGGTTGAAGAGAGCGATCCAAATGACCAGATCGTAAACCTGATACGTGACGCCCTGCTTGATGCCGATCGGGTCCTCGTCCCGGGCAGGACGCCCCTCACGGAAGTGGCGGCCACTGCCTATGCCGAGTTCTACGCCTTCTCGGAACGGGTGGCCAACGGAGGAACTCCAGAACTCGGGAAGATCTCCCGGGGAAGGGTTGAGGACGTTAGAGACCTGCTTGTGGAAGCGTGGCGGGATCTCAGCGAGAGCGAAAAAGAGCAGGTGCTGACCATGCCCGCCGTCTGGACAACACTGCGCCGGGTGCTGACCCACGGTGACGCGGCCGACCGGGCCTATGCGCTGCGGCTCATCGAAGATGCCGCTCCGCGGCCGGCCGATGCCTGGGGGCCCCAGACGCCCTTGGAAGAACCCATGAGCTGGCTGCAGCATCAGTCAATGATGCAGGTCCACACCTCAATCTCCAAGAGCTGGATCTGGCACAACTATTATTACGGAACTCTCGGGACTGTCGGAACCTGGTAACATGCAGTGCGGAACGCCCCAAGGACCTAAGAGGTTCTCGGGGCGTTTTCCGTTATACAGCCTCCCGGACTTCATGTGAGTTCGGTCTCACCCAATCCGGCCAGTATCCGGCGGCGGGAAACATCCATGATGCTGTCAATTTCAGACAGAGAAAGCAGATCGGCCCGGGGTTCGGCGGGGGCTCCGTCCCTCTGCACCAGACTCAAGGGAAGGTCCACGGTCATGGGCAGCGGTGTTGGCAGCTCTTTGAGCCGAGCCCATATCGCCGCGTAGTTGATCGTGCCCTCGCCGATGGCGGTCCACTGCCACATCCCATCGATCCTCAGCACATCCTTGAGGTGAAGGTGCCCGATACCATCTTTGATCTCTGAAAAGTCGTCTGCTGGATCGACTGCCCCTCGGGAGTTGATCAGGACGTTCCCGAAGTCGTAGTTCAGAAGAACCCGTTCCGATCAGAAACGCCTTACAGCCTCCACAGCCGGCCGACCGTGGTTTACTATGTCGCCGTGGGTCTCCAGGCCGATCTGGCTTTGGCCGCGTCCAGGCAGCGGTTGTAGTTCTCCTCAGCCAGGTATCCGGGGATGAACACTGTGGCCAGCTTCAGCTCGGTGTAACCGGTGTTGATCATCCGGTTTGTCAATATTTCCGTGGGGATTGTTTTGGGATTTTTACGACCTGGGCCGCTAGTGTAAACCTATGGCCAGCCTACGAGTCCAGCAGTCCCACACTCGCCTCCAGCTGCGCTTTTAATCTGGTGAAGAACTGAATCTGGAAATCGATGCGATCCTGCCAAAGCTTGGTTCCCGTTGCTGTGGCTAACGGCATCTCCCTGTACTTCCCCAGGTTCATCAGAGCCCTGTTCGTGAGTTTCATCTGCTCGTCGTAGGGCAGGTCTGTGAAAGAGCGGTTCTTGAGGTTTTCGTGAATCCGGTAGACATCAAAGCGGTCTATGTTGTCCGCATCCCCGATGCTGCGCGCCAGCGGAGTGCGCTCACCCTCGAAATCTGCCTCGTCGTCCACGTGGATGGCGATGCCGTAGCAGATCTCCTCCACCTGCTCGGGAGTCATATCTAGGGTCTCCAGAAACGGACGGGCCAACTTGGCGGCACGCCTGCCGTGGTTGAGCCAATCGTCCTCCTTCGAAAAGGTCTCCACATAACTCAGATCGTGCAGCAGGCATCCAATAACGAGAGCCTCCTCGTCAAAGCCCTCACCTCTTGCGATCTGCCGCCCGATGTTGGCGACGCGCATGGTGTGTTCCCAGCGGTATTTCCTGTCCGCGGGATTGGCGTTAAAGAAGTCGCTCTGCTCAAACTGCTCCTGCAAAAATGCTATGGTTCGCTGGATGTTCTCTGTCACCGCTTGGTGCTCCTCTCCGCTTTGATGTTGCTGAGCCTTTTGGGTCAATAGGAAACGATCACTCCCCGCTCCTGCAGCTGCCGTATAACCTGCATACTGTCGGACTCCTCAGCTGTGTCTAATTCGTTTTCCTGCACTATGGCCACAAACAGGTTGGGAAGCTCGAGCAGCGGGCTGATATCTGATATGCGGTTCCCGGTCAGGTCAAGATACTCAAGGTTGGTCAGATTCGCCAGAGCTCTGATATCACTGACCTGTGCCCCGATGATCTCCAAAAGCATCAAGTTCGTCAGGTTCCCAAGGGCCGTGATATCCCCGAGGCTGGCCAGGCCGTGAAGCGCCAAGGACTGCACTTCTGTCAGAGCTGCCAGTGCGCTGACGTCACTGATCTCAGGATTGTGGGAGAGATCAAGCGCCCACAGGCTCACGAGGCCCCCCAGGGGACTGATATCGCTGAGGAGGTTGCTGCTGAGGTTGAGCTGCTGCAGCGACGGCAGATCATACAAGCCGCTCAGATCGCTGATCAGGTTTCCGGAAAGGTCTAGGTAGTAAAGTACCGGCAGATCGCCCAGCTGCAGTTCGCTGATCATGTTGCCAGCCAAACTCAGCACCAGAAGATCCTTCAGACCGGCCAGGGCACTAACATCGCTGATCCTGTTGCCGCCCAGGAAAAGATACTCCAAGCCCGTCAAGCCCTCCAGCGGACTGAGATCAGTGATACTGTTGTTCTCCAAGCTGAGCCACGCCAGGTTCTTCAGCCCCGAGAGGGCGCTGAGGTCTGTGATCCCGATGTTCTCCAGGATCAGGTGGGCGAGATTCGCTAACTCCCCAAGGGGGCGGAGATCAGTTAGGGGATTGCTGCTCAGATCAAGGCTTTCGAGCTGAGCCAGGCCTTCCAAAGAGCTGATATCCCCAATCCTGTTCCTGCTGGCATATAGGTCCCGCAGTTCAGTCAAGGCGGCCAGCGGGCTCAGATCGCTGATCCCGTTGTCGCTGAGGGAAAGAATGCGCAAGCTGGTCAGGTGTTCCAGTCCGCTCAGATCGGTGATACCCCTCCCCCAGGCAGACAGCTCCTCCAGATCGCGCACATCGTCGGGTGTAAGGGCGCCGCTCGGCTTGCCGATTGCTTCCCGCACGGCCTGTTCCAGCTGGGGATCGGCGAACAGCACACCTTGAGCGTACGCTGACTGGGCAGGCGGAAGGGCCGTGAGTGTGAGCAGAAGAAACAGCGGCAGAAGCCAAAGCGCGGCCCGCGGAATTTGGGTCCTCATCCTTTCACTCCTCGCTTTCCCCGGCGCAGCTCTCGCAAACGGGGCCGCGCCATCGCTTTGTATACTCCTCTTCCCCACGCCCAACCCAAATCCTTCCATATCCCGGAAATGCGCCTCCTAAGAAAGGGAAAAAGGATGCTCTGCGAACAAAGCACCCTTTCCCGAGGATACCATTAAGCTGGACCCTGCCAGCGGTTCACCCATCCCGCTGAGCCGGGTCTCGTTTAAGCTCAACCTAGAACGGCAGCTCAGCTCCGTTTCTCAAGAACACCGGAATCTGATCGAGCGGCGTCTCAACCTCGATAGTCTGCCCGCCCTGGAAGGTCTTTCCTGTCCATGCATGCTTCCAGCTGGCTCCCGCCGGCAGGTAGATCTTCCTCGTCTTTGCCCCGGCAGTGAGAACTGGGGCGACCAGGATATCCGGGCCGAACATGTACTGGTCCTCAACTTCCCAGGAAACCCTGTCTTCTGGGAAATCGTAGAAGAGCGGCCGCATGACCGGTGTTCCCTTTTCGTGAGCGGCTTTCATCTGCTCGCGGATGTACGGCTTCAGGCGTTCCCGCAGCTCAAGATACTTCACGCAGATCTGGTACACTTCTTCCCCATAGCTCCACACCTCGTTCGCCGCTCCAGAGGTGCAGAGGCCTCCGCCGGTGGTGCCCAGAGGCTCGGAATGGGGCTCCCGATCGCCGTGCAGGCGCATCACCGGGCAGAAAGTGCCGTACTGGAACCAGCGGGCGAAGACTTCCCGGAACTCTGGATCATCCGGCGCGCCCCCGTGGAACCCGCCAATATCCGTGGTCCACCAGGGAATGCCCGCCATGCCCATGTTCAGGCCGGCTGCCACCTGGTTGCGCAGGCTCTTGAACGAGGAATGGATGTCGCCGGACCAGACCAAGGCGCCGTAACGCTGGCTGCCTGCCCAGGCGCACCTCAAAAGGTTGACGATGTTCTCCTGCCCCTCGGCCTGCATCCCGTCGTAGAAAGCCTTGGCGTACATAAAGGGGTAGATGTTGCCGATCTGCACGTTCGGCCCGAGATGGTAGCGATAGAGATCAAAGTCGTAGTAGGTGTATTCGGGTTCAGCCTCATCCAGCCAGAAGATCTTGATGCCGTAGTCGTAGTAGTTCTGCTTTGCCTTGTTCCAGAAATACTCTCTGGCCTCGGGGTTCGTCACATCGACATGGACCGTGTTGCCGTGGAATGTCATGGCGATGGGGTGGCCGCGGTCTGTCCGGATGAGCAGCCCCTTCTCCACCATCTCCTGGTAGTTTTCGCTCTTGTGGTCGACAGTGGGCCAGATGGAAACCATCAGCTCGATGCCCATGTCCTTTAGTTCATCGACCATCGCCTGGGGATCCGGCCAGTACTGAGGGTCAAACCGCCATTCCCCCTGCTTAGTCCAGTGGAAGAAGTCGATGACGATCACGGAGATGGGCAGGTTTCTCCTCTTGTACTCCCGGGCTACCTCAAGCAGCTCTTCCTGAGTCTGGTAGCGCAGTTTGGACTGCCAGAAACCAAGGCCGTACTCTGGCATCATGGGCACAGTGCCCGTTACCTGAGCGTACTGCTCCACGATTTCCGCTGGGGTATCCCCCGCGCAGATCCAGTAGTCCAGCAGTTTGGTGGACTGGACCTGCCAGGTGGTTACGTTCTTGCCGAATGTGACCTGGCCGATGGCTGGGTTGTTCCACAAAAAGCCGTAGCCAAGGCTGGAAACCATGAAAGGAACGCTGGCCTGCGAGTTGCGGTGTGCCAGCTCCAGCTGGCAGCCTTTGAGGTTCAGGTACGGCTGCTGGTACTGGCCCATACCGTAGATGCGTTCCTCGGGCACCGACTCAAAGCGCGCCGTAAGCGTGAAGTCGCCGCCCAGAATCGGTTTGAACTCCCGGGATTTGATGTTCAGCGCCGAAGCAAAGGACTTGGGCCGAACACCCGGCGTGTACTTGTACTCTCTGCGGTTTCTGGTGAACTCTTCCAAGAGCACTTTGTTGTTCTGGTTGTAAAAGGTCAGCTTGCCCGCTTTGCTGAGCTCAGCCCAGATCTTGCCGTTGCGAATGGTTGCCCCCTCATCGGTGATGGCGATGTCCGCCTCGGCAGGCTGCGCAGGCAGCAGTGCCCAGTCTTCCATGGGCATTTCCGGCCCCTTGGTCGAACGGATGCGCAGGCCATTGGGCCCCCACGGTTCGATCCAGAGCTCCTCATGATCGTAGCGGTAAATGAGGCACTGGCCCCTTTTCAGGATCATCTATAACCACCCTTTCGGCTTGCTAGTTCTCTTCTGGTTCTGCGATCGGCAGCTTGACTCCGGCCCGCACGAACAAAGGTATCTGGTCGAGAGGCGTGGCCACTTCCACAGCCTGTCCGCCGGCAAACTTCTCGCCGGTCCAGGCGTTCTCCCACTCCGTTCCCCGCGGGAGGTAGACTGTTCTCGTTTCCATGCCCTCGTAGAGCACGGGAGCCACCAGGATGTCTGGGCCGAACATGTACTGGTCTTCTACTTCCCAAGCCCTTTCGTCTTGGGGGAAATCGTAGAAGAGCGGCCGGATGATCGGCGTGCCTTTTTCATGGGCAGCTTTCATCTGTTCACGGATGTATGGCTTGAGGCGCTCACGGATGTGCATGTACTTCACGCAGATCTCATAGGCCTCATCCCCATAGCTCCACACTTCGTTCGGGGCTCCGGAGTTGACAAAGCCGCCGCCTTTCTTGCCGATGGGTTCACTGTGGGGATCTCTACTGCCGTGGACGCGCATCACCGGGCAGAAGGTACCGTATTGGAACCAGCGGAGGAAGAGTTCTCTGAACTCGGGCTCGTCAGGGCACCCGCCGTGGAAACCGCCAATATCCGTGGTCCACCAGGTGATTCCGGCAAGGCCCATGTTGAGCCCGGCAGCAACCTGGTTGCGCAGGCCCTTAAAGGACGAATGCACGTCGCCAGACCAGACCAGGGCACCGTAGCGCTGGCTTCCCGCCCAGGCGCAGCGGACGAGGTTAACGATGTTCTCCTGCCCTTCGGCCTGCATACCTTCGTAAAAACCGCGGGCGTAAAGCAGCGGGTAGATGTTCCCGATCTGCACGTTTGGCCCTAAGTAGTAGCGGTAGAGATCGAAGTCGTAATAGGTGTATTCAGGTTCCGCTTCATCGAGCCAGAAGATCCTGATCCCGTAGTTGTAGTAGTTCTGCTTTACTTTGTTCCAGACATACTCCCTGGCTCCGGGGTTGGTGGCATCGAAATGCGTTGCATTGCCCCGTGAATCCATGGCGATGCGCTGGCCGCGGTCCATGCGGATCAGGAATCCCTTCTCCATCATCTCTTCGTAGTTTTCGCTGGTGTGGTCGACAGTCGGCCAGATAGAGACCATCAGCTCGATGCCCATTTCCTTCAGCTCATCGACCATGGCCTGGGGATCCGGCCAGTACTCTGGGTCGAACTTCCAGTCTCCCTGGTTTGTCCAGTGGAAGAAGTCGATGACGATCACGGATATGGGCAGGTTGCGCCGTTTGTATTCCCGCGCCACCTCAAGCAGTTCTTCCTGGGTCTGGTAGCGCAGTTTCGACTGCCAGAAACCCAGCCCGTACTCGGGCATCATGGGCACGGTGCCGGTCACTGCGGCGTACTGCTCCACGATCTCCGCCGGGCTGTCGCCCGCGCAGATCCAGTAATCCATGATCTTGGTTGACTGTGCTTCCCAAGTTGTGATGTTCTTGCCGAAGACAGCCTTTCCCACAGCCGGGTTGTTCCACAAGAACCCGTATCCCTTGCTGGATACCATGAAAGGCACGGTGGCCTGGGAATTCCTCTGCGCCAGCTCCAGCTCGCAGAGCTTGAGGTTGAGGTGGGGCTGCTGGTACTGGCCCATCCCGTAGATCTTCTCTTCTGGATCCGATTCAAAGCGAACGGTCAGGGTGTAATCTCCACCCAGAATCGCCTTGAACTCCCGGGCATCGATGTCCAGCGCTGAAGCGAAGGATGTCGGCCTTTCGCCCGGCTGGAACTTGTACTCCTTGCGGTTTCGCACGTACTCTTCCAGGAGCACTGCGCCGTGCTGGTTGTAAAAGGTGAGTTTCCCGCCGGAGCTCACCTCCGCGCGGATTTTCCCGTTGCGGATCACGGCCCCTGCTTCTGTGCTCGTTATTTCAGCCTGCTGCTCTGTTCCGGGCAGCAGTGCCCAGTCTTCTTCAGGCATCTGGGGGCATTTCGTGGAGCGCACCCTCAGGCCGTTGGGCCCCCAGGGTTCCACCCACAGGACCTCCCCGTCGTAGCTGTAGATAATCCGGTTTTGCATGCAAGTTATCATTACCTATCCCCCTAGCGGATGTGTTTGTTGTCTTGCACCAAGGGAAGCCAGATCTCTAGCTGTCAATCCCGCTGTCCGGCTGCGATCACTGTTTCACTGCTCCCGCCGTGATCCCGCTGACGATGTGCTTCTGCAGCGCGATGAACACAACGATGATCGGCAGCGAAGCCAGGAAGGCGACGGCCATCAAGCTGTTCCACTCCACCTGGAACTGACCGATGAATCTGTAAATGCCCGCAGTGATGGGCCGCATTGACTCCTTGCTGGTCAGGGTCATGGCGAAGAGGAGTTCACCCCAGGCAAACAGGAAGCTGAACGCCCCGACGGTGATCAGACCGGGCTTGGTCAGGGGCAGCATAACCCGCCAGAAGGTTCCCCATTTGGAACACCCATCGATAGAGGCCGCATCCTCCAGGCCCCTGGGAAGCCCCAGGAAGTAAGGCCTGAGAACGAGGATGACGAAGGGCAGAGAGATGGTGGCATTGGCCAAAACGAGCCCCAGGTAGTTGTTGTTCAAGCCGATCCGCCCAAAGATGATGTACAGCGGTGTCACCAACACGATCGAAGGGAACATCTGCACCACAAGCAGAGTCAGCATGACAAAGGTCTTGCCGCGGATCCTCATGCGTGAAAGGGCATAGGAAGCCGGTGCGGCCAGGAAAAGGACAAAAGCCAGAGAACCGAGGGCGATGATGCAGCTGTTCTTGAAATAGGTGTAGACAGCCCTGTCCTTCACAAAATGGTCCACATACGCCTTCAGTGTCGGGTTCTTAGGTATCAGCAGGGGCGGGTTGTGGTAGATCTCGTTCATCGGCTTGATGGACGTGATGAACATCCAGTAGACTGGGAAGAACATGATCAGGGTGGCAAGCAGCCCCACGATGAACAAGGCCATGGTCCGCCTTTTGCTCCGCGTGCTCATCACATCACTTCCTCCTTCTGGCTCTCCCTCAGGTACAGCACGGACAAGATGATCAATACGATGAAGATGACCCCGCTGACCGAAGCCCCTCTGCCAAAGTTGAAGAACTGGAATGATTGGACATAGGAGTAGTAAGGCAGAAGCTGAGTGGAGTTCAGAGGACCACCCTGGGTCATGACATGTACTAGGTCAAAAACCTTGGATGTGTAGATGAACCCCAAGATCAGGAGGATCATGATCGTCGGCCGCATCAAGGGCAGGGTTATGCGGGTGAAGGTCTGCCACGGGCCCGCCCCGTCGATCTTGGCTGCTTCATACAGTTCTTCAGAGAGTGTCTGCAGCCCGCCGATGAGGATGATCATGTTAAATGGGATTCCGATCCACACGTTGGTGATGATGATCCCCCACAAAGCCAGGCTGGAACTGGACAGCCAAAGGATCGGTTTGTCGATGAAGCCAAGAGCCTTCATGAACTGGTTCAGGATCCCGAAGTCACCGCTCAAGATCCAGCGGAAGAGGGTACCTGCCACAACCTTGGGCAGCATCCAGCTGATCATCAGTGCCGCCCTCATCAGGTTTGACCCCGGGAACTTGTTGTTGAAGAGGATGGCTAGGCCAAAACCAATAGTAAACTGGAAGAACAGGCAGGCAAAGACAAACAGGAAAGTGTTCTTGAGGGCGGCCATAAAAATGTTGTCGGAAAGCAGCTGTTTGTAGTTAGCCAGGCCAACCCACGACCCGCCGAGGCGGAAGTTCATGATGTTGAGATCGGTCATGCTCAGCCAGATGTTGTAGAGCACAGGGTAGACCATGAAGCCCAGAATGAACAGCAGGGTGGGAAGTATGAAGGCATAATCCGTTATGGTATCCCAGGCTGTCCTAAGGCCCTTGTTCCACTTAGCCACTAGTCATCATCCTTTGCACATGGATCGTCAGTACCCAGCACATGGGCCGCTGGGGCCCATGTACTGAATTGATGGGCGCTGCACTACTTCAGGAACTGCTGCATCCTTGCTGCGGCATTCTTGGCTACCGTTTCGGGATTCTCACCCAGCATGGCAGCTTGGAAAGCCTCTTGGAAGATCCTGGACATCTGAGGATAATCCGGACCGTAGGCACGGGCTTTGGCCCACTGCATCTGCTCGTTGAACAGAGCCAGGTTAGCGTCTTCTTCGAAGGCGGGATCCTGAGCTACGTCCTTACGGCTGGGGAGCCTCTCCATGGTGCGGATGGCCTGCAGATAATTGTTGTACTCGGAGGCGAACAGGATAAAGGCCACTGCTTCTTCAAGATGCTCAGTCTGTGCTCCGATGGCCCAGTTCTCGCCGCCTAGTCCGGAGGCTCTCTTTTGATCGTAAGGCAGGAGGGCGAGGCCCCACTCGAAGGTAGCGTTGTCACGGACGGTGGGGATGTTCCACGGGCCGTTGATCATCATGGCGGCTGCGCCGGAGCAGAACTGCAGAGCGATGTCGTTCTGCTTCATGTTCAGGCAGTCGAGGGAGATAATCCCTTCCTGGACCATCTTCTGGATGTACGTGAAGAACTTGATCGCTTCCGGGCTGTCCAGGCTGTCCAGATCGGCGCCGGCCTGCCACAGGAACGGGAGCATCTGGAAGGCGCCTTCTTCGGTCATGTTGGCGCAGACGTGGAGACCGCGGACTTCAGGCGTGGTCAGCTTCTTCGCCACTTCATACAGCTCTTCCCAAGTCTCGGGAGCCTTTTCGATACCGGCTGCTGCGAACATTTCCTTGTTGTAGAACAGGGCAAGGGTGTTGCTGTTCTGCGGCAGTCCGTAGTGGCGGCCTTCCCAAATGGTGGAAGACAGCGGGCCTTCAAAGAACTGATCGGCCTGTCCCCACTCCTGGATGTAATCGGTGATGTCGGCCAGAACACCCGCTACGGCCATAGCCTGATGATCCGGGTTGTCAATGATGATGATATCTGGGGAGTTGCCCGCGATGGAACCTACGAGCAGCTGCTGCCTGATGTCACCAAAGGAATAGTAGGTCCGTTCGATGCGGATGTGCGGGTACTTCTCAGTGAACGCCTTGATCAGATCATCCATGGCTTTGCTTGTGTGCGGCTGAGAATGCCAGTCCCACTGATGCAAAACGATTTGCTCGGCGGCACTAACGATCCCTGCTGATAGGAGCGCAATTACGACTGCAAACGCTACAAGGGTCTTTTTCACTGCTGTTTTCTCCTTTCTGTTTTTGACTGACACTGCGTAAAGCGGACAAGAAACCTGTGCCTACCACCTTCCTTCTCTTTTTTGAGCCCGTGGAGGGATACGCAAAACGTTTTGCATGACGGCCAGATTCCTCGGGCGAGTTCTGCTACCTGACCGGCCTCGGGTAGCGCACCGCCGGGAAACTCAGGAGAGGCGTTCGGGCCGGTTCCGCTGGCCACTCCTGCCGCAGGTCGCGCAAAACGTTTTGCATTGAACGAAAAATATAAAGGCGGCTTCAGCCTCTCGCGACCCGGTACCGTCCGCCCTCCCAGAGGCAGGGGCCGGAAGATGCCCGGATTTCCAGCGAAGGAGTAAGCAAAATCTGCTTTGCCTCGGGCGAATCATCAGTCAGCTTGTCCACCAGGATATCGATGGCCAGCTGCGTCATTTCATCGAAACACAGAGATATGGCTGTCAGCGCTGGGTCAGTCATCAAGCAGCTCCGGCTGTTGCCGAAGGAGATGAGCGATACATCTTCAGGGACCCGGATGCCTCGAACACGCAGCTCCTTGAGCATGGTCATGCACACAAACTCCGAGAGGCAGATCATGGCCGAGAATGCTACCTTGCCCCTGAGCAGTTCCTCCAGAACCCCAACTGCTGCACCTTCGCTCTGCTCGGTCCTCTTGACTAGATCGGGATCGTAGGCGATGCCTCTGCTCTCCAAAGCTCTTTTGTACCCCTCGTGGGCATGGAAAGAGTGGGAAAACTCTCGGGGATAGCCGCCTACAAACACGATGCGTTCATGGCCTTGATCGATCAGATAGGTTGTAGCTTGGTAAACCCCTTCTGACGAGTCGATATCTACAAAGCTGATCCCTTCAGTGTTTCTGCACCGCCCTACCAGCACAAAGGGGATGCGGCCGTGCTTCTGCATAAACTGCACGCGGGGGTCATCCAAGAGGACTTCATAGAGGATGATGCCGTCCAGCAGGCCGGACCGGGCGATCCGGCGGAAATCCTTCATGTCCTCGTGGGGTGTGCTCACGAACAGCAGCTGGTATCCGTGTTCGCGCAGACGCCTTCCGCCGGTAAACAGCAGCGTAATCAGGGACGGATTCGACTCAACGAGTTGAGTCACTGGAAAGCACATGCCGATGACGTTGGTCCGCTGGCTGACGAGCCCCTGAGCGATGGCGTTGGGCACATATTCGACTCTTTCAACGGCTTCCAGAACTCTCTTCCGGGTCTCCTCGGAGACTGGCCGCCGGTTGCTGAGCACATGGGATACCGTGGTGGGGCTGACACCGGCCACACGGGCCACATCGCGTATGGTTGCCAATTTACATCATCCTTGCTGCACCTTAATATTCCACGGGAGAGCGCAATTTCCTTTTCCCAATTTGCGACTTCGAAAAAAATCCTCGCAGGTACCGGGGCCGCCGCTCAGAAAACAGCGTCCCCGCTCCTCTTCTCAACGAGCTCCCTCGCTTCCTTGCCTGTCACGTGATCGATGTCGATAGCAACGATGCAGGCGCGCTCACACTCGGCGGCGGTCCTGCTTCGCTCCTCTTCAGGCCGATCCCCGGCATACTTATCGACGAGGGCGCGAAAGGCTTCCTGGCGTTCTTCCCCGTCTGCAACCCTGGCACGGCCAAAGACGATCGCGCTGCGGAAGTACGAGGTGTACTCTTCGCTGACGATCGTATCCTCATCGATGACCGCGAACGACACTTTGGGATTTCCCGTGATGGCGTCGATCTTGTGACCTTCCTTGGCAGAGTGGAAGTAGATCCTGCCGTTAAGATAGACGTAACTCAGGGGCACAGCATAGGGATAACCGCCATCTCCGAGGCAGGCAAGGACACCGTTCTGCCCCCTGGCCAGAACGGCCTTGGTTTCTTCCTCAGATAGACTCTGCCTGCTCCGCCGCATAATTCTCGCTGTCAAGCCAGGCAGCGAAGGCCCTTCCTGCACAGGCTCCGAATCCTCAACTGAGAAGCCTGCCGCATCATACTGCTCCAAGAAGCGGGCGATGCTGCCTGCGAGCCGCTTCAGACCCTCCACGTCTAGCTGGTCCTTTCTCCCGAAGTTGTAAAGGACCTTGGCCTTTGAGGCGCCCGTTTCTGGATCGCGATAGTTGTGCGCAAGCTGAACGTATTCGTGACCTCTGCTTTTCACCGTTCGGATATACATCGTAACTGGATCTTACCACAAACCGCAGAACGTAGAAAGTGGTCGCAGCGAAGCTGCGGCCACCCCTTATGCGTGTCTGCTGGCGCCTGCGCTCTGGAACGCTGCCTGCAGGCTACTCTTTGATGCCTCCCACCGTCAGGCCGTGCACGAAGTACCGCTGCAGGAACGGGTAAACGAGCACGATAGGAACACTGACGATGATGGTCATCGTGGCTCGGATCGCCCGCGGCGTAACCGTGTTCGTGGTTCCCGCGGCTGCCCTGGACAGAGCCTGGAGAAGCGAGCCCGACATGGAGTTGGCGGTCTGCAGAACCTTCATCAGCTCGTACTGCAGGGTGCTGAGGTTCACGTTGGCCGAATTGTAAAGGAAGGTGTCAAACCAGGCATTCCAGTTGTCTACCGCGATGAACAGGGCGATCGTTGCCAGAACGGGTTTACACAGAGGCAGGATGATGCGCATGAAGATCGTAAACTCGCCTGCTCCGTCAATGCGCGCCGACTCCACATAGCTGTCCGAGAGGCTGGAGATATAAGTCCGGATCACGATGAGGTTAAAAGCCGATACCAACCCCGGCACCACGTAGACCCAGAAGCTGTTGACCAGCCCCAACGACCGCATGAGGAAGTAGGTGGGCACCAGTCCTCCATCGATATACATGGTGAGAACGTAGATGAAGGAGACGAACTTCCTGAACACAAACTCCCGCCGGCTGATGATGTACGCTACCATGGCCGTACAGAACGTACCGAAAACCGTGGACAGAACTGTCCTGGCAGCGGAGATCAATGCGGCGCGGTACATCTGACTGCGGCTCAGGAGCGACTGGTAGTTATACAGCGTGAACTTGCGCGGCCACAGTGTGATTCCTCCCCTTGAACTGTCCACGGCATCGTTGAAAGAAACGGCCAGCGTGTTCAGGAAAGGATAGAGCGTAACCACGACAAGAAAGATCAAGGAAACATAGATGAAAGTGTCGAGAAGGATGTCTTCCCAAGTTTTGCGTCCGACTCTGTTCATTTATTCCACCCCCACATGGCGTCCTAGGCACTAGACCAGGCGTTCTTGGCCCCACCGCTTCGCCAGCTGATTGGCGCTGAAAACCAAGATCAGGCTGACCACGCTGCGGAAAATACCAACGGCGGTGGCGAAAGAGTAACGCATCATCTTGATCCCGTAATCGAGCTCATAGATGGTGAAGACCCTGGCATAGTCGATCACACGTCCGTTTTGCAGCAGGTACTGCTGCTCAAAACCGGAGCTCAGGACCCAGCCCAAGTTCATGATCACGAGTACGCTGATCGTTGGCCGTATGGACGGCAGTGTGATGTACCACATCTGCTTGAGGCGGCCTGCACCGTCGATCATGGCCGACTCATAGAGAGTGGGATCAATTCCGGCAATAGCGGCGAGGTAAATGATGGCCCCCCAGCCAACTTCTTTCCAGACGTGCGTCACACCGATGAGCCACCAAAAGAGGGCCGGGATGCCCAGGAACATGATGGGCTCCTTGATCAGGCCTATCTTCATCAGCACGTCGTTGACGATGCCCCCGTCTGTGGACAATGCGTCCCGCACAAGGTTGGCTGCCACTACCCAGGAGATGAAGTGGGGCAGATAGGATATGGTCTGGACCGTCTTTTTGAAAAAGAGGTGTCTGACTTCATTGAGCATGAGCGCAAGGGCGATGGAGCTGACCGTTCCCATCACCAGCTTGATGACGCTCATCGCTAGGGTGTTTCTCAAGACCTGGTAGAAAACGGGGTCGTCGAAAAGAGTCTTGAAATTCTCTAGACCCACCCAGGTCTGCTGCAGGATGCCTTTCCCGGGCCAATAGTTCTGGAAGGCCATCAGCCATCCCCAAATGGGCACATATCTAAAGATGATGACATGAACCAGAAAAGGAATCGTCATCAGTATGAGCACTTTCTGCTGCTTCACACGGTGCCAAAAGGTACTGCCGCGCCTGGTAACTGACGTGTTCATGGTATCTCATCTCACTCACTTTGGATTTGAATAGCGTAAAAGGGGTGCCCGAGAGCGCCCCTTTTACGTCACAGTGACTGGAGATCTTACCAGTTCTCCATACGCCAATCGATGCCCTCTTGGTAGATCTTCATCTGCTCAACCATGAGCGGCTTGATATCTCTGACGTAGTTCTGCCACACGCTCTCAAACTGATCCGGCGAGCTCATCACGAGCTCGGGAACGTAACGGTTGAGAACGTCCTTCATCCTCGTCTCTTCGATATGCGCTGGTGAGCCAGCAGGCATCGTGATGGTCCAGAGCGGGAAGTACTTCTTCGGGATCGGCTCGTTGAACAGATCCGAGAAGGACTGGACACCGTAAGCATCCATGACTTCTTTCTCGGAATCGGTGCTGTCGGCGTAGATCAGGTGCCGCTGGGCATCCGGGAAGAACGAGTTCCCGTTCTCGTCAATACCCCTCAGGCTTGGGAAGGCGTTGAAGAAGTACTGTCTGCCGAACACGTTCTGTACCCAGTCGGGGTCTCTGAAGAGCGCGAGCTGCTCAGGCGTGCGGTAGAACAGCCCATCCTCATCGACTTCATAGTGCTCGCCGAGGATACCCCACTGGAGCAGACGCTGGGTATCTTCTTTGATCAGGTAATCCAGGAACTTGATGGCCCCAACGGGATCTTTGCAGTTGATGGAAATGCCCATGCCCTGCGTTGCCTGGATGTAGGGGATATCACGCTGACGCTCTTCTACTAACGGATCGATAACGATCGGCAGAGGAACGAAGATACTGTCGGGATTGTCCCTGAGCAGATAGTTCTGGGCATCCTGCATCTGCCAGAACTGGTTAAACGTGCCGAGAACACGCCCAGAGCTCAGCTTCTCGATGTACTGGTCCCAGTTCAGGACAAAGGTTTCCTTGTCGACAACGCCCTTGTTGTACATCTCGTTGAGCTTCTGATAATACCGCTTAGCTGTTGGCGAGGTGTGGTACTCGGTAACAACATAGCGGCCCTGCTGCATAACGGGAACAAACTCACCCTCGTTGGGATAGCCCATCAGATGCTGCGGTACGTTCGTCGTGGCGAAGCTGCGCCAGCCGTCGAAGAGGGTGATGTAGCCGATGGTGGGTTCGCCGTTGATCGTGGGATTCTTCTTCATGTAATCCTCGATCAGAGCGAAGTACTCATCCAGCGTCCTGGGCAGCGGCCACCCGTTGTCCTTCAGCACCCGCTTGTTGATGAAGAAAGCGAGAGACGGATAACGCGAGGTGTCCGGGCCATAGGGAATCGCTTGGATGGGCAGCCAGTAGACGTTGCCGTCTTCCTGGGTGAGCATATCCCAATGGTTGGCATACAGACGCTTCAGGTTCGGAGCATGCTCCTCGATCAGGTCGTTGAGGGGAATCAACGCTCCGGCGTCCTTCAGAAGGCTGGTGAAGTGCGCCGCTACTACCAGATCAGGATAATCTCCGCTGGCAATCATCAAGCCAACTTTGGTCTCCAGGTCGCCCACGAGGGGTTCCCAAATCAACCTTACTCCGGTTTCCCTTTCAATGATGTCGCCCACGATGGTCGATCCGGGATAATCCGGCAAAGGCTCGCCTGTGAAGACCGTGAACTCTTTATACTGCTGCGCAAAAGCTGTTCCAGCCAAAACAAGGATCAGCAGCAGAGGCAGAACTCGAAATACGCTTCTCTTCAAGACTATCCTCTCCCTTCTCTTCTTGGTACTGACACCATCACTCATCCATCACCTGTTCGTCACCCGTTTTTCAGCGTACCTCCAGCCATCCTCCCCCTTCACTGAAAACTCTGATTGTATGATTCGAGAAAGGTTGTTAAATACCTTTTCCACAAGGTCATTTCCTGAAAAACTGTTGCCATATCTCGTGAAAAACATGAAACAAAACAGCGCGTTTTGGTTCAAAAGCGGTTTTGTCCAGCAGCGCTAGTCCAGCGTCAGCACGATATCCACTGACTCATCCGTAACCACCTTTCCAAAGCAGAGCCGGATAAAGTTGTAAAATCCGTTGGTCCAGACGCTGAAATCGTGGCCCCGGCCCCGCATCACGACCTGGAAAAAGGCGCCTAGGCTATCTCCTGCGGCATCTCTCAGTCCTTCGATGGCATCGCGATAACTCTGGATGGCAAGGGAATCGGCATCACCGCAGGTGAGGTAGAGGAGCTCGATCCTGTGCGGCGATTCAGCAATTCCCCGCCCCAACACCGATCCGGGACTGGAAGTGGGGGCGTTGGAAAATGCTCCGACGTAGGCAAACAGATCCTGCATCCCCGGAGTCTGAACCGTTGCCGCCAGCCCGTTCCGGGGGTCGGCCGGAGAACCGGCAAACTCCGCAAGACCATGGCGGTAACCCCCAAAGGTTAGGTTCAAAGCCTGCATGCCTCCCATGGACAGCCCGGCTATGGCCCGGTGCTGGCGGCTTAAGGCGATTGCCTCTGGAGAGTCATCTGCAATGTTGGCGTAGGTGTTGTAGTTGACCTCCACAAAGGGAATCAGATCGTGGCGCAGCTCGTAGTCGAAATAGTAGAAGCCAAGGAGGTTGGTCTTCTGCGGCGTAAACGATGTGTCTGTCCAGTCGTGGGCACTGCGGCCTTCGGGGAAGACCACGATCAGCGGGTCGATTTCCCCTTTGGCAATGAGATTGTCCAGAATATTGCAGATCACATAGCTGTCATGGGCTTGACCTGCGCCCCGCAGCCATTCGTAACGGGAACCTCCCACTCCGTGGAGCAGGTACAGCACATTGTACTGAGTTTCCTTGTCTTCCGCATCATAACCCGGAGGCAGGTAGATGAAAAACTGCTTGGTGATGGGCTCGCCCGGGACTACCTCCCTGCCGGCCTCTTCGGGACTGATGTCTTTGTCCGTCACCAGCCGGCGTTCCCTGTTGATGTAGCTGCTGACCGGGTAAGAAACCTCTTCCAAACGGCCTCTCTGCTCTTTTGGCAGAGCCTGCCTGTACTCCACTGGTACTTGGCTGATCTCAATCCCGCTCATCCCCTGCCCTCCGTTCTGCAGCTTTTCGGTTGAAGAATCGGCCGACGGCCCCAACCCACCGGTATAGACCTCCAGTTCGTAGACGGCCAGGCTTGTGTTAAGTTCCACAGAGGTGGGCTTGGTGACGTAAAGCCTGACAAACCGGGCTGGAACGAAACCCAGACTGTTCTCGTAAACACTTGCCGTGTTTCCTTCGACTACATCTGCGTCAAGCCAGTTCGTGCCGTCTTCACTCACCTGCAGGCGGAAGTCTGCGGCATTGAAGGGGCTTTCCGCAACTTGGCCACCGAGCGGCCCGCTGCCGTGCAGGCGCACCGCCCAGCTCGTCAAAAGATAGGAGTCTTCGAGATCTATTTCGAGCCAGTACGGTGGCTGCGCCGAAGGTGACCAGCTGGTGTTCCGATCTCCATCCACCGCCCTTGCCGCCCGTTCTGCCAGCGCATTCACCTTGACGGGCTTGTTCAGGACGACGTTCTCCGGCTCAAGCAGCCGGATGGCAAAAGACTGAGCCTGAGATGCCGCCGCGCTGCCGGCAAAGCCGCCAGCTGCCGTGAAGTGCCAGGCCTGTCCCCGGCAGTCCTCCTGGGCGTAGAAGGAGATCACATAGCCCTTTTCCAGTTCTATGGCTGACACCTGTTCCAGGGTGAAGCCGAGCGGCGCGAGGTCAGCGGCGTTGTACACTCCAGGCTTCAGGACGCCAAGCCGTTCCCCGGAGCTGCCGATGAAGGCGGCTGCGCCCATGTGCTCTGCCCGGTTCACGTACCAAGGCTTCTCCGTATCCACCAGGGCCCAAAAGGCTGGCTTCGGCTCCTGGTTGGCATTGAAGAGCAGCGGGCTTTCATCTTTTCGCCAAGAGGTGTTGTCCGTGGTTCCCCAAAAGGTCACGCTGGTGATCACGCCGGTGTACTTTTTGAAAAGCTGAAACAGCTCCCGGTAGCGCTCGGCCTGCTCCTCTTCGGTGAAACCTGTCATGCCCACATCCAATTCGGTGATCTGGATCTCAAGCCCGAGCTCCGCGTACATGCGGATGGACTCCTCTATGTCGCTGATCCTGGTGTCATTGACTTTCCAGTGGCCCTGGATGCCCACGCCGTGGATGGGCACCCCCTCGGCGAGAAGCTGTTTCAACATTTCCACGGTGCGGGCGCGTTTGGCAGGCGAATCGATGTAGTAGTCATTGTAGAACAGCTTTGCCTCGGGGTTTACCTCGTGGGCCTTTCTAAAGGCGATCTTGAGGTAATCCTCGCCCAAGATCCTAAACCAGGGTGAATCCTGACGGTAAATCGATCCGGCGTTGTCCGACACGGCTTCGTTTACCACATCCCAGGCATAGACCGCGTCGCCGAAATGCTGCATAACGGCCTCGATATGCTTCTCCAAGCGGTCGATCACCATTTGGCAGTCCTGCTCGGTGATGGTCTCTTTGGTATAGATCAGGTGGTTGCTGGCATCCCTGAAAAACCACTGCGGGGTCTGGGAATGCCATACAAGGGTATGCCCCCGCACTTTCATGCCCTGCTCCTGAGCGAAGGCGACCATACGGTCGGCATCGGCAAACTGGAACGTGCCGGGCCACGGCTGCGTGGCCTCAGGCTTCATTTCATTCCCCGCCGTTATGCTGTTGAAGTGGTGAGCGATCAGCTCACGGTGCTTGTCGATAGTCTGATCCGACCATCCAGCTATCGTGACGGAAACACCGAGGTCAAAGTAGTCTCTGTAGATCTCCTTCAGGGAGGGCAGCTCGCTCACCTGCGCCCAGACGGGAACGGTGCCGGCAGCAGCCAGGAGAACAAGCAGCAACAGCAGTCCAGCAAGGATGTTATGTCTTCCTTTCAAAAGTCATACCCCCTTCAGCTTTATCTACCCAGATAGAGCTGGCGTACTTTCAGTCCGTTGGATCTGGCAGAAAGGCGCCACCCCATCTCCGCCGCCTGTTTATAGATCAACCTGGGAATGTCGACAGTGGCAAATATGTTCTCACCGCCCTCGCCGCGTCCAAGGCTCGCCACAATCTGCTTGAGGGCGCGGGCTAAGCTCCTGGTGGGCCCTGAACCGAGAGGCACCTTGGTGATGGCAGTCAGCATGGCGCCGCCGCCGAAACCAAGGCCATATCCCCAGCACAGGCCGGTTCTGCTGCACCAGTTTTCCAAGAGTTTCAGCGCCCATCTGGCATGATGTCCTTCGTAGAACCCGCACTGCACAACGGCATAGACAACTTGTCCCCTGCCGGAAACAGCCAAAGACGCCTCCAGCTGCATGAGGCAGCTGACCAAGTGGGAGGGCAGGCCGTCCACGTAAAGGGGGAGGACGAAGATGAAGGCGTCGCACTGGCTGAGTTCGTGGACTGTTTGGGGATCCACGTGCGGCCTGCTAAGGGAGAGGTTGACGTAAGAATGCCCCTCTTGCTCAAGTAGAGTCGTCAAATAGTTCAAGACGCAGCCGGAAGCGCTTCTATGAGGCTTGGGGCTCCCGTTGATCAGAGCGATCTTCATAGCATCTGGCCCTCCAATTCAGCGGCATCCCGGAAAAACGATACACCAACCAAATCCCACCAGAGGTTAACAGCGCTGGCCTGTGCCAGTCCGAGTGCAGTCGCCATCTCCTGTTCGCTGATCTCGCCGTAGAACCAGACCCGCAGGCGGGCGCTTTTGGCATAGCGCCGTTTGTGGCGCATCACTCCGTCCTTGATCACAAAGAAGGGCAGCACATAGGAGATACTGCGATCCAGGACGTTTTTCACGAAGGGGCTGAAACCCCCATAGCAGCAGCGGCTGATGATCGTTACCTCTTTGCACTGGGCGAGGAGCTCACCCAGGTCTCCATACTGATCCCGGATAACGCAGGCGCCAGGTGTCTTAACCCAACACCCGAAGCAGCCAAGGCAGTGGGCTATAGAACCGTTACCGGGCGAAACAACACGCTGATCGCCCGGGGAATGAGCAGAGATTCGGTGGAAGTCAGCTTGATCCAGATCGTGGATGATAAGGCGCATCGCTTCACTCCTTCGAAGAGCCACGTCCTGCACCCGCCAATTCAGGCATCGCAGAACGCTCGAGTTCTTTTAACATATTTCACTTTCAGCCGAGGATCCCCTTTCTTGTTCCAGTGTTTTCGGAATACTCGTGCGTCCGGGAGGTGATGGGCCGCGGCGTTGACCTGGCCTGCGCACCTTCAGGATCAAAAAGGCCTCTACCGTGGAGTGGTAGAGGCTGGAACGGCGCAGATGCAAAAGGGGCTGTTAGCCCTAAGCCAACAGCCCGTTTTCTTCTTATAGCTTAATCCCAGAAGGTCCAGTTCTGAGGACGTGCCCTGTTGGTAGCCCAGGTTACGATGTCAACATCTTCTCCACCGGCGGGCTTACCGATAACGATGGCAGCCACAAACACGCAGTTGCCTTTGACCGGGTAGATGTAGGCGGGGTTGAGCTCTTCACCATAGGCGCCGGCCATGTAACCCCAACCGCGCATATCTTCATCGGATACGTAACGGCCCATGGACTGGTACGTGCCACCGGCTGCATCAAAGGGAGCGTACTCGCCGTTGATGGTGCCGAAGTAGTGGGTGCCGTAGCCGAGAGAAGAGGCTGCTACTTGGAGCAGGGCGCAGGCTGCACCGGTGTCAAAGTAGGCGTACTTGGGAGTGTTCATGTAGTAACCTTCGTAAGGCGAAACGTGGCCTTCTTCTTCGGTGATGATCTGGTCAGCAAGAACAAGAACGGTTACGGTACCTTCGGTGGCCATATCCTCGGGAGCACCCCAACGGTCGCCGATGATCTTCCTCTGCTCCTCAACATCCTTCACTACGATGAAGTACCAGGGTGTCCAGTGGACTGCACTCTGCATGGTGTTGGCCATGGTGAGCATCCTGGTGAGTTCTTCATCGGTCGGACGGTCGGCCGGGTCTTGGGACCAGGCGCCGTTCTTCACGGTCTGGAACTTCTGCTCGCCAACATACCAGTCGATCAGGCTGCTGGCATCGAAACTTGCTGCGACTGCGCTGCCCACGATTCCCGTGACAAGTGCGAGAACGAGAGCTAGGACTGTGATGCGTTTCATTGCTTCATACCTCCTGCTGTGATTGTGATTGTTTTCACTTTCACTTTACCAGCTCGGGGGCATGCCGTCAATGATCACTGTTATGATGGAAAAGCGAATAAAAAGAGAAGAGCCACCCCCTGGGGTGTGCCCACAGGATCGGTGGCCTTTAAATGAACAGCGATGCGCTGGTCCTTACTTGTACAGAGCGTCGTTAACGGCAGCGATCAGAGCTTTGCTGGTTACAGTTGCGCCGGAAACGGTGTCCACCTGGGTGGACTGGGAAGCGATGATGGCGGAAGGAACTTTATTGAACGCTTCGTCAGAGATCATGGGAGTCTCGCTGTGGCTGACGATGGTGATGTTGGCGATCTTGCCAGCCGCTACCTTAACTTCAACCACAATTTGGCCGTTGTGGCCCTTAGCTTCGCCGGTGTACTTTCCGTCAGACCAGTGGCCGGTGAGAGCGTTCTTCACAGCGGCGAGAACGGCTTTGCTGGTTACGGTAGCGCCGCTTACTGTGTCAACCTTAAGGCTCTGCTTGGCGATGATGGTGTCAGCAACTTTGAAACCGCCGTCGGAAATGTTGGGAGTCTCTTTGTGTTCAAGGACCTTGATGGCCGTGATCTGGCCGCCTTCCACGGTTACTTCCAGGCTGAGAGGCCCGTTGTGACCATCTGCCTTGCCAACATAAACGCCGTCATTCCAAGCCAGGGCAGCAAACGACAGGGCAAGGACAAGGATGATGGTGAAAGCGCCGATGTTTTTCCAGTTCTTCATACGTCCACCTCTTAGTAGATAGATTAGTGCGATCTGGCACTATCTCAGTGTACGTCTGGAGGGGGTGGTTGTCAATGGGATAGGTCCCGGCAGCGGCGCTGAGACGTTTTCAGCTGACAATACGGCCTTTGCCGCCCATCTTGGCCTGCAGGAGCCGATCATCTGCTTTCCGCACCAAGGACTCCTTGCTGTCACCTGCCTCATAGCGCGCCACTCCGAAGCTGCAGGTTATCCCGTCGGGGGCAGCTGGACACAGATCCTTGACGCTTTTCCTGATCCGGTCTACCACTCTTTCTGCCTCCGCAAGATCTGTGTTGGGCAGGAGGATCACAAACTCATCGCCGCCCCAGCGGGCAAAGATATCCGTATCTCGCACCACGTTCCGAACGGCAGCCGCCAGAACCCGCAGAACATTGTCGCCCACAAGATGGCCCAACTGGTCGTTGATCGTTTTGAAGTCATCTACATCAAATATGACCAGGGACAGGGGATCGCCAGAACGCCGTGCTGAGTCGATGCATTCATCGAGCGAATCGTCGAACTTTTTTCGGTTGTAAATGCCCGTGAGGGGATCTCTGGCGGACAGCTGAAGCAGCTCCATGTTGGCGGCAAATCTCTGCCGGGCACTCCGCCCTGCCCAGAGACAGCTTACGTTGCAGTAGGCGAGCAGTATGGCATGGTAGGCGATGATCCTGCGGAACTCATGGGCCTGCAGGCCGTTCATTTTGCGGATGGGAGAAATGAAGAAGAGAACGCTGAAGACAAGGGAGACAACCTGTGACAAGGCTATTTTATTCGGCATGAGGTAGATGCCCAGGATGATCACGTTAAGGCCGAGGATGCTGAAGAAGTTGAGGGAATCGTAATGCTTCAGTGTAAGCAGATAGGTCAGAGCCAGCGCCACTTGATAAGCAGTCGCCACCAGAATGAGGTGTGTGTGCTTGGTGATTGCCCTGGCCGCCAGGAATACCAGTACGGAAAAGATTATCAACCCCAGCCGAAGGGGGGCAATCCTGAAAAACACCAGTGTGCCTCTCTCCGTGAGGTAGCTGTTTGCCAGGAAGAGCGCGAAAATGGAGCCGCAGATCAGGGCCAGATAGGCAGTTATGGTCTTTGAGCGCCCCAAGTTTTCTGCGAGGAAATCGGCTTCAGTAGTTCGATCTTTGAACTCCCCTAACAGGGACAGCCGGTACCTATCGTTCTTGTCCATGCTTCCGACCCCTTGGCAACCCATACTGCTTCTACGACATGAACAGGAGAAAACTCTGATCTTCTAGGGAGATTGTAACATGAAGGCAGGGAAAACAGAAGGGGCCGGCGGCCCTGCCTCAGTTGTTGATCCTTTTGTTCAGGTAAGCCTTTACCGCCCTCACACTTGCCTCGGCAGCTTCCCAGCGCCCCACCTCGATCATCAGCACTCCAGAAAAGCTATCGGCAAGGAGCAGCTCCAGAGCCTCTTCCAGAGCAAAGACACCGCGGTCAACAGCCTGGTGATCCTGCAGCACAGTTCTTCCGTTATCCAGTTGGCGCTCCACCACTCCGTGGAAATGGAACTCTCGGATGAGGTCGCGGTTCTGTTCCACAACAACCAACGGATCGGCCCCTTCCAAGAGCAGGTGCCCAAAGTCGCAGCATACCCCCAGCCCCAGTTTCCTGGCCAAGGCAAACGGTTCCTTCCAGCCGCTCTTGATATTCTCCACCAGGACCTTGTCCTTAGGAGCTGTCTCCAAGATCTTCTCCAGCCCTGACTCAGCTCGAGCATACATTACCTCGAACAGCTTTTCTCTGAGCTCCCAGTCGAGATGAGCCTTGCCTTCCACCTGTTTGATCATGGACTCAGTGAGGTGGAGAACGTAGTGCTCCACTTGGAGCTCAGCCTCCAAACGGGTGATGATCTCCCTGTATGCTGCGATGCTGGCCTCCCACACCGGCTGAGCCAAGGAGGAAAGGTCCAGCCCCCGGAAGGGAAGATGCACCGTGTACCCAACGCCGGAACTCTGCTGGTACTCTCCGAGAGCTTGGATAGTACGCTCTGTGAACAGGTGCGGGCAGACCACCAGCATGTTTGCGGGGAGTTCCACCAAATCAACGCCCAGCTCCCCGCGGAGGCGCTGCACATGCTGCACCAAGGCTAGATCATCCAACTCGGGCAGAGCATTAAGGATCAAATGATCTCCGCTGAACAGATCCACAGTGTTTACACCCAGTTTCATCATGTTCACTTCCCCTGCGCAAGATGCGCTGCCGGGCTCACATGGGGCCGGAACAGCATGATCAAGGCCCAACCAGCTGCATTGATCGCGCCGAGCAGCAGCCAGAGAACCTTAAAGGATAGGGCGGCTGCGCCGCCGAAAAGCATCGCTCCGCCGGCCATGCCGAGGTCGATGCAGTTGTTGAACACAGATACTGCCCTGGTTCGTTCTGCCTCGCCTGCCCCATGTGTGAGCAGGACCAAGAGGGCAGTGTTGGCCGCACCAAAGCCAAAACCGATGCAGAACCCGCAGGATGCCAGCAAGAAATAGCTTTTGAGCTGCGTCAGACCTAAGACCCCCAGACTGAGCAGGGGCAGTGTCCAGAGGGCAACCTTCCTTCCCCCGACCCGATCGGAAAAAGCCCCAGCCGCAAAACCGCTCACAGTGTAAGCTAGTGAAAAAGCGGCGAAATAGACTCCGAACTGCGTCAAACCCACGTGGGCGGTATAGAGGGGTAAGAACGAGGAGAGTCCACCAAGAACCGCAGATGCCGCGGCTATGCCCAGACTAGAGCTGAATACCGACGGGTTCATCAACACTGACAAAAAGGATACCGATCGTGCAGACTCCCTTTCCTCGGACCATTTCGGACTGTCGAGCAGGAGCTGGCCGGGCACCATGGCGACGCCCAGAACACCTAGTGACAGAAAGAATGCGGGCCAACCTAGGTTTGTCACTATCCATTGAGCGATGCTTGGGGCCCCAGCCATAGCCAGTCCACTGACTGCTCCGTAGAGACCATAAAGGCGTCCTCGGCTTTGACGAGGTGAGAACTCAGCGAGCAGCGTTTGGCTCGCAGTAAAGAAGGCAGCCAGCCCGACGGCATGGAAGATGCGCACAACAGCCAGGTACAAAAGGCCGAAATCGAAAAGGTAGAACGCGGGGCTGGTCAAGGACGTAAAGACAGCTATCCCCAAAAGCCACTTGTGCCCCCTGCGGTCTGCCGCTTTGGCCAGCAGAACCCGGAAAACAACAGCGCTGAAGGAGTAAAGCCCCACGAGGAAGCCAACTGCCTTTTCGCTCCCTCCTCGGAACACCACAAAAAGGGGAAACACGGCCAAGAGAGCGTTGTACCCGGCAAAGAACAGGGCAGTATTGAAAAGCAGCAGCGCAGCGTTTTTCCGAGCGTTCGTCACCGCATGATCTCCTTTGTACACTCGTACAGCTTCTTGTACTTCGTATAGAGTTCATCGTAGACGGGAAAACTGCGGGGCGCAAAACGGCGCCTGGTGTGTGCATATTCTTGCGCCAATTCGCCCACAGCGCGTTGTTCCACAGCGAGAGCGCAGAGCAGAACTCCACCCAGCAGCGCACCGTCGGCCACTTCCAGCTGCTCATACGCAAGCCCCGTAATGTCGGCTTTAACCTGGTTCCAAACGTTGAGCCGGGAACCACCTCCCGTAGCTCGAACATAAGCGGGCCTCAAGCCCAGGTCAGATAGATACTCCAAGTTGTGGCGGACGGCAAAGGCAGTACCCTCGAGGACAGCACGCAGAAGATGATCTCTAGTGTGGCGAGAGGTCAGGCCGAAAAACACTCCCTGAGCTCGATTATCCCAAACAGGACTGCGTTCTCCTTCCAGATATGGAAGAAAGAGAAGACCATCAGCACCGGGTGCCACCCGGCTGACTGCTTCCTCCAACTGATCATAGCCCAAGCCGGCGCCCAGCTGTTCCAGGGCCCAAGCCAAGGTGCCGCCTCCGGAAGAAAGGGGCATGATACACAGCCTTCTGTCCGGAATGACATGGGGCACGGCTCCGTCCACGGCGCTTGCTTCTTCCAAGCAGTAGGTGAGGCAGGTGGATGTGCCAGTGGCATCGCCGAACTCACCAGGCTCCACCAGCCCCGCTCCGAGAGCCTCCACATAAGCATCGATGCCGCCGCAGACAACGGGGATGCCGGGACGGAGGCCGAGTTGGGCAGCTTGAGGAGTCGTTTCCACCACCACTTCCCAGCTGGCCGCAGAGCGGGGTTGTTTGCTTGGATCCCAGCCTGGGATCTTGTAAGGCCTGCTGAAGTCGGCTGCAGCCTGATCGATCACAAACTCGCCAGTGAGCTGCGCCGTAAGAAAATCCTTGGGCTGCAGAAAGGCTTTGGTTCGGAGATAAACGTCCGGCTTTTCCTCCCTGAACCAGAGAATCTTGGGTTCAAAGAACGAAGGATCAAAGAATTCCCCCGTGATCCGCAGCAGTTCTGCTGCCTGGGGAGCAGCTCTTCTGTCCCGCCAGGTCAGGCAGGGGTGAAGGGGCCTGCCCGCTCCATCCACGGGAACCAAAGAAGGGGAATGGCTGCTCACGCAGATGGCCTCGATCGCGTCGGAAGAAACCGCCGCCTTTGAGAGCAAGCGCGGCAGCAGCTCCTGAAGGCCCTGCAGCCACTCATCGGGATCCTGTTCTGCGCGGGGACCGTTCTTTATCAAGCGGAGGGTGCGCTGCTCAACCCAAAAGGATCCTCCAGCGGCCAGGGCCGCTTTCAGCCTGCTCGTGCCAATGTCTATGGACAGATACATGGCGATCACCCAGTGACCAGCATGACCTTGAGAGCTTTCTGCTCCGCTGAGAGGTTGATACCCCGCTCCGCTTCCTCTAGTGGCAGCGTGTGGGTGATGATGCGCTCCGCGTCCAGGCGCCCGTGAGCCATGAGCTCCACAGCCCTGCGGTAGTGGCTACGGCTACGAAGACGCTGTTGACATAAAAGCGCCCAAAGGGTGCGAGTTTCCACACCTGCAGATAATTGCTCCACTGCGGTTTCTCTGGTATCCAGGTGGGTGGGTATCGGAAGATCTCGTGAAAGCCCTTGAGGGATGTGGAAACCATCCACAGGAAGGGCACGACCATGGTGATGCCCAGGATGATGAGCACTAGATGGATGATCAGTTTCTTCAGCAGCGAGAGTCTCACGGTCCAGCCTTCTTTCTAGTTATAGTGGACGCGCTTTTCCAGAAAGACGCGCTGCAGAACAGTCAAGAGCAGGATAAACCCCGAGAGCAGCACTGAGAGCGCACTGGCCTCGCCAAAGCGGAAAGAGTTAAACGCCTGCTGGTAGATAAGGTAGACCACCACAAGTGTGCTCTTGAGGGGTCCCCCGCCAGGAGTCATGACATCGATCTGAGTGAAGACTTTGAAGGAGTTGATCACTCCCATGATCAGCACAAAATACATGGTGGGCGAAAGCTGCGGCAGAGTGATGTACCTGAACTGCTGGAACGGTCTAGCGCCGTCAATTGCGGCTGCCTCGTACAGACTGGGTTCAATGTTCTGCAGTCCTGCCAGAAAGAGCACAACGTTGTAACCAAGGCCTTTCCAAACAGTCATGATGATCACGGAAAGCATGGCCATCTTGGGGTCATTGAGCCAGCGGTAGGGCCCAAGCCCGATCAGGCTAAGCAGGTAATTGAACAGGCCGTCGAAGGGATCATAGAGCCACATCCACACGGCGCTCACGGCTACTGTGGAGGTCACCACGGGGGTGAAGAAGATGGTGCGGTAGATCGACAGGCCCCTGATCTTCTGGTTAAGCAGCAGCGCTATTCCCAAAGAGATGCAGAAGTCCAGGGGAAGCTGGACACCCACGAAGTACAGAGTGTTCCGCACGGCGATGTAAAAGTCCCTGGAGTTGAAAATCCGGACATAGTTGCGAAACCCTACAAAGGTTTTGGGACTGATGAGATCCCAATCGAATAGGCTGAGGTAAAAGGCCATACCCACCGGGATAAAGATAAAACAGAGCATGATAACAGATGCGGGAGTCAAAAAGGTGTAGCCCACCAATGCTCTTTTGACAGCCCTTTTCCGTTCTGCCCGTTTCCGTGATAAGGCAGTGGATGCCTGGGTTTCCTGCACAGTAGGTACCTCCCAATAAGGAAAGATAACTCCCTCAGCTGTTGTGCTTGAGGTAGAACTTGGCCTTGTCGCCCCGGATCAAGGAAAAGCATACCTCAACTATGTCGCTGTCCGCAGTGTAAGCGTGGCGTTCCACCAAAAGGGCAGGACTGCCCGGATTAGCTCCCAAAAGTTTGGCTTCTTCCTCAGAAAGGATAGCCGGTTCGATGAAGTCTTCGCCCCAGGCGGGAGTAACACCATACTTCTCTGCAAGAACGAGGTAGAGCGATCCGGTCAGGTCTTCCTCGTCCAGACCCGGAAACAAGCTGGCCGGCAGATAGGACGTGGCAAGGAGGATGGGCTCTCCGTCCAAGAAACGCAGGCGCTGGAGTCTGACAAGCTGCTCACCCGGTTCCAGTCCGAGCTTCTGAGCGAGTTCCGGTTCTTCTTCCCTCAGCAGCCTGGCCTCCAGGACCTGTGTTGAGGGGACAAAACTAAGGGCCCGCATATTTGCTGAAAAGGAGTCCAGGGTTATCGTCTGACGGCCCTCGGGTTCAGCGACGAAGGTTCCCTTGCCGTGACGCCGGTAGACCAAGCCTTCCCGTACCAGCCCATCGATGGCTTTGCGGATGGTTGCCCGACTCAAACCGTACTTTTTCTGAAGCTCAGGTTCAGATGGGATCTGTTCATGGGGTTTGAAAGTCTTGTTGGCGATCTGTTCCCTCAGGATCTCCTTCAGCTGATGATACAGGGGTATGACGCTGTCTTTGTGTACATTTCGCTCTACCATGTTCTACCTCCGGAGGCTGTTGTGCGCGGACATGGGCACATCCTCTTGTCCACTTGTACGTACAAGTTGCGTTGTTTAATATTCTTGCTTCCTCGTAAAATTCCTTCTCTGCCAGCAAAAAATTAACCCCAAACGCGAACCACTTGTGTTCCCGTTCGGGGCATGGATGTCTCTGCTAACCTTCCTCAGCCCTGCCTGTCCAACCGATCACGGCACCAAAGGCAGCGGCTTTCCTTCAACAACACTCAAACGAGGCGGCTCTTTCTGCTGCAGGAAGAAATCGGCAGCACTTCTGTCGAGAGAGTCGTTCCCGTACGGCAGCATGACCAAGTGCTGATACTCATCTGTGACCACGACCATGCTGGCCTGCGGCAAAGCGGAGGACGTCCTCACCGCACTTTCGAGCGGTGTATACGGATCGTATTCCGATTGGACGGTCAGAATCGCTGCATCAGACGGGATCCGCTCGATGGGCGGAGGTTTGAACAGTGATCGGTCCCAGAACAACGCGGGATTGGTGGCATAGAACCCGCCGGACTGCGGATAGTATTCGGCATGGAACTTACTATGGAGTGCCCAAGAGTCGGCATCAAAGGGTGTCTTGGCATCCATGCCCTGGATCGTCTACCAGACCGCATCGCTGCCTACAAGGTTGACCGGCTCGGGGCCTGGGGGAGCCGAACGGTCTCAAGAGCAGCGTACCTTGGACCATCTTCCCTACTGCACCTTTCGTTTTCTGCCACTCCTTTCTGTGGATAGCCGTCGAAAAACGTTGTGATGCTTCCATTTTCCTCCCGGAAACAACTGGAGACAATAAAAAACGTAATTGCGGGCTGCAAGCAGGATCAACGCCTTTTAGAGGGAATAATTGGAGACGAGAAGCAAGTTTGTTTAGAAAGCTGGTGAACGCGTGAAGCGCATAGCCATAGTAACTGACAGTGCCGCAAGTGTTCCTCCGGAGTTGGCAAAAGAAGCTGAGCTGGAAATCGTTCCAGTAGGCATCCAGATCGACAACCGGTTCCTCCGCGAAGGTATCGACATAACAGCGGAGGAATTCTACGCACAGCTGGAGGACAAGGAGAATATCACTACTTCTCAGCCTTCACCAGGGGATTTCCTCGAGGTTTACAACAGACTAGTCGACAAGGCCAAAGAAATCATCTCGATCCACGTCACTTCCAAACAGAGCGGAACCGTTCAGCTCGTGGAACTCCTTAAGGAAAACATCCCCATCCGCATCACTGTGGTTGATTCGGAATCGGCTAGCATGGGGCAGGGATTTGTCGCACTCGCTGCTGCTCGGGCGGCTCTTCGCGGCATGGGCCGGGAGGAGATCTTGGACATCATCAAGCGGGTTAAGCAGAAAACGGCTGTGTTTGTAGCCGTACCCACCCTGAAATACCTGGCCCGCAGCGGTAAGGTCAGCCGGGTGCAGGCCATGGTAGCCTCACTGCTGGCGATCAAGCCCATTTTGGGCGTAAAGGATGGCCTGGTACAGGCCATCGACAAAAAACGCTCCTACGGTCAGGCACTGGAGCGCATGATCGCCCTTGTCCAAGAGCGTTTCCCAACTGAGAAACTGACTATCGCCGTTCTGCACAGCAATGCACTGGAGATGGCAGAGGAGTTCAAGCAGAGAGTTGAGAGCCAGCTGCGCTGTGCTCAAGTGTTCGTCGCCGAGATGGGCGCGTCCCTGGCCGTACACGGAGGTCAAGGCATGTTGGGCATTGCGGCATATGCCGGTGAGCTGTAACGCTGCGAACGCGGCAGAGCGCGTAAGGAGCCGCTAGGTGAAGGCCTGGCGGCTTTTGCCTTTTCGGGAAGGACTTGCGGCTGAAGGACACGAATAGCCTAGTACGGCATCCGCACAAACGGGAGATGGTCAAATGGTAAGGATCAAGGCTGCCAGCCCCCGGCTTATTTCCGCCATGGGATGTTCACTGTTCTTTGCCTACATCTTGTCGTTTGTTTTTGAAGGACAAGTGCTGTACAGCCTTCTCGGATCGTTTGGCATTGAAACCTTTATGTACCTTGTGATTGCCATGGCAGCCCATCTTTTGGGTCTTCTTTCCTGCGGTTTCTTCGTGAAATCTCCTGGGGTTGTGAGGCATGTAATGGTCGCCAGTATGGGGCTGTGTGCTGCTGCCACTGCTCCCTTCTTTTTTGGCCCATCGCCTCTTTGGCTCGTGGGACTGATCGTCAGCGGGTATGCAAGCGGCTGCGTTGTCGCTTCCTTCGGTTACCTGCTGAAACTGCTGGCCCCAAAATGCGAGCGCCTCAAGGCCTGTGCCGATGTCTTGATCTACTCCAGCGTGGCTATGATCGCCACCAACGCAGTGGTCGTGAATATCTCTGCAACTTTCGGGCTTGCCCTGTCTCTGGCTGGAGTGGTGCTCGGCATGGTTTTGATCTGGGCACTGCCAGTTCAGTCAATGACTGAAGAACGGGAAAAGGCCGACCACAAGCGTAACCAAGACAGCGGTATCAAGCAGCCTCTACTGCTCCTCGCCCTTTTTGTCTTGATCATAACGATCAACTCTGGGCTGATGTATCAGGTCATTAACCCTGCCTTTGGACACCTGGCCGGGCTGGCGAGCTGGTACTGGGCGGTACCGTACATTGCTGCACTGATCGCGATGAGAAACCTGCCATCCAAGATCAGGCGCGCTAACGCGCTGTATGTTGGCATGGCTATGATCACGGCTGCTTTTATCAGCTTCATGATCCTCGGCCGAAATGCCTTGGATTATCTCATTGTGGACACCTTGATGCTTGGGGCCTGCGGGATTTTCGATCTCTTCTGGTGGAGTATTCTGGCTGAGATGCTTGATTTCACGGACAGGCCCGTTCGAATCTTCGGCTTGGGGCTGGCTGCCAATGTGCTCGGTGTCTTGGCTGGAGACGTGTTGGGCAGGCACCTCGTCTCTCTGCAGCTTTCCGATGCGGAAGTGGCAGTGGTAGCCCTTACGATCGTTTCCGTGACTGTAGCCATGCTGCCCATCCTGAACCGCCGCCTTGTCATGCTGCTGGAGAGCCATGCTTACCTGATGGTTTTTGGAACCATGAGTAAACCTCAGCAGACCGCTGTCATCGCTCAGAGCCCGGCCCATGATCCCCTGACCGCGAGAGAGCAGGAGGTATTGGAGGTTCTGCTGGCTGGCAAGTCGACCCGTGAAATCGCTGCAGAGCTGTTTATCAGCGAAAGCACAGTCAAGACCCATATCCGGAACATCTATTCGAAATACGATGTGCGCAGCCGCGCAGAGTTGATCAGCACTGTTCTTAAGAGTCAGATTGAGGCTTCGTCATGAAAAGTGACGTCCTTTGAGTGCGACATCTCCCAAGAAAAGCTCCCAAAGCGTATAGCTGGTGTTGAGGCGCCTTTCATACTAAAGTATGAGGGCGCTTTTCTTACATATCGACCAAAGACGGTATGCCATGCCGCCTCGCCCAAGGTATGCTGACTATAAAGCTATTGGAAGGAGAGACCTCAACATCTCTAGAGGGATCTGAGAGTGGCAAAGAAGAACGCGGACAAGAAGAGCGAACGGACAAACCCCTTAATCTTCGTAATTGTCGCTGGCCGCCTGCTGTATGCCATCTTCAACAGTTTGAGCATCCTTGCGCTTGGTTTGTTCGGCGAGACGACAGTCGGGGTTATTACCAGCTACAGCAACCGCATAGACGACAGCCGTGCGCTATTGCTCAAGTAAGAGGAGGAAGGAAAATGCGAAGGTGTTGGTGGACATTTACGCTCATCGTGGTGTTAGCTTTGCTTGGCACGACCGGTGAGGCGCGAGGTCAGTCCTTCACGCAGTGGGCTATCACAGTCACCGCAAGCAGTGAATACGGCGGAGGCGACTGGGCCGCGAAGCAGATGTTGGGCAAGCCCGATTTTTACCCCAACTATGGGGACGACGGGCATGCGTGGGCACCGATAGGACAGAGTGCTGGCCTGCAGTGGGTAGAACTGGGATTTGAGGAGGCCGTTTATGTAGAACGTGTGGACATCTACGAAACCTTTAACCCAGGCTCCATCGTAAAAGTTGAATTGATCGATACGACAGGGCGCTGGCACGTGATCTGGGAAGGAACAGGGGGATTTGCAGGAGACACTGCCCGGGTGTTCAGTGTCAAGAACGCCATCGTTGCAGTACTCTGCCGAAAAGTGCGGATAACTTTGGATACGGACTCGGTTGATGGTTGGAACGAGATCGATGCAGTGAGCATCACCGGGAGCCGAACCTCGCCTTGGCCTCAAGGACTCAGACCATCGGACACAGCAGTTCAATGGGCAAGCGGAGCCGCAGCCAGCAGCCAGTACCGCCCTGACAGGTGGACTCCAGAGCATATGACCGGCATACCGGACGTGTATCCCGAATACGGTGACTACGATAGGGGTTGCTGAACAGACAGATATCAGCAACACAAAGCCCCGTTTTGGTTGGAAAACAGCCAACTTAAAAAATGGGCAAGAAGAATTCGGAGCTTGCGCTCCAAGTTCAGCACCAACAGT
>Ga0134094_1000241_pt1 | contig 74276 bp, 70 predicted proteins | sample 5_1taG_FD_94458 | JGI IMG/M metagenome (GOLD analysis project Ga0134094, IMG submission 94458) | Switchgrass degrading microbial communities from high solid loading bioreactors in New Hampshire, USA - 5_19_20_110_A1 metaG | ecosystem: Engineered > Bioreactor > Semi-continuous > Anaerobic >... | reverse complement strand
TACCACCAACTGATAGATGAGTTCGGCCAGACCCACGAGGAAGTCTCAATACGAGTCGGAAAAAGCAGCGAAGCTGTCACCAACACGCACCGGCTGGTAAAGCTGCCCGATGAGATCAAAGAAGGGTTGGCTCAGGGACTGATCACCGAAGGACATGCCCGGGCGCTGTTAGGCCTTGAATCCATGCCGCTGGCAATGGCTGATGTCTACAAAACCGTCCTGCGCAATAAATTGTCGGTGCGCCAGACAGAAGCCCTGGTGAAAGAACTTAACGGCCCGCGCACGCGCCGGACAGCCCGTAAAGCGATCCCCGCCGAAGTGCAGGAGATGGAAGATCAGCTTCGCCGTTATCTGGGCACGCGTATCAAGCTCCGTTACGGGAAAGACGGCGGCTCATTAACCATCTACTACTTCTCCGATGAAGAGCTGAACGACATGATTGCAAAAATCATCAAGGAGTGAAAGATGCGAGTTCTCTACAATGCTCGAATCTTCACACAAGACCCAGCCAGGCCTGCTGCGACTGCGATTGCCGTGGACGACCGTCGGGCAGGTGGGCGTATTTTGATGACCGGTAGCGATCAAGAAGTGCTGGGCGAGTTCAGCAGCAGGGCCGAAGCACAAGATATGAACGGCAAGACAATCTGGCCCGGTTTGACAGACGCCCACATTCACTTGCAGCATTATGCATTTGCCCTGCAAATGATTGACTGCGAAACAGCCACCCAGGCGGAGTGTTTGCGGCGCGTCGCAGAAAAGGCGGCTCAAACCCAACCAGAAAGCTGGATTCGCGGGCACGGGTGGAACCAGAATAATTGGCCGGAGGGCTTTGGCACCGTTAAAGAACTGGATGCTGCCGCCCCAAATCACCCGGTTTACCTGACGGCGAAATCGCTCCACGCTGCCTGGGCCAACAGCGCTGCGCTTCGTGCTGCCGGCATCACCCGCAGCACGCCTGATCCACAGGGCGGCGTGATTGGTCGCGATGAGAATGGCAACCCGAACGGCCTGTTATTCGAATCAGCGATGGATCTGGTTGCCAATGCGATCCCTGCCCCAACGCAGGCGGAGATCACCCGCGCAGTTGACAGCGCGCAGGCAAATCTCTGGCAGGTGGGCATTACCGGCGTGCACGATTATGACCGCAGCGAGTGTTTCACCGCGCTGCAAATTCTCCAGCAGGAGGAAAAGCTTCTCCTGCGTGTCGTAAAGAGCATTCCGCTGGAGGATCTGCCCCATGCCGCTGCCCTGGGACTGCGGACCGGTTTTGGGAATGATTACCTGACTGTTGGCTCAGTGAAGCTTTTTGCCGACGGTGCGCTGGGCCCACGCACAGCAGCCATGCTCCAACCCTATGAGGATGAAAGCGGCAACACCGGGATTCTGCTGCTGGATAACGAGCAAATCTACGAGTACGGCCAGCAGGCCAGTTCAAACGGCATCAGCATGGCGATTCATGCCATCGGCGACCGGGCCAACCATGAAGTGCTGCTAGCCTATACCCGGCTCAGGGAATACGAACGCGCAAACAATCTCCCATCGCTCCGCCACCGGATCGAACATGTCCAGCTCCTTCACCCGGATGATTACGGCGCCCTGGCAAAACAGGATATTATCGCATCTGTGCAGCCGATTCACGCAACGTCAGACATGTATACGGCTGACCACCATTGGGGCAAGCGCGCCGTTGGCGCTTATGCGTTCCGAACGCTCATCGAACAAGGAACACGCCTTTGCTTTGGCTCCGATGCGCCTGTCGAATCGCCGAATCCCTTCCTGGGGATCCATGCCGCCGTCACCCGCCGCCGTCCAGACGGCTCACCATCTGAAGAAGGCTGGTATTCGCACCAGCGGCTGAGCCTGGAAGAAGCTCTGCAGGGATTCACCGTTGGCCCTGCTTACGCTGCCGGCTTAGAGAATAAACTGGGCCGGTTAGCCCCTGGCTTCTTTGCAGACTTAATCGTCCTGGATATTGACCCCTTCACCCTTCCTGTTGAAGATCTCCACTGCCTGAAACCGTCGGCGACAATGGTCGGCGGTGAATGGGTGTGGAAGGCAGCATGATCAAAAGGGTTGTATGAGCAGCAAGAAACCTCTCTCTTTTGAAATATTAGTCCCCAAAATGGGAGATTACTTGGTCGAAAAGGGCTTGATTACGCCAGATGAGCTTGCCCTCGCGTTAAAATACCAGGAAGAGCTGCGCCTCAAAGGTGAAGACCAGCTAATTGGGCAAATCCTGGTTGATCAGGGTGCAATCGACCCCGACACGCGAGATGCAGCAATTATTGAATTCATTATTGAACTGCGTTCTGCCTTGCAAGAGGCGAACCAACAGCTGGAACAGCGGGTAAAAGAGCGCACTGCTGAGCTGCAAAATGCTCTCGATAAGCTGGCAGAACTAAACCAGCTTAAGGCAAACATCATTGCCAACATCTCACATGAGCTGCGCACGCCAATGACGCATCTCAAAGGATATCTCGACCTGATCATCTCCGGCGACCTTGGCCCGCTGACCGAAGAGCAGCAAAACGCTCTGTCAATCATGGCAAGGTCAGGTGAGCGCCTCAGCCGGCTGATTGAAGACCTGATCCAGTTCTCAGTGAGCGAACACGATCAGTTAAACATACGGTTTGCGCCCTTCGCATTACAAAACCTGTGCAATCAGGCAATCAGGCGGGCAAGACCAAAAGCGATCGATCGAGATGTCAAATTGGTTTCAGATTACGACAACAACTTGCCAGAAGTGGACGGAGACGAAGAGAAAATTTCGTGGGTCATCCAACAGTTCCTGGATAACGCAATTAAGTTTTCCGAAGAGGGCGGAACGGTTACGCTGCGTGTGGTCCGGGAGGAAAACCTGCTAAACATCTCCGTGATCGACACCGGAATTGGAATCCCACCATCTCAAATTGATAAAATCTTCGATTCCTTCCACCAACTGGACAGCGGTACAACACGAAAGGCAGGGGGGACAGGTTTAGGCCTGGCGCTAGCCAAGAAAATCATCGAAGCACACGGCTCAACCATCCGGGTAAACTCGGATGTCGGAAAAGGGAGCTGTTTTGGCTTTACACTAAAGATACATCAGAATCGCGCCCCGTCATCATAAGCGCCTGGTCATCACCCGACGCGACTGCAAGCGTTTTAGCCAGTAAGAATTTTTCTATGAGGCGGTGTAGAAACCATGAGTGTTCAGAAATATTCACCCGCAGAAGTTGGGCTGGATCATCTTTATGAGATCAGCAGCATCGTCACGAAGACGACCGAATGGAAACCCGCTCTCAACGAGATTGCCTCTCTCGTTCGACGCATCTTCATCTTTGACAATCTCGCTGTCTATCTGGCAGACCCGGCTCGCCATGATCTGGATGTAATGTATGCTCGTGCCATGGGCCGGGGGAGATCAGCCGAGGCAGATATTGCCTGGGGCGAGGTGATTGCCAACCAGATTATGGATAATCCGCGCACAATTCTGGAAGAGCCGGTCAACAACCCCGAGATCGACCGGCTGGAGCGTCCTTATATTCTGGGCATTCCGCTGCAAGTCGCAGACCGCACGCTGGGCGCAATTGTTTTTATCCGGTTCGGCAGCCCCCCATTCGAAGCTGAAGCCATCCGGCTGGCGGAGTTCATCTCAGGCCAGATCGCCTTGCTGGTTGAACGCCAAAACCTCAGGCTCGCTTACGAAAATCTCGAGCAGCAAAACATGGAGGCAAGGCTGCAGGAAGACTTCATCTCCACAATCACGCACGAGCTGCGCACACCGCTTGGGTTTATTAAGGGCTACTCCACAACGCTGCTGCGTTCGGATACAAAGTGGGATCCAGAAACACAGCAAGAATTCCTGCGCATCATTGATCAAGAAGCAGACCGGCTGCAGGAATTGATTGAAAACCTGCTCGACTCAGCCCGGCTGCAAAGCAGTAATCTCAAGATGGAATTCCAGGCAGTGCGTCTCGATACCCTGGTCAAGTCGGTCGCAGACCGGGTTAGAATGCACAATGCTGATATCCAGGTGGAGATCGAAGCAGATAAACAAAGCTCAATGATTCGCGGCGACCCCAAACGGCTGGGACAGGTTTTCGAAAATTTACTCAACAATGCTGTAAAGTACGCGCCGGGTTCGAAGGTATCGGTTAGAATAGAACAGCAAGATAATGAAAATGTCCTGATTCACGTTCAAGATTATGGGCCTGGAATTCCTCAGAGATTCCTTCCTCATATTTTCGACCGGTTCTTCCGTAACCCTGAGTTGGAACCTTATGTACACGGTTCAGGGCTCGGGCTCTTTATTTGTAAAAAGATTATTCAGGCACATCACGGGCAAATCTACGCAACCTCAGTTGTTGGAGAGGGGACAACCTTCCACATTTCGCTGCCCTTTGAACCGTAAGGATGGTTTTTGTAAGCACAGAAATACTTAAGGAGGCAAACAAATCAATGGCACCTCAAATTCTCGTTGTAGACGATGAGGCACGCTATGTTCACCTCGTAAAAGTAAACCTGGAAGCCGCCGGGTACGAGGTTCAGTGCGCCAGCAATGGTGAGGAAGCATTGGAAGTTCTGTCCAGTCACAGCCCAGATCTGGTTATTCTGGACATCATGATGCCAAAGCTGGACGGTTTCACCACCTGCGAGCGAATTCGCCAGTTCTCGAACGTGCCGATCATCATGCTGACCGCCAAAGGTGAAGAACAAGACCGTGTGAAAGGGTTAAACGTAGGCGCAGATGATTATGTCGTTAAGCCCTTCTCCGCAACTGAGCTCGTCGCCCGTGTACGCGCCGTGCTGCGCCGGGCCCAAACGACCGATGCTGCCACACAAAACCGCTATTTTACACACGGGAATCTGAAAATCGACTTTGCCCGCGCCGAAGTATGGCGAGACAACAAGCCTGTCTATCTCTCCGCGACAGAATACCGCCTGCTTATCCAGTTCGCTCACAATGTTGGGCGTATCCTTTCGGCAGAAGATCTGCTGGTTGCTGTCTGGGGCAGCCAGTATCGTGAAGATAAAGAAATCTTGTGGGTCAGTATTGCTCGCCTTCGCCAGAAGCTTGAGGATAACCCCCACAGCCCGCAGCATATTGTGACTCGTTCTGGACTTGGCTATCTTATGCCGCCGGTAGAGAAGGAAACCACTGAAAGGGTATAGATGAATAATGGTTACGCATTACGATGAGAAGGGCAAAATATTTACACAGGTTATCAGCAAACAACCGGTAGTCGTGAGAATTAAAACATCTGACGAGATCATCAGGGGTTCAATTCACATTCGCCCAGGCACCCGCATCAAAGATGAATTAAACCATGAGGATTGTTTCATTGCTGTAACAGATGCGGTTGTGTTCAACGATCAGAATGAGGAACAATACCGGTCGAACTTAATTGTATTGAATAAAAGTAAAATAAACTGGGTAATACCTGAAGAAGAGTTTATCAACAATTAAAGAAGTTCAGCACAGGTACAAATGAATAATCCGGGACAAACATCGACGCGCGCCGCTGAGCTGGCAAAGCTAAAGGAATACTTAATCAACGTTATATCTCGGGATCTGGAATCGAACCCGCTTCCACCAGACAACCGCCGTGAAGCGATGCTGAAGATGCTGCAGAAGGCCTATCAAGCGACCCGTCTTCAGCTTCCAACCTCACTGCGCGACCAGTTATTCCACGAGATTCTCGATGACCTTTTAGGCTTTGGGCCGCTCCAGCCGCTTCTGGAGGATAATTCAATTACAGAAGTGATGGTCAACGGGGCGAAGAAAGTTTTTATCGAACGCAATGGGAAGTTGATTAAAACCAACATCACCTTTGAAAATGATGATGCGGTCCTGCGCATCATCGAGAAAATCATCCTTCCGCTGGGCCGCCGGATCGACGCGGAGACACCAACCGTCGATGCTCGCCTGCCTGACGGCTCGCGCGTTAATGCAGTCATTGCCCCATGCGCAATTGATGGCCCAAGCTTAACCATCCGAAAGTTCAATAAAGATAAACTGACCGTCGACCAGTTGATCAGTTTTGGCTCGTTGACGCAGCCAATGGCTGAATTTATCCGCGCCTGTGTTATTGCCCGCTTAAACATTGTTATTTCTGGCGGAACAGGCTCTGGTAAAACCACGCTGTTGAATGTTCTTTCAGGCTTTATTCCTCCTGACGAGCGAATTGTGACCATTGAAGATGCCGCGGAGCTTAAGCTGCAGCAGGATCATGTTGTGCGGCTGGAAACAAAGCCCCCGAACATCGATGGGCGCTATGCTGTGACGGTTCGCGATCTGGTAAAAAACGCACTGCGCATGCGCCCCGACCGGATTGTCGTCGGTGAATGCCGCGCCGGTGAGGCGCTGGATATGCTGCAGGCAATGAATACCGGGCATGACGGTTCTCTGACAACGCTTCATGCGAATTCACCTCGCGATGCGCTCTCTCGTCTCGAGACCATGTGCCTGATGTCTGGAGTGGATCTGCCCCTGCGTGTCTTGCGCGAGCAAATTGCCTCAGCCATTGATTTGATCATCCAGCAATCCCGCCTGAAAGACGGCAGCCGCAAGGTGACCTATGTCACTGAGGTTTGCGGGATGGAGGGCGATACGATCGTTCTAAACGACATCTTCAAATTTGAACAAACAGGGACCACGAAAGAAGGGAAAGTCCTGGGTGAGTTGAAGCCGACCGGCATCAGACCGCTGTTTTCACAGCGACTGGAAGCAGCCGGTTTCAAACTAGGCCCAGAAGTGTTTGGGGCTAACCTGTCTCAGATGCTGGGGCCCCGGCGGCGGTAAGCCCGCCCGGCGCGATCAACGAGCCGGTCATTAACGACAATGCAAACTTGTCATCGTAAAAGCGTCTGGTGCTATAATGACATAAAATATGAGCAATCATCGTCTACTCCTCCAAATTCGAAACAAAAAACTTGGGCTGCTGATTCTAGATGCCCGTAAAGCCAGTCGAAGAAGCGTCGAAGAATGCGCTGAAGCGATCGGCGTTTCTCCTGAGCAGTTTCAGGAATTTGAGAAAGGCATCAGCGCGCCTTCACTGCCCCAATTAGAGCTTCTGGCGCTCTTTCTTGACGTTCCCATGGACCATTTCTTTGGGAAGCAGACGCTTTCAGAAATGGAACCTCCTGAAATACCTCAGGAGAAAGATCGCCTGATTCTGCTCCGCAACCGGGTGATCGGTACAAGTTTGCGGCTGTCACGCAATAATGCCAACATCTCTACGCAAGAGGTCGCAGAGAAAACCGGGCTCTCAGAAGAGAAGCTGAATGATTACGAGATGGGTGCGTCGCCGATTCCAATTACAGAACTGGAGAGCATCGCCAGTATTCTGGATATACCCATCGACCGGTTCTATGATCAACATGGACCGATCGGCAAGTGGCGTTCGCAAAAGACCAGCTACCAGAAATTTCAAGAGCTTCCTCCTGAAACACAGCAGTTCGTCTGTAGACCGGTGAACCGCCCCTATCTGGAGCTGGCAATGCGGCTCAGCGAGTTGTCAGCCGATAAGCTCAGGGCAATCGCCGAGATTCTGTTGGAGATTACATATTGATGGATCAAAAATTAGTCCAGTCTTTGGCCTCACAGGCTGAAAAAGCATTTCGCTCTAAGAAATACACAGAGGCCGCTGAACTCTTTGAGAAGGCCGCCCGCGAATATCAGCTTGCCGGAGACGCGCTGAAGGCCGCTGAAATGGCAAACAACCAGAGCGTCTCGCTGCTTCAATCGGGCGACGGGCAGGGGGCGCTTGAGGCAGCGCAAGGGACCGATGCGATCTTTGCGCAGGCAGGTGATATTTACCGGCAGGCCCTGGCAATTGGCAATCAAGCTTCCGCTTTAGAGGCGTTAGGCCAGCTTGAAGAAGCGCTGGATCGCTTCACCCAATGCGCCGATCTATTGAAACAGATTGGCGAAAAAGACCAGCGCGCGGTTGTCCTGAAAAGCATATCTACCCTCCAGCTGCGGACCGGAAGACAATTCGAAGCAGTTGCCACAATGGACGCGGCTCTAAACAACCAGAAAAAGCTGTCTGCGACTGAAAAGCTTCTCAAGAAAGTTCTTGATATCCCCATGAACATGATGGGGATAAAGCGGTAGGCCGGCGCTTTTCTATTTTTCACTGATCTACCGGTGGGCTTGCCATATTGGAAGATCCATGCCACCTGTTTTACGTCCTGCCAGGATAAACGATTATAACAAGCTGCACCAATTCACCAGTTCACTAAACTACATTCACCGCCATCTCGACTGGCGTGATACGCTGGACTGGTTAGGGAACAAGCCCTTTTGGATTCTTGAAGAGGACCGGCAGATCGTAGGAACGCTGGCTCTTCCGCCTGATCCTGCAGAAGTCGCCTGGGTGCGTCTCTTTGCCGTATCGCTTCACGCCTCTCCAGACCGGGTCTGGAGGCTGTTGTTTGAGCAGTCGCTGGAAGAAGCCAGGGCGCTCTCTCCCGCGCCTACCATTGTCTCGCTGGCGCTGCGTGAATGGTTTGAGGATTTGCTGGCGCGAAACGGCTTTATCCATCACCAGGATATTGTCGTCTTTCTGTTCGACCAGGAACCGCCCGCCGCGCCGCAACTCGATCCGCAGTTTGAGCTGCAGCCGATGAAAATCGAAGAGCTAGAAGCTGTGGGGAAAATTGATCATCTGGCCTTCGAGCCTATCTGGCGGCTTTCTGGCAAAGACCTTTATTCAGCTTTTCAAAAGAGCGCCTACTGCACGGTGATGAAGCGGCAGGGGGAAATTGTCGCTTATCAAATGAGCTCGCTGAGCAGTCCAACTTATGCCCATCTATCTCGCCTGGCTGTTCACCCTGAACTACAAGGAAAGCGCCTTGGGTTTGCTCTGGTTCAAAACCTGCTCGATCACTTCCTTAACCGGTTAAATTGCTGGGGCGTCACGCTGAATACACAGCACAACAATTATTCATCGCTGTCCCTGTATCACCGGATTGGCTTTCGAGAAACCGGCGAGCGCTTCCCCGTTCTTATTTATCCCGAGATTTAATTTTGCGCCGCTGATTACGGAAGAGAAGCCCAGTTCACACCCAAAAAGGTCAGCAAAGCGACCAGCAGCGGGGCGACAAACAGAGCCGGCAGGAGATTTCCCGATCGAATTGGCTTGATTTCCAGCAGGCTGCTGACGGCAATTGCCATAAGAATCACCCCGCCGGTTGCGCTCATCTCGTTCATCATCGCTTCTGAAACGAGCGGTTCTATCTGAGCCGCCAGCAGTGAGACGCCGCCCTGGTAGACCAGAATTGGCAGGGCCGAGAAAAGCACGCCAACGCCCATGCTCGATGCAAATGCCAGCGAAGCAAAACCATCCAGAACAGATTTCACGGCAAGCAGCTGGTAATCGCCTGCCAGGCCGTCCTGAATTGCCCCTAAAATGGCAATTGGGCCGATGCAAAACAGCAGCGATGCGGTGAAAAAACCGCGAATGAAGCGCTCCCGGTTCGACTGGCGTTGTTCTTTTTCCATTGAGGACTGCTCATCCGCACCCTTCCCCTGGCGTGAATAAATTCGCTGTTCGAGCCAGCCGCCAAACCTGCGGATTCCATCCTCAACCTGCCACCATTCACCCAGCAGCGTGCCGATTAGCAGGCTGCCCAGCACCACGAGAGAGTTCTGGGTCCCCAGGAACAGCTGCAAACCAATTGCCAGCGTAAACAACCCCAATCCGGCCATTACGGTTTGGCGGAGACGCTCAGGCAAACGCCCGCCCAGAACGCAGCCCAGCAGGCCGCCCAATAGAATCGCAACGACATTAATAATTGTACCGGTCATGATTTCATTTTGCCTTTGCAAAAGTAATTTTCGAGCTGCCGCTTACCTGATTCTCCCGCAGCTCAAGCACAAAACAAAGCGAAGAAAGACGGTTAAGATACCGCAGCAGTTCAATATTCTCAACAGATCCTTCATGAATCAACGCCGCTACCCGGCGCTCGGCTCTGCGCGTCACTGTGCGAGCCAGATCTAAGAAGGCGCCCTCGACAGAATCACCTGGAACAATAAATTCTTCTGGGACGTTTACAACGGCGCTCAGGGCCTCTATTTGAGCTTCTAACCACTGTACTCGGGCCGCATTGATCGTACGAAAGCGAGCCCTATTCTCAGGCGTTGCAGCCAGTTCAGCCATTAACCCGTACAGGTCGCGTTGAATTTGTAAAATCAGCTCAGGTGCTTCAGACGATTTTACCAGCGACCGGGCAACGCCTAGCGCCGCGTTGAGCTCATCCACCGTCCCGACGGCCTCAAGGCGTAAATCCTCCTTGGCTACCCTTCCCGGGCCAAGCAGTCCTGTGAATCCATCGTCGCCGCCCCTTGTGTAAAAAGTCTTTGGCATGACCAGACCCTTTCATCGGAAATTTACCGGTCTACTGGCGAAACACAAGCTTAATCGATTTGATTACGTGCGTCCTTAAAGTGTCACATAAAGAAACCAGAAACCTTCAGCGGGGAAACCACCGGCCAATTCCGGTTCCCAAACAAACGGCCCCGGTTTTGTAAGCCCTCTCAAGATCTGATCCAGCATGGCTTGCAGGTCTTCTTCATCGTTGGGCACAGGCTCGGTTAGCTCTGGTCGAAGCAGCCGTAAAATGGCCCGATTGCGCACCTCAGTAGCATAATAATTTGCCTGCTGTCGCGGATCGCTGCGAAGCTCGCGTATATACTGCTGCCACAGGTTTAATCGCGAGCCAAACTCACGGCCAGCTTTAATACCCCAGTTGGTGCGCCACTCCGATCGAATATCATTGATCCGCTGCGAAATGCTGGCCAGTTCGGCTGTTCGCTGCTCGTCAAGCGAGAGCGCCATCAATCTTGTCTGGCTGAGTAGAAGATTACCAAGAGTCAACTGTGGAATGCGGACGCCGCCAGAAGCGCGCAGCGGATAATAGAGATCTGACGACAGAATATACTCTTGCAAATCTGGCAGCGCTGTTCGAAGAAAAGCCCAATCGCTCTCAAACGGCATCGTTTTCCTCCCCACTGGTTGTATTGCAAGGGTTGTCCAAAAAGGTCATATGGACAACTCCTGACAGCCAATTATGATATTTTGTTATGGCAAGCCGCCTTGCCGGTGACTTGCCATAACAAACAAGGCTTTTAGATAATTCTCGTAATACGAGAACAAAATTTTCTTTTCGCGATAGGCGTTCGCTATGGCTGAACCGACGGAGCGACAGCAATATCAGAGACTTGCCTGCCAGCCAGGAACCATTCAGAGATATTCGCAAAGCGGTCTGCCGTATCAAACAACGGCCCAACCCGAATTCCCTGAACCTCGCGGTCTACAGCATAAGTATACACCGGGTAATAGAGCGGCAGCGCGGGGAGTTCTTGCATAAAAAGGATCTGGAAGTTCCGATAATACTTCGTACGCTCGATGAGGTCCACAGAAATCCGCGCCTGTTCCAGATACTCGCTGGCGACCTTATGATCCCACTGCGAGTAATTCTGGCCGCTGCTGGCCTGTCCCTGGTCCCAGAACGGGTATGGATCGGGGTCGGGCGTGCGCGACAGGTTTAAATCAACCAGCGCCGCCTGGAAATCACGTTTTTCCAGCCGCTCGGTCAGCAGAAGATCGTAAGGCACTGCTTGAATCTGGACGTCTACGCCCAGGGCAAGCCAGTTGGCCTGGATCGCCTCGGCGACAGCCTGATGCTCTTCGTCATCTGGGAAGATCAGTTCGAGACGCAGCTCGGTCTCACCCTTCTTGCGGATGGTATCACCCTCTTCTGCGAAGACATAACCAGCATCCTTCAACATCGCCCTGGCCGTCTCTGGGTCATACTCGACATGCTTTAAACCCTGATAATACGCCCATGTTCCCGGCAGGATAGGGCCGTCGGCTACAATTGCCTGTCCGGTCAACACCCGGTCTACGATGTACTGGCGGTTCAACCCCAACAAGAGCGCCCGGCGCACCTCACTCTCTTGTAAGAAACCAGCCTCCTGGCTCTTGACATTAAACATAACCATGCTGAGCTCAGGCTGCCGCGCCGTATAGCTCGCCAGTCTCGGTTCTGCCAGAACATCGTTTAAGATTTCGGCATCGACCATTCCAATCCCCTGAACCTGTCCGTCACGGTAGGCCTGGAGCGCAGAAGGGGTATCCGGATAATACCGGAAGACCAGCTCTTCAATATAAACTTTCGGGCCGTAATAATCGGGAAATGCAGACAGAGCAATCCCATGAATCTCGCCGTTGTCGACCAGCAAACGGTCGAAGCGATAAGGGCCGGTGCCTACAGGCTGGATGTTAAACGGCAAATCGATCATGCCCTCAATGTTATTTCCATCCAGCAAGTGTTTGGGCAAAAGCCCAAAAGATAGATAATCGGGGAACGGCGCGAATGGAGCAGGCAGCCGGAACTGGAGCACTTTTTCGTCCAGCTTAACGACATCGATTTCTTTCCAAAAATCCTGCAAATCCGCCGGGACGATGTCGCTGCCCTCGCGCATCTGGTCAATCGTGAACAGAACATCGTCCGCAGTCACCGGCTGCCCATCATGCCAGACTGCATCCTCTCGAATGGTGATGTTATACAGCGTACCGTCCTTTGAGACTCCCCAACTCTCAGCAAGATCGGGCTGGGGAGTGCCGTTTGGGTCAAACCGGATCAAGCCGCTGAAGATCAGGCGGCTAACCTCGCGATCAGCGGTATTGTAGAAGTTCAACACCGGGTTTAATCGCATCAGCGACCCAATCAATGCTTCAGTATAAACGCCGCCCTGCACAGGTTCCGGCGAAGAATCGACAGGCAGTTCTGTTTCAGGCTGCTCGCTCAGAAGCAGAACACCAACGACCAGGCCGGTTAAAAAGATAATGAGTAGTTGCCAGCGTAATTTTTTCATGTTTACGTAAATGTTAAAAGGGCGATTACCCCAAACTAACGGTAATCCGCCCTAAGTTTACTTCTATATGGATGAATAGGTGATTGTTTTACTCAAACGAGTGCTGTTCAAGAAGCGGTAATTATCGGATGACAATGACAGCCAGAATGAGAATAAAGAACAGCACGCTCAGCCCAACCGTAATCCAGAATAAAGTCTTTTCAATACCGCGGCGCGCAGTGAAAACACTCCCTGTGCTGCTCCCGGTCAAACCGCCAAGCCCAACCCCTTTGTTTTGCAGCACGACGCTAGCAATCAGGGCAATTGACGTTATAATCAAAGCGATATCGAGAACACTTTCCACGATTTTCCTCCTATGATAGACACCAAGCAGGAATTATACTCGCTCTATCCCAGAATCGTCAACCGCATAGCGTTTTTATTCCTTACAAAGCTGCATACCTTGAAGGACCGGTTTATCAATAATTAACCATGCATGAACTCATTGTTAATCTTCACATGCACACCATCTATTCCGATGGATCAGGCACCCATAAAGAAATCGCCAATGCTGCGCTAGAGACCGGCGTCGATGTTGTTATCGTCACAGACCATAATGTTTTCGTTCAAGGAATGGAAGGGTATTATCAGCAAGGAGAAAACCGGCTGTTAATGCTCATTGGCGAAGAGGTGCATGATGTCACCCGCTCACCGCAAAAAAATCACCTGCTAGTGCTCGGGGCAGGCCGAGAAATGTCGACAATTGCTTCTAAACCCCAGCAGTTGATAGACCAGGTCTTGAGGGCGAAGGGTCTGGCTTTCATTGCCCACCCGTATGATCCAGAATTGAAAGCCTTTGGGGAAGATGACATCTCCTGGGTGGATTGGAATGTGCGCGGTTTTACGGGTATCGAGCTCTGGAACGGGTTTAGCGAATTTAAGAGCGTCGTTCACAGCTACCTGGAGGGTATCTTTTACGCGCTTTTTCCGCAGTATCTCGCGCACGGCCCGCACCCCGAAGCGCTAAAGAAATGGGATGAACTGACAACCACAGGCCAGCGTATTGTGGCTGTTGCCGGTTCAGATGCACACGCGCTTAAAAAGGGCCTGGGGCCCATTCACCGGACGATCTATCCTTACACATACCACTTCCAGGCAATTAATAATCACCTGCTTGTCGACCATCCGCTCACCGGCGACCTGGCATCCGACCGCGATATGATTCTTGACAGCCTGAGAAAAGGCCATAACTACCTGGGATATGACCTGCCAGCCCCAACCCGCGGATTCCGCTTTACCGCGCAAGGCAAAGACGGCAGCGCAATCATGGGCGACGAGATCCGCGTGGGGAACGGAGTCACGCTGCAGATACGCATTCCTGAAAAAACAGAATGCCGCCTGATCTGCGACGGAGATGTTATCCGCACCTGGCGCGACCGGGAGATCTGCGCCCACATTGTATCCAAACCCGGCGTATATCGTGTGGAATGCTCAATTGAATATCTGGGCCGGTCGAGAGGCTGGATTTACTCCAACCCCATCTACATTCGCCCTTAAGTGAGGATTTCTGGCATGGCGATTACAAATAATGTTACCCGCATGCTCGATTCAAAGAAAATCAACTACACGGCATTTGAATTGCCCGCAGAAAAACTGGGTGCTCTTGAGACTGCCCGCCTGTTGAATGTACCGCCAGAGATCATCTTCAAAACTATTGTCGTCAAACGAGACAAACCCGGAAAGCCGGTTCTGGCGGTAATTCCGGGCAGCCATGAGCTGGATGTCAAAGCCCTGGCAGCGGCCTTGGGCGAAAAGAAAATGCAGGTTACAACCCAGCGAGAGGCCGAACAGCTAACCGGGCTTCTGGCCGGCGGCATTTCGCCGCTCGCGCTGATCAACAAGGGGTTTCAGGTGGTCATTGACCAGAGCGCAAACAATTTCCCTAAAATTCATGTATCCGGCGGCCAACGCGGGTTGAATATTCGCCTGCCTGTTTCAGACCTGGCGAATTTGACGCGCGCCCGCTTTGCCGCAATCACCCTTTGATGACAGCAACAGGGCGCAGCCGGGCAACTTTTCGCGCAATGCTGGCCCCTGAGACAGTATTCACCACACGATCTACATCTTTGTAGGCTTCCGGCGCTTCTTCTGCCAGCCCCGCCATCGAACCTGCGCGAACGTGAATACCTTCATTCTGGAGATCCTGCCTGAGCTGATCGCCGCGCACGCGCTTTTTCGCCTGGTTGCGACTGAGCACCCGCCCCGCGCCGTGACAGCTCGAACCGAAGGACCGCTCCATACTGGCTTCAGTGCCCACCAAAACCCATGATGAAGTGCCCATGCTGCCCGGAACCAGCACCGGTTGGCCAATCGACTGGTATTCAGAGGGCAATCCTGGAGAGCCGGGGCCGAATGCACGCGTTGCGCCTTTGCGGTGAACGCATACTTTCATCTGGACGCCGTCCACATTGTGCGTTTCAATTTTGCCGATATTGTGCGCAATGTCGTACACCTGGTGCAGGTGCCAGTTCTTCACTTTGCCTGCCAGCACTTCCTCAAAAGCCTGCCGGGCCTGGTGTGCCAGCAGTTGGCGGTTGGCAAATGCGTAGTTCGCAGCAGAGCGCATCGCTCCCAGATAAGCCTCTCCTTCAGGTGTATTCATTGGGGCGCAAACCAGCTCGCGATCCGGCAGATCAATTCCATATTTGCGCACGGCAAGCTGAAATGACTGCACATAGTCGCTGCAAATCTGGTGACCAAAACCGCGCGAGCCAGAGTGAATGGCCAGGGCCAGCGTCCCTTCGCTCAACCCCATCACCTGGGCAGCTTCTGCATCATAGATTTCAGCAACCACATCCACTTCAAGAAAATGGTTGCCCGAACCCAACGAGCCCAGTTGTGGACGGCCGCGATCTTTCGCGCGCTGACTGATCTGGCTGGTTTCTGCGCCTTCGATAACGCCGCCCTCTTCCGTCCGGCGCAAATCCTGCTCGGTCGCCATTCCCTTTTTCAAAGCCCAACGAGCACCAAGACGGCAAACCTGGTCAAGCTCCGCTTCACTCAGGCTAACTCCCCCCTTTTTCCCTGCTCCGCTGGGGCAGTAGTGATCCAGCGCAGTCGCCAACTGATCCAGATACGGCTCAACCTCCTCAAAAAAGATTGAGGAGCCAAGCAGCCTGACGCCGCAGTTCACATCATAGCCGATCGCGCCGGGCGAGATGACGCCATCAGGGTAGCGAGTCGCGGCAACCCCACCGATCGGGAAACCGTAACCCTGGTGCACATCAGGCATCACAATAACTGCCCCAACAGTGCCCGGCAGTGCTGCCGCATTGACAGCCTGTTCCATAGAAAGATCGTCAAGCGCTTCTTCCAACAGTTCGCGCGTTGCAAAAACACGAACCGGAACACGCATGCCAGGGCGAAAGCTCTGTGGGATTTCCCATTCATGATCAGATATTTTCTTAAAATCTCTCAGTGTGACCATATTTCCCCCGAATCAGATAATCTCAAACGTCGAAAACAATCGTGACGTCGTATCCTTCCGGTTTCTGGCGCACTTGAAGATTGTGGAAAGTAACTGCTTTTATTTCTTTCTTTTGCTCCTGAACCGGCGCGCCTTGCAGTCGAGCAGCCAGACGTGTGTCCTCAACAGTTACTTCAAAATGGTCAAATCCCAGTTCTTCTGAATATCCGAAGTACAGCAGCTCTGACAGAAAGTTGACCAGCAGGCTTTCATGATCCGCCCCTTCCAGGACAACTTCCCGCTCTACACGCGGATTTTCTCGCAATGTGATCTCCATCAACCAGTACATTCCTTTGGCCGCTTGCACGAACAGCTCCGAAAGACTGGGAGCCCACACACTTAATGCCCAATCTGCAGTATGATCAATTTCCTTGAAACCAGAACCTTTTTGCATCACCATTCCATTATAATTGTAAATTATGGGAACAACACTTGATCTAATTGAAGCCAGGTTACAGGCACTAATCGAAAGCACTGTAGTCCTTTTCGCTCGGGGCGATGATCAGCACCGCCTTGCTCACCAGCTCGTAGAAGCAGCACAGGCAAATATCTATAACGGCCCGGATGGGAGTACGGTTGCGCCAAGCTTTTACACGATCTTCTTACATCCCGATGTCGTGACCTACTGGCAGGCTCATCGCGATCAGTTGAACTTAATTGAAGAAAGTTTTCAACAGGCAGCTCGAGAATATGGTCTCCAATTCACCAGCCCGCCGGTGTTGCGCCTATCTCCCGATCCGCAGCTTGCTTTGGAGGGCATCCGGGTCGTAGCGTCACATCAGCTCGAATCAGCCGGGCAGACTGCCGCGTTCACCGCTGTTCCGACCACACCGCGGAGCAGCATCCCTCGCAACGCTTTTCTGATCGTTGACGGGAACCAGGTGTTCACGCTGAACCGCATGGTGATCAACATCGGCCGGCGGCCAGATAATAACCTGGTCATATCAGACCCGCGGGTCTCGCGAACGCACGCGCAGATCCGCGCCATTCGCGGCCAGTACATTCTCTTCGACCTCAACTCGACCGGCGGCACGCTGGTAAACGGCAGGCGTATCCATCAATGCGCGTTAAAGCCGGGTGATGTCATTTCTCTTTCTGGTGTACCATTAATCTATGGAGAGGATCCGCTTCCTGACGAAGACACAGAGAAGTTTGGTTATACCCAAAACATCAATCCCTCGTCTGACCAGGAACCACCAGAAGTGATCGAATAAGCCATGAGCGGCATCGTTGTCCTCATTCTACGCATCCTCATCGACATCCTCCTCTTTGGGTTTCTTGCCTGGGCGATGTTAACCATCTGGCGTGATCTGAAAGCTCAAAGCCAAAGCCTGAGCGCGCCGGATATTCCCACCATTACGCTGACCCGTGTCCGGGAGGATGAAGCAGGTGAAGAATCGCAGCCCTTTGTAAACCAGGCAGAAATCACGATTGGGCGCAGCGCGCTCAGCGATTATCCAATTGCTGACGATACAGTGTCAGCTCGTCATGCCCGGTTGAGCTACCATCATAATCAATGGTGGGTGGAAGATTTGCAATCAACCAATGGCACTTTTCTCAACGATGAGCGCGTCAGCGTGCCGACGGTCATTGTTTCGGGTGATGAGCTGCTGTGCGGGCAAGTCAGCCTGATCATTAAGTTGGAAGATAAAAACCACTAGCATCCACAGCGCAAAGGGATCGGAACGAAGACGGATCTCGCGTCGCACAAAATTCTAACAATGCAGAGGAAATGAAACCATGATGGAAACTCCTGTTCTTGGCGTAATCGGCGGATCGGGCCTGTACCAGATGAGCGGCCTGGAAAACAGCGAAACCGTCGATATCGATACCCCCTTTGGCAAACCCAGCGCTCCGGTTGTGATCGGTGAGATCGCCGGGAAACGCGTCGCTTTCCTTGCCCGCCACGGCATTGGACACCATATCTCACCCAGCGAGGTCAATTACCGCGCCAACATTTACGCGCTAAAGAAACTTGGCATTCGCAAAGTTGTCAGCATCAGCGCGTGCGGATCGCTGCGTGAAGATTACGAGCCGGGCCATATTGTCGTTCCAGACCAGATTTTCGATTTTACGCGCGGGCGAAACCGCTCCTTCTTTGGCGATGGACTGGTCGTTCACGTTGGGACAGCCGACCCAATTTGCAGCGAGCTTGCCAAACAAGTGCTGGAGGCAGCAGCAGGGGCTGGGGCAACAACCCATGAGGGCGGCAGCCTCATCACAATTGAGGGCCCGCGTTTTTCAACAAAGGCGGAATCAAACGTCTTCCGGTCATGGGGAATGTCGATTATCGGCATGACTGCCTGTCCAGAAGTCTTTCTTGCCCGCGAGGCAGAAATGTGCTATGCAATTATGGCGCATGTCACAGATTATGACGTATGGCATGTCAGCGAGGAACCGGTTAGCGTAGAAATGGTGATCCGCACATTAATGCGCAACACCGAAGTTGCCCAGAAGGCCGTGCATAACCTGGTGCAGAACCTCACCGACGAAGACTGCGCATGCCAGACCGCGCTGGCTGAGGCGATTATCACCCAGCCTGATCGGGTTCCTCCTGAGACTCGGGAAAAACTGGATTTGCTGGTAGGGAAGTATTGGAAGTCTTAAGCTTCTTCACGGTTGAAAACCCGACTCCTACAGATCATAAACAGAGCCGCCTGATTCGATATGCGGCTTTCTTTCTACTTGCCTATTCAATCGCCCTGTCGCTTGCTCCGGCTGCTCGCCTGCACCGTTGGGAGGTCGATTACCGCTGGAATCACTGGATTGGTTTTCTGGTCTGGTTGATCGGCACAGCAGTGATTCACCAGATGTTAATGCGGGTGATGCCCGAACGCGACCCGTATATCTTTCCAATTGTCGCGCTGCTCACCGGGTGGGGCCTGCTCACCATCTGGCGTCTTGATTCAGTCATGGGCCTTCGACAGACCTTCTGGCTGGCCATCTGCCTGGCTCTCTTTGGCGCCGGGCTGCGCGTACCGAATCTGCTAGACTTGCTGCGCCGGTACAAGTATCTCTGGCTGACCGCCGGGCTGCTGCTGACCTTGCTCACCTTCATACTGGGAACCTATCCCAGCGGTGACGGCCCGCGACTCTGGTTGGGCTGCTGCGGCATTTATTTTCAGCCCTCCGAACTGCTAAAGCTGCTGCTCATTGTGTATCTCTCTGCCTATCTGGCAGACCGGCTGCCCATTAGCTTTAGCCTGATGCACCTGCTCACGCCAACGCTCATCCTAATTGGGTTGGCGCTCGGCATGTTGATCTACCAGCGTGACCTTGGCGCCGCTTCGCTGTACATCATCATTTACACCGTTGTGATCTATCTGGCCTCTCGCAAACGGCGCATTCTCATCATCAGCCTGACGGTTCTACTCGCCGCGGGCGCGATTGGCTATATTTTGTTTGACGTGGTGCGGATCCGTGTAGACGCCTGGTTCAACCCCTGGCTGGATCCAACCGGAAGGTCTTACCAGATCGTTCAATCGCTGATCGCCGTTGCCTCAGGCGGAATTCTTGGCACCGGGCCGGGCCTGGGCAGTCCCGGCATCGTACCGGTTACGCATTCAGATTTTATTTTTGCCTCTCTGGCTGAAGAGACCGGCTTGCTTGGAGTTGCTGGCCTGCTGATGCTTTATGCGCTGCTGGTAGGAAGAGGGTTCCGCACCGCAATTATGGCTCCTAACCTCTACCGGCGCTATCTTGCGGCTGGGATCACCTCTTTCCTGGTTATCCAGGCAATCCTGATCATCAGCGGAAATCTGCGCCTGCTGCCGCTCACCGGGGTAACGCTTCCGTTCGTCTCATATGGCGGGTCATCGCTGCTCACCTCATTCATGGCAGTTCTCCTGTTGATCCATATAAGCAACCGGGGAGAGGATGAACCAATGCCTGCTCCGCTGCCAGACCCAAAGCCCTATCTTTTGGTGAGCGGCGCGCTGCTGTGCGGGCTGCTCGTTCTAGGGCTTGCAACCGGCTGGTGGGCCACAGTCCGCAGTGATGCGCTAACAGCGCGGGCAGATAACCCGCGCCGTTGGGTCAACGATCGATACGTCAGGCGCGGATCATTGATTGATCGGACGGGAATGGTGATCAACCAGACCAGCGGAGAACCCGGCAGCTACTCCAGGGTCTACCAATACCCCCCGCTCAGCGCGACAACCGGCTACAACAACCCCCTTTACGGACAGGCTGGACTGGAAGCCGGGCTGGACGCATATCTTCGAGGGCTGTCCGGGCTTGACGAATCGGTCATCAGGGTCAACCGGCTGCTTTATTCCCAGCCGCCGCCGGGGGTCGATGTGCGCCTGACGATTGATCTGCGGCTGCAGCAGGAGGCTGACAAACTGCTTGAGGGGCATAAAGGGGCTCTGGTGCTGCTGAATCCAGACAGCGGTGAAATCCTTGTCATGGCCTCTCATCCCTATTTTGACCCGAATCTGCTGTCTGAAATCTGGGATGAGCTGCGCCAGGACAGTGATGCCCCGCTGCTTAACCGTGCAACCCAGGGGCAGTATCCGCCTGGGGCTGCATTAGGGCCCTTCCTGCTCGGCTACGGCTATGCGATAGACGCTCTGCCACAGTTCTCCGGTCAACTGAACTACACAACCGGCGGTGAGACATGGACCTGCGCCAGAAGACCTCAAGCTCCGGTCACAGTCGGCGATATGGTCGCAAGCGGCTGCCCGGCACCGCTGGTCGCGTTAAGCCGGGAAATTAATTCACAGGCAGGCGCGAACGCCCTGGGAGATCTGCTTGCGAGCCTGGGATTTTTCAGCGCCCCTGAAATTCCTGTTTCAGTCGCTTCACCTTCCCAACCCGAAAACCTGCAGCCCGCAGAGACTGTTCTCGGGCAGGGGAACCTGGCTGTCTCTCCACTGCAGATGGCCCTTGCAGCGGCAGCGCTGAGCAACCAGGGCTTCATGCCGGCGCCAGACCTGGTCATCGAAGTTGCGCCTGCTGAGCCCGGCAGCGTTGATATGCCTGCCGGGCAGAGCCGGGAGACGCTCCTGGCAGGCGGGGTCCAAGAGGCGCTTGAAGCGCTAACCGTAGAAGGCCAGACGATCTGGCAGGCAGCCGCCCTGGCTCGTTCAAACGAAACCGATTTCACCTGGTTCCTGGCCGGAACAACGCCTGACCATACCGGAACCCCGGCGACCCTTGCTCTGGTGCTCGAAGAGAACAATCCCGAGCTGGCAGAGCAAATCGGGCAAAGCGTGTTAAGCCTGATCGACCAGGAATGAGCGCGATCCTTCCTTCAGCAGGTCTTCCAACGCCGGGCGCAGCCGGTCAAAAGTAAACTGAAAGCCCAATGCCGGCAGTCGCTCAGACAACACGCGCTGCCCATCCAGCACCGTGGTGCTCATCTCGCCGTAGAGCGCTTTTAATGCAAAAGCAGGGACAGGCGCCCAAAAAGGCCGGCCCATCACTTCAGCCAGGGTATGGCCAAAGGTTTCGTTCGTAACCGGTTCCGGGGCGGTCAGGTTAAATGCGCCGGCCGCATCTTCACGCTCGATGAGGAATCGCATCCCGTTTACAACATCTTGAATATGGACCCAGGAGATCCACTGCTTGCCGGAACCGAGCGGACCGGCTACATACAGCTTCCAGGGGTAAAGAAACCGGGGAAGCGCGCCGCCCTCAGTAGATAACACAACGCCGAGACGTGTAATCACCCGGCGCACGCCCATCGTCTCAACAGGCTGCGTGGACGCTTCCCAATCCACACAAATGCTGGCGAGGTAATCCGAACCATGCTCTGAGCGTTCGGTAAAAGTTGCCTCATCGCTCGTCCCATAATAACCTGTGCCAGACACCTGCAAGAGCACGCGCGGCCGGCGGCTGCTCATTTTGATCGCTTCGACAAGAGCATGCCCGGCATCCACCCGGCTTGAGCGAAGAATCTGTTTGCGCTTGTTTGTCCAGGGCAGGCCGCCAAGGTTTTCACCTGCCAGGTTAACGACTACCTCAACCTCGTCAATCAGGTGGCCCCACCCTTCTGGTGATTGGGCATCCCACTGCACCGGTTCAGCGCCGCCTGGCAAACGTGCGGACTGCGGATTGCGAGTAAGAACCAGCGCCTGGTGACCGCTGCTGGCAAGCGAAGCGATTAAGGCTCGCCCGATCATCCCTGAACCGCCAGTAATCAGAACTTTCATCACCCACCTCCTGATCTCAATCATGTTGTTCGAGTGCATTTCATTTTAGAGAAGGGTTTTTGGGAGTGCGCTGCATCGCATGCAGCTTCCCAAAACAAAAATGCACCATGTTGATAAAACATTTTTTGATTAGTGTGAAGACGTGCTATAATCTTTCCTATTGGAGTGAGCTGTATGCAAGCACCTGTCTTAGTCCTGAACGCCAATTTTGAACCGATTAACATCTGCGACATGCGCCGCGCAGTTGGGCTCATTATGGCTGAGAAGGCCTCGTTAGTGGAAAATGGACGAGGCGAAATTAAGACAGTCAACGCTTCATTCCCTCGTCCCTCGGTCATCCGGCTGCAAAAGATGATCAACCGGCCTCGTCCGCAGATGAAGCTAAACCGGCGTGAAGTCTTCCGCCGAGATAATTATACATGCCAGTATTGTGGGAAAAAGACCGCTGATTTAACGATAGATCATGTGATACCGCGCCATCTGGGCGGGAAACATGAGTGGCGTAACGTTGTGGCAGCCTGCCCTGCATGCAATCACCGCAAAGGCGGGCGGCTGCTCGAAGAAGCAAATATGCACTTGCTGCGCCAGCCCAGCGAGCCGCCTACATCAGCACAGTACATATTTGGCCGGCATTTAGACCAATATCAGGAATGGGAAGTTTATCTGACCGGTTGGTAAACCGGTATGCGGAAATGCCTGTCAATTACGATTCTTCTGCCCGGTTTACGCCTACTGCGCTTACCGGTTCAAACGTGAACGACAGAAAGTCTTTTGCCACCTGAATTGGTCCATGATAGGTTTGCCCGGCCTTCGACAGCAAACTTTCGGGACTGACCAGAAGAGGCGGGTAGTGAATCAGGCAGAGGGATTTTACCCCTGCCTCTGCTGCAATTTCACCGGCGCGCTCGGGCGGCGTATGGCCGACCGAATTGCCGGTTGCTTCGTGGATCAAAAGATCCGCATCCTTCGCCAGGCGGACAACCACCGGGCTGGGCTGTGTATCGCAGGAGTAAGCAAAAATCTTTTCGCTGGCAGCAAACTCAAAGCGCAGGCCGATGGTCGGGATCAAATGCTCAACAGGAGACGCAAACACGCGAACCTCGGGCGATTCGAGCAGCGGTGCAAGCTCCTGATCGGCTACGCGAATAAACTTCACCGGGTAAAAATCGGGCCATTTTTCCCAGCCGTACAGCGACAACATTTTCTCAGCCCGGTCAATTGTTGCGGCATTGCCATACACGCTTAGTGGATTTTTCCGCCCTAGCAGCCAGAGGCCCATCAACAAAGGCGCAAAACCAGAGACATGGTCCGGATGGAAATGCGTGAGGATCAGATCAGATAGATCATCAGCTCCGATTCCCATCTTTTGCAGACGAATAATTGGACTTCCAGGACAGTCAACCAGGATCACCCGTTTGCCCGATCGAACGATAATATGCGTATTCTCGTGGTTTTCGTCAGGGACAGCGCTGGCGGAACCTAAAATTGTGACCCTATCCATGCTCGCCTCCTTGGACTATGGTTATAGTCTTTGCCTTATCAAAAGGCCCGGCTAAATTACCCCCTGCCAGGCCTTGTTATTGATTAAGAACGGGGGGATTCTTCGCCAGTCTCTTGAATTACCGGGTCTACTACCGAAGGAGAAGTTGATTGTTTGCCTCCAGAACGATGCCTGAGATATAAAATCACTGCAGAAACGATTGCTATGCCGCCCATCAACATCTGGTTGATATTAATCCCAACGACAGGCGATGGATCGAGCCGTAAAAATTCAAGGAAGAACCTGCCAACGCCGTAAATTGCCATATACATCAAGAAGACATCTCCGGTTTTCAGGCGATCCTTGAACCGGCGGCTGACGTAAATCAGAACCCCGGCATTCAATAAGTTCCAGATCATTTCATACAGGAACAGGGGATGATAATACGCGACATCCGCGAACTCCGGCAGCCGTCTTTCGGGGGCAATATATAACTTCCAGGGCAGGTTTGTCGGACCGCCGTACAGTTCTTGATTGAAGAAGTTACCCCAGCGGCCAATTGCCTGAGCCAGCGCCAGCCCTGGGGCGACAATATCGGCCCAGACCCAAACGCTCAGCTCTTTCCGGTGCGTATAAATGTACACAGCGATGAAACCACCAATGACCGCGCCTGGAATTCCCAACCCTCCGTTGCGAATATTAAGCGCTTCGAGCGGGTGGGTCAGATAATAGGCGGTGGTGATTCCTCGTTCGACCATCGAGGCGGGCGGGGTTAGAATATGCCAGAGACGAGCCCCAATGATTCCGCCGATTAATGCCCATGGAAGGATATCCCAGGCCATTTCAGGGTCCTGATCATACATGGGCGCACGGCGGCTGGAGAGGTAAGTCGCTGCCAGCACCCCAAGCATAATCAGGATCCCGTAAAAATAGATCTTAATCGGACCAATAAAAAATCCGTCAGGAGGCATAAGAAAAGTCCTTTCTTATTCTTACAGATTAGAGAATGAGAGCTTGATGGCTTATTTTTTTTGCCCTAAACCCATTTGCTTATACGCCTGGCTGCGAACATGCAAGATACGCTGAAAAGCCGTCAGGTTTGTCAGCAGGGCCATCACAGCCATGCCAATGATTGGAATATTGAGAACTAAGCAGGGGATCAGAATCAGAAAACGTTCTACACGTGTAAGAAGGCCAACTTTCGTTTCGTAGCCCACACCCTGAGCCCGCGCGCGAACATAAGACACCATTAAAGATCCGGCTGCCGCAAGATAGGTCAGCACAACTCCCTGCCAGTTTTGAAGCTGGAGAAAGTAAACTAGCAGACCGCCGTAGATGATCAGCTCTGAATACCGATCGGTTACCGAGTCGATAAAGGCGCCGAAAGCTGTCGGCTCACCGCGCAAGCGCGCCATGGTCCCATCCACAGCATCAAACGGAGCTGCGACAAGGATAAAAATGCCGCCAAGAGGAATATTTCCAATTGCGAGAAAATATGCACCCACCACTGTCCCTAAAAGGCCCAACAGTGTAACGGTGTTCGGCATTAACCCCAGGCCGTTTAAGAAAGCGGCGACAGGGACAAGAATACCCTTGAATCGCATGCGCAGCAGATCAGTAAATGTCACAGGTTCCTTCTCAGCAGCTCGTTCCACAATCCTACCTCGCGTCGATAAATCATAACGACAAAATTATACCTCGTTATCATTCGCTTCGCCGTCATCGTGCTGGAAATGATTGTCAGAGGAACCTGAATCCTCGGGAGCTGCCAGGTTTGCAGGCTTGCCTGCATCCGCAGCAAACGTTTCTTCATTGGGCGAAAGCAGGACCTCACGCTCACGCCCGCCACCTTGAGACGGGCCTACAACGCCCAATTCTTCAAGCTCATCCATCAGGCGCGCCGCCCGCGGGTAACCAATTCGCAGGCGCCGCTGGAGAAGTGACGTACTTGCGCGCTGAGACTGCCGGACAATCTCAATCGCCTGTTCTACCAGCTTATCGCTATCTGCTTCGCCCTCTGCTTCAATCAAGTCCTCCCACGGAGCGGCTTCTTCTCCTGCAGCCAGTGATGGATCTTCTGCCGCGGCCTTTTCCCAAAAATCAATCACCCTGGTAATTTCATCATCCGAGACAAGCGCCCCCTGTGCGCGCACAGGTGTGCCAACTTCTGGGCTCAGGAAGAGCATATCTCCGCGCCCCAACAGTGATTCCGCGCCATTGGTATCCAGGATCACGCGAGAGTCGATCGAAGATGCAACAGTAAAAGCCAGACGAGCGGGGAAATTTGCCTTAATCAGGCCCGTGACCACATCTGTGCTCGGGCGTTGGGTGGCAACCACAAGATGAATACCAACAGCCCGGGCCATTTGGGCCAGGCGTATCAGGCTGTGTTCGGTCTGATCGGGGGCAGTCATCATCAGATCGGCCAGTTCGTCAATGATAATGACAATTCTGGGGAGCCCTGGTTTGCCCCGCTTTTCCATCTTACGGTTATAAGTGATAATATCTCGTGAACGACCTTCTTCCAGAAGGCGATAACGGCGCTCCATTTCCACAATCGCCCAGCGCAGCACGCCGAGCATGCGGTCCACTTCAGTCTCGACTTTACCGAGGAGGTGAGGCAGCCCGTTGAAGCGCACCAGTTCAACCATTTTGGGGTCAAGCATGGCGATACGCAGGCTGCCAGGGGTGTTGTTCATCACCAGGCAAGTCGCTATTGCCGCGATACAAATGGATTTCCCCGAGCCGGTTGTTCCTGCAATCAATAGGTGCGGCATGCGTGCCAGATCCGCGACAACCGGCTGTCCAGATACATCGCGCCCCAGGGCAATGGACAGTGGGGAAGCTAACCTGGTGAACTCCTCGCATTCCATCAATGAACGCAGGCGCACAAGGGAGCTGTTTCGATTCGGCACTTCGATGCCGACATAAGAGCGACCTGGAACCGGGGCTTCAATTCGCAACCGCTCGGCAGAAAGCGCCAGCGCAAGGTCGCGCGAGAGCGCTGATATTTGAGATACACGCACCTTCTGCCGGATGATCTCGCCATCAGGTCCGGGCTTTTCGATAAAGAGTGGCTCTACCCCAAATTGAGTCACCGTGGGCCCAATGCGATGGTTCACCACTCTCACCGGAAGGCCAAATTCGTTGAGCGTATGCTCAATTCGCCCTGACATTTCTTCAATGAAAGAATCATCAGGGCGTACCAGTTGATCATCTAAAAGAAGGTTGTATGGGGGAAGAATCGGGCTGCGCGATGCAGAAATGCCAGGCGAGGGCTCACCAACTGTATCCGAATCGTCCTCCGGCTGGTCGGCTTGCTTTCCGGCAGCGCCAGTTTGTCCGCTCAACGAGCCGTTTCCATTTACCGCGCTGAAACTGCCAGGCTCGGTATTGACCCACTCACCAAGACGGTGAAAAGCCCACTGAATCAGGCCGAAACCATAGGCAGTAAACAAAGCCAGCAGAGCAGCAACCAACACGGTTCCCCAGGGGACGGGTACCCATCGATCCAGGCGTGTGGCAAGCGCCCAGCCAATTGCGCCGCCATCTAATCCCTGCGCTGCGCGGTCTAATGAAAAACCGCCATAAATGGAAAGCAGAGTCAGAGTACAGAAGGCCGCACCCTCGAGCGCTAGAATTCTACCCAACTTAAAGACAGGCCATGCAGCAAACTGCTTTCGCAAACACAGCAGGCCGAGCATTGCGAACGCAATTACTACCAGCGGCCAACCCCAGCCAAAAGCAAGCGAAACCTGATCAACCCAAAGCGCCAAAAGGATACCTTGAGGCTGCAGCTCCTGGCGGCTTAAAAAGCCGATGAGTGTAATTAACGCAAAAGCGATCAGGCCGACTCCGGCAACATCCCAGCCAAAACGGCTGAAACGCAGCCAGATACTGGTGAACAGATCGCTCTTCTCCTCTATCTGGGGAGTTGGGGCAGGTATTTGCGCCCCGTTTGTCTTCTTTTCAGATACCCGCGCGGGCTCCTGTACCTGACTCATTCAGCGCTTACCAAGCCTAATCCTAAACGGCGTCTCTCTGCATCAATATGCAGAATACGGACCTGAACCGCCTGGCCTACCGACAGGAAGGATTCCAGGTCCTTGCGGCCTGGCGGCAAATGGATGGTGGAGATATGGATCAGCCCCTCTACGCCTTCAGATAAGCGGGCAAAAGCACCAAACCGCATAATTGCGGTAATTTTCGCCGGGACAACATCACCAGCCTGGTAATTTGTCACCAGCACTTCCCAGGGGTTGGGTTGCAAGCGTTTTAAGCTCAGCGCTACCCGTCCATTCTCTTCAGAGATCATCAGCACTAAAGCATCGACCGGTTCATTTACCTTCAAAATGGTCGAAGGATGCTGAACACGGCCCCATGAGAGTTCCGAGACGTGGATCAGGCCTTCTAACCCCCCCAGATCGACAAAAACGCCGAAATCTGTCACATTGGTGACTGTACCGTGTACAACTTCACCCGGTTTTAACGTGTTAAAAAGCTGCCGCCTGCGCCCTTTCCCGGCAAGCGCGGCACGTTCTGAAAGGACGATGCGCTCCTGAGAAGGCTCGCATTCAATTACCTTCAGTTCGAGAACGCGTCCAACATAATCATTTAAAACCTGGCGGCGCTCTTCTTCGTTGGCATTACATGGCATATCAACCAGATGGGAGATCGGGACAAACCCTTGAATTCCCTCATCCTGAACCAGCACCCCGCCTCGATTGTAACCATATACCTGCAACTGGACAACTTCGTCTTTCTCAAACAGGTTTTGGACGCGTTTCCAGTCTACAGTCACGAGATTGGTGGTCGTCTGTTTGCTTGCCATAGGCTTTTGCGGGGCCGCAAAAGCCTCTTCATCGGCAAGCACCGACGCCCACCAACCTTCATCTATTTCTGAAGCCGGATCGCCCATGTCGGAAATGAAACGCTTAGAAAGCATTTACCCACCTCCCCAATTAAGCATGTGTCTCACAGATAAAAGATGGCCCAAATCAACTGTCATATCCATCTTTGCCCTCAAACATTTAACCACTTTGAGCTTCCTTTCTTGCCTGCACCTCCATCTCGCCGATCGTCTTTGCAACAGCCTCAACGGCAATTCGCTGTTTTCGATATAAATCTGCCTCCGACATTGCCAAACGCAACGCGACTTCACGCACCTTTCTGCCTTCAACAAATTTCATCTCAAGAATATTATACAGGATCCATTCGCCTGTGAACCGTCTTTCCCCGTCCGGACGGACACGATTTATCGCTTCGCGCAAAATTGCTCGCAGCGCATTTGGGCCGCTGCCGTCATGAGCTTCGATTGCATCCTGAACAATCTTTAAACGCATCAGCGGGTTCTGGGTCAGCTTGGGCCCGCCCCAGTAATGCGAGAGAGCATCCTTCACCCAGTTCGCGAGATCGCTCTCCCGAGGGAGTTGATCATCATCTACGAGCAGGCCGTCCCGGTCATATTGACCAGCAGCGCGCAGCCGCTGGATCAGATCAGCCCGTGTAGAGAGCGTCTCAAGAGACGAAAATACATTCCGCTGGATTCGCCGGCTTTGCAAGGCAAACCTTGCCCGACCAACCAATGTTTCTATGATGTGCAGCTGGTCATCATCCAGATCCTCTCTGGCAGCATTGCTTACACCCAACAGGCCGATCAATTCAGGCTCATCCGATGAGCCGTTCATCAGCGGGAAGAGATAATCGTCGCCCCAGCGGAACAGCTCGTTCGACGTCTTCCCCTGCTTTATCTGCTCAAGCAGCTCACCGGTAACCTCTTCATTGGATGTCTCTTCGCTAAAACGCGTCTTCCCGGTTGTAACAACCAGTTCTAAGCCTTCTGGGTCTAAAGCTGCAATGTAAGCCCCTGAAGCCTGCAAAAGGTCTTTCGCAGTAACCAATATCATCTCAAAAAACTGCTGCAGGTCGCTGCGGGTGAGCAGTTGATTCTCAAGGCTGTGAAGCAGGTCCAGTTCAGATTTATCATTGCCATAAAGCAGCCAGCGTTCGCCCAATGGGGCCAGAAGCGTAATCAGGTACTCGCTCAGCAAAATCGTGCCGATCATAACGAGCGGAACCATAGGGCTGTAAGAAGACCCGAAAGCCTCACCTGCCCGGCGTGTGAGCGTTGTGGCAGCCAGGGTGACGCTGGCCGTAAATGGTCCGCGCATGAGCCATTTGAACAGGCGCATTTTTATCACGCGGTCAGGCCATGAGACCCCGAAAAAGGCGACTGCATAGGCCATGACGACGAGCAGAACGCCCACCATGATATTCGAAAGAACCGCCAGGCCCCAAAAGATCAACTGGTGCTGCGCGGCGAAATTGGGGCCGTAAGGCAGGAATGGGAAAGCGCCGATCGCCGGTGCCAGAGCGCCCGCGATTAAATAAAACATGCGCCTGCGGCTGGCTGTGCTGGTCGTGCGCCTGTAGGCCCGCACAAAGTTGGCCCACGACACGACCATAACCGCCAGGTAAAAGAGGATAAAGATATTGGTAAATGTTGTGGGTTGGAGATGCGGCGCAGGTGGGTCGCCGCTTACCACCGGGCCAACCAGCCAGGAGAACGGCAGGCCCATCATAAAGGTAAACGACATGAGGTAAGTCAGGCGAACAGCCCAGCGGCGCCTTCCGCGGCTGATTTTGCCGGTTGTAGCCAGAAGCGCATCTGAGAAGTGCAAATAGACCGCGGGGAGAAACACAATCCCAACCCACTGAAGCCGTATCCAAAAATTCAACCTGGTCAGGTCGGTTTCGATACCGCTGATCGCTTCAGCAGAATAAACGACGAAGGTGAAGATCAGAATCAGGGCGAAAGAACGCGCGACGCGATCGCGCAAGTTAAAGGCAAGCGCATATAACAAGAGCGAAAATGCCGTGATTGCAATTCCCGCAGTCAGGATTCCGCTAAATGTTTCTAACGATATTAGCAAACTGGCCTGCCAGCCAAACATCATACCTGTTCCCGGAAAAAAACCTAACGAATTGTTTTCGAGAAAAAGAGCGCGATATCCTGGTTGGCGAAGTAATGATCATTGTAACCACAAAACTCATATCCGAGCTTGCGCGCCAACAATATCGCCGGGTGATTTTTCGACTGCATCTCAAGAATAACTCTCCGGTAGCCGTGTTCAAGGCCCCATTCTTGAGCTGCCAATACCAGGGACGTTCCAATGCCATTACGCCGGACATCTTGCCTGACGGCGCAATCTGTAACCCACAGGGTCTTTGGGGCAAACTGACCCGACAGGCTGATGTAACCTACCGGTTCCTGTTCTACGGTTGATACCAGAACTGCTTGGTTCCGCGACCAATTCTCTTCATCCAACAGCGGATGCGAACCCGTATGCTCAACTCGAACCGGGCGAGGAAGGCGCGTTAGACGAAACTGCACAGAAATCTGACCATCCGCAATGGTCCGATCCATTTGCCAGACATAATGGCTTTGGTATACATGCTCTATTTTAACCAAATAAGGCAGATCGCTGACAACGGCGGGCCGAATATTTACTTCTGGCATTTCTGCTCCTGAATTAATTTTGTACAACCCGTACCGGGATTACGCAAACTGGAAAGGCTTGATTTTGATTATCATACACCACCAATCGGAACAGGTAATCTCCCTGAACGAGCTGGCTGGATGTGTCCAGCGTTCCGATCACCTCGTCGTTTTTTGGTTGATTGCCTCCCGCAAGCGTGAGCCAGATATCCTCATTGGGTCTCGCATACTCATATTTATAATAACCGAGATTTGGTACGTTAATCGTCGCTTTCAATTCGATCGTCCCGCTGATCTCCTGCCCAGAGACCGGGTTTGTCCACTCAATTTGCCCGGGAAGGCATTCCTCTTGCAAAACCTGCTTCGGGGTCGGCGTAAATTCAGCCGTCGCCTCAGCGGTTACAGCGCCAACCAGCGATGGCAGGGTAACCGTGGGCGTTGCCAGCAGATCTAAGGTGGACGTGGGCAGTGAGGCGATCTGCGGGTAATTCGGTGCGACAAAGGAAACAACCATAAATTCTAGAAAGATCGATACGATTAACAATACCAGTATCGTCAGCGAGTTTGAAAACCGGCGTTGTGCGCTCTCTCTCTCTAACCCAAAAACGGATGACTGCCACTCATTCCAGGCCGAAATCAACCGGGTAAGTGGGAAAATTGCAGCTGTTCCCAGGATTACATAGATCCAGACTTCATACTTTTGCAGGAAAGGAAGGAGTTCATCCATAACACGCTTCCAATAATACTCCTTTCCACTGTACAAACACACCTGCCGGCTTCACGGCCAGGCGGGTCATAGCTGTTCCAGAACACCCTGAACAATCGCGCTCAACTTTGGCACAATGATCTTCCCGGCTTGCAGGACCTCTTCATGCGTCGTCTGCGTATTACCATCCAGGTTGGCCTTGTTGCTAATGCCAGAGAGCCCCAAAACGCGCATTCCGCCGTGACGAGCAACAATAACTTCGGGAACAGTGGACATCCCGACGGCATCAGCGCCGGCTGTGCGTAAGAAGCGCAGATCAGCAGGGGTCTCGAAAGAAGGGCCTGACAGGCCGACGTAAACCCCTTCACGCAGGGGAAGATCATTCTTCCGCGCCTGCTCTCGGGCGATTTCCATCAGCGCGCGGTCATAAGGCTGGCTCATATCAGGAAAGCGCACGCCAAATTCATTCAGGTTTGGCCCGCGAAGTGGATTAAATCCTGCCATTCCTACCAGATTGATGTGATCGACAATGAGCATGACATCGCCGGGCTCAAAGTTCGGGTTAATCGCGCCGGCGGCATTCGTAACAATCAGAGTCTTCACGCCCAAACGCTGCATGACTCGCACCGGCAGCGTCACTTCAGCCATCGAATAACCTTCATAAAAGTGCGCCCGGCCCTGCAAAGCCATCACGCAGGCGCCTCGCAGCCGGCCAATCACCAGTTGGCCCTGGTGGCCTTCAATTGTAGAAACAGGCCAGTGGTTAATCTGGCTGTAGGGGATCGTATCAGAATCTTCGATAAGGTCCGCCAGCCCACCCAGGCCAGAGCCCAGGATTAGACCCACTTCCGGTCGATGCGAAGTCCGATCGCGAACAGCATTCGTGACCTGATCGATTTCATCAATCGTAAAGTATTCTTTCAACTTATCCCCTCCAGGATGGCAAAATAGATGTTCTTTTGTATTAAATGAATATACGTCCGTGCGATTGAATTATATCAGATAATCAACAATCGAATTTTCTCCGCAGGAATGCAGTATCACCCTGCCCGTATTTACACCTGCAGCAGAAATTACCAGAGACGATTTGGAGATTTTTGATACAATGGAGCAATGAATGAGGTTAGTGACCATACCGCCCCTTCTTTTGAGCAAGCAGGCTCGTCAGATCTATGCCCGGCCCACACTGCGCCGGAACAGGAGCCGAACGGTTCTCTGCCTGAACTGCGCAAGCAGGTACAGATCCTGACGCAGCAGCTTGCCGAAGAGCGGCAGCTTAATCGTAAGTTGAGAGCTTTGTATCAATTTAACAGTGAAGCCGGCAGCCTGACCGATCACGAGCAAATGAGCCAGAGAATGGCGCAGATTCTCCAGTCATTGACTCATTGCGATCTGGCCTGTATTTTTCGTTTTAATGCAGTTGAACATCGCCTTCAGCTCGTGGCATCTGCCGGGCCTGCCGCATCTCTCGTTCCGGCGAGCTTTCTGCCAGAACCGTCCACGACTGTTGACCTTGCCATTCGCCTGCACAGGGTAATCGCCTCTCAGAAGCTTGAGGAGAGTGCTCCACCGGTGCTTTTCGGCGCGCGCAGCTTCCCTGACTCAATTGCCGCGCCGTTGATGCGGCAAAATGAACTGTGTGGGGTGCTTCTCCTGGCGGATCACCGTGGAGCGCTGTTTACCCCGCATGACGCAACCGTCGTTGAGACTGCCGCGGCCCAGCTTTTGAGTGTTTGGGACCTGATCCAAAAGAACCAATCCCTGACCGAGTTTGTGCAGTCAATCACCACAATGTCCATCGTCCAGGAGGCGGGAAGTTTGATGGAGATTATTGCCAGCATTGCTCGCCGGACGTTGAACGCCATGTACACAGTGGTCGCGACGCTGAATCAAAAAGAATGGGCGATGCGCAGCTCAGGGAATTACCCAAAGCTGTTTCAATCGCTGCAAAATGAGGCTTCAGCCTTCCTTGAAGCAGCGATCAAGTCACCCTATACGTTTCGGCTGCGCGATCTTCGCAATGATGAGCGGTCGGCATTAATCCAGCTTGATTCGGACAACCTGCGCAGTTTACTGGCCTGCCCAATCCGAACCGACGGGGTTACAACCGGTATGCTCCTGGCCTTTGGCAAATTGGGTGAAGAGGCTTTCTCAGATAACGATGTCTTCATGGCCGAACTGCTTGCTGCGCAGGCAGGCGTTAATCTAGAAAGCTGTTTTCTGAACCAGGAAGTCCGCAACAACCTTAAGATCACCCAGCTTCTCTATGATCTGAGCCTGCATATTTCACAGGCTGAAGACTTAAACGTGGCAGCTTACGTCATCGCCCGTACTGCCTACCGGCTGCTCCACGCTCAGAAGTGCGGGCTGATCCTGTTTTCCTCAGATGGGCGCAAAGAGGCTGAAATCCGCTTCCCGTCCAATGATTCCGGCATTGTCCATCCCTACGGGCTGATCCAGCAGGCCATGGACAGCCGGCAGATGATTTTCCTCTCCGAATCGGAGACAACCTCAAAAGTAGCCATCCCGATCCAGACCCCTCGCCGCTGTTATGGAGCGCTCTGGGTAGAAATTGTAGAAGGGCCTGAAGAGACTCGCCACCCAACAGAAGAGATTCGCATCCTCGTTAACCAGGCGGCGGTTGCGCTTGAACGCTCGATCCTGCTTGAGGAGACTCGCCGCCAGGCGGGTGAACTGGTACGGTCCTTCCACCGTCTGGAGCAGTCGTATGACCAGACCCTGAAAGCCTTAATGCGAGCAACCGATGCACGTGACCACGAGACCGAAGGTCACAGCGAGCGCGTGACCGCCCTGGCAGTGCAGTTGGGCATGGAGATGGGCTTATCAAAAAGCGAATTGAAGGCGATTGAGCGCGGCGCGCTGCTGCACGACATTGGAAAAATCGGCATCAGCGACTCGGTGCTGTTAAAACCCGGACCGCTCGACAACAGCGAATGGGAAACGATGCGCAAGCATCCAGAAATTGGTGCGCTGATCATTCAGGAAATCCCATCACTGCAAGACGCCCTTCCGGTGATTGCATTTCACCAGGAGCGGTGGGACGGAAGCGGTTATCCGCTGCGCCTGTCAGGAAAGGACATTCCGCTGCTGGCGCGGATCTTTGCTGTTGTAGATGTATTTGACGCGCTAACATCTGACCGCCCCTATCGCGACCGGATGCCCGTTCAGGACGCGCTCGAATATATCGAGTCACAGGCCGGTATTCAGTTTGACCCCGAGGTGGTCGAAAAGTTTTCGCAGTTAATCCGTAGCGGGCATCTTTAAGCCAGAACGCGGCGAAACGCTGCTACTGCGCGTTCAATGTCCTGTTCATCGATACCGTAATGGGTTACCATGCGAAAGCGCCCTTCAACAACCGGGCCAATTTTTACGTTTTCAGCCAGCAGCCGCGAGACGAGCTGCTCACCTGTTAGAGAGACAGCCTCCAACCGCGCAAAGACCATGTTTGTCGGCGGAATGCGCTCAACAGACAGCCCTGCGACGGTAGACAGCCCTTCAGCCAGCTTGCGCGCGTTGCAATGATCTTCTTCCAGCCGATCAACCATGCGTTCCAACGCCACGATTCCCGCCGCAGCCAGAATCCCTGCCTGGCGCATGCCGCCGCCCAACTGCTTGCGAATGCGGCGCGCCCGGTTAATAAATTCACGCGATCCGCACAACACCGAACCAACCGGCGCGCTCAGGCCCTTGCTCAGGCAAAACGTGACCGAATCGGCAGCTTCTGCCAGCCGCGCGGCAGGAACGCCCAGCGCGACCTGCGCATGGAAAATGCGAGCGCCGTCCAGATGAATTTTTAAGCCGTATTCGCGGGCTAACTGGCCGGCCTGATCCATATATTCAGCAGAAATCGGAACGCCGCCGCAGCGGTTATGGGTATTTTCAAGGGTAATCAGCCGGGTGACCGGAAAATGCGGGTCGTCCTGACGAATCGCGGCGCGAATATCTTCGATCTTCAGCGTGCCGTCTGGCTGCGTGGGCAGCACGTAAGAATGAACCCCACCAAGTGCAGCGATTCCGCCGCCTTCAAACAGGAAGGTATGGCCTAAATTGCCGAGAATGACCTCATCACCTCGCCCGCAGTGCGTGAGCACGGCAATCAGGTTGCCCATCGTCCCTGATGGAACAAACAACCCTGCTTCCTTGCCCATCCGCTCAGCAGCCATTTCTTGCAGCCGGTTGACGGTCGAGTCTTCCTGGTAAACATCATCGCCCACTTCTGCCGCAGCCATAGCTGCCCGCATTTCAGGCGTGGGTTCTGTCACAGTGTCAGAGCGCAGATCAATGATTTTCATGAAATAATTCCTGTTTGGATAAAAGGATCAATTTTGGGTGAGCTTAACAATTCAGGCGCGCGTGCGGAGGGACTCCAGCACCTGTACCAGGTCAGGCGGCAGCGGCGATTCAAAGGTACGCGGCTCGTCCTCACCCGGCAGCCGGATGGTCAGGCGAGCTGCGTGAAGAAAGTGCCGGTTGAGCGGCAGGCTCGACTTCCGGTGACCGTATACATTGTCGCCCACAATTGGGCAGCCAATAAAAGCCAGATGCAAACGAATCTGGTGCGTCCGGCCTGTTTCTGGGTGGACCTCAAACAGCGTGTGCTGTGGAAAACTTTCCAGGGTCTGGTATTCACTAACAGCCGCGCGGCCTTTATTATCTGTGACAATCGCCATCTTCTTCCGCAGCGAAGGGTCTCGCCCAATCGCAGCTTCAATTCTCCCCACCGGCGTGGGCGGATGGCCGTCAGAAAGGGCGATGTAGACTTTGCGCACCTTGCGCAGGCGAAATTGATCCTGCAGCCAGTGCAGCGCGGAATCGTTCTTCGCGACCAGGATCAACCCAGAGGTGTTCTTATCCAGGCGGTGGACAATGCCGGGGCGCAGTTCCCCACCCACCCCTTCCATATCCGGGGCGTGCGCCAGAACAGCATTTACCAGCGTTCCCTGCCCGTGTCCGGCTGATGGGTGAACCACCATCCCGGCGGGCTTATCAATCACGATCAGGTCTTGATTCTCAAAAATGATTGAGAGGGGAATTTCTTCCGCAACCAGCTCAGTCAACCGGGTAGGCGGAAGCGTGATTTCAACTTTCTGCCCTTTCTCAAGCTCGAAGCCGGTTTTGGTAATTTCTTTGCCGTCCACTTTCACCTGACCCTCTTTGATCAAGCTTTGCAACCGTGAACGGGTAAACTCCGGCAGGCAGCGAACCAGGAATTTATCCAATCGTTCTTTTTTTTCACCAAATAAAAATTCAGCGACTTGACCTTCCATTGTTAGCCTGCGTTGCTGTCTGTGGTCGAAGAAACATCGCCAGCCTCTTCAGAAGCCATCTCACGCGCCTTCTTATCGCGTCTTTCCTGCAGCCAGACACCCAGAAGCATAATTGCCACGCCAATGGTGATGCTCGAGTCGGCAATATTGAAAACAGGGAAGTCGCCCACAGATATAAAGTCAGTGACCTGCCCGTTTTGCGTGAGCCTGTCGATCAGGTTGCCTGTTGCTCCGCCCATCTGGAACCCCATTGCAAGCCTGAGAGCCAGGTCTCCTCGAGGAACACGCGGGAAGTAATAGATGATCCCGATAATGACGATAATCGCCAGCACTGTGAAGACGCTCCACATGCCCCGAAACATGCCAAAGGCAACGCCGGTATTCGTCACATACAAAATGCGCGCATAGGGCAGCATCCAATCCCAGGGTGCCCACATATCGTACCCGCCTTCGATAAAGTTGGCGCGAATATAGATCTTTGTAATTTGATCCAGGGCGACCACCAATCCGGCGAGCAGGAAAAGAAGCCCATACGTGCGAAAGAATTTCTTCAAATTAATTTTCCTCCACTTACCAAGTCCCTACATTTTACCCGATTTTAAAGCCAATAGCGATATTATCGAACAGCTGTGCCGCGCGGCTAAAATCTGCTGAACCGGCGAAAGCGACCAGGTGCGCAGTACAGCCATTGATGCAGTCCGCGGAACCAAAGCCTTTTGCAGGAAAACCGGCACCGGCCTCGCGAGCGGCCAGGCTCACCCATTCACATTCTAAGCGTTCGGTGCCAGTTGCATACCAGCCTCCGGCGACATGCAGAAACGGCCGGAGATAATCCAGATGCCAGTGCGGGCGGCTCGAAACCCGGGCGTGATGGCGAAGTCTCGCCTTCAGCCCGCCCGGGCCGTGAGCGCTGCCCATATAGAGATAATGACCAGGCGGAAAAGTAAATTCATCCAACCGGCCAATTTTCATCTGCCGGGGGACAGGATTAATCAGGTGCAGCGCATAACTGCCGGGAAGCGACGGTAAGAAGTCCATACACCTTCATTTTACGCCACTCCCCGCGATTTTTACGCCGCGCCGGTAGTTTTGATTATCTTCTTGATCGATCCAACCACAAGAGCACCACCAGGGCTGCTTCGGCCAGTTTATCGACATAGGCAATTAACGTGCGCTCTCCAATTGCAACCCAGAGGATCAACGTCAACAGGGTATAGAGGATCATTAAAATACGCAGGACGGGTCGAAAGCGGACCAGAATTGGGATCGGCAGGAATATTGCCGCCAGCAGGCCCAGGTATCCCAGCCCGTTGAGCGTGAACAGCAGGTCACCGCCCATCTCCATACTCAGCATAAAATGGATCAATGCTGTTATCAAGGTTGTCAGGATAATCCCAACCTGCACGAGTCCCAGATGAGTCTGCGTCGACTCCTGGCGTACCTGTTTCGGAGGTATGACGTTTGTTGGCATCTCCATCACTCCTTTCTTTTGCTTTCGATAATCCGAATAAGACATACCGGTAGGCGACACCGCCTACCCACAATCCTGCAGAAGCCAGGATGAGATCTCGCGCGCGGATCAACAGGCTCATGGCAATCCCAAGCGCCGGTCCCCATCCTAAGAACCCTGCAGCCAGCGTCTGGCTCATTTCTAGCGCGCCGAACCCTCCGGGCAGCGGCATTAAGATCGCCAGCCGCGCTGCCGTCATCGCGCTGATCGCCTCGACAAAGCTGGCCGGTGCATTTAAGAAGCGCAGCCCCAACCAGAACTCACCGATCATCATCACCCAGATCACCAGGGATAGGCCGGTTACCTGCGCCAGCACGCCCGGCTTTTCCCGGCTTAAGCGAACAATTTCGCTCTCTGCCTGCGCCGCAATTTCGTTAATTTTTCGCAGCATGGGCCATTTCAACCACAACCAGAGCCTTTTCGCCAGCCACTGAGCCGGGCGCTTGCCTCGCAAGAGCGCCAGGAGATGCCCGGCAGGCAGGCAAAGCAAAAAAAGCGCCGCCAGCCAGATCCATTCGCCAAACCACTCACCGCGTATCGTTCCAAGGCTAAAAATCACGCTGCTTCCCAGGACCAGAAAAGTGAAGTTCGCCAGCAGTTCGATCAGGCGGTCGAGATATACGCTCGAGACAGCCGCAGATACCGAAACATGACACCGGCTGTGCAGTAGATGAACCTGAACCGGCTCACCGCCAAACTGCGGACCTGGGGTGAAATAGCTGACTCCAAACCCGGCAAGCCGGTAGGCCAATAGCCTGCCAGCGGGGACGCGCCAGCCCAAAGATGATAAAAGCAGATGCCATCGCAGGACCATAAGCCCTAAAATCGCCAGGTTTGCCAGCGCAAGCGCCAGAATCTGCCAGCCGTTCAACTGCTGCAGCGCGTCTAAAATTGCTTTCAGCGGAACCCCGCGCAGCGCCAGAAAAATAAGACCGGCCACCGCCGCCCAGGTTGTAATAATCCACAAGCGCGCTCGCCAGGAAACCCGTCCCTCCAACTCTTTTGCAAGAGCGGCTATTCGCCTGCGCGATGATCGATCAGCCAATCTTCTGGTCTCCACATCGAAAACTGTCCTGTGCTGGTCAAAAATAAAACCGCGCTGACCAGTAAAATGAGCCAGAGGTGCAGAGGCTCAAGTCCGTAAAGCAGGTTGGGAACAGCCCCCAGGCCCAACCCTGCCATGATCATCACCGCCAGCGCAACCAGCCGGCCCGCTACCCCTGCCGCGAGCGCTAAAATCGCCAGAACGGCCAGGATGAGCACGCTAACCGGCTGCCGCCCAAGCCAGATTTCGTTGAGCAAAAGGCTCGCCAGCAAAATAACGAGTGAAAACCGGGCGAACAGCGGCAACAGCGAGCCAGCCCGCTTAATCACCGGCAGCTCTCGCAGCATTTGCAGCGACCGGACGGGGCGAAGCTGCCCGGAGACAACGAACCAGTCGAACAGAAAGTTCGCCAGGAACGGAATCATAAAAATCGTGACGACCGTCCAGGTCACAGGCGGTACGAATACCGGCAGGAGAATCGCCCCGATAATCACCATCTGTATGCCTGCCAGGGGGCGGCGGAACCGGCTTGGGGGAAGATCGTAAACCGCTAGCCCCTGGCGGCGGCGCAGCCATATCCCCAGCATAAATAAATAGCGCGCGAACCCAACCAGTAAATAAATTACAGGCGCCTGCCCGTAGCGCACGGAAAGAATAACGCCTGCGGTAAAGCCGATCTCATCCCAGCGGCTGTCTAACGTTTCGCCAAGCACGGTTGTCTGGTTCGCCAGCCGCGCCGCAAGACCGTCGAAAAAATCCATCACCGCTGAGACCAGATAAAGCGCGCCGGGCATCCATAACAGCCAGCCAGATGGAACCGGACAGAAAAGGAAGCCGATCAGCATAGCGTTAAAAACGCCGCGAAATGTCGTGATGCAGTTCGCCAGGCCCAGCGATGGGAAAAGATCGCCGCCAGCCGGAGACCGGTTATCGCCCAGGCTGCGGAACAGGTAAGCAAACTCGACTCCCGTCACCAGCGACACGACGAAAAGCCAAACTCCGGCGTTGATCGCACCCCACATGGGCAGCATGAACCGGCAGGCAGTCATAATCAGCAGCGCGGCGAGAATTGTGAAAACAGCCGCTTCTCTTCTCAAGCGCGACAGGTTGTCTGCTGGCATCAAGAACGAACTTAATCTCCCCATAACACAAAAGTATACACCTGTTACCTGTTTTATATACAATTCGAATGTTTCTGACTACTGGATTAAACGAAAGAGGAGTTGTCCAAAATATCCGGACAACTCCTCTCGCCAGTTCCTCCACACGCTCAACCCGCGGTGGAGTTTTTGTTCGAGTTTTAGACCTGCTTCACGCCCAGGGTCAGCGCTTCACCTTCAATCTGGTGCGTCTCAACATAGGCGCCTTCCGGTGGCTGCGCATTGTTCAATTCGACCGTCAGCGTTTCTGCGCAGATATAGGCTTTCCAGGTATTGAGCACCTCTCCCAGCGAGCCCGATTCTCCCGCCTGATAATAAGTGGTGATGCGGTCCTCGATATTGAATCCGGCTTTCTTGCGCATGTCCTGCACCCGGCGGACGATTTCACGCGCCAGTCCTTCTGCGCGCAGTTCAGGGGTCAGGGTCGAGTCAACCGCGACGCTGATGCCCTTATCCGTCGCAACAGCAAGGCCCTCAACCGGCGTGGTCTGCACCAGCACTTCATTGGAAGCCAGTTCTACCGTCTGCCCGTCCACGTCGAGCACAACCGGCTGGCCCGATAACACACGAGCAGCGACCGCATCAGGATCTTGCGCTGCCAGCGCGGCGCGAACCTTTGGGAATAACTGGCCAAAGCGCGGCCCAAGCAGTTTGTTATCCGGAAGCACCCGGTAATTGACCAGCTTGCCGGCCTCTTCAACAAACTCAAAGGCTTTTACGTTCAACTCGTCGGTGACAATCTCCACCAGCTCAGGGTCGAGCTTCTTACCAGAGCCCGCAAATGCCATCGCGCGCGCAAGCGGCTGGCGAACCTTCAGGTTCTCCGCGCTCCGCGCAGCCAGGCCCAGGCTGGCGACCTGGCGAGCCAGCGCCATTTGCTCCAGCAGATTCTCATCCATCACCGCTCGATCGACCTCGGGCCATCGAGTCTGGTGAACGCTTTCGTAAGCATCTGAACGCGCGCAGCGGACAAGGTTTTGATACATTGCTTCGGTCACAAATGGGGTGAACGGAGCCAGCAGGCGCAGCAGCTTCACCAGCACGTGATACAGCGTGGCATACGCATTCTTCTTATCGGCATCCTGTTCGCTCTTCCAGAAGCGGCGGCGCGAGCGGCGGACATACCAGTTCGTCAGGTCCTCAACAAACATACCCAGGAGCCTGGATGCCTGTTCAAAATCGGAGTCCTCCAGGTTGGCTGTCACCTGCTCGGCCACCTGATTCAACCGCGCAACCACCCACCGGTCCAGCAAATTGTCGCTTTGCGGCGACGGCCCTTCTGGATAATCCGGATTGAAGGGACCCTCCGGCATCCAGCCGTCCAGATTTGCATACGTGACAAAGAAGCTGTAAGCGTTCCACAGCGGGATCAGGAACTGCCGTCGCGCTTCGTCGCCGCGCGTGTAACCGAAGAGCAGGTCGTTCTCGGGTTTCTGCGTGACATATAACCAGCGCATCACATCCACGCCCATTTTGTCGGCGGCTTCGTTAAACTCAATCGAGTTGCCCCAGCTCTTATGCATCGGGCGGCCGTCCTCAGCCAGCAGCGTGGCGTAGCCAAAATTCTGCAGGAACGGCGGTTCGTGTGATAAGACGGTTCCCATGGCCAGCAGGCTGTAGAACCAGTTGCGGAACTGCCCGGGGAACGACTCGGTGATCCACCGCGCCGGGTACCATTTTCGCCAGTAATCCGGGTCACTGCGGTAGCGCAGCGTGCTGAAGGGCACAATCCCGGCATCTAACCAGGGATTCCCTACGTCGGGCACGCGGCTCATTCGCGGTTCATTCCCGCCGCATTTGGGACAGGCCAGTTTCAGGGCGTCTACAAAGGGCCGGTGCGGTGTGTGACCCTCAAAAACCTCCCAACCTTCAACAGCCCGCGCTTTCAATTCTTTTTCGTCGCCGATCACCTCGAAGTGATGGCAGTCCTCGCAAACCCAAATTGGCAGCGCCAGGCCCCAATAGCGCTTCTTGCTAATCATCCAGTCGTGCATGTTACGCAGCCAGTCCATCTCGCGCGCGTATCCAAATTCAGGAATCCAGCGGATCTGATCCACCACATCCATGATCTGATAACGCAGGCTGCGGTCCTTTTCTTCTGGGGTCAGCTGCTCGCGCGGTTTATCGTACGTCTCGCCCATGCTGATATACCATTCATCGACCAGCCGGAAAACCAGCTCGGTCTTGCAGCGCCAGCAGGTCGGGTAACGGTGAGTATAGGGCGCTACCCGGTAGAGCAGCCCTTTCTGCTTCAGGTCTTCAAAGATCGGCTCCGGAACCTCTGAGACGTGCTTACCCGAAAGCCAGCCAAAGCCATCAAGGAAATACCCTTCTTCTTCAAGCGGCGCGACCAGCGGCAAGTGATACTCACGCCCAAGCTGGAAGTCTTCAGCGCCACAGCCGGGAGCAATATGGACAATGCCCGTACCCTCTGTCTCACCGACCTCATCCCAGAGGATTACCCGGTGCGCCTCGCGCGCGCTCAATTCTGTTCCGTGAGCCAGCTCTTCAACCACGGTAAAACCACCCGGGCGCTGTTCAGCAGGCAATTCATCGAATGGGCCAAAGTATTTCCATCCATCCAGGTCTTTGCCCTTCAACTCGGCGACCAGCTCATACTCTCCCTTGAGCATATGCAGGGTGCCCTTCGCCAGATAGAAGATTTCATCGCCCTGGCGAACTTTGGCATATGTCAGCTCTGGGCCGACGGCTGCTGCGACATTGCTGGTCAGCGTCCACGGTGTCGTCGTCCAAACGAGCAGCGATTCAGGCAGGCCGGTCTGCGCATCGACCCGGCGTTCTCCATTTTCATCCTTGAGCGGGAAACGCAGGGTAACGCTGCGGTGCGTCAGCTCAGCATATCCATCTGTAACGATTTCGTGCTGGCTGATGCCGGTAGCGCAGCGCGGGCACCAGGGCATAACGTCAGCGCCGCGGTACAGCCAGCCCTTCTCCCAGCACTTCTTTAAGAAGGTCCAGATCATGTAGTTATTTTCATTGGAAAACGTGAAATAACTACCGCCGAGCTCTGGCAGCCCCAGGTGCCCAATGACCTGTTCGACCGACCCGGTAACCGGCCCGTTCGGGCCTTCCACAGTGATCTCGCGAGCAGGATCTTCTAACAATTGCTCTGCCAGCCAGCGCAGGTGGTCGGGATCGTTCCAATCCATCCAATAGCCAAGGCGAATCGACTGCTCGGTCTGCACAGCAGCGTAACGCAGTACGCGCGCTTTGCACTCTCGCACAAAATTTTCAAGCCCATGAGATTCAATATCCCTTTTGGATTTGAACCCCTTTTCCTTTTCGACCTCTACCTCAACCCACAAACCCTGGCAGTCAAACCCGTTCTGGTAGCGCAGTTCGTAACCCTGCATCGCGCGGAAACGGTGCATCAGGTCCTTATAGGTTCGCCCCCAACCATGGTGAACGCCCATCGGGTTATTGGCCGTGATTGGCCCATCGATGAACGACCAGGAAGGCGCTCCCTGGCGCTGCTTGCGCAATTTTTGAAAAACGCCACTCTCTTTCCAAAACTGAAGCAGCTCCCGCTCTTGTGCGGGAAAATCAACCCGGTTTGAAACTTCTCGAAACGCCATAAATCCTCCAAAAATTAAAAAATCCTCGTCCCTGATCAGGGACGAGGATCGCCTCATTCATATCAACGCGATTTACCCGCGGTACCACCCTGGTTTCTGCCTAACTGCCTCTACAGCCCGGCAGACGCCTCTTCCAGATACGGCCCATAAAAAGGGATTATATCTGCGCCCATGATAACGGTTGGCGAAACCGTCGCCCCTACTGACCAGCTCATACAATCATTGAGTCTGGATGTTCAGTTTGCAGCTCCGGAAGGATTTTCGACCCTACCTGCCGCCCCGGCTCGCACCATATCCGGGTTCGCTGACGGCACACAGAAGAGCCTACTCGTTTCCATCATCGCTTTATAAATTTTGACCGATTATGCCACATCTGGTCGAAAAAATCAATCCGGTTCGTTGCAGCACAAATCACCACGTTGGGTTAAGATGTCAGGAAATCACATCATAGAAAAGCGGCAGCGCATCACAAGGCTCACTGCTCCATTTGTAGGCGTTCAAAATACGGCCAGCAGCATCCGCAGCGCTGGCCTCATCTTTTGCGTGCACGGTAAAGAGCGGCTGGCCCTGCTCCACGCGGTCGCCGACCTTTTTGTGCACCACAACACCGACGCTGTGATCGACCGGTTCACCTTTTTTCTGCCTGCCAGCACCCAGCATGACAGTTGTTTCACCCACAACCCGCGCATTTACGTGTGCAACCCAGCCAGATTGAGGAGCATCGACCTGCATAATGACCGGCGCTTGAGGGAGCCGTTCAGGATGATCGATATAATCGACATCACCACCCTGCGTCATGACCAGCGTGCGGAACTTCTTCCAGGCGCTGCCGTCCGCAAGCGCCTGCTCTGCCACCCGCCGGGCTTGATTCAAATCCGCAGCTTTCTTTCCCAACACCAGCATGTGGCTGGCAACAACCAGGCAGTGTTCCCGAAAATCTTCGGGGCCTCCGTTATGCAGCGTATCAATTGCCTCGCGTACTTCGAGCGCATTGCCTACAGCATGGCCCAGCGGCTGGTTCATATCCGAGAGCAAGGCCACCACCTCACGCCCGCTCAGCCGGCCAATTGCCACCATGCGCTGCGCCAGCTCTCGCGCTTCCTCAACCGTCTCCATGAATGCCCCTGCCCCAACTTTCACGTCTAGCACAATAGCCTGAGCGCCTGCAGCAATCTTCTTGCTCATAATCGAAGAGGCGATCAGCGGCATGGACGGCACCGTACCGGTTACATCGCGCAAGGCATAAAGTTTTCCGTCAGCCGGGGCTAAATCTCCGCTTTGCCCGGTCAGCACCAGACCCTGCTCACGTAGCTGCCGGAGGAATTCTTCACGGCTCAGGTCCGTACGGTAACCCGGTATCGACTCCATCTTGTCCAGCGTGCCGCCGCTAAAACCCAGGCCGCGCCCTGACATCTTTCCCACCGGCAGCCCGCAAGCGGCGACAAGCGGTTCGACGACCAGGGTGGTCTTATCACCCACGCCGCCGGTAGAATGCTTATCAACTGCAATTTCAACCACACCCGAAAGATCCAGCACTTCACCCGAATGAGCCATCGCCAGCGTAAGATCGGTCGTCTCTCGCTCGCTCATTCCGTTCAGCATAACAGCCATAGCCCAGGCTGCTACCTGATAATCCGGGATATCTCCTCGCGTAATGCCTGCGACAAAAAACGCGATCTCCTCCCGGTTCAGTTCCTGACGATCGCGCTTTTTGATGATAATGTCTACAGCTCGCATGTTCTGTCCTTTATGTCATGGAAATGCATCGTTTTCCAAATTATACCCATAACAAAAAAGGCGTTTCCCGCTTTTTGGAGAGGAAACGCCTTTTTTGTTATGCGGATTATTTCTTCAAGAAAATGGTTACCTTGCGATTTGGCTCTTCGCCGGTGCTCTCTGTTGCGACCAGTTCATGGTCACGCAGTTCGAGATGGATCAGTCGCCGCTCATTCGCAGGCATCGGTTCGAGAACCTGCCGCCTTTTGGTATGGATGGCCTGCTCAGCCATGCGGCGTGCAAGCTGGCGCAGCTGGCGCTCGCGGCGTTCGCGGTAGCCCTGCACATCGATCATCAACGGGACCCAGTGATTCAGCTTCTTGCAAATAATCAGGCTCGAAATGTACTGCAGTGCATTCAGAGTCTCGGAGCGGCGGCCAATCAGAATGCTCAGATCCTTGCCCTCTACATTAATCAGCACTACCGGCTCATCTGCTTCATCTTCTGGCGGGCGCATTGTGGCAGTCACCTTTGCATGGACCATCATCTTCTCGAGCAGGGTTGAGACCACTTCACGCGAAACGCGCAAAACTTCTTCCTCTTCACCAGCTGCTATGGCAACCGCTTCACCCTTTCCTTGCTCCGCGGCCGGTTCTGCCCGGCGGGTTTCAGCCGCCTGCGCTGCGGCAGGCTGGCTTTTTACCTCAGGCAGGCTTTCTTCTGCCGGGGGCTGGGCAGATAGACGCTCTTCGGCAGGCGGCTTGATCGTCAGGCGAATACGCGCCTGGCGGCTGCCCAAACCAAATAATCCTCGTGACCCGGCGTCCAGGACTTCGACTTCCACAGCTTCTTTCGGTAGATTCAACTGTGAAAGACCTTTTTGGATTGCGTCCTCAACTGTTGGCGCGATTACTTCCAGCGTTGTTTTTTCTTGACTCATGTTTGCCTCGGTTGGGTTTCACATCACTTGAGGCAGGCTGTTTCTTCCCTGGTAGCAGGGACTTCCAGTTCGCCTTCCCAAGGAGTGCGTATTGTAGAATACCAAAGACATTCGAAACGACAAAATACAGCGAGAGACCTGATGCCAGCGTGAAGGCCAGATAGCCCATGAATATCGGCATATACAGGTTCATCATACCTGTCATTTGGGCTGTTTGATCACCAGGGTTGGATGGAGGCGTTATCAGGCGCGACTGCAAGAAGGTAGTGATCACAACCAGAATTGCCAGCACAGGAATACCAATGCCGAACACATACAAACGCTCTGGCTGGCCCAAATTCATCCACAGAAAATGGTTGTTCAGCGGAATGACCTGCGCAGGATCAAGGAACCCTGGGTAGATATGGCGTGACAGCTTAAGCATATCCATCGGGGTATTTGACATACCCTGGATGATCGCCTGATATAGACCAATGATGATGGGGAACTGAATAAGTAACGGCAGGCAAGAGGCGAAGGGGTTAATTCCAAGCTCTTTATAAAGCTTCATCTGCTCCTGAGCGAGCCGCTCTTTATCGTCTTTATACTTCTTTTGAATTTCGAGCCACTTCTCGTTCCGCTGGAGCTCTTGCATGCCTTGCGACCCTTTGATCTGCTGGACCATCAGAGGATGGGTGATCAGGCGGATCAAGATGGTGAATAGAATGATCGCAATGCCAAAATTCTGCCCGACAACTGTGTAGATAAAGAGCAGGGCATTTATGAACGGGGTGATAATAAGCGCATCCCACATAATTAATTACTCCACTTACTTCGGCAAGGCATATGGCCAGGACTGCTGACCGTTTAAGCTGAATGCCTGAAGGAGTTTATCGCCTCCTTCTGTGACCGGAACCACCAGGGTCTGCCCTGCAACGACCGGTGTGCTGTAAAGTTTACCATTAATGGACTGATTCCACATCTGAATTGGTTCGCCCTGGAAATTATACGCAACCAGCCTGCCGTTCTCGAGGGGGAACAGGATGCCCTCTTCGATCAGAACGCCGCCGCCAATAATCGGACCACCGGCGTTCTGCTGAGGCCAGACAAATGACCCGTCGGCGATCGAAATTGCCGAGACCATCCCAGCCTCATTACCTGTATACAAAACATTCTCATGCAGCACAGGGGTTGACCAGATCTGGCCATTTGTCTGGGTGCGCCATGCAATGCTTCCATCGGTAGTGTTCACGGCAAGCACCTCACCGCTCAACGCACCGATGTAAAGCATATCTTCCTCCACCACCGGAGCGCTGACCAGGGCGCTGCCCAGGTCCGTTTTCCAGATCAGGCTGCCATCGTCCAGATTCAGCGCATACAAGGTATGGTCGAGAGCAGGCAGATAAACCGTTTCGCCATCGCTGGCCGGCGTTGCCCAAAGCATATTTCCCGATTGGAATCGCCAGATTTCGGCGCCGGTTGAAGCATCCAGCGCGTATAAGTTATCGTTTGAAGAAGGAGCTAAAACAATATCGTCGACAATCAGGGGGCTGGCGACGAAGTTACCGCTGCCTGCATCAAATGACCACTGTTCGACACAGTTCTTGTTGAAGCCATAAACAACATGACCATAGTTCCCGGCCACAACCAGGTCCTCAGAAACTGCAGGAGCAGCGTAAAAGGGCCTGGCCGCGTCAGGTTCTGAAGGGAAGGAACAGATTGTACTGCCGTTTGCAGCATTAATCGCTTGGATACTCCCCTGAAAGGCTACGTAGACCGCATCCTGATTTGCAGCTGCGCCAGGCCAGGTGTTCACAAACGTCCCACGGCAAGCCGTCAGCAAAAACATCGCCAGGACGACAGCAATCATTACTCGAAATGGGAGACGACGAGTCTTCATATTTCTTTTTAGAATACCTTTTGGTTCAAAATATCGTCAGGGTATAAATTTCCCATTCATCAACCTGCTTGTGAACGGATGAATTTATTCGATGACATGCAGCAGCCAGCACAGGCTGCGTCGTATGTGTTATGGTACAGGATCGTACCCTCCAGGGTTAAATGGATTACAGCGCAAAACGCGCCAGGCAGTCATGATCCCTCCCTTTATCACTCCATATTTATAGATCGCCTGATACCCATAATGGGAGCAGGACGGATAGAAGCGGCAGGTGTTTGGAGGAAGGGTGGGAGAAAGTACTTTCTGATAGGCGCGAATGAGAGCTAACACGCCCCACCGCGGAAGCGTGAACAGCGTGACTGGCAAATCCCTCAGACGCGGCTCACTGGCATATTCATTGTCAGTATGATTATGATCGGTCATTCTAACAAACCAGCCCGTTTTATAAGGACCTGTACAGCGCTGCAGATTTCCGCAAAACTAGCCTGGTCCATCGGCTTCCGAGCCAGAAAAATCATATCCCATCCAACCGGAAGACAGGCAATGAGGGGTTCTAAACAGGCGCGGATCCGGCGTTTTGCCCGGTTACGGTGCACGGCTGATCCAACCGCGCGGCCGGCAACAACACCTAATCTTGTCTGATCGATCTCATTGCGAGCAACTATCAACACAACGAGCGGGTGCGCATATGACTTACCTATACGCCGCACCCGCTTGAAGTCGGTGGACCGGGTCAGGCGAAACCTGCGTTTCACCTAAGTTACCTGCTGCAAGTCAAAAGAGCGCTCTGGTTAATCAATCTGTGGCCGAAACATCTCCGCCTGGCAATCTCATTGAACTTAAGGCCAGGAGTTGCTTTCCATCCGAGTCTTAAGCCTGCCGGGCCTTTGCCGGCGCAACAATAAGCAAGCGCTCGATCTACCAACGGATGCGCTTGACGTGATTATTCATCGAGACGGTGAGCTTGTGGCGGCCCTTCGCTCGCCTCCGCTTGAGCACCTCTCGCCCATCACGGGTCGCCATACGGGCGCGGAACCCATGAACGCGCAGTCGTCTTCGAATCTTTGGTTGATAAGTCCGCTTAGGCATTACACTTTCCTTTCATCAATACCATAATTTTCGTTTAAGTCACGAATGGCAATTATACCGCATCGCACCGGTGCGGTCAATTATCACCCAGCCGAATCCGAAATTTTGGTTTGCCCCTGGATCCTCAGCTTGCTAATCATCGACCGGCTGGAAGAGATCTTCGAGCGAGGCCGCTCCTCTGGCATCTGTCACAGCCAGCACTTCATCTTCAGCTTCAAACGTCGTAATTCCGCGTGGAACGATCACCTCTCCCTTCCGGATAATTGCGGCGATAACGCAGTGATCTGGCAGAGCCAGGTCTTTAATCGCCATGCCAATTGCCCGTGCTCCCGCAGGGATCTTCTCTTCAACCAGCGAGTAATTGCCGCGGCGCAGTTTAAGCAGCGTGGTCATATCGCCAAGCGACATTTCCTCTTGAATCAGGCCGGCGAGAATCTCTGCCTGGTTGACGGCAACATCGACGTGAAACTTCTCGTCAAACAGCCACGCATCCCGTGGATTGTTAATCCGCGCAATGGTGCGCGGGACATTATACTGCGCGCGCGCCAGGTAGCAGAGCGCGATGTTCACTTCATCTCTTGTAGTACAGGCAGCCATCACGTCGGCGCGGCGGATGCCTGCTGTTTCAAGGACTTTTACCTCTAAAGGATCTCCTTCAATAATGGATTCCGTTGGCAGTTCGAGGTGAATCCGTTCCAGGACATCTTTCCGATCTTCAATTACATGAACTTCATGATCCTGGCTGATCAATAGATCAGCCAGCTGCGCGCCGGTTCGACCACCACCCGCAATGACAACGAACATTTCACCGCCTCCTTATCGACGATGAAGCAGCCGCCTGCGCAGCGCCTTCACGCCTTCCAGTGTCGCGCTTACGTGAACGACATCGCCGGTCTCCAGAATCATATCCGGCGCAGGCAGCACTGCTCGCCCCGCCCGAGTAACCGAAACCGCAATACAGTCATCCTCTGCCAGAAATTCGCGCAGCTTACGACCGCTCCAGACCTCCGCAACGGCCACTTCGTAAACTTCCACTTCTCCGTTCCCGGCGGAAAAGACTGCCCGCAGATCGCCATGATAGATCATTTCTTCGATCCGCTGCGCGCCCCAACTGAGTGCGCTGATCACCTGCAGCCCGAAAGCCTCTTGAATGGGCCGGTAGCGCGGATCGTGATTGCGCACAACCACATTGTTCACGTGATAATAAGAGGCAGCCAGATGGCCGACGACAGCGTTCAGTATGTCTGAATCGGTCACCGCGGCAAGTGCATCTGCTCGTTCAATCCCGGCGCGGTACAGCACTTCTCTATTAATCGCTTCGCCTTCATTAATCCGGCCCTTAAACCCATCAGGCAGTCTGGCGAAGGCGTTTTTATCCCTGTCAATCACGGATACTTCATGTCCCTGTTGGAACAGCCGTGCCGCAAGCTCAGCGCCCAGGCGTCCACAACCAACGATTATGACTCTCATGGGATCCTCATCTCTCCTACCCTGGTCACCAGGCTAATAATTATACGCTTTTTCCAGCAAACGAGAGAGAAGGCGCGAAGCTGCGCATCCATTTCAGCCGGTTGTGACACTCGTCATAAAGAAAAAAGAAAGATCACACTGCGAAGGTGAGCAAAATCTAATGAAATACTCCCCCTTTTCGGTTAAAGTAGTATATAATCTGACATATTCACGTTTAATAAGTACGAAGGAGAAAGTAGCTATGCCTTTCCGACTTGGCCCGTTTGAGTTGATTATTATCTTAACGATTATAATCCTGCTGTTCGGTGTAGGGCGCATCGGCAAAGTCGCCGGTGAGCTTGGCAGCGGCATCCGCGCATTCCGCGAGGGATTACAGTCAAAAGATAAAGATGAAAAAACGGAAGAGAACGAGAAAGAGTAATTCTCGTCTAATCCTACAAAGTTAACACGCAAATACATACGGGGGTATGGAGATATTTAACGTAGGCCCAATGGAGCTGATACTGATTGTATTAATCATGTTCATTTTCCTGGGGCCAACAGAAATGATCAGACTGACCCGACGATTCGGTGTAATGCTCCGAAAGACGAGTCAGTCTTCACTTTGGTTAGATGTAAAAAGGTTCTCCGACGAAGTCCAAAGCCTGCCAACCCGGCTGGCGCGTGAAGCCGGGTTTGATGAGCACATGGAGGAGATTCGCCTGAGCGCAAGGCGGCGTAATACGGTTTACGGCTTTGAAATCAATCTTCCTGACGAAACCATTGTAGTTCAGCCGCAAGAGGAGGATCCACGGTTAGCAGCATTGCGCCGCTACCGTCCTCCCAGGCATTTCGCACGACCTCCCTTTGAAAAATCTGCTCAAAAAAGCTCCCAACCTTCCTCTATTCAACACCAGGATTCAACTCCATCCGAGTCAGCGATAAGCGAATAGGAGTAAGTTAACGATGAACGAATCAAATCATCGCCCAGTCCGTGTTGCCATCATCGGCGCCGGGAATGTGGGCGCTACGTTTGCTTACCATCTCTTAATCAGCGGCCTCGCGGCTGAAATCGTCCTGATTGACGCAAATCGCCAGAAAGCCGAAGGGGAGGCGATGGATCTCAACCACGCCGTTCCTCTGGCACAAACTGCCCGTGTGTGGGTCGGCGATTATAAGGACTGCGCCGGCGCATCTGTCACCGTAATCACAGCAGGGGCCGCGCAAAGGCCCGGTGAGACGCGGCTGGACCTGGCAAACCGGAATGTCGCGATTTTCCGGCAGATCGTCCCGCAGATTGTTGAAAATAACCCCAACGGGATTATTCTGGTCGCAACGAACCCGGTTGATGTGCTTGCCTACGCAACCTGGAAGATTTCAGGGCTGCCAAAAGAGCGCGTGCTTGGCTCGGGCACCATTCTGGATACGGCGCGCTTCCGTTTTATGCTCAGCCAATACTTTGGCGTCGACCCGCGCAGCGTGCACGCCTACATCATCGGCGAACACGGCGACAGCGAAGTTCCGGTCTGGTCGCTGGCGAATATCGCCGGAATGCGTTTCCCTGTCTTCTGCCAAAATATGGGCGTTGGCTGCGACCAGGAGGCATTGAACAAGATCTTTGAGCAAACCCGTGATGCTGCCTACCACATCATTGAGCGCAAAGGCGCGACCTTCTATGCCGTCGCAACCGGCCTTGTGCGCATTGTTGAGGCCATTCTCCGAGATCAAAGCACCGTACTTTCCGTCTCCAGCCTGATTGAAAACTACTACGATATCAACGATGTCTTCCTCAGCCTCCCCACGGTCGTAGATCAGGGCGGTGTAGAACGCATTTTGAGGCTGCAATTAAGCGATCAGGAAGTCCAGGGGCTGCGGAATTCAGCCAGGCTGCTTAAAGACCTTGCCAATCAATTGGGGCTTTAACGGAGTAGCCGGGAGTTGAGGTTCACAATCACCGCAGCGGTGGCTGTGAACCTCAAACCGTTTTAGATGGTTACTTCGGCAATACAGGCTTCAAAAGGCTGAAGTTCCATTTGTTCCAGCGCCAGGCCCTCACAGCGCTCATGCGTTGAGAAGACCACACGGGCAGTCTTTACCGGCAGGTTCATCTGGAACGTCTGCAGCCTGTCGGTCATGTTGAGGACCACCAGGCAGTTCTGTTCTGGCGCGCTGCGCATGAAGGCAAGAATATCTTCAGAATCCTCGGCGACGGGCTGGTAATCGCCAGAAATGAGCGCCGGATTCTCGCGGCGCATGTGCAATACGCGGCGGTAAAAATTGAGCATCGAGCAGGGGTCTTTCTCCTGGTCCGATACGTTGATTCCCTCGGCATAGTTCGGATGGACCGGCAGCCAGGTCGTAACACCCTCCGGTGAAAACCCGCCGTTAGCTGTATTTGCCCATTGGGTTGGGGTGCGGTTTTTATCACGGCTCTGTTCTGAGGCAAGTTTTACAGCTTCTTCTTCCGGCAAGCCGGCTACATCACGGGCGAGCCCATAAATCCACACGCCCAGCATATCCCGGAACTGTGACAGATCGGTGAGGAGGTAATCGGTCATGCCAATCTCTTCGCCGTTGTAAAGGAATGGGGTTCCTTTCAGCGACAGCAGCAGAACCAGGTTCTGCCGTGCAATGGCATCATCATTTTTCCCATCACCAAAACGGTTGAGCATACGCGGCGAATCGTGATTTCCCAGCGTGTTGCAGGGCCAGGATATGCCAGGGATCAACGCCAGGCGAGTCTTCTGGTTCTCGCGCACCCATCCAGGGGTCAGGCGTTTTGTGTGCATGAGCGGGAAGTTAAAAACGAGATGAAGCTCGTCATCACCAGAGCCGTAAAAGGAAATTTCATCTGTTTCGCCCACCAGCACCCGGTCCGGGTATTCATCAATCACGGCGCGCAGTTCTTGCATGAGCTCGTGAATGCCGGGCTGATCGTGCTGATAGCGGAACATTTCATCAAACAAATGATCCACCTTTTCCATCTCTTCTTTCGTTTTCGCGCCATGAGCGAGCTTCATCAATTCTTCCTGGGTGATTCCGGCCTGGTGATCCGGCATATCGGGGTGTTCGTATATCGTCCCGATCGCATCCAGGCGGAAGCCGTCTACGCCCATGTCCAACCAGAAGCGCACGGCGTCAAACATGGCTTGTTTGACCTCCGGGTTGCGCCAGTTCAGGTCAGGCTGTTGTTTGAAGAAGTAATGATAGTAGTAGGAATCGGTCGTCTCATCGTATTCCCAGGCAGGACCGCCAAACGTTGAATACCAGTTGTTGGGCAGAGAGCCGTCGGGTTTGGCATCTCGCCAGATATACCAGTCTCGCTTGGGGTTATCGCGGCTTGAGCGCGACTCGATAAACCACTCATGTTGATCAGATGTGTGGTTCAGCACCAGGTCAAGGATAACGCGAATGCCGCGTTTATGGGCTTCGTCCAGAAATACCTTGAACTCTTCCAGGGTTCCGTATTCCGGATTCACATCTGTATAGTTAGAAATATCGTAACCGCAGTCCCACTGCGGTGATGGGTAGTGCGGCGAGAGCCAGAGCGCATCAATTCCCAGGCTTTTCAGGTAATCCAGCTTCTCAAGCATGCCCTTAATATCGCCAATTCCATCGCCATTCCCATCGGCAAAGCTGCGCGGATAGATTTGATAGAAGACCGCTTTCTGCCACCATTTCAATGATGCCATATCCGATTCTCCAAAAATGTGATGATGTCCGGCTGCCAGGAACGAAAAACCGCCGGTTCCGATTACCGGCAGCCGGCCGGTTCATTATGCAGCGAAAACCAGGCAAAAGCCGCAGGTGGATAAATTATATACTGAAGCGCGTTAGTTGGTCCGCAGAAAGCCGTCTTCAGGCGCGCAGAACAATCACCCGCAGCTAGAGAATTTCACCCTCCAGGCCGTCGTCGTGAGACTCGCGCATCCGCACCTTGCTGATCTGATTCCACAGGCGTTCCGGTGAGCGCGCCGTTACGCGCAAATAGTTATCGGTCAGGCCGTGAAGTTTCCAGCCTTCCGGGCCATAAGCGTCCGTCGATTCCCACAGGACAGGCAGCTCAGCGCCAATAAATTGTTCCCGGTATTGACTGGCAGATTCAGCAAACACCGCGCGCATTAAGGCGTTGCGATGCTTGCGAACCTCCATCGGAAGGTGATTCGGCATTCTAGACGCTGCTGTTCCGGGGCGCGAGGAATAAGTGAAAACATGCCCGGCTGCAAAGTTTATCCGGCGGACATACTCCAGGCTCTCCTCAAACTGCTGGTCTGTTTCACCTGGGAAACCCACGATGATATCGGTGGTAATAGCGATATCCGGCGACGCGGCGCGCGCCGCTTCAACCAGCTGTGCAAATGACTCGGGTGTCGTTTTGCGCGCCATGCGGCGCAGGGTCTCCCGCGAGCCTGACTGAAGCGGAAGATGCAAATGACGGCACAGCCGGCTGTCTGACCAGAGAGAAAAGAAATTTCCGTCCAGGTCCCAGGGCTCAAGGGAAGAGAGCCTCAAGCGCGGTATTTCGGTGTCACCCAGAATGCGCTCGACAAGATCATAAAGGTGAGCCTGTTGGTCAAAATCTTGTCCCCACGAGCCAAGATGAACGCCTGTCAAAACGACCTCTTGCGCGCCGCCTTCCAGCGCGGCGTGAATATCACGCAGCACCTCCTGGATCGGCCTGCTCCGCCCTGCCCCGCGCGCAATGCGGGTCACGCAAAATGTGCAGTGATTGTCACAGCCGTCCTGCACCTTGATAAAGGCTCGCGTCCGCAAGTGCGCGCCGGGCAGCGGCTCTCGAGCGACCGGCTCTAAGTCAAACACTTCCTCGGGCAGGTTGAGCAAATCCTGCACGAGCCGGTCTTTTTCCGTATTTGGCACCACGCGAGTCACCCCTGGGAGCGAGCGCGCAGCGGCTGCATCCAGGGTTGCCCAGCAGCCTGTGACAACGACTCCGCCCTGACCTTCCCTTTTGGATCCCCGCGCCCGCGCAGCCTGGCGAATCTTCTGGCGCGAGTCAGAGGCCGCTTCAGAGGTCACAGCACAAGTATTAATGACGACATAATCAGCATTCGCTGCACTTTCAACAATTTCATGTCCGGCTGCTCTGAACTGGCTGGCAATCCTCTCAATTTCACTCTGGTTCAAACGGCAGCCGATAGTGTCTAGAAAAATCTTCATCCCAAATACTACTTATCCGGTCTTTTCACGACAAAATTATCAAACAATATATCAACACCCTTAAGGTCATACGCGCCTGCCAGAAGGCCTACATCTCCGGCAGCAAAATCGCTGTCTTGAGCTTCCATCAATAAATGGTCGTTCGCGTAAATCCGCAGTGTGCTGCCAATACAGTCTGCTCGCAGATGATTTACACGCTGCCCCCTGGCGATCCTGTCGCTATATTGTAACTGTTCTGAGCCAATCATGGAATACTGCCCATCTTTAAGTTTGGCGATTCCATAATACCCGTCGCTGCTTATGACCATCATATAAAAGTTAGCTCGATCCTGGTAACGGCAGATGATGCCAAAATCGTTATCATCCGGGCCGCCGATTTTCGTCGCATCCACTTCAATCTGCACATCATCGAAATGCTGGCCCGCCACCGTCCAGAAATCGTACTGCGTCAGGTTGACGCGAATTCTCATCCCGCCGTTATGGTGCTCAATGACTGCACCCTCACGGTTCCAGATTCCCCATCCGGTGTTTGAATTTGAGAAATCATCTGAGAAGAGTATCGAATCGCGATCGATGGACATTAATTCTGCGCTTTGAAGCGCAGGTGAGCAGGCAGAAAGCAGCCAGAGCAGCAGAAGAATCACCAACCCGCGAACATGCGTATCTCGATTATTCCTACCCCCAATACACTTTAATCCAGCCCTTTTTCGCGCAATAAATGGTATGAGCAAAGATTTGAGCATAATAACACCTGAACCGGATTTGGAGATTTCATACTCGTTACCCGCTCTCACCAAAATACTGCATGAGCAGCCGCCTCGCGATCATTCCAACGGTATCGTCACCAGAGGATTCGGCCGCCTGACGCAAAAAAGGCCGGGCGCGCTCGACAGCGTTCTGCTCCAGATATAACTGTCCAAGGTGAAGGTTTGCAGCGGCAAACGTAGCATCTTCCTCCAGCGCTCGTTGCAAGAAACGTTCCGCGCTGGCGCTGTCGCCCAGCGCCAACAGCGTATACCCCATAGTGTCTAAAGCAGCGGGGTCATGCGGGGCAAGAAGAAGCGCCTGTCGCGCCGCCGGGAGTCCAATTGAACGAATATCAAAGTTGTACTGAACCGAAAACCGCGCCAGGTGCTGGTAATACACCGAATGCTCTGGATACATCTCCACAACCTTCTGGAAATATTCCAGCGCCTGGATCAGGTCGCCGTTTTCAGCATGGGTCTGCCCAATTTCCAGCAGCCAGGTGGGCTCTTTTGGCTCTAAACGCGCGTTGGCTTCGAGATAAGGCAGCGCTTTTTCTGGCGCGCCCTGCCGCCGCCAGTAGACCGCGAGCAGCGCGCGGACAACAGGCGAATCAGGCCCAATCTGCAGGGCCTTATCTAACTCATCCTTCCCTTCGCCGTCCAGGTGAAAGCGCGCCTCCCCCAGAAAAGCCCAGGCTTCAGCATACTCGGGCGCGATAGCGATGGACTTCCTGAATGCCTCTGCAGCCAGATCCCAGTAACCGGCGCTGCCCAAGGCCCGTCCAATGACCAGCGACCGGTATGCTTCATGATCCGACGTGTTGGCTAAACTAATTCCCCGGCGCACGGTCTGCACCTGCCCGGTATAGCGAGAATCGAGCGCTGCGGCGTTGACTAAATGGCGAACCGCTTCATCGGGCTCAGACAGGCTGAGGTGAAGCCCCAACAGGAAAGCCGCACGAGCATCTTCGGGCATTTTTGACCGCCATTCGGTCAGGGTCTCTACCGCGCCCTGCAAATCTCCGCTCGACCACTGCAGGTGGACCAGCTGCTCATATCGATATGCCGAAGGCCCATCTTCCTGCAGCAGCGCCCGCCATACAGCTTCTGCCTGTTGAAGGCTGCCATGCTGTTGATAGGCCTCAGCCAGCCGGGTCAGCCCGTCTACAGAAAGCGCACCGGCTTCCTTCGCCTTCAGTAAATCGTTTATGGCCTGGTCAGCCTGCCCGGCAGCCAGATTCTCCATCCCGATCTGTTCCCACAAATCGATGCGCCACGGCTCGCGCGCCACCACATTGCGCAGCGCTTCGGCAGCAAGCTGGTGCTGCCCGCTGCGAAGATATGCCTGCGCTTCATAAAGCTGCTCTCTGACCATCAGGGAACTTACGTTTACTTTAAGCAGGATTAAAAGCAGCGCCGGGAGGCAGACTTTGAAAAGTATTTTTAATGACTGAGCAGACGGCATAATTAAATTATTATAACCCGGTAATTGATCTGATTAGGGCATTTCAACCAAATGAGATTATCTTGACACTGGCTTAAAACGGCGTTACACTTGCCTCTGTCGCAGGCACCCGATTCTGGCCATAACAATTGATAAATGTGGGCCTTTTCTAACCAAAAGGTTGAAGTTTCGTTCGTGTCTGGTAAAAATTTTTTCTTCAGTTTTGTATGGAGTGTGTAAGAATGGCTGACCGTTTCATTGGGACCGTCAAGTGGTTCAACGCGACGAAAGGTTATGGTTTCATTGGTCGTGAAGATGGCGCAGATGTGTTCGTTCACTTCTCTGCCATCAATATGGAGGGTTATCGTTCGCTCAAGCAGGACCAGAAAGTAGAATTCGAAATTGAACAGGGTCCCAAAGGCCTGCAGGCTGCCAACGTAATTCCGCTGGAATAGTAGTTTCGCTTGCTTCTGGTCAAAAGGAACAGGACCGCAAAAGCGGTCCTGTTTTTTATTCCAGCGATTGATAGAGACCGGTCAGATAACCAACCATTTTCACGTATTCACGAATTGTATGTCCCCAGCCCTCGAGACTGAAAAACCAGCTTCCCGAACGATAGGGATGATTGGGAACCGGGTGAACACGGACGGTTATACTGGAGTCTCTAAATACATCGCGGAAGATCATCCGGGTCCGCTGCGTATGGAACGGGTCGGTTACGATGATCACCGATTTGTACTGGTGACGCTCCATTAACTTTCGTACCGAGCGAGCTTCGTCGTAAGTGCTTTTGGCAATATCCTCTGAAATCAAGATCGCATGCGGAGAAAGCCCGCTCTCGATGGCCGTTATGCGAAAGTACTGGCTGCCTAATCCCTCCCCCGGCTCCAGCTCGCCCGGTTCGGTAATGATCATCCACAGCGCATAGCGTTCTTGCATCAGCCGGACGGCTTCCTTCACCCGGTGATCGCCGCCACCTCCCAGCGGAACGACCACATCTGACGGTTCTAACCGGTCGCCGGTAATCAGGAATGCCCCAAGCCCGCGCAGGAAAAGATAAAGCAGGCAAGCCACGACCAGCAAGACCAGCACGCATGATCGCAATCCAAAACTGGGCTTTGTGGAAGCCCGGGAATCAGGAATACTCTGGATCGTCATCGCTTTCCTCCATGTATTCCCCCTTTATTCAATTTTACATCCGGATGCAGTTCTTGCATCCTGCCCGCTCGACTGACTTAAGCCTCCGTTTTCGGGTCTCCGGCCTGCAGCAGCGCCTGTTTCATCCTTTCCAGCGCTTCAAGCAGCATAGGGCGCGGGCAGCCGAAATTAAACCGGACAAACCCCTCGCCGCCCTTACCGAATGCCGCGCCTTCATTCGTCGCTACGCGAGCATTTTTGATGAAAAAGTCGCATGGCCGGCCTTCAATCCCGGCTTCACGACAGTCGAGCCAGGCCAGATAGGTTCCCTCCGGGCGAGCCATGCTCACCCCTGGCATCTGCTCGTTGACAAAATCATAAGTCAGGTCGCGGTTGCCTTCCAGATAAACCAGCAGCTGAGACAGCCACTCATCTCCTTCGCAATAAGCAGCTTTCGCGGCCACCAGCCCAAGCAGATTTACCCCATGAACCAGACCCTGGTGCGCATTTTGGAACTGCTTGCGCATTTCTGCATTTTGGATCACAGCAAAGGAACAGGAAAGACCGGCAATGTTATAAGTCTTCGAAGGAGCCATAAGGGTAACCGTGTGTTGGGCGATCTCAGGGTCGATCGAAGCTATCGGAACGTGCTGGTGACCTGAGTAGATCAGGTCGCAGTGAATTTCATCAGAGCAGATAATGATGTGATTGCGCAGACAAATCTCGGCCATTCGCTCCAATTCGTCTCTACGAAAAACCCGCCCAACCGGGTTATGTGGATTGCATAACAGGAACATGCCTGTCTGATCGGTAATCGCCGCCTCAAACGCGTCCCAATCGACCTCATACGAGCCGTCAGCGCAGCGGATGAGCGGCGCCTCCTGCTGAATACCGTTGATATTGTTTGCAACGCCAAAGAACGGCATATAGACCGGCGGCTGGATCAGCACCCCCTTGCCCTGACCGGCAAATGCCTGCCCTGCCATATTAAATCCGGTGACAACGCCCGGCATAAATACCAGGTCTTCCGGCTGCACGAACCAGTTATACTTCGAAGCTAACCGCTCCACAATCCCCTCACGAAGGCCCTTCAACTGCCCGGCGTAGCCAAAATAGCCCTGAGCGACACGCTCTTGAAGCGCGCGAATAACCGGTTCAGGAGACTTAAAATCCATGTCGGCAACCCACATCGGCAGCACGTCTTCGTCAAAAAAGTTCCATTTGATGCTTTCCGTCTCACGGCGGGCAGGCAGTTCATCGAAGTTATAGATCATGATGAATTTTCCTCTCTGAGGGAAGGTTTGGGATTGGTTCCATGACTAAAATGCACCAAAACTGGATTATAACCCATCCGGCAGCATAAAATGATGCTTCTTCTCTCTCGGCACCCGGTTGAATCAGGTCTTCCGTTAGTTATATAAAGCGCGGTGCTAACCATCAGCCGCATTCGATCACCATCAAAAACATACCTTCAAATTGGAAAACCACTTTAAAAAAGGATATACTATAGGCATTGCGGGCAGGGTAAGCGCCTGTCCGCAGACAGACAAATGATGAAAACGATGATCTCAACCTCTCCAAAAATTATTCTGCAGGCATCGCCAGACTGGCGAGATTATGAGCTGATTGACAGCGGCAGCGGGTATAAGCTTGAACGTTACGGCAAATATATCCTGAAACGTCCCGAGCCCGAGGCCGTGTGGAAACCGGCCCTCCCTGAAAAAACCTGGAAGGATATCCATGCCTTCTTCCGCCCCGCTCCAGAAGAAAATGGCGGGCACTGGGAGACCGTCAGGCCGATCGATGGACGCTGGATGATGACCTATAAAGGGCTTAAGTTCTGGACGCAGCTTTCGGGTTCGCGTCATCTTGGCGTTTTTCCCGAGCAAGCCGGGCAGTGGGATTGGATCAGCAAGCAGGTTCAACAGGCAGGCAGGCCAATCAAAGTGCTCAACCTGTTTGGCTATACCGGGCTGGCGACGCTGGCTGCTGTCGCCGCCGGAGCAAGCGTGACCCATGTGGATGCCTCGCGGAAAGTGATCACATGGGGGCGTGAAAACCAGGCGCTCTCTGACCTGGCGGACCGCCCCGTCCGCTGGATCCTCGATGACGCGCTCAAGTTCATCCAGCGAGAGGCCCGCAGAGGATCGTTCTATGACGGGCTGATCCTTGACCCGCCAAAGTTTGGCCGCGGGCCAAAAGGAGAGGTATGGGAATTTTATAATCTGCTGCCCCGGCTGCTGGAAGGATGCCGGCAGGTGCTTTCGCCACAGCCGTGCTTTGTGCTGCTCACCGCCTACGCCGTCAAAGCCTCGTCGGTCACGCTCTATCACGCGATTGACGAAATCATGCAGAAATTCCAGGGCCATACAGAGGCCGGTGAAGTTGTGCTGCAAGAGAAAAGCGCCGGAAGGCTCCTTTCGATGGCGGTTTTTGGCCGTTGGAGTAGCCAGCCTGCGAACGATTAAGGAAGAGAACCAATGAGCGACCCCAAGACAATTGCATTGATCGGCCCTGGAGCAATGGCGGAAGCAATTATCGCCGGGCTTCTGCGCAAAGATATTACGACCCCCGAAATGATCCTGGCCTCTGGCCCGAGCCTGGAACGCGTCGAAGAACTGCACGACCGTTACGGCATTCAGCCGTTTACCGATAACTGTCAGGCTGCCCGCCAGGCAGATGTCGTGATTCTTTCAGTCAAGCCGCAGCGTTTATCCAGAATCTTATCCGAAATGGCCGGGTCTATTCAGCCGGACGCGCTCGTCCTTTCGATTGTCGCAGGAGCCACAATTGCGACAATCTCCGAGGGGCTCAAACACGCCGCTGTCGTCCGGTCAATGCCAAACACGCCGGCGCAAATTGGCGAGGGCATCGCTGTCTGGACGGCCTCTCCATCGGTCAGGCAGGAGCAGCTGGATCATGCTCGCCAGATTCTCAGCGCGCTGGGCCAGGAGATTTTTGTTGAAGAGGAAAATTATCTCGACATGGCAACAGCGCTTTCCGGCACAGGCCCCGCATACGTCTTCCTGTTTATGGAAGCCATGATCGACGCGGGCGTGCATATGGGATTTCCCCGCCGCATCGCCGAACAACTGGTCACGCAGACCATTCTCGGCTCGGTTGAATATTACGAAAAACACAAGAGCCACCCTGCCCAGCTTCGCAACCAGGTGACATCTCCTGGCGGGACAACCGCCCAGGCGCTCTACTATCTTGAGAAAGCCGGGTTCCGCACAGCCCTTTCACGCGCCATTTGGGCTGCATATGAGCGGTCGCTGGAACTGGGCAAGGGGCTCAACGCTCGCCCGCCCGAAAAGAATGATGAATAACCTTCCAACCCGGCCCGCCTGATGCAGGCCGGGTTCGTAATGATTAAACGATAGGCAGCGGGAAGGCCTGTACCAGCCTGAACCAGTCTGTCCCAAACAGGATGGACAGGAAGAAGAAGATGAACAGGATGAAAAGGATCGTGCCGCAGCCGCATCCCAGGCAGCCGCCCCGCCCCCAGCCAACATTGCGCTGCGCCCAATCATATCCGGTGCGAAGCAAAAAGAGTTTCAAAAGCCCCGACAAGCATCCAGGCCGATCGTCGTACATTCTTACCTCCTTACCACTAGTCTTCTCCAATTGTTCTTTCATTAAGGTATACGCCCCGGGATGGAAAAAGTCGCGGCGTGAGGCAGATACCCCGAATCATTCGGGGAAGCACCGCCCGCTCTCGAATAGAAGAGCGTTTTAATATCCCCTTGTTTGCCAGTGATGCTATACTAACTTCATCATTACCATATCCTATATAAAGGCAAAGACACGCTCCCCTCATGCTTGCATCTGTGCATTCCTGTGCTGTCGTCGGCCTGGACGGGGTCATTGTTCAGGTTGAGGTAGATACCGGGCAGGGCTTGCCCGGTATGGATATCGTCGGACTGCCCGATTCTGCGGTCCAGGAAAGTCGCCAGCGGGTACAGGCGGCTGTAAAGAATGCCGGGCTGAATTACCCGCGCCGCCGCCTGGTCGTCAACCTTGCCCCAGCGACGGTTCGCAAAGAAGGCCCGACGTATGATCTTCCGATTGCAGTTGGAGTGCTAATCTATTCAGGACTGCTTCCGCCCGAAGCAGCCCAGGATGCGCTGTTCGTCGGTGAGCTTTCGCTGGACGGCACCGTCCGCCATGCCCGGGGAATACTGCCAATGGCAGCCGTTGCGCGGCAGGAAGGCTTCAAGCGCATCTTCGTACCCAAATGTGATGCCGCCGAAGCCGCGCTCATCCCCGACCTTGAAGTCTACCCGATCGAATCGCTTGCCCAGCTTTACGCGCATATGACCGGCCAGATCCAGATTCAACCCCACCCGCCTGTATCGGTGCAGGAGATTGAACCTGCGGTCACAACCGATTTTAGCGATATCAGGGGCCAGGAACATGTCAAGCGGTCTCTCGAAGTTGCGGCAGCCGGATCTCATAACATGATGATGATCGGCCCGCCGGGCTCAGGGAAAACGCTGCTTGCGCGCGCTCTTCCGGCAATTCTGCCGCGCATGACGATCGATGAGGCCCTGGATGTCACCCGCATCTACTCGGTCGCCGACCAGCTCCCGCCTGATATCCCGCTGATTCGCACGCGGCCCTTCCGCGCCCCGCACCACACCATTTCACATGCCGGGCTGGTCGGCGGTGGGAATAACCCGCACCCAGGCGAAATTTCACTGGCCCACCGCGGCGTGCTCTTTTTAGATGAGCTGCCCGAATTTGGTCCGCGCGTGTTAGAAGTTCTGCGGCAGCCCATTGAAGATAAGGTCGTCACCATCTCGCGTGCGCAGGGTTCGTTCACCTTCCCGGCTAATTTCATGATGGTCTCGGCGATGAATCCCTGCCCGTGCGGCTATTACGGCGACCCGCAGAAAGCCTGCACCTGCTCTTCCGCCACGGTGACCAAATACCAGAAGCGCATTTCCGGCCCGTTGCTCGACCGCATCGACATCCACATCCAGGTCCCGCGTGTTGATTACGAGAAGCTCAGCGACCGGCGCCAGGGAGAGCCGTCCAGGGTCGTCCGCGAGCGGGTTGAAGCGGCGCGCGACCGCCAGCGCAAACGCTTCGCCGAAATCCCGGGCGTCAGCGCCAACGCCGACATGCGCCCCGCCGAAGTGCACCAGTTCTGCGAGCTAGACGCCGCCTGCAGCAGCCTGATGAAAACCGCCATGCGCCAGCTCCAGCTTTCGGCGCGCGCCTACCACCGGGTGCTCAAACTGGCCCGCACCATTGCCGACCTGGGCGGGTGCGACAGAATTAGCCCGGCGCACCTGGCCGAGGCGCTGCAGTACCGGCCCAGGCTGAGCGAAGATTAACTCCAGGTCTTGTTTTATATAACAAAATTGTTATATATAGAGAAACATTGCCTCATGCCCGCCCACTCCGTGATAAGATTTGGGAGCTCCGACCCGGAGGCATTCGCCTGCTCTATTTTGCCTATATCAACCATCAATTCGTTATCCTGCATGGTTTTCACAAGACCACGGACCGCACACCAGAGCGCGAAATCGAAACGGCAGTTCGACGTATGCAAGAACTTTTGGAGGAATAATCGATGGCTCCAATTGTCGATTACGAAAAATGGCATGAACAGCAGTTGCAAGATCCCGAATTTCTTGCGGAACTCGAAAAACTTGAACCGGGTTATCAGGTAGCACGCCTGCGATTATTGCGCGGTCTAACACAATCTCAACTTGCAGAAATGGTTGGAACAAAACAGCCTTCGATTGCACGATTAGAAAATGGAGAAAGCACACCTAGCTTATCGTTCCTCGAAAAAGTTGCTGAAGCGTTAGAGGCCAATGTAGAGGTTAGATTGATCCCCAAAAAACCTGCTCAAAGTTTGAGAGAAAATCCGGGACCAGGCAACTATAAAACCAGAGAATAATAAGCTTAGTGGCTCTTTGTCCCCGATTGGCTAAAACACGAAAAGGATCGCGGATAAGCGGTGATCGTAATCCGTGCAATTCGTGTTAAAAATCCGTTATCAGCCGCCCACCCGAAGATGGATATATAATCATGATGAGGAAACAGGGACAATGGAAAGGAAAACCCCAAGAATATCCATCCCAGAAAAAGAATTGGTTGAGTTCTGCAAGCGCAACCATATTCGCAAACTTTCTTTTTTTGGGTCCGTGCTGAGTGAGCGCTTTGGCCCAGAAAGCGATGTAGACGTGCTGGTTGAATTTGAGCAAGGACATACCCCAGGATTAAGCCTGATCCGCATGCAGGACGAGCTATCTGCTTTGCTCGGCGGGCGAAAGGTTGACCTGGTCACGCCTAAATTCCTGAACAAACGCATTCGTGAAAAAGTCATTACTGAGGCCGTGGTTCAGTATGCCCAAAGATAATTGGATATATGTGGGTCACATGCTCGATATGAGCCTTCAAGCGAAGGAAATCCTTTCCGGGAAGGATCGCGTTAATTACGACCAGGATGTTGTCCTTCGTTTGGCATTAACTCACCTGGTTCAGGTCATTGGCGAGGCAGCACAGCACGTATCAAAGGAATTTCAAGACCTCTATCCTCAGGTTCCCTGGCGAGAAATAATTGGTATGCGCCATCGAATTGTTCACGATTACTTGAATGTCGATGAAGATGTTGTCTGGGAAGTCGTACAAAATGATCTTCCTCGACTGGTGACAATTCTCGAAAGCATCATTCCGCCAGAATATCGTTAAGCACAATTAACACGGTCACGCACTTCTTCTAATCTGTGAAATGCGTTTCCTAATCAGTAGTCAGCGGTGACGCCGTAATCGAATTCACCCCATAATAGACTGCAGCGCAGCGGTTGATCCAGAAATTGGGGTCTGGCCCGATATCCTCCAGGCCTGCGACGACGTCGACCTGCTTGACCTCAATATCACGAACCCCAGTAGCAGCCGCCTGTTGAATATCCCCTGACCGCGCATCCCAACGCTCCGCGCGGATAGAGAGCTGCGTGAGATCCGCCTGGATGGTGGAGACTGCCCGCAGCGGATAGAAACAGGCCGCTGTTAACGCCAGGAGCACGGCAAGGCGCAGCCCGATGAACCGCTGCAGCAGGTAAGTTCTGCCAACGGCCCTCGCGACCCAGTAACAGGCCGCCCCCAGGCCGGCGAGAAGGACAAAATGAGCCGGCATCTGCGCGCGCCCGGCGGGGTATTGCAGACCCGCGTAGGAACTGGGAGCAAAAGAGCAAACGATCAGCCCAAACATTACCACCAGCGAGAGGATCAGCCCGAGCAGCGAGCGGCGCGCAGGTACAGGTCGATCCTTATGCTGGAATCCAAGAAGGGCGACAGCGGTAACGATCAGGCAGTATACGAAAAACGGGACGGGTTTCCCGCGAATTGAGTAAAAGATAAAATCTCCGGCATGGCGCAGTGAAACCGGGATAATCTCGAGCAGGTTGTCAGGGGGCGGCAGCGCAGCCTGACGCCACGCATTCGACGGCGACAGCACCATCACGAGCATCATCAAGAGCGATCCTGCAAGTGGAATGCCCAGCAGCCGGGCTGCTTTCAGCCGCTGGCTCTCTGGCATCACAAGGAACACAAAGGCCAGCACTGTAATGAAAAGGCCGGTTTGCAGCGCGGCATACGTCTCGGAGAGTCCCGCGGCGGCAAAAGCGATCAACCCGTACAGGATTTCCAAACTGATCTGCCGTTTACCCCGCTGCCAGTATCCAAGAAGCAGGCCCAGCAAAATCAGCAAAATCGGAACCGGGAGCGTATAATGCAGCGTTCCCATGCGCCAGTAGAACGCCTGCAGCCGGTCAGGCGCGAGAAGGATCGCGAAATAGACATGGGCAAGAGATAGAAGAATGATCCAGGCGGGATGGATCTTCCACCCTGTTATACGCTTAAGCTGGAACAAGAAATAAACGCACGCGCCGGCCCAGAGAATCAATATTGAAAGCGGCAGAAATTGAATGGCTGCCGGCCCAAAAAGCTCACTTAAAGCAACGGGCACGAGCGTCGAAACGCGATTTCCTGACACGCGGTACCAGTCTACAATTCCACCGGCCAGCCCGTGCTGCTTGATGGTCGCAGAATAACAGTAATCGTCCGCCCAATAACGGGCATAGGTCCCCGCGTAGGCGAACATTCCCAGGCCAAACAGAAAAATGCCCAACCCAACCAGCGCAGCTGCGCCCCGGTTTTGGCCCAGAAGGTAGTTGTTTAACCGGCAGAGGAAAGCTCTCAGGCTGTTGGATGCACGCCTGTCCATCATCTATTATCAGACACTCCTATGATATACGCGCAGGGCGATTATATCATGGAGAAAAAATCGGGACCGCCGGCCATTTTGGGCTGTCCCGATTCGACTGCCGCTGCGTGGGGGCAGCTACGGGTGAATGGTGCCGTCCGGCATAATCACGCCGGTAAGACCTGAGGCTTTTAAAATTTTATAATCCGGCAGGTTCGAATTTGAAAGATCCGCCCCATTCAATATTGCGCCAGACAGGTCAACGCCGCCCATGTTCGCTGAGACCAGATTGCACAGGCTCAGATTCGCATCCGTCAAATCCGCTTCAGCCAGGTTCGCTTCGCGCAGGTCGGAACCGCGGAAATCTACGCCTCTCAAGCGCGCCTTACTAAGGTCCGCGCCGACGAGATTGCACTCCTGAAAATTCGATCCACCGAGATTTGCTCCTCGAAAATCTGCGCCGCGTAGATCGCAATTACTAAAATTTGCTTCATAAGCGACCAACCCGGAAAGATCCACCCCGCGTAGATCCATATTACTTAAGTCGATATGACTTAACCATAAAGGGCGATTCTGATTCAATAAGATAAAAATTTCGTAACGGGAAAATTCTGCCACAGGAGCACCTCGCTATTGAATCAGGTACTGATACTATAGAAAAAAAGAATTGATAAAGTCTACGCCAAACTGGTAAATCTATTCTATACTATTTTATAGCTTTTTTTCTACTTTTATTCAATTTTATCTTTCTTACAAAAGTGGAGGGTGGTAATTATGGAGAAAGAGATTACACCTCGCGATATTTTACTGCTTGCCTTCCCAGGGATTGAAGAACACCAGGCGGATGAAATTGCCTCAGCAGGCCGGCGAAAAACCTATCCACCTGATACGATTTTATGCAGAGAAGGATCGTACGAGAAAGTTTTCTACATTGTTCTCTCCGGCTGCGTGCACGTGATCAAGCGAATCAATTTAAAGCAAAAGCGCATCCTCAAGCAGCTCGGCCCAGGCTCCTTCTTTGGCGAAATGGCCATCTTGCACAATGCGCCCCGGACGGCAACTGTGAAGACCGTTACAACAACGACGGTACTCGAGATTCACAAAGACCAGTTCGATGGGATGCTTGAACAGAGCAACGACGTATCGCTTGCAATTGTGCGCGAAGTGAGCAGCCGGCTGCGCGAAAATGACGAAATGGCTATCGAGGATCTGCAGGTCAAAGCGAACAGACTGTCTGAGGCTTATCAAAAGCTGCTTGAGGAAGAATATACCCGCAGCGTATTCCTCTCCACCGTCCTTCAAGAGGCGCGAAACCCCCTCTCGGCTGCGAATAGAACCATCTGCTCCATGCGATCTGAGAGGCTCCAGGGAGAGGAGGCCGAACAGGCGCTGGATAGTGTTTACCACAACTTGCAGGAGCTTACTGTGCTCACCAATCAACTTCTCTTTCTGCAAGAGATGGATCTATTGATGCTCGATTTTGTTCCTGTAGATGCAGCGGCGCTGATCCAGGCTGCGGTAGAACAGGAGCAGAATTTCGCGGCTCGAATGGGAGTTAGCGTCTGTCTCGAAATTCCGCCCGGCCTTCCCTGCTTCCCCGGCGACGCAAGAAATTTGCAGTGCGCCCTTGGCGCTGTCATCAACAATGCAATTAAGTTCAGCCCCAACGGCGGTGAAGTGCTGGTTAAAGCCTCCTGCATAGACGGGCAAATTTGCATTGCCGTCCAGGATCATGGGGTCGGAATCCCGCCTGAAGCTGTTGCGCGTATCTTTGACCGCTATTTCCACCTGGATAAAGTCAGCGAACACGTTTTCCACGGGATCGGGTTAGGCCTGCCAATTGCCAAAAAGATCATCGACCTGCACAGGGGAAAGATCGAGGTTCAGAGCGAAATCCGCACGGGCAGCACATTCACCATCTTTTTACCCATCGAGGCCAATTGAACAGCCATCAAAATGGCCGGGCCTGACCGGGTGAGCGGAGACCTGTTCCGGCGATTATCTTAATGATACCGATTGGCATATAGTTCAGGTTCGTAAGGGGCGCGGCGGCCCGGGCAGTCCTCCCGCGGGCAAAGCTGGCAGCTCTCAAAATCCGTATCGGTTGGGAAGCGAATGCCTGAAACGGATTTCGTCGGGTTCATCATGAGGCTGCTGGTCAGTCTCACCCCTATCAACTCGCTGGTATCGCCAAACAGATCAAACAAAATGGACTGCTGCTGAATCGGCCAGTCCTCCAATGAGCCGGGCGTCATGGCAGAAGTATGCCCTGGCCGGTATTCAGCTTCCAGGTGCCGGTTTACCTCCTGTAATGCGCAAGACAGGGCTGCTTCTTTAATCGCTTCCGCCCAGAAGTGGAGAAGCATATCCCCAAAACCTTCGGCCCACGACTGCAGTTCCTGGCCGCAGGTTGCCAGAAAAGGAAAGACCCGGTATGCCTGATCAACATTGACTCGCAAAACACGGCTGGTAAAACGCCGCCCATCGATAACAACCCAGTCCTCACCCCGGTCGGTGATAAACGCCTGCAGATATAAACCGCGCGGGCGCGCCAGCACCCGCGCTTCATCTACCAGTCGACAGAACTCTTTCTCGTGTTTACTACCCTCCTTCAATCGCAAGCGCTTCATCAGACCCGCGATATCAGGGTTAAAAGGAATATTGTCCAGAATATGCGCCGTTGTGAGATCGGTCATGACGCGTCCTGTTCCTCATTTGTAAATTCTAATTCGCCAGGATCTTCTAACCCGCCCAGAATCCACTCATCCAGCAGGCGCTCCTCATACTCTGAAAGCTCCAGACGAGAGCGGCGGCATAACGCCTTAATATTGTTACGCACCACCACTGCCAGTTCCTGCTCGGTATAACTTCCGGGGCGCTTCCCAAACCGGACGCCGTCCTGAAAGATAATGCCCTTGAAGACCAGGACAATGTCTCCGCGAGAAACCGGATTGCCCTGCTCGGCGCACCAATCCGAAACGGCTTTGGAGGATTGATACGTGTTATAGGACTTCTCTCCCCTGGCGATCTGCTGCAGTTCGTGAACCATACCGCGGAAAACAATTGCATACTGTTCCGGGGTCAGGTCTGGAGCGCCGGTTACTCGACTCACTCGAAGAATAAACTCATCCAGATCTGGCAGCGATTCGCCGTAAGCGTCTTCTTCCTCTTCATCCTCGCTTTCTTCATCGTCGCCATAATGGAGATGCAAATCTTCAAGTGGATAATCGTTATCCACCATCCCACGGGCGTCGAGCAAAGCGAACTGTCCCTCCGTCTCAAAATCAACGCCATCCATATCTGACCGGCCTGCCGCTTCATTATCCTCTCGCTGCGACAGCGCTCTAACTCCAGAAGCTGCAAATGCATCATCTTCCTCGTTAGATGCGCGGTTCGCCGGATGAGGATGCCGCTTCGGGTCAAAAATATACCCGGGTTCTGGTTGGGTGGTTATCTCTAAATCCAGGTCATCCACACTTTGCAGCAGGCGCTTGAAAGACCCAGAACCTGCCCATTGTGATTCCAGGACCTGCGGGCCTAACCGGTTTACAACGTACTGCGAGACACGCGCCAGCAAGAGGGCGCTTGGCGAGTGGCTGACCATATCACGGACAATCGATACAATCTGGCTGCGCAGGCGGCTGTACTCGGGGCGAATTACCTGAGGAGCTTTTTCGGCAGGCGCAGTTTCTGCTGCAGGTTTTTCTAAAGGTTTGCCTGCATTAATCGTCTCGTTCGAAACCCTGCCCGCCGCTGCACCGGAAGCCAAAGCAGGTTGGAGCGGGGCAATACCCGCATTTTGCACACCAACCACCGGCTGACCCGGCTTCAGCACAATTTTATACATGGTTGGGGAGAGACGGACCAGATTAAGGCGCGGTTCAGAACAGGCCAGCGCTTCAGCCAGCCGCTGCGACGTGCCAAAACCCAACCAGTTGTTACTCTCACGAAATTCTCGAAAATCTTTCAAGATTTCGGGCAGGCTTGCCCCGGCTACCTCGCCATCCCCATCACAGGCTGCTTCATACACGCGCAGCGCCATCTCTTTCAAAAGATGCATGGGGACGCGCGCTCGAGCGGCTCCACCGCAGCTGCTGTCATGTGAAAGCCCAAGCGCATCTTCGATAAATTCTTCCTCGCTGATCACCAGATCACAGGCTGCTTTATATGCTGGCGGCATAAAATCAATTGCCAGCGTGGTTGTCCGGCGGTCGTGCGCGCGCAAGCGCAAAAGCACCGGCATAAAATCCGAGTCTCCAGAAAAGATAATGAATTCATCAAAAAAAGTCTTATGGTTCAGAATATCCAGGATGTCCATCACCATATAGATATCCGAGCTGTTCTTGCCCATCCGCGTCAGGCTGGGGCAATCGATGACTGAAAAAGCAGCGCTGGTGAAATAAGAGCGAAATCGCCGGAATCCAGCATCCGGGTTCGGGTAGCAGCGGCGGATCAGGATCGAGCGCTGGCGCACCGGCCCATTTTTGTCGCCAGAGCGGTTTGGAAGGCCCTTTTCGAGCCAGTTGAGCCAGCGAGCAGGGTCAGAGGCAAATCTTTCTGCCGCAAGGGGGTCTGTTTTACTTAATCCAATATAGATATTGTCAAAATCAACAAAAAGGGCGCTCTTAATTGGCGAAAGAGGTCTAAGAAAATTTTCCATAAAAACCCCAAACAAATAGAACTTAGCGAATAAAACCAACTTCAATCATGTAGCGACGTTTTTCAAGGGGCTGTAGATACTGCAGCGTGCCCATCTCGCGTTCCTCACAGCGACCAGAAACATGGCAGTTCGCCGGCTCAATCCCAACGACATACGTGCCTTCACCCATTAATTTCCATTGAACCAAAATGGGATATTCGGAAAGCGTATACCGCCAGTAAACGGATAAACCGCGGCCCTGATCGAAGCCCGGATTAGTGAGACGGACTTCGACCTGACCATCCGAACCGGCCTGTAAATGGTGGTAAAAAACCTCTTCCGGTTTATTGCGTTGAGGTTCTTCCATTTCATTATAACGCCCAATGGCGGCTCGTGCGATTTCATCACGAGGTTGTGACGAAAGTACCGGGATCTCCAGCCGCGTTGTTTCATCGATAAGTGGAAAGCCCAGGTTGAAGTGCTGCAGCAGCATATGCGGGACAGGTTTAAACGAGTGATTTTCAACAATATCCTCAATCCATAAACGAGTCCCGCCGAGCCAGAAACCAATTCTCCGGCGCAGCGAGATATTTTCGCCAAACACAGCTGCCTGACGAATTGTCCCCTCTACCCACAAGAAATAATCGTCGTCTTTCCACTCGCCGCCCCAGCGCACATCGCGAGCAGGAATACTCGCCGCACGCCCGTGCAGGCCCAATTCCTCCCCATCGTCCTCACAGGGCGAGCCGACCTGTGTCAGCCCGCAGATTGTGAGGAACCCGCCGGGCCAGGTTCGCAGCCATCCGATTCCCTCTGGTTCTGTGAAAGCCGGGTGAACTGCGCCTAATCCGGTCATAAAAGCCAGTGGGATGCCCTGAAAAGATAGATCCGAGATCGACATCCCCCGGTCCGTGAGCACCACCAGGTCTATTCCGGCGGCGTTGCTCAATCGCACAGCCCGCACGCCGCGTTCACTTCCCTCCATCAGTTCAAATGGTTCTGCCCGCGCAATCTGGCGAATATCCCCCAC